>Ga0247772_1000011_pt1 | contig 181109 bp, 139 predicted proteins | sample UWRJL151409C6_FD_179945 | JGI IMG/M metagenome (GOLD analysis project Ga0247772, IMG submission 179945) | Plant litter microbial communities from Arlington Agricultural Research Station in Wisconsin, United States - UWRJ-L151-409C-6 | ecosystem: Environmental > Terrestrial > Plant litter >...
GGGCGACCGCGGCCGCGCGGACCCAACGCCGATAGCTCTAGCTTCAACTCTTCCCGCATCTTTTCCATGCAGAGAGTTTCTCAACCCATCCTCATCTCAGCACGACGGGGTTGAGCGAAGTGTTACGTCGAAACGACTAGCAAACGGCTTGAGAGAAGTCGCTGCATTCACGTCATGGATCGCGAAGCCGACGCGTACGACCTCTTCTGTCACATCACCGCGACCAAACAGGACTTTGTGATTCGATCCAAAGACGATCGAAAGTTGGACGTGCCACGAGGCGACAAAATCCAGCCGCGCCATCTGCACGACGCTATCAAGCAAGCTCGGTACGTAACGACGCGAGAAGTGCCGCTGACGACAAAGCGGAGGGATCGCATGGCGCGACTGAGAAAGGCACCGGGACGAATGAAGCGCCTTGCCGTGCTCGACGTAAAAGTCACCCGCGTCGAAGTGCGGCATCCGGATTACGTCGGGGGGCAAAGCCGCAAGGGATCTCCGCTGCCTCGATCAGTGCCTATGAATGTCGTGCACGTCTACGAACACAATGCTCCAGAGGGCCAAGAGCCCATCGAGTGGACGCTGCTTACCACCCTCTCGGTCGACAGCGAGAAGGACGTCCTCTTCGTCGTCGATTGCTACCGTCGCAGGTGGCTCATCGAGGAATACTTCAAGGCACTCAAAACAGGCTGCGCCTTCGAGAAGCGTCAGCTCGAGAGCTCCCACGCTCTCTTGAATGCGCTTGGTCTCTTTATCCCAGTAGCGTGGCGCCTCCTCGTCTTACGAACCGTCGCCCGAGAAACTCCAGACCTCTCCGCCCCTGACACCGTCTCGGATCGACAGATTCAAATCCTTCGAGCACGAGGAAAGGTGAAGCTGGGTCCCACCCCTACCGCGCGGGAAACAATGCTCGCCATCGCCGCCGAAGGGGGGCACATCAAAAACAACGGCGATCCTGGCTGGCTCGTCCTTGGACGCGGCTACGAAAAGCTCCTCTATATGGAGCTCGGCTTCATGCTCGCCGAAACTGGCCGGAAGATGTGATCAATCATAAGAGACGCCAAAACGCCAAAACGCCAAAAGAAGGAGAGGGGAAATGGGGTTAGTGTTGCGCGTCGGAACGCGTCGTTCAGACGACGGGTCTTGCCATCGACTTGTTCGAAGGGTGCCGAGCTGCTGTGCACCACCCCCCGGCACCATGCGCGCGTTCTGTATTCTCTGATTGATCGCAAAGCCAGCCGGGTCGTGAACAACGCACACTTCGAGCGCATCGCTACCCCAAAATCCTTCTCGCTCTCCCTCTTCTGGCGTTTTGGCGTCTTGGCGGTTCAACTCTGGGAGCCGTCAACGCGGGCGCACGACGGACCGAGAGCTGCGCTGCTGGATCGCGAGCGCCCATTCTCGGTAGCTTGGTCACTACCACTTCACGGTGACGCTCGGTGGTTGCAGCTCCGCATCCGCATGTCCGAGTTCGACGCTGACCTTGACCACGGCTGAGCCGTGCTTCTTCAGATCGAGATTGACGAGCTTGCTCAGATCCGCGCGCGGAATCACTTGTTCGGCCTTGAGCGCGTGGATGACCTCCGGAGGGCCGCTGACAGTGACGTCTACCGTCCGTGGCACGGTCCCGCTGCCGGGCATGCCGACGACCTCGACCGGCCGATTCTCGAACTTGGCTTCACTCACGCGACGGGCGACGGTGACGCTGACGTTCGCCGACGCGGGGCCGATGTAGCGCGCGCGCACGGGCGCCGCATCGATCGCTATCCGGCGGCGGTGCACGCCTGCGCTCAGACCAGACACGTCGAACGCGGACAGCCGAGCGAACTGCATTACCTCCACGACACTCACCGGACCACGCACCGTGAGCTGGGTGGGGTCGACGTCCGGCTCGCCCTTGACCACGTAGCCTTCTGCGGGCTGTCCGGTGATGGCCGCCTGCAACGGGATCTGACGCGTGACGACGTCTTCCCACTCCAGCTCGATGGACGGTGGATCGATGATGGTGATGCTCGTTTCCGGCGGGAAAGAGAAGGCCTTGGGCTCGAAGCCGATCGATTCGCGATGCCCGTCCCTGAGATCGATCTCGATCGGCACGATGCCGGTTTGGATCTGACGATCGATGGCGCGGGCCGGGCCGCGCAGAGTCACGTGGATGCTGGCGGGGATGGGCGTCATCAGCTCGCGTTCGGCGCTTTCAGGCGGTAGCCGCATCACGATCGGCACCGGGATCGTGCGCTGCTGTTCGTCGGTTTGACCCTGCAGAAATGCGAACAAGCCGAGCGCAAAGGTCAGCGCCAACGCCTTGAGCCCGAGGTTTTCACTGAAAGACTCACGCAGGAAGGTGAGCACGCTGGCAAGCGCGGACGACAACATCACGGTTCACTTTGGCGAGAGCCGCCGTCGTCAGAGGGATCGTCGCTCGAGTCCGGATCACTTCCGGGACGCCCTCTGGTCTCGGAGACCGAGGTGGTGATGGGCGTGCGTAACGGGGCAATCGCCATGGGTGGCGGAGGGATCGAAGGCCTGAGCGGCGGCGGCGCTTCGCTCGTAGGCCGCACGCGGGGCCGCTGAGCGGAGGGCTCGGGTTCGGCTAGGCTGATGCGCGGATGCGCTGCCGGTTCGGGCTCGGCGGAGCGGCGCGAGAGGCGCGCGCTGTCGACCGAGTCCCCACCGCGGCGTGAAGTCATGGCGTCCAACGTACGGCGGGAGAGCGGTGCATCCGCGGAAGCGCCGTCGCGCAGGGACTTGGCCGGAGCTTTCCTACTCTTCTTGCGTACCTTCGGGCTGAAGATCGCTTCCAGCATGGTGCGCAGCTTGGCGCCGTCCAGGTTACTGGCGATGTTGCCATTGAAGCAAAAGCTGATCGTGCCGCGCTCTTCGCTCACGATCACGACGACGGCGTCGGTCTCTTCGGTGATGCCCAGGGCGGCTCGATGCCTCGAGCCGAAGCTGTCGTCGACCACGCGCCCTTCGGGCATGGGGAAGAACACGCCGGCCTTGGCGATCCGATAGTTGCGAATGATGACCGAGCCGTCGTGCAGCTTGTTCACACCTTCGGGAATGAACAGCGTGACCAAGAGCTCGCGGGTGACCTGAGCATCGAGCACGTGCCCTTTGTGAACGCCCACGAACTCGTCCAAATTGGCGTCTTGCTCGAAGGTGATCAAGGCACCGATGCGGTGCCGAGCGAGATCGGTAGCGGCCTCGACCACGGCGTCGATCAACTTGGATTCTTGGGTGCGAGCCAGGCCGCCGAACCAGGCGCGGCTGCCGACACGCTGTAGGCCGCGCCGAATGTCGTTCTGAAACACGACCACGATGATCAAGATCATGCTCGAGATCAGCGCGCCCATGATGTTGAGCACGGTCACCAGCTGCAGCAGCTGCGCGACGATGTAGAGCACGAACACCATCGCCAGGCCCACGCCGACCTGCATCGCGCGCGTCCCCCGCAGCACCAAAAGGGCGCGGTAAACGATGTAGTAGACCAGGAAAATATCCAGGACATCGCGTACGACCTGGAGCGGCGTGAGCGACTCGAAGAAGGCGTACAGGCTATCCAGCATGGGCCGCCTCCGCCTTCGCGCTCGGGTTCGGCGGTCGTACACTCTCGCGTTCGACGATGGCTGCGACGCGCAGCGCTTGGCGCACCTCGCGCACGTCGTGCACGCGCAGGATCGCGGCTCCTCGCGCGGCCGCGAGCAGACAAGCTGCGACGCTCCCGCCGAGTCGTTCTTCGGGAGGGGCGCCATCGACCGAAGCAATGAATGATTTCCGGCTCGCGCCCACGACCAAGAGTCCTTCGCTTCCGAACTCTGCCAGGCGCGCGAGCAGCGCGTAGGATTGGCGAGCGTTTTTGGCGAAGCCGAGGCCCGGATCGAAATACACGTCTTCGCTCGCCATGCCCACGGCCAGCGCGCGCGTGCGCGCGGCGCGCCACTCAGCACGCACGTCTTCGACGACGTCTCGGTAACCAGAGTCAGGGTAGACGGAAAAGCCGGCCATGCTCGCGGCCGGGCCGCGTGCGTGCATGATGATCAGCGGCGCGCCGTGCTCGACGCAGGCGCGCGCCAAATCCTCGTCCGCCAAACAAGACACGTCGTTGACCAGATGCGCGCCGAGCTCGAGCGCGTGACGCGCGACCGTAGCGCTTGCGGTATCGACCGAGACCAGCGCTCCGCTACTCGATGCGTGCCGCAAAGCTGGCCCGAGGCGCGCGATTTGCTCGTGCGCGGGGATCGCAGCGGCGCCGGGGCGAGTGGATTCGGCGCCGATGTCGATGACGTCCGCGCCGTCTGCGAGCAGCTGATCGATGCGGCGCGCGGCGTTCCCAGCGTCAGCGTAGCGACCGCCGTCGAAGAACGAATCAGGAGTGACGTTGAGCACTCCCATGAGCAACGTCCCACGCTCGCGGCGCAGATCTTCGATGCGAGTCGAGACGGGTCCCACCACTATGCGGTAGCAAGATGTGCGCCGTCGCGCAAGCATTGGAAACGACCAGAAATCTTCGATAAATAAGCGTACCCGCGCCGCTCGAAGTGGGCTCCGCGGATGTTCGGCGCGCTTTATCCGGGTAGACTCGTGCGCGATGCTCCCGCCGGTAACTAGTCCCTCCGCATTCGATGCTCGTCGAAATCGACTTTCTGCCCGCTTTGTGGGGCCCGCGCTGTTCGTTTCGGGTTTGGCACGGCCTCGCAATTTCGCGGGTAATCGCTATCCGTTCCGCGCAGAGAGTCATTTTCTGTACTTCGTGGGTCGGCCCATCGAGGGCGCCGCGCTGCTGCTCGGGCATGGGACCGCGACCCTCTTTGCGCCGCCCCCCGACCCCGAGGCCGAGCTGTGGGCGGGACGACAACCGGGCCTCGATGAGTTGTCGCGCGAACTCGAGCTCGAGGTTCGCCCGATCGACGAGCTGCAGGTGCCAGATTTTCTCGCCACCTTGCCCGCGCAAGACGCGGAGAGTTCGAACTGGCAGAGCGAGCTGATCGGCCGCGACGTGATCCACGGTTCTGGCTTCGAGCTCGAGGGCTTGGATCGCGATCTGGGCGAAGCCGTGATCGACCTGCGACTAGAACACGATGCGGCGGCTATCGCGCAGTTGCGCTTTGCCGCGCGCGTCGCCGAGCGCGCCCACCGCGCCGGGATGCGCGCGACGCGGCCGGGCATGCGCGAGTTCGCGGTGCGCGCTCCGATGGAGGCCGCGATCATCGGCTCCGGTTGCGTTTGTTCGTACAACTCGATCGTGACCGGGCACGGCGAGGTCTTGCACAACGAGCGCCACGACGGCCTGCTCGCGGAGGACGATCTATTGCTGGCCGACGTGGGCGCGGAAACGCCGGAAGGCTGGGCCTCCGACGTGACGCGGGTTTGGCCGGCGCGTGGTGAGTTTTCGAGCACGCAGCGCGCGATCTACGACGTCGTGCTCGCTTCACAGCTCTCGGCAATCGCCGCGGTGAAGCCGGGCGTGCGCTACTTGGATGTTCACCGCGCCGCCGGGCTCGAGATGCTGCGCGGTCTGATCGACCTCGGCATCTTCCGCGGCGATCTGGAAGACTTGTATGCACGTGGCGCGGGCGCCCTGTTTTTCCCGCACGGCATTGGCCACCTGCTCGGTCTGGACGTGCACGACATGGAGGATCTCGGCGATCGGGCGGGCTACGCCCCCGGTCGCGTGCGCAGCACCAGCGCGGGCGACCGCTATTTGCGGCTGGATCGCGATCTGCAAGCCGGCATGTGCGTGACCATCGAACCGGGTTTTTACCAAATTCCGGCCTTGCTCTCGAATGCGTCCGAGATGGCGGGCATCGAGTCCGCGCTCGATCGTAAGCGCCTCGCCGAGTTCGCGGATGTGCGCGGCATCCGCATCGAGGACGACGTGCTGGTCACGGCAAGCGGCTCGGAAGTGCTCACCAGCGCGATCCCAAAGACCACCGCCGAAGTCGAAGCCGCGGTCAGAGATCGGTGATCTGATAGTCTTTGATCTTGTACAGCAGCGCGCGGTGGCTGATCTCCAAGACCTCTGCCGCGCGCGTGCGGTTGCCCTTGGTTCGTTGCAGGGCGCGCCGAATCAAGATCTCCTCCACGATACGCATCGTCTTTTTGACGCTCAGCTCACCGCTCGCGAGCTGAGTCTGCACCGGATCGCGTGCCTCGCGCAGCCGTTCGGGCAGATCTTGGGCCACGATCTGATCACCTTCGGCCAGCACCATGGCTCGCTCGATGGTGTTCTCGAGCTCGCGCACGTTGCCGGGCCAGGGATACTCGAACAACAGACGGCGTGATTCCGTATCGAGCCCGCGGATCGAGGTGCCGAGGCGCACGTTGTTACGGGCCACGAAATGGTCGATCAAGAGCGGAATGTCGTCTCGCCGATCGCGCAGCGGCGGCACCAGAATGGGCAGTACGTTCAGCCGATAAAATAGGTCTTCGCGAAAGCGCCCGGCCTTGGTCTCGGCCAACAGATCGCGATGCGTGGCGGTGATGATGCGCACGTCGATCTTGATGTCGCGCACGTCGCCTACGCGGCGGATCTTCTCTTCTTCGAGCACACGCAGGAGCTTCACTTGCAGCGCGAGCGGCAGCTCGCCGATTTCGTCCAAAAATAAAGAGCCGCCGTCGGCTTCCTCGAACAGCCCACGCCGGTCTTGCACGGCGTCGGTGAAGGCGCCCTTCTTGTGCCCGAACAGCTCGCTCTCCAGCAGGTTCTCCGGGATCGCGCCGCAATTGACGGCTACGAATGCTCCGCCCTTGCGCGTGCTTCGGTGGTGGATGGCGCGCGCGACCAATTCCTTGCCCACGCCGCTCTCGCCCGCGACGAGCACGGTCGTCTTGTACTCGGCGATTTTGGAGATGGTACGAAAGATATCGAGCATCTTCTGGCTCTTGGCCAGGATGTCGTCGTAGCGATGCTCTTTGCGGATTTCGTCGCGCAGCGCGCGGTTCTCGCGTCTCAAGAGCTCACGCTCTTCGGCCTTGCGCAGCGCGAGCACGACCTCGTCGGGCTTGAACGGCTTTTGCACGTAGTCGTACGCGCCCGCCTTCATCGCCTCGAGCGCCAGGTCCATGTTTCCGTACGCGCTCATCACGATCACCGTGGCCTCGTTGCCCTTGGCCTTTAGCGTCGTGAGTAGGTCCAGCCCGCCCATCTTGGGCATGCGCACGTCGGTCAGCACTACGTCGGGGCCAAAGGAATCGACCATGCCCAGAGCGTCTTCGCCGCTTTCGGCGGTCTCTACCTCGTAACCGTGGCGCCGAAGCAAGGTGCGTAGCACCAGCCGCAAATTCTCTTCGTCATCGACAACTAGGACGCGGCGCACTGTGCAAAAAATGCTAGCTTACCCGCCCCGATCCTGCAACTACTGCGTAGTCGCCACCGCCCGGGCCACATTTCGTTATCTCCGCGAATCTGATAGGGAATCCGCAGGTTCTCGGAAACCAGCGCGGGCAGCCGCTGCGGATAAGCGGGCCCGCCGCCCTTCACAGACAAGGACCACTCACCATGCTTTGCGGAGTCGATCAACTGTTCACCGGCCAGCTCTCTGGCTTGCGCCGTCGTCTTCGCGGCAGTCGTTTGGGAGTGCTCACGCACGCCGCAGCCGTCGACCGTCGCGGGCGGCACTTACTCAGCGTGCTCGAAGAGCTGGGTGCGTCACCGCGTTTGATCTTCGCGCCCGAACACGGCCTCGATGCTACGGCGCAGGCCGAAGAAGCCGTTGGCTCCGAGGCCGCAGAGGGCAAGACCCCGATCTTTAGCCTGTACGGCAAGACCAAGGAAGCGCTCACCCCAGCTCCCGAGCAGCTCGCCGAGATCGACCTGCTGTTGATCGATCTCGCCGACGTAGGCAGCCGCTACTACACCTACGCGTGGACCGCGCTGCTTGCCGCGCGCGCCGCCAGCGCCGCTTCGATTCATACGGTCGTGCTCGACCGTCCGAATCCGATTTCAGGTGATCCGGCCACGCTCGAGGGCGCGCCGCAGCAAGAGGGTTTCTTGTCGTTCGTCGGTTTGGAGGCATTGCCGATCCGGCATGCGCTCAGCATCGGCGAGCTGCTCGCGCAATTCATGGAGCGCGATGGCAAGGCGCTCGGCGCAGATGGCGCGCTGTCCGTGGTCTCACTGCTCGGTTGGGAACGCTACCGCGGTGCGGAAGCGTGGGGACGTCCGTTCGTGATGCCCTCGCCCAACATGCCCACCGCCGAGACGGCGCTGGTCTATCCCGGCGGCTGCCTGGTGGAGGGCACCAATTTGTCCGAAGGCCGCGGTACGACCGCGCCTTTTCAGCTCGTTGGCGCGCCGTTCTTGGACGGAGAAGCCCTGGCAGAAGCGCTGATCGCCTCGGGTTCCCCGGGCGTTCAGGTACGCCCGGTCGCGTTCCGTCCCACTTTCGAGAAGCACGCCGGCCAGACCTGCCGCGGCGTGATGCTGCACGTGACCAACCCGCTCCTGTTCCGCCCCGTTGCGACCTACCTGCGGCTGATTGCACTGGCGCGCGCACAAGCGCCCGAAGCATTCGCCTTTCGCCACACGCCTTACGAGTTCGAAACGAACGTGCCCGCGTTCGACTTACTCACTGGGTCGGCGGCTGCGCGCGCCGCCATCGAAGCGGGCGCATCCCCGGAAGACGTCGTGTCGCTGGTTGCACCCGTCGACCCATCACTCACGGAAGCAGTGTTGGCGGCCGAAGCACGACTCGAGCGCGCGCAAGCCTGAGCCGCATCGAGAAATCGCACGCACGAGTCACCTCGTCGTCACGCTGAATCTGCCTGAAGAGACCGCAGGCGCCGGCGTTGATGGTGCGGGCGGTGGGTGTGGCGGAACTCCCGAGGGCGGCTTTTCAGGCTTGGTCGAATGGATCGAGAGCACAACTACGGCAGCAGGTCCGAAAGGCTCACGCCCAGGACCTGCTGCGCGAGCGCTTCGAGCTCCGGCCGCGGGCCGCTGAAATGATACGTCTGGTGCTCGTGGCTGAGCGATCCACCAGGGGCGAGCGCGGCCGCGGGTGAACTCGATTCGATCTCGTAGAAGCCACCGAGTGGCGGCTTTCCCGGCGCGGGCGGGCCATCATTGTAGCTGTTGAGTACGTCGCCCGCGTACGGCGCGGCTTGCTGTTCCCACATGCTGTTCACGTAACGCGTAGCGCCGTTCGGCTTCGAATACAGCACCAGCGTGAGCAAGTGCGCGGGTTCGCTGTAGCTGCCGAGCGCGCGCTTGGCGCGGCTTGGGCCGAGGCCGATCTTGCTCCGGTACAGGCCGTCTGCGCGGAACGCGAGGAAGCCCTTCTGCTCGTTCACGCGCAAGCGCTCCGCCGGCACCTTGCCGAAATAGGCGTCATTGACGATCGGGCCGGATGCGGCCGTTTCGAAGGGCACGATCACCTGCGTGCCGGGAACGGGCGCGAACATGCCCAAGATCCACACGCTGAGTAGGCCGCTCGCTTCTTGCCACGGATCTGCGCCGGTATTCGTGAGTTTGTTCTCACTCGAGAATGCTACCCAGCTGAGCGCGGGAGACAACGGCATGCCCAGTTGCTTCGTAGCCTGCTCCGCCGTGAGCAGCGTGATTTTGCGCTCGACTTCGAGCTTGAACACGCTTCCCTCGTAGTTGGCGACCGAGAAGGCGTGCCCATAGGTGATGCTGGTTGGGCTTTCGGCGCGCGTTTGCCAAGCGCCCTCTTGTAGCTCGTGAGGCGTTTGCCAAAATTCGAAGCTGAACGGTTTCGAGGCTGGAAAGTACAGCCCGTATTGTCCGCCCTCCGGACCGAGCCAGAAGCGATCTTCTCCCCCGTAGTTGTCGAAGGCAGTGCCGGTCTTCCCCGCCTCGATGAATTGACGATTGATGAAGCCGAGGCTCGCTTGGCCCGCGCCCACCGCGCTCGTCATCACCCGAGCTTGGTATTGGCTCGACACGGCGATACGCCCGCCGTTTGCCGCGCTCAGCACTTTTACTTGACCATGTTGCTTCAGGAACTCGACGTCGTCTTCGAAGGTCTTGCCTGATGCGGAAGGGGAGGAGGAGGAGGGCATGGCTGGCTTCGCTGCGTTGTTCGGGGCGGCGGGGGATTGGCAAGCGAGTGCGAGCGCGCCGATGCAGGTGAGCGATGCGCTCTGAAACCACCCGTTGACCATCCGTCGACATTACTCAACCCGCCCTTGCCTTGCTCGGCAAATAAAACGCAAGTTGACCTGGCCCCGCCCCTCCTCCTGTCCTGGTCTCGGATTTTAGGCTAATTCAAGGCAATTGCAGGGTCGTCATGGAGTACGGAGCCACTCTGACCGCAAACGAGGAACCCTGCACTCGCTGCGAGCTCTTGCGAATCGATGGCGTGTCTTTGCCGTAGCTGAAGACCTGCGCGACGCCACGGAACGACGCGCCGCTCAGCGCCACGGAGACGTCATATGCTTCGCTCGGGCTCTTGTTGATCAAGAGTACGTGCACCTTGCCGCTCGCTTGCTTCACCGCGTGGACCGAAACCAGCGGCGTGGACGAGCTGGTACCGAGTGGCTGGCTGCGAGCCCCGTGGCCCAAATACGAAAGCATTTGCAAGCCGTAGTACGCTGGGAAAGGCGTCTGGGCCGGGGGTTCGACCGCGCCGTTGTCGGAGGTCAGGCCACGAGACAAGATCCCGTAGTCACCGAACTCGTACTTGCCGTACAGAGCCGGGTCGGTGTTGCCGTCGAAGGGGCTATTGTGAACGGCCCACCAATCTACATTGGTTACGCCATTTTCGAGCCAAGTCAGCACTTGATCCGTCAGAAAGAGTGAATTGACCACGCTCGTGGTTTGCTTGCCGGGGTTGTAGGAAACCGAGTTCGTTTCGGTGACCATGATCTGCACTGCGCTGGCGTGCGCGCCGCAATGCTCGACCAGCTTGGACTTCAAGCTGGCGATCATGCTCGGGATGCTCGGCGTATAGCTGACGGGGGTGGCGGCACCGTTCTGTGGTGCCGCCAGCAAACCGGAGTCGGTCTCACCGGTCGGACCCTGGGCGTACCAATGAATACTCACGAAATCGAGCGCGTTACATGCGATCGCGAGCACGGTGTCGTTCCAGGGTTTGGGTGAAGCGTCGTTGACCTGTCCGTCGGGCCAATTGCCTGGGGCGGTGAGCACAGCGCCGATGCGAATGGACGGATCGACTGCTTTCATGGCCACGCTGTAGGCGAGCACGCCGTTCGCGTAGGTGGTCGGATCGTGCGGCTTGTGGTTGACTTCCCAGGTCGCGCCGTAGGTTCCGTCGCCGTATAGTTCGTTGCCGATTTCCCAATACCGTATGCCGTAGTCGTGACCGAGCCGGCTCGCGCCGGGGTAGGTTGGCTTGGGCCCGCGGTAGCCGCGACAACCGCCGTTTGCGTAACGTACCCAATCTGCAGCTTCTTCGGCGGTACCAGAGCCGTAGTTCACCGTAATCATGCTGCGCGCGCCGACCCGCTCGACCACGGACATATAGGCGTCGAAGTTTGCGCTCGGATCCGTGCCGCCGACATTCGGATCATCCGGTGTGTTCGAGAGCCAATGATAGTTGTCCGCGAGCGAGCCTCCCGGATAGCGCATCAGCTGAATACCGGCGTCTTCGAGCAACGTCGGCACGCGCCGATCGAGCAGGTCGCCGTCCCAAGCGGCGGCATTTGCACCAACTGCGATCGCCGACAAGGAGCCCAAGCTGGCTTTCAGATCGACTTTGGCCGTGCTGGGCGTGCCGGCGCGCGCGGCCGCCGGACTGGCGCTTTCCAGCGCAAGACCGCGGGATCCCAGGTCCGCTTCGCTGAGCGCTGGGTCGGCGTCGGCACAGCCGCCCAAGCAGGCGGCAGCGAGTAGAGTGGCGCAAAAGAGTATGGTTCGATGTTGCTTCATCACGGGGCCCCTTCGGTTGTGTCATCGCGACGCATGGTCCCGCGCGTGCGGACCTCTCGCGAAAACGAAGTCGTGCGAGAAGCACACCAATCGTCGCCCTGACCAAATGGGGCCAACGCAAACTCTGGATCTCGGATTGCGCAGCTCCGAAAAGAAAAGTCCTGACTGAGCGCCCGAGGCATGCCGAGCGTAGGGCGTCGAATCTCGCCACCCCTACGATATGAGGGGTGATTCGTGAGCGGCGGTATCGAGCGCCATTTCGATGCTCGCAGCCGGGTGATAGCGTTTTGTCCGCCATGACTCGTGCCTCGTCGCTCCGCACCGCGTGCGGTCCCGTTTACGCCTTCCTCATTTTGACTTTTGCGGTTGCCTGCAGCGGCAACGAAAATAGTGGCAAGAGTAGCGGTGGTGGTGCGGGCGGCGCCGCAACGGATGGCGGACGTAACGGAGCAGAGGTCGTTGGTGGACGCGGCGGTGCGGCGGGAGAGCTGGAGGAGACCGGAGGCGCAGGCGAGGCGGGGAGCGCCAGTCCATCGACGACTAAAGAACGCATCGGCGACGAGATATTCGACGAGTCGGAAGTCAAGTCTTACTACCTGACCTTCTCGGACGCGGAGTACGCCAAGCTGATGGATATGTCGACGCTGCTTCTCGCCCCCGGCGTCGTCAACGAGGATCGGTACGTCCAGGCTTCACTCAAGGTCGGCGACACGGAGCTGCCGTCGATCGCAGTTAGATTCAAGGGGCAATTTTCGATCTACGGTTGCGTGGACGAAGCCAGCGGCACGCGGCTCGTGCGGGTCGAGCCGTTCTTCGGCAATGTCGATGTTTGCCAACGGTTCTCGATGAAGCTCGACTTCAACGAGTACGACGAAGATTCGCGTTTGGATGGCTTGAAGAAGCTGAACCTCCACGCCATGTCGGCGGACCCGAGCAAGATGCGCGAGCGGCTCGGCTACTCATTGTATCGGGATATGGATGTACTCGCGCCGCGCGCGGTGCACGCGCGCCTCTACATCAACGGCAAGTACGACGGCCTGTACGCCGCAGTGGAAGAGGTCGATGGCAGGTTTACGGCCAAGCGGTTCCCCCGCTCCGGCGACGGCAATGTTTACAAGGAGGTCTGGCCGTCGCAGTACGCAACCAGCGATGCGGCAAAGGCAGCTCTCAAAACCAATGACGATCCGTCGACCATCGATGTGACGGACTTCTTGGCATTCAAGGCCGCGGTCGGGGCAGCCACCGATGCCGATTTCGCGTCGAAGCTGACTCCGTACATCGACTTCGATTACCTGGCCCGCTACATCGTCGTCAATCGGGCGATCAACGACTTCGATGGCGCGCTGGCGTTTTACTATGGCTGGGGTCCGCCGCCCGCCAATCATAACTTGTTCTGGTACCACGACACCGAGAGCGGGCAGTTCCAGCTCATCCCTTGGGATCTCGATAAGAGCTTTTGGGCTCCAGAACCGAATTTCTGGTCCGACAACGCGCCCAACGGAAAGAACATCACGCCCAATTGGAACGTGATGACCAAGAACTGCAACGGCTACGAGGCTTGGTTCGACAACCTGAACAAGTCATATCGAATGATGGCCATCGACTGCGACCCACTTTTGCGGCTGCTTCGCACACAGGTTTACGATCGTCAACGCGCGATTGCCGATGCCTTCGTCGCGGGCCCATTCTCGGAGCAGAACGTGCGGGCAAAGGTCGAAGCGTGGCGCGCACAAATTGCCAGCGCGGTGGAAGATGATCCGCTCGTCGACGATGCCAACTGGCAGAACTACGTCGAAGCGCTGCTCGCGGATTTGCCTAAGTTTCACAGCAACGTGAAGTTGATGATGAGTGGGCTCATCCCGGAGTGAACGGCGGCAACCAGGCTTTTAGGGCTGACTTCGAGAGCCAGCCCCACAAGCGGCCAAGGGCGGCCTTTCCCGACTACAATGAGGCGTTCACGTACGCGGCGAGCCAGCTCAGCCCCGCGTTCCAATTGATGGCCACCTCGTTGGCACTGTAGGCCTCGATGTGATCGACGTAACACGTCTGCCCGATGCAGTGTGGATGCAGACCCTTGGAGTACGGGTCTTGAAGATCCGAGTTCGGTCCACCGGAGAGCACACCGGGCGGCGGCGTGGGCAGCTTCGGATCGACCGAGTGTGCCCAGAGCCGGTGATGGGGATTCGTCAATGGCCGCGTGCCATAGCCGCTGACGTAGGATTTTCCGAGCGCGTTGCGCCCGAGCACGTAGTCGAGCGCGGCCACGGCGCCGGCCAAGAAACGCGGGTCCTTCGTGAATGCGTGGGCGTAGGCGAGGATCAGGCCGTTGTTGACGATGAACGAGTTCGAGCCCCACACGTAGTGGCTGCCCACGTACGGTTGTCCGAAGCCGTCGGCATTGGATAGGGCGAGGTATTTCTCCGCCACCGCCACGATGCTCTTGCGATTGGCCGCGCGCACCGCCGGCGTGCTCTGCGGCGCGAGGGCCAGCGTGAGCGTGCCCAACGCATCGGTGGTTCGCCAGTCGAGCGCCTCGGGCAGCTCTCGCTCGTGCGCCTTCAGTTGCAGGTAGTGGGGGCTTTTGCTCAGCACGGCGAAGAACGCTTTGTCTCCGGTCGTGACGAACAGTTCCGAGGCAGCCCAAAAGCGCTCATCGCTCAAGGTGGCGTCGTCGTACGGGCCACCGCCGTGATTGTCCGCGTTCGTAGTCAGCAGATCCGGGTGGGCTTCAGCGGCTGCCCAGGCGCGTTTTGCGGCGGCGAGGCAGCGCTCGGCGAATTTTGGATCGAGCTTCGCGAACACGCGAGCGGCTTGCGCCGCGGTTGCCGCGAGGTTCAACGTGGCCGCGGTGCTGACGGGGCGGAGCTGGCGGGGTATCGAACCCAGCACGGGTAGCGTACCGAGCGCGCTCCAGTCCGTATCGTGCATCTTGTGGTGCACGAGCCCTTCGTGAGGATCCCCTACTGGCACCTGCATCTTGAGCAGCCACTCCATTTCCCATCGGGCTTCGTCGAGCAGGTCCGGGATCTGGTTGGTGCTCTCGGGCAGGTGCAGATCGCCGTCCTTCGCACCCGCCACCGGCAAACTCAGCTGCTGAGAGGCCTCCCAAAGGTTCATCAGCAGCCACACGCTGAGACCACCATTGACCACGTACTTGCCGTAGTCGCCGGCATCGTACCAACCACCGCTCACGTCGAGCGAGTAGTTGCAGGTCGCGTCGGGCGCGCAGGGTACTTTGCTGTCCGTTGGATGTCCCGCGGGCCTCACCCAGCGCGCGTCTTCGACGTAAGGTTGCGCGAGTGCGATGCCGCTTCTCGTGTAGTAGAAGTAGCGAAGCGAGTCTCGAGAGAGCTGCTTCAGCACGGCGGCGCGGATGGCGAACGGGTCGCTGCTGAGCTTGGGTCTGCCGTTCGGGGTGAGCTGGATGCGCAGGTCTTTGCCCTCGCGGGTGTACGAGGAAAAATCGAGGCGCTGGACGAACAGGCCGCTGGTCGGATCCTTGCCGAACGGCGTGGTCATGCCCTTGTGAAGGACTGCGCCGGTGCTGTCGACCAGCTCGAACGGTACGGCCTGCTTCGCAATCGCTTCCGCGTCGCTGCCGTCGATTGCCCAAGTTGCGCGCTTGGGGCCCTTCGGAAAATAGCCCAGCTGATTGACGCGAATTGCCGGCACCGGCAGCTCGGCCGCTTTGACGGGCGGGGTAAAGGCAGGGTCCGTGAGGTGCAGTTCGTCGATGCAGACCGTTACCGGCACCTTGGCCGTGGGGTCACCCATGTGGAACGCGAACTCTGCCGAAGGATCGTCCGCGGCGCTGGACGTGAAGCTGCCGCTGAACTCCTTACGCGAGTTGCCGAGCTCCGGGACATCCGACCAATAGCTGGTGTACGGGGGCCCCGACATCCCGATTTGCGCGCGAAGCCTGACCGGTGCAGAAGCCCAAGCGGTGTAGCGAACCGAGTACGTGTGCCCCTTTTGGATCGTCATCTCGCGATGGCGAAGTTGCACGTCCCAGGCGTTCTTGCCTGGCCGGTCGACGCGTGCGCAATAGCCGCCGTCTTTGACCAGCGTGTCGCCCTTTGCCGGCTCGAGGAAGAGTGGCATCCAGGGCAGTGTTTGATCGCCCTTGAAGGTCGAGCGGCCGAGAAGCTCACCACCCGGTCCCGGTGCGGTCGGCAGGGTCGGGGCGACGACGCTCGTTGAAGGCGCGTTGGCGGCCGCTGGGGTGGCGCTGCACGCAGGGAGCGAACTCAGCAACGCTCCGCCGGCCAACGCTAGGGCGCAGGCAGACGAAAGCGGGGCCACGGGCAGACGGCGAAGGCGATTTGGCAGAGCAGATTTCTTCATGGTTAAGAGGGCAGCCTTTTCTGGGATCGGCAGGGCCGACGCGCGCCAAGGAGCGCGGTCTCTCATATGGGATCAACGGGTTCGGCTGATCTCGAATTCGGAGTGGGGGAAGCCGGTCGTTCCATTCCGTGCCGTTGGCCTGCCTACCGTGGCGAATCGTTGCCTAGGACGAATCTTGCGCCGCTGAACGAAACGCGCCCACGAAACTCGGCAATTTGCGGGAAAAAGCCGCGAGAACTCCCGAGCCGGATCTGGTACCCTGAAAGGAACGTTTTGATTCCGGCAAGTGGTCGCGCCGCGGGGGCAGCGACGCAGTCGGTGCAGGTGAATATGCGTACTGAAACTCGTCTCGGAGTGCTGTGTATCGCGGTGGGCTCGTTTTGGCTGTTTGCGTGCAGTAGCAGCAGCAGTCCGCCCGTAACTTCGCGGCCGCCTACGGCGGGGGCTCCGTCGGATGGCGGAAGCCAAATCGTGGGCGGTGCGCCCAACGGCGCCAACGGCGGAACCGGTGGGACGACCCTGATCGTCGAGAACGACCCGTGCAAATCAGCGTCGCCGCCGCCGGTTTGCTCGACGGTGACAGCCGAGCCAGGGTGCGGAGACGGCAAGATCAATACCGCGAAGGAAGCCTGCGACGACTTCAACAGCACGTCGGGGGACGGCTGCTCGGGGATCTGCAAGGTCGAACCGTATTACGACTGCCCAACCGAGGGCATGCCCTGCGTCTCGACGATCGTCTGCGGTGACGGCGTGATCGGCGCCGGTGAAGCCTGTGACGACGGCAACAAGACGGCCAAGGACGGCTGCGCCGCCGACTGTCGCGCGATCGACAAGGGCTACGCTTGTCGCGCCCCCGGCATGGCCTGCGAACGCGTTCACTCCTGCGGTGACGGCGTGACAGACTCGAATGAAGGCTGCGACGACGGCAACAACAAGGCCGCGGATGGTTGCAGCATTCGCTGTCAGGTCGAGCAAGGCTTCAAGTGCTCCGGCTCGCCGAGCACTTGCGTGGCCACGGTTTGCGGCGACAAGGTGAAAGAAGGAGCAGAGAGCTGCGACGACGGCAACAAGCTGCCCTTCGACGGCTGCTCGGCAAGCTGCCAGTTGGAACCCGAATGCACCAGTACCGCGGGCTGTGCCGCAAAGTGCGGCGATGGCATCGTGCTCGGCGCGGACGAGCAATGCGACGACGGTAACCTGCGCGACGGTGACGGCTGCTCGAGCACGTGCAAAGTCGAGTCCGGCTTCACCTGCGGCAGCAATCCGTGCGTGAAGGCCGCTAATGGCACGTGCACGCTGACAGTGCCCGCCGTCTATCACGACCTCGCTTCCGGCAGCGGTGCCAACGCGAACCCGGACATGGAGCCGCCGAACGACAATCAACCCGCGATCAAGGGACTCTTGGCGACGACCTTGGCTGCCGACGGCCTGCCGGTGATCTCCGCCACGGCGACCGCGGCCAACGGCTTCATTCACAGCGCCGCTTCCTTCAACCAGTGGTACCACGACGCGGCGCCAAACAACGCCACGTTCCCCGGGTCAATCGTACTCTGGGACAAGAGCGGCACCGGCGCGGGCCCGTACGTCAATCGTTGGGAAGCGATGGGCGAGCAGTGGCCGGCGTACAGCAACATCAAGAGCTGCGCGAACGGCGGTCCGGGTGAAACGTGCGCCATGTGTACGCTCGCGGCCGGCGAAGTTTGCCTGTCGCCGTGCACGCCTTGGAACAACAACCAAATCTGCACCGCGACGCAGACCCTGATGGACGGCAACCCGGTGTTTTTCCCGATCGACAAGCCGGCGGCTCCACCGGCCCTGATCGCAGAAACGCGCTATCCGGCCCAGATCCCTCAGCCGGTCTACCAGGGCAATTGGGCGGCCGAAGCGGGGGGCGCGCTGCACAACTTTCACTTCACTACTCACGTTCGCTACTGGTTCAAGTACGACCCGGCCGTCACCGCGACGCTCGACTTCGTGGGCGACGATGACGTGTGGGTGTACGTGAACGGAACGCTGGCGCTCGATCTGGGCGGTTGGCATCCGCCGCTCGCCGGCACAGTGACGTTGAACGCCGCGGCGGGTACGACGTACGGGCTCGCCACCGGCAAAGTCTACAAAATCGACGTATTTCAAGCCGAACGCAAGACCAAGAGCTCGTCCTTTCAGCTCACGCTGTCGGGCTTCAACCTGGCGCCCAGCACCTGCACCGCAAAATGCGGGGATCAGATCGTGTCTACCGGTGAGGCTTGCGACAATGGTGCGGCCAACAGCGACACGACTTACAACGGCTGCACGACACAGTGCATCCCGGGCCCACACTGCGGGGATGCGGTGGTTCAATCGCCGGACGAAGCCTGCGACGATGGCATGAACACCGGCGCCTACGGCGAGTGCTCTCCGAATTGCCAACCCGGCCCGGCCTGCGGCGATGGGGTGGTGCAAGCTGGCCACGAGGATTGTGATGACGGGATGAACACCGGGGCCTACGGCACGTGCACGAACGCCTGCAAGCTTGGCCCGCGCTGCGGCGACAAGGTGGTGCAGGCCGACGAAGGTGAGACCTGCGACGACGGCAATAGCATCAGCCTCGACGGTTGCAGTTCGGCCTGCCGGATTGAACTCGTCAAATAGCGTCGCATCAGCGCCGCGCGTGCTGATTGGGCGGCACGCGCTTGGCGGGTTTCTTCACGTTGATGGCAGCCTTGCCGCGCTTGCTGTGAGCCGATAGCGTCGGTCGCAGCTCAGCGCTCGACGCGACGCTTGGCGCTGCGCTGGGCCGAGCCGCGGGCGATGCTTGCGCGGCGGGGTTCGAAATCGCCGCGACGGTCAAGGACGCCGGCGTCCGGGCCGCGGCCCTGCCCGCGGCATCCCAAATCTGGAGCGCGTGAGACGCGACCGGGTGAGCGAAGAGCAACACTCCGGTAGTGGCAACCAACAGTAGGCCGGTGACGCAGGCGATGAGCGCGGGCTTGCGCCTTGGCCCAGACTCCGGCGGCGGTTCGGTGCGACTAAAGCAATCGAGCTCCACGTCGACCGCGGTCGGCTGACTGGGGCGCACGACTCGCGTGACGTCTTCGTCGTCGATCAAGTCGGCGTCCGTGAGCAAGACGTCTTCGGGGAGCGGCGGCGGTAATGCCTTCGATCGCTTGGCGAGCGTGCGGTTTGGCGCGGGCGGAGGCTGCGGCAGTTTGCTGACCGGGCTGGATTGCGGTCCAGCGCTCTGCTTCGGACCGGGAGTGACTGCTTGGGGACAGCTCGCTGGGCGAGGAACGCTGATTGGTCTTTTACGATCATTGACGGGTGGGTTCAGGGGCATAATCGGGATCTCTTTGGTTGGAATTTCGATGCTGAATCGCGAGCGACGGCGTGGGAGTAAACTCAACCGACCGACTTGGCGTGCTTCGGCATTGGCTTCGCCATTTGGGTTGGAGCCTTGGGGGCGCGTTTTTGCGCTTTCGACTTCGTCGCGACGCGGGCGTTCACTGGCGTTTTACGATGGGTCTTGGGCTGCGCCGGGGGCTGTTTCGACTTGGCAGCAGTCGCTGTCGCTCGAGTGGGCGAGCGATGCAACGGTGCATGACGCGGCCCCGCGCCGAGCTTCTCCTGTCCGTGGTGCGGCGCCGACGAAGCCGCGAGTGACACGCTCGACACTGTCACGCTCAGCAAGATCGTAACGAGAACCAGCAGTAGCGGGCGAGCAGAGCTTGGGTAGGTCATGTGAGCCTCCGGAGTGCAAAAGACGAGGTTTCCACCGGGCGCCGCCGAGGCAGCGCCCGGTGGGCACAGGGCACACTTCTGCAGCTTCGGTGCCAGGCCGGGAACGGCGCAAAAACGCGGACTTACGCACGAAAAGTCCGGCTGCTGCGGAGCGCTGGCCGCGAATCTGCGGCCTCTAGGCATCAGTCGGCTTCGGACGCCGGCTTACTCTTCGTCGCGTTTGATTTCGTAGCGCTGAAGCAGCCGATGTAGGTACATGCGGTCGAGCTTGGCTTTGCGCGAGGCGCGGCTCACGTTGCCGCCGGCCCAGGCCATCAGTTGCTCGAGGTAAGCGCGCTCGAAGTCCGAGATCAATCGCTCTTTGGCGGTCTTGAACGGTGAGTCGATGGACACCGGGGCAGCGGCGGAGCTGGCTTGGGCTTCACTCGTGTATGCCGAGCGAGAAGCTTCGACCGCGTCTTGCAAAACTACGGCGCGCTCGATGTAGTTGCGGAGCTCGCGCACGTTGCCGGGCCAATCGTGCCGAGCGAGCTGGGCATAGACCTGCGGCGTGAACAGCCGCTCGTTCTCGGTGCAGCCCATGCGCTCGAGGAAGGTGCGCACGAGGTCCGGGATGTCCTCGGTTCGCTCTCGCAGCGGCGGCAGCCGGACCGTGAATACCGACAGTCGAAAATAGAGATCCTCGCGGAACGTGCCGCGGTTCACTTCGCGCTCCAAGTTGCGATGCGTAGCCGCGATCACCCGCACATCTACCTTGCGCGACTCGTTCTCGCCGGCGCGGCGGATCTCGCGGTTCTCCAGCGCGCGCAGCAGCTTGGGCTGCATTTCGAGGGGCATCTCCCCGATTTCGTCGAGAAATATCGTGCCGCGGTCGGCGGCCTCGAAGGCCCCGATGCGATTGCGATCCGCGCCGGTGAACGCGCCCTTGGTGTGCCCGAACAGCTCGCTCTCGATCAGCGTCGGTGAAATGGAGCCACAGTCTACGGTCAAGAACGGGCGGCCGCGCCGTGGGCCGCGCCTGACCAGCTCGCTCGCGACCAGCTCCTTGCCGGTGCCGCTTTCACCGTTGATCAGCACGGTGACATCGCTGGCCGCGACGCGTTCGAGCACGCTGAACACCTGGCGCATGGCGAGCGTGCGACCTCGCAATTCACCGAAGCTCGACAGCTCGGGAACGTGCGTCACCTTCTCGGGGCTCAGCTGCGCGATGCGCACCACCGAATCACCGATCGCAATTTCACATTCGCCAGGCGGCAAGATGGCCTCTCGAATGCGCACGCCCGAGAGCAAGGTGCCGTTCAGGGAGTCCGTATCGGCGACCGTCCACAGCCCGCGATCGAGGCTCAGCACGCAGTGAAAGCGCGACACGAGTCGGTCCGTGATCAAAAGCTCGTTGCTCGGGTGGGAACCGACGCGGATCCGCTCGCCCTCGAGCTCGATCGAGCGATTGTCGGCTTTGCCGCCTTCCCGGAGCACGGTGATCAGGAGCCGTGGCACGGCCACCACCGTGCTCGGTAGAATGCCTTGCGTCGCGCGGGTGAGCGTCCAGGCCTCGTCCTCTGTCCCCTGGGGAGGTTCGTCCGGGCGCTTGCTCATTTTTCCTCGATAATAACCCACCGCTGGCCGTAGCGTCGAGTACCGTTAGTTTGGAGCGCCGGAGCTTCTTTGGGGCGCGTGTCGCTCGAAGTGGGAGTCCGTCGGCAAGAAGGAGACATGGCTCGGCACAACCATCCTGAATGCCAAGTACTGTTCGAACTATTCGGCAGCCCGCGCGGCAAAGTCTCGCTCGGCCGCGTCAGCACCGGGCACGAAGCGGGGCGCGTCGTCACGCTGCGCGAGATCCGTCAGGGTACCTTGGCAGAGGTCAACCCGGCGTTCGAGCTCGCGAAGGGGCTCACGCATCCGAGCGTGCTCAAGTTGCTCGGTGTGGTTTCGGACCGCACGCACCGCTTCGTCGCCAGTGAGTACGTGCCTGGGTTGTCCTTGTTCGAATTGGTGGCGCGCGCGCGTGCGCGGCAACAGGGCATCGAGGTGGGCGCCGCCGTGCGGGTCATGATCGATGCCCTGCGCGCGATCGTCAGCACGCGCCTATTGCTAGACGAGGCAGGCGCGGAACCCGTACGCCTGCTGAACAGCGATTGCGTCTGGCTCGTCGAATATGGCGAAACGCTGCTTTCGGAAGTGGGCGTTTCTGCGGCCCAGCTCGGCGGACCCGCGCAAGCCAAGCCCGACTCCGCCGGTGACGTCGAGGCGCGTGATCTGATGACCGCCGCGGTCGAGCTTTTTCAGCTCGCCAGCGGGCGCTTGATGACCGGTGATCTGAGCCGGGCCGCCAAACTTCACCTACCTGCGCCGCTGGCCAAGGTGCTCGATGCGGTGTTCACTCGCGATCTCTCGAGCGGCATCGATGGCGTGGGCGCGCTCGCGGTCGCGCTGGCAGAGCTACCGCCCGTGCTCGTCGGCTCCGAGCAGCTCGTTGCGAGTGAGCTCCAGCGGCTGAGCGGCGACTTGCTCGACGAGCGGCGCCGCAAGCTGGCCGCGTTTCACAGCGGCGGGGCGGATACCGAGGGCGCGACGCGCATCTTCGTCGCAGTGCCGCCTGAAGAAGAAGAAGCAGCGGAAGAAGCGACGCTCGCGGTCCCCGGCTTTCGACGACGAGTGCCCTTCATGCTGGCCGTGCCGCCGCTCGCCACCGTCACCCGAACGGAATCCAAGCCGTCTCCTCCGGCTCGCGCGTCGTCGCAACCGTTGCCAGCGAGCGCGCGCAAACCGCGAGCGCACGCGCGGCGCTTCGGCTTGTCGAGACGCGAATGGTGGCTGGTCGCGCTCTGGTTCTCGATGCTCCTGGGATGGATCGCCTGGCAGCGTCGCGCTTGGCTGGGCAGTGCGCTGGCCCGATTCCGCGCCTCTCAAGCGACATCAGCGAGCCCGCACCCCACGAGTCTCGGCCCCAATAAGTAGCCCTGCTACCGCTCAGAGTCTGCGCTCGCGCGGCGCTTGCGCGTGATACACGGTCACGCCCTTGTGCCAGCCTTCCGGCGTGAGGCCACCGCCGGGCGGATGATAGTGAGGCTCGAGACAGAACAGGTACGGCTGTCCGGCTACGGTCAGCACGCTGCCGGCGCCCATGGGCAGGTTCAATTGCTCGTTGGCTGCGAGCACGAGTGCGCGATCGATGCGACCTCGTACGGGTTCCTTGGGAATCGCAGCAGCGCATTCGCGCTGCCCGAGCTCGGTCGGGGTGGGGGTGAACAAAGCGTCCAAGCGCAGCCGAACGGTCGCCTCGAAGATGCGCTGCTCTTCGGCGAGTACGCCACTGCGTTCTTTCAACGATGTCATGATCGGATCGGGCAGCGCTGAGTTCGAGCGCTGCTGCGTCGCTTGCAACTCATCCATCATGCAGAGCAGCGCCAGCGCCAACGCGCAGCAACGAAAGAAGGCGCTGCGAGGCCAGTGCGTGCAGGTGAACAGGCGTTCCAAACTCGGGTTCTTCGGTGGCATGGCGCGCTCAGCCTGAAAGAACCGTGCCGCGGCCGAAATCGAACGATCGTCGACACTTGCGAGCCTGCGACGGGTCAGCTCTGAGTGCTCCGGTCCTCAATGTTGCGGACGTTTACGAGCAGCGGGGAGGGGGCGCTCGCGTTCCCGCAGCGCACCTCGAAGCCCCGCGGGATCCCCGGCACGCGACGCCGAAGGCAGTGACGATGCGCGATTCGAAGCGTGACCATCAAAAAATAAATTTCTACTGATTCCCTCGCTTCAGTTCGGCCTCGGATTTTCGCGCGGCGGTCCATCCGTTGCAAAAACTTGGCCCGCCTTCGCGGCTTCGGGCAAGGGGGTAGATACCATGCGCCGCCGTACGGTCCTGGCTGCTCTAGCCCAAATTCCGTTGCACTCCGCGGTTGCGCTCGCGCAGGGCGAGCGAGCGGAGGTCCGACCTCGACTGAAGACGCAAACTCGCGACGCGCTCGGCACCACGCTGGTGCTCGGGCTACCGCAAGCGCCGTTCGCCGGCACGGGCGACGATACGGTGATCGTGTTCGTGCCCGACAAGTATCGCTTTCAGCCCGAAGAAGGCATCTCCGCGTTGGTGCATTTTCACGGGCACAACAGCAGCGCCGAGCGCGCGATCGATGCGCACGCGCTGCGCGAGCAGCTGGTCGATAGTCGCCAGAATGCCATCCTCGTCGTGCCGCAATTGGCCTTGTTTGCCGCGGATTCGTCGTGCGGAAAGCTGGCCACGCCGGGCGCGTTCGCGCGCCTGCTGGGCGGCGCTTTGTCGACCGCCGCGCGTGTCGGGCGCGCTACTCTCGGTGATTCGCGCTTTCCGGAGCGGCCGCACCTCGGTCGGGTCTGCGTGTCGGCGCATTCGGGCGGCTATCATGCTGCGGCGTGCAGTCTGCGTGAAGGCGGCGTGGACGTCTCCGAGACGTATCTATTCGACGCGCTGTACGCCGAGAGCGAAGTGTTCCGCGAATGGGTCCTCGCGCGACGCGACGAGCCGGCTACGAGCCGCCACAAGTTGGTCAGTTACTTCACGGCGGGCGCGCAGACCGAGCCGCTCAATATTGGCCTTCGCATGGCGCTCGAACGATCGGGCGTGCTGGTCTCCGAAGAGCTACGCGAAGGTGCGCTCTCGCGTCGCGACCTCTCCCATGCGGGCGCCGTCTTCGTGCGCACCGGGGTGGCGCACTCTTCGGTCACTTGGGAAACGAATGCGCTGCGCGACGTGCTGTACGCCTCGATGCTGCCCCGTCACCTCGGCTCGAGCTGGTTCGCCAAGCGAGACGGTGCGCGTCTGATCGAGCGACGCAGCGCGGGGCGTGGACGCTCATCGAGTAAAGCCGCGCGCGGCGCCGATCAAGCCAAATAGAGCGCTTGTGCGACGCGCGCCACGGTTGCCCAATCGCGCGCGGTGCGCTGGTTGTCGTCTACAGCGGCGAAGTCCGCCCCCGCTCGTCGGAGCAGTTCGATGATCTCGAGCTGCTCTTCGAGCGTTCCGCCCGTGCCGCCCGCGCCCGTCGCTTGAGCGGCGAGGTGAAGCGGCGTGGAGCCGCGTGCGCGCAAACGGCAGTCGGTTCTCGCGCCGAGGGCGAGCAATTTTCGCACCGCGCTCGTGCTGCGCGCGCGTACGGCTCGGTGCAGCGGCGTGGCTCCCCCGCGATCGCCCAGATCCAACGCAGCGCCGCGGGCGGCCAAGGTGCTGATCAGGGCGGCCTGGGCAGCCGGGTCCCAAACGCCGCCGGAACTCGACCGCGCATCGCAGGCGTAGTGAAGCGGCGTCGCTCCGCGGCGGTTCTTCGTGTTGGGATCCGACCCCGCATCGAGCAAAAGCTGGGCGACCGTGGGTTTCAGGGCCGCCGCGGCAAGGTGCAAAGGGATGTCTCCGCCGTACAGCCAGTGCGGGATCGTTTCGACCAAGACATCGACCGCAATTTGCGCGCGATGAGCCTGAGGTGTGACATCGAGGATTCGAGCCACGGCTTGCTCACCGCTCAGAACGGCCTCGAAAATGGCATCCATTGGCTAGGCTCCGCTGCTCCCGCTAGCATTCAATTCGCACAGTTTACGCCGCGGCAGGCATTGAAGGTGGTCAATTGCTTGCCGCTCGCTTGGAGCTTCGTGCCATCGGGGCATTGGACCGTTACTTGGTCGCCAGTGGCCGTGTAGCTGAGCTGCTGATCGTCTTTGTTGAGCACCGCTCCGGTCGAGTTCAAGGCGGCGGTGATGCACGGCTGATCGCTTCCGGCGCGATACAGGCCCGCCGTAGCGCCGGAACGCTCGATCTTCGAGCCATCACTCCAATTCACGGAGCCGTCTTCCCCGGAGCAGGTGCCGCTCAGGTCTGGCTCGTAGCAACCCGCGAGGAACTGGTCGAGGCAAGAGCCGAACAGGGGATTGTGCCGATCGTCGCAGTTTGGACCGGTGTCGGGTTCATCGCTGGTCGTGATGTACAAGAAGCTGATGCACATCTCGTCGCTGGTGCTCTCGCCCCAGGTCACGACCTCGCTCTTCTCGCGCGTGTCGAAAGCACAGCGAATCGATAGCGATTTGGGCTCTTCGATCGTCAGAGGCGTGCTGTACCACCAGGCGTTTTGCCAGTGAAAATCCCAGCGATCCACGTCGACCAGACATTGGGTCGCGCCGTTCGCCTGTACGTCCACGCGCAGGGTGCGCCCGAGCGTATGCATGTGAGGCATCGCTCCGAAGACCTTGAATCGGCCAGGAGACAACCCGACATTGGCCATCGATTCCACGTTTGCTCGGCCCGGCGGTAAGCGCAGATCGAAATCTGCCATGGACAGATACTGCGCGCTGATCGGCGGCGTCGGGGCAAACGCGAGCGCAATTTTGGTCCGGTCCGGTAAGACCCCGTTGTCGAGGTTGTAGTGAATTTGGACGATCAAATCCCGGTGTGCGGCGAGCGGCACTCCTGTGCCCGTAGGCATTTCGATCGCGCCCGCGCCTGGCGCCCACATCGCCACTGGCGAAGCATCCACGCCCGCGCCGCCGAAGCAGGGGTAGCCATCGCCGCTCGATGCGTCATCCAGCGCGTGCGCAGCGGCCGCCTGCGCGGTGCTCGCGGGCTGGTACACGATCAGGTGATGCACCTCGCGGGGCTGGCCGGGAAAGACTTCGTAGCCCGTGATGTACCGAAGGGTGTCCACGGGTGATGGTAATACGAAGCAGCGGTAATCATCGTGACCGCTCGAGTCGTCGGGGGTGTACGAGACGCCCATATCGAGCGTCTCGTCCGGGTCCCTGAGCGAAGCGGGTGCGGCGGGCAATGCCGGCGCCTGGCTCGGATCCCCCGCTAGAGTGCCGGTTTTTGCCCAGCGCCCGAGGAGCGCGATCTCGTCGTCGCGCAGCCAGCGCGCGTTCGAGTACGTGTTGCACGCGCCGCTATTGTCGACCGGCATCGGCGGCATCTCCCGGGCAGCCGTGGAGCTGGCGATCTCGCTCGCGTGGGCACGTACCGCGTCATAGCTGGTGAGCGCGAAGGGCGCGATGCCCTCGTCACGGTGGCAGCCGACGCAGTTGCGGTTGATCAGCGGCGCTACGTCTTCGTAGTACTTGGGCGCCGGTTCGGTGCTGGTTGTCGCGTTGTTGGGGGAGCAGGCCAGCAAGCCCCAGCCAGCGCACACCCAGCCCATGGCGGCCAGCAGCCCCCGCCCCGCCGGTCTTCCGCGAAATTTCGACGATTTCATGCGCTTCCCCAGCAACCTTCGAGCGGCGCCCTTCGTCGCTCGAAGTATCTACCGCGCAAGCAGCGATAGGTTCCCGCGTTGGCTCCCCGGCACTGCGAATCCGAGCCAGAAGGTGCCTCGCGGCAGGACTCGTTCGCAACAGGCTTGAAAAAATCCGCTCCCCCGGCTCGGCTTTGGCCGGGCGAGGCCCTTCCCAGGGTGCCGGAGTCGAGGTTAATGTCCGGCCCATGCAGCAGCGTTATCTCGGATTGTTCGCGTTAGTCCTCGTAGCTTGTGCCTCCAATGAAAATAACGAGATCAAGACTCCCGATCAGATCTTGGCTGAGCAAGAAGCTCTGGGTGACGAGCAACTGAAGAAGCAGCAGCAGAACAGCAACCGCGTCGATACGTCCGAGTCGACCGAGGAAGAAAAGAAGCGTGAGTGGGACGCCAAGCAAGCGGACCTCGAGCTGCATCGCGCGGCGCACTCGGCTGAGACTTGCCCGGACTCCGTAGTCGAGGGCGACAAGACCATCGACCCCAAGACCGGCAAGCCGCCGAAGGGTTCCAAGGCGCCGACCAAGGGCAAAGACACCAAAGCCAACGTCACGATTCTGTTCGCCAACGATGGCCACGTGAAATCGCTCACCGTCGCGCCCCCGTACGACGAAAACCCGGTTGGTAAATGCGTGCAGCGCGCGTTGAACGCGGTGATCGTGCCCGCTTACAACGGCTCCGAGCACACCGAAGAGTGGGTGATCGATCTCACGGGCGGCAAGAAATCTGGTCCGGCCAAGACGGACGCGCCCAAGGCCGAGTGACGCGCCGGCGCGCGTAATACGCGTGCTTGCTGTGCTCGGGTGAATGCGCCGCTTACGCCAGCCAAAGCCCGAGCACGACGAGCACGCTGAGCAGTCCAACGGAGATCATCGCCAGCGCTTCCCAAGGACCACTGCGAGGGTCGGTGAAACGAAGTTCGAGCGAGGTGATACGACTCACCTCGCGGCGCTTGCGGCCGGAGAGGGCGAGGTTTGCGGCGCGCAACCCTGGGTCAAAGTGCTGCTCGGGCTCGATCATCGGGACAATTGACCTGCCACGGCTTTTACGGCGCGTCGATAGCGGAACTCAACGAAAGCGGGCCTTGCCCTTGCTCTCCCACCACTCCTGGTAGCGATCTTGCGCGCGCTGGCGCTCTTTTTTCGGTAGATCGTCGTAGTAGCCGAAATATTCTTTGGTCAGGCTCTTGAGCTCGTCCCCGGCGTTGCGGCGGAGCTCCTGATTTTCGTGCATCAGTGAGTCGATCAGCCACTCGATGCGATGGCGGTTCGCGTTGCCCAGCCACCACTCTTCCCAGAGCGCTGCCTTGGTACCAAAATCTTGTCGTGCAATTACACCGAGCGCCCAGTGCGCAGAGCGCACGATGTCCGGCGAGCCGTCTTCGAGCAAACGGATCAGCGTCGGAATCACCAGTGGGGCGCGCAGCTCCGCCAGAGCCTCGATCAGTGAATGGCGGCTCTCTTCCGGCCGCGTGACGTCGCTCACGGTCTCGGCGATCTTGGCTTGCAGGGCCTCGGCGGCCTCCGGCTGGTGAAGCAGCATGTTGCCCGCGGCGAGCGCGGCGCGCTGCACGTCCGGGTCGTCGTCGGTTAGCCGACGTACGACGGCATGCGCCGACTCTGCGCTGGGCATTTCACCGAGTAACCGCGTCGCCCAAGCCCGCACCACCGGATCGCCGTCTGCGGTGCGCACGGCGACGAACGGCACGGGGCGCGTGCCCATGCGCGCCAACGTGCGCAACACGGGGCCGCACTCGGAGGCCTTGCCCGGGCCATCGCCCGAGCTGCGCCTGAGCTCGGCGGTGATCGGTCCGGGAAAGATGCTGGCCAGCACCGTGATCGCCGTGTCGCCGATCTGCACGAGCTTGTCGCCGGCCGTCGCGTCACCCTCCAACAAGCGATCGACGAACTCTTGCGTATCGCTGGCAAGGTCGACAATCACGGTGGGCAGCCCGACGTCTTGCGACATGTCGCGCGGCGGCAGTGGGCGCGCGCTGTATGCGAGCGCGCGCGAGGCCGGCGCGAGCGGGACCCCGCTGACGTCGGAGATCGGCCCGTACTCCTCTTCGTCATCGTCGAGCAGCTCGCTCGCGCTCGCAGAGACGTCGATGTCCGGTGCGTCGGAGACGGGGAGGGGGGGCGGCCCGTCCGACACCAATTGCAGGCGAGGCAGCGACACCGAACGAATCGAGATTGGCACGATCCCCGGCGGATTTTCCGCGACTTTAACCGGCGGGGCTTCCGGCGCGGGCGCAGCGCTGGGCTCAGAAATCTTCGGATTGCCGACGCCGGGTTTGGTACCGCGCTCGACCCGCGCGAAGGGCGCGCCGGCTTCGGCCGTGTCCCAGCCGTCTTCGGGAGGCTCACTATTGCGCGCCGACGGCGGCGGCGCTGACTGGTTCGGTACCGGGCGTCGTGATGATGACGGGCCGATCGAGATCACGGGGATGGCGACCGTGGGCGCCGGCGTGTAACGGGGCGTGGGCGGCGTGATCGGATCGGGCGGCGGCTGCGGCGGCAGCGGAGAGCGCTTGGACGGGGGACGCGAGCTCGGTTTGGCGGGCAGAGAGCTGCGTGATCGCTCCTCGATCAACGAAGCCAACGTTGCGGCGCGCTCCCCGACGTTGGGCAATGGGCGCGCAGGCTCGCGCGGCTTGATGCGCATGCTGGGGGGTGCATCCGCGCCCTTGTCTCGCAGCCGCTTACGCAAGATCAACCGCTCGAATGCGTTCGCGACCAGTGGCGCGAACGAGATCACTTCCCCAATCGCTTGCAGCTCGACGTCGCGCTCGCCGTGATCCCCATACAGGATCAGCACGGTACGACCACGAACTTGCACGGGCAGGAACAACACCAAGCGTCCCGGACGGCGCTCGAGATCCTTCGCGAGTGCGCCATCGAGCCCACCGCTACCCAGGCGCGTCAGCTCGTACGTGTCAGCGTCGCGCGCTCGAGACATAGCGCTCGGTAAATCGAGCGGCACGCCGACCGCGACGATGCGCGAACGCGGCGCGCCCGCGCCGGCCGCGTCGCGGCCCTCCGCCAAATCTCCCTGCACCGCGAAAAGCGCGGAATAGTCGAAATACTGGCTCGCGAAGTCGAAGAACGCGCGCAGCACGTCGTCGCGGGTTTGCGCTTCGAGCAGGCCGCGTTCGGCCATTGCCGCCGTGAACGGACCGAGTCGACGCTGCCGACCCGACTCTGCCGGCTTGGTCAAGCTCGAGAAGTCCGGCAGCGCGGGCGCGCGCGGTACACGCGGCTGGATGCTGGGCATGCCCTTCGGTAGCCCCGACTTCGGTGCGGCAGACTTTGCGGGGCCGGACTTTGGTGCGGGCGACTTCGGCGGTGGCGACTTCGGTGGGGCCGATTTCGACCGCGTCGGCTCGGGCGGCGAGGAAGGCTGTTCAGGGCGTGCAGTGAGCGGTCTTCGCGAGAGCTGCCCTTCAGGACGAGCCGGCAGAGAACTTGGACTTGGATCGGGTCGACCACTCAAGCGCGCGAGCACACGCAACGAGCGGCGGTCCAAGGGACTGCCGTAGTCGCGCGAGATCGCTTGGCGGATGCGCACCAAGAGCGCGACCTTCTGCACGATCTTGGCGCCCAGTGAGAAGGAGAGATCTTGTTCGGCTTCGCTTGGCAGTGGCTCTGCCACGGCCAAGGTCAGCGTGCCTTCGCGCTCATCGATCGGATAGAGCGCGAAGCGTTGCGCGACATCTGCTGGCACGAGACGACGCACGTACTCCGCTGCGACGGCGAGCTCACCGGGAGGTGCTGGCTCGAGATCGTGACTCTCGGCGAGCACCTTGCCGAGTCGCTCTTCACTGACCGCAGCGAGCTCGAGCAAATTCGTGATCAGATCGCCGCCGTACAGCGACTGTCGTGACAGCGCCTCTTCTACGTCGCGCACCGAGGCGACCTGCTGGTTCACGATGCTCGAGCTGAGCGAGGGCATTTCTCGATCGAAATGCTTACTCGCACCGCCTTCCTTTGGCCAGCGCTCCCGACCGGCGCCGGGGCCGAAAGCGGCCCTCGGCTCGTCGAACCGGCGCTTTGGCCCGCGCGTTTCTGAGTGCTTCGTCGATGGGTCTGGCCTGGTCGGTGCGCCGGGCGACCCCGGCTGAGCGCGCTGGTTTCGGGCAATTCATTGCGGCAAAACCGTGTATGCGATGTTCGATATCCCGGTCGAGGTGGGCAAGTAGATTGCCACCGCGTCCGCGCGTGTGGCCGGCATGGTGAACTCGAACCGTGCCGCGTTGCCTGTCACGCTCACGCTCGTGAACGCCAGATCTTCCTGCCAGTCACCCTCGGGGTTTCTGAGCGTGATGCAAGTGCCCTGAGACAGGACTTGCAGTGAGGAGGGCCTGGAATCGAGCTCCTGGGAGATCGCGATCATCGTGAGCAGCACCGGTGTGCCGACGGCCAACCCGAACGCGGCTCGGCTGAGCGGTCCTGACGCACCGCGAGGACAGCTGCTGCGGGTTCGGAAGACGAGCAGATTGCCCGGCTCGCCTTCGGTCTTCAAATGAATCGGACCATCGAACGTGAGCACCAAGGTGTCATTCGTAGCCGCCAGACTGGGGGCAAAGTCGATCGAGACGGTGACTCCACCAGCCTGACCAGCACCGCCTGCTGATGGCGCTCCGCCGCCTTCTGGCGGAGCTTCGCCGCTTTCTCCCGAAGCTCCGCCGCCCCCATTCGAACTCGAGCCGGCGCTGCCCGCTGGCGAAAGCGCTCCGCCACTGCTTCCGGTGGGCGGAGAACCGCCGACCCCAGCCGTGGAGGGCGCACCACCACTCGACAATGCGCCGCCCACGCCTGCCCAAACAGCGCCCCCCGCTTGGTCGGGGGGGCCGTCGCTCGAATGCGCACAGCCCTGACCACCGAGCGAAAGCGCGAGCGCAACCCCGACCGAAAATCGTCCACCCAGCATGGACGGTCAATTTAGCATGATTCGACGGACTGGATTTTGTCGCCTGCGCTTCCGGCCGTGCGCGTCACGCGGCGCTTTTCTTGTCGGCCTTTTCGGGCTTCTCGACCTTGTCTGGCGCAGCGGCTTTGGCCAAGCGGTGTGCTTGTGAAGGCAATAACTCGAGCGTCCTTTTACGCACCGCTTGAAACAATACCGCGTCGCCCAATAGCGCGTCCCGAGTCTTGTCGCGACCCTGGCCGATGCTCTTGCTCTCGAACAGGTAGTGGGAGCCATTTTTCTCGAGCACGCCGGCAAGAGCCGCAGCTTCGACCAAGTCCGCTCCGACATCGATGCCCGTGCCCCAGCGAATGTCGAACTCCGCTTCGGTGAACGGAGGCGCGCATTTGTTCTTCACGACCTTCACCCGCGTTCGGTTGCCGACCACGGTTTCGGCGAGCGTGACTTTGCCGGTGCGTCGCACATCCAGCCGTACGCTGGCGTAGAATTTGAGCGCGTTGCCGCCTGTGGTCGTCTCCGGATTGCCGAATACCACGCCGATCTTCTGGCGCAGCTGGTTGATGAAGATCAGAGTCGTGCCGGTCTTGCTGGCGATCGCGGTCAGCTTGCGCAGAGCTTGGCTCATCAGCCGCGCTTGCAGGCCCATGTGCGCGTCGCCCATGTCTCCCTCGATCTCCGCTTTGGGTACCAACGCGGCGACGGAGTCGATCACGACCAAATCCACCGCGCCGGAGCGCGTCAATGCTTCGGCGATCTCCAGCGCTTGCTCGCCGCAATCGGGCTGCGACATCAACAGCTTCTTCAAGTCGATACCGATGCCCTGCGCGTAGCGCAAATCGAAGGCGTGCTCGGCATCGATGAAAGCGGCAATTCCACCGGCGCGCTGGGCTTCGGCGATGGCGTGCAAAGTGAGCGTAGTCTTGCCGCTCGATTCGGGACCGAAGATCTCGATCACGCGCCCCCGCGGGTAGCCGCCGACCCCCAGCGCTTCGTCGAGCACCAGCGCGCCGCTCGGGATGACCGCGATAGGTTCCGGAGCACCGCTACCAAGCTGCATGATCGTGCCTTGGCCGTAGGTTTTTTCGAGTCCTTGTACGACTTGGCGCAGGGCTTCTTGTTTTTGGGATTTCTTGTCTTCACTCATGACTGCCTTCTCTTCTTGCTTCCGGACCCACGTGACGAAGATCGCCCCGCACGCCCAAACTCCGTATCGCTCCGGACTCAGCCCAGCTGTGCGCGCGCACTCGGTCCTAGAATTCGTCCTTGGATGGCTTCGGCGACGTGCGGCGTGCGCACGCGTTCTTCCTGCTCCAAATCGGCGATGGTGCGCGCCACGCGCAGCACCTTGCTGAACGCGCGCGCGGACAGGCCCAAGCGATTGATGGCCGCTTCAATCAACTTGCGGCTCTCCCCCTCCAAGGGAACGACTTGCTCCAGCTCTGCGCCCGAGAGCAGTGCGTTCAGGCCGTGATGCAGCTTCAGCTGGCGCGCACGCGCGTGCTGCACGGTGCGTGCGCGAGCGACTCGCTCGCGCACGGTCGCGGAGCCCTCACCCTTCACGCCGCGCACCAGTGCAGAGACCTCCACCGGTGGCACCGCGACGTGAATGTCCAAGCGATCGAGCAGCGGCCCCGAAAGCCGCGCGCGGTAACGCTCGCGCGCCGGTTCCGTGCAGCGGCAGGGCAAACGCGGGTGACCGTAATAGCCGCAAGCACACGGATTGACCGCGCCGATCAGCAGGGGGCGGGCGGGAAAGCGCGCCCGCGCTCGTGCCCGCGCGATATTGACGAAGCCATCTTCCAGAGGTTGCCGGAGCGCCTCGAGCGCGGTGCGCCGAAATTCGGCCAGCTCGTCCAGGAACAACACACCGTGATGAGCCAGACTCACCTCGCCGGGGCGCGGGACGTCACCGCCGCCCACCAAGCCGGCCTCGCTGACCGAATGGTGTGGCGAACGAAAGGGGCGCTCGCAAACGACCCCGCGATCGTTCGGCAGTAGCCCCGCCACGCTGTGGATGGCCGTACAATCGATGGCTTCGTCGAAACGTAGCGGTGGAAGCAAGCTGGGTAGGAGTCGCGCCAACATGGTCTTACCGCTGCCCGGCGGACCCATCATCAGCAGGTTGTGCCCACCTGCCGCAGCAATCTCGAGCGCGCGCCGCGCCGTGGCTTGCCCGCGAACGTCTGCCAAATCGAAGCGACTCGCCGGGAACTCCGGCTTGAACTCGGTGCGTTCGACCGTGGGCAAAGCTCGCTCGCCCAGCAAGTGCGCGACCAACATCGCCAACGACTCCGCTCGAAATACCGTGATGCCCGTCGCCAAGCCGGCCTCCGCCGCGTTGCCGGCGGGCACGACCGCGAACGATAGCCCGCGCGCTCGCGCGCCATCGAGCTGCGGCAAGATCCCGCGCACGGGCCGCAAACTGCCGTCGAGCGAGAGCTCGCCCACGAGCAGCAGTCCTTCGATTGCGTGCGCCGGGACCACACCGATCGCACCCAAAATCCCGACCGCGATCGCCAAATCGAGCGCAGCCCCGCCCTTGCGCAGGTCCGCGGGCGCCAAATTCACGGTGATTGCGTACTCATCCAGCAAAACACCGAGGCGCGAAAGCGCGCTCGCGACGCGCACGCGCGCCTCGCGCACCACAGCTTCTGCCAGCCCCACCATTTGGAAGAATGATGGACCGCGGGACGACGAGACCTCCACTTGGATTGGGTGCGCGTCGAGTCCGATCAGCGCGCTGGCGTCGGCGATCGCGAGCCCGAGCTCAGGGCCGCAGATGGTCGTGGTGTGTGCTCCGTGGGGCATGCCGAATAGAGAAGCAGCGGGCGTGCCGTGTTGGAGTAGCGCGGAAATTCCCGTCGCGAGGTTGGCGATGGCCGGCGAGACGCTGACGCTTGGCCGACTCACGGAGCTGCGCTGTCGAATGCCCCAAATCGAAAGATCTGGCCTATGTCTCCGCTATTTCGCCGGCCAGGCCTGGCGTGCAATGCTGTGACCAGTGAATGGGCCGGCTCGTGGCTCGTCCAACAAGAGGGCCGAATTGAACGCTCTAGCTCGGTACGGATCGCTGGCTGTCTCGGTCGGTTGTTGGCTTTTCGTTGCTTGTGGCGGGCGCGCAGACGACGACCATCCGTCTTCGGTGCACGCATCAGGAGCTGCCGGGCTCGAGATGCTGCGCGCCGGCGCTGGTTCAGGCGGAGCCGTCGGTGGTGCATTCGTACAGCCCTCGGCAGGGCAGGCAAGCGGCGGAGCGCCGCCAGCTGAAGGTGGGGCTCGGCCAGCTGAAGGTGGAGCGACGGGGTGGGCGGGCGATTCAAGCGCGGGGGAGGGCGGTGCGGCGGATGGCAGCGCGGGGGAGGGCGGCACCGGCGGCGAGCCGGCTCCCATCGAGTTGCTGGTCGGCGACTACGACGTCTACTTCCCGGAGCCGCCCGCGCTCGATGATTGCTCGCCTTCTTGGTCCGAGCCGCGCATGAATCTCGCGCTGTTCTTTGCCAGCTCCGGCGAGTTCGAGGCCCAGCTATTTGCCGACTTCTATTGGCAGGCTTCCTTTGCCCAGGAACCGAGCGTCGGGCCAAAGACCATCGAGCTTCCTGCGCTTTCGGATTGGGCACGCAAGCCGCTGGCGCCGGCACTCACCCTCGACCGGGGCGCGCATGGCATTCGGGGCACGGGCTTCGCCGAAATTCCTTACATTTGCCAGGGCGGCGTGAAGATCACGGAGCGGGTGCCAGTGCTGGTCGAAGCCGACCGAACACCGCCCAAGCTGCGTGTGGATCCTGTTGGATTCCCGCTGCTGGGCTTCACGCGCTTCGGCGTCACGTTCTCGGAGCCCATGCAATTGCCGAGTGGCGATTACAATGACGTGTTTAGCGAGCCATCGGACGGCGAGCAAGCGCTCCAGCTGTACGAGATCGACACGAACGAAGCGCTGCCCACGGCTTGGAAATGGGCACTCGGTGGCCCCGTCGCGCAGGCGCATTTCGTCGACCCTGGGTCGGTCGAAGGTCGCTCGATTGCAGCGCGGCTGAGCGCTCCGCTCGCGGATCGCGCGGGCAACCCGCTGATCGTGCTCGGGCAGACCTTCGATATCCAGCGCTCTGCCGTACTCGACACCGAGCTGGATTTCGACCATGAGCCAACCGTGGGCATGTTCGGCAACGCGAGTTACCACGCGCTCGCTGAACCCGGCGCTGAGTGCGAGCAGGGCGGCTGTGTGGTGCTCGATGGTCCTGTGGTCCCATGCTCCGGCGATCCCCAGTCGACGTTGGCGGTGCGCTTGTCGTCGGCTTGGGATTCCGCGGTGCAGATTCGTTATCGTGTCTGGGCCTCTACCTACTCGGTGGAACCATTCGTGATCGGTTACGCCTCTGGCTGCAGCGGTAGTTTCTACGCAGACCTCGCGGCGCTCCCCCAGCCGGATGGAGCCTTCACCCATGCCAGCGCCTGGAAAACGCTGAACCTGCGCCCCTGCGGAGGACCGGAAGCCGAGGTCGGTTTCACGTTGTCTCTGGCCTGCGCCGCGTACGCACCCCCCCCGACCGTACGGGTCGTGATCGAGCGCATTACAAAGCTCAAATGACTCGTGTAATGCGCTGGTTCGGGTTCGCTGCAACGGTGTTGGTCGCACCAGCTCTGGGCGTCGCTTGTCGCAGCGTTGGCGGGAGTGACCGTCCGCAGACGAACGGCACGCTGAACGCAGCGGGCGCGGGCTCGAAGTGCAACGTGAGCATCGCCGCCTGGGCACTCGAGGGTTGTCGTGCTCCCAATGATCCAGGCTGTGAGATGTGCTGGATCTCCAACCCAGACGGGACCTGCAGTATCCTCAGCGGTCGCGCTCGTGCTGGCGAGCTCTGGGTCTACACGAGTGGCTCGCGGGAGACGGATTGCCCCGCAGCCGGTCCACGTTGCGCGCACTGCATGCGCAACTCCGAAGCGTCGCTGTGCCAGCCCGAGCGCCGCGAATGCAATTGCCAGCCCGATCCGGGAATCGACCCGTGCTTCGCGCCCGGCAGTTGCGCTTGTTACTGTTCGATACGCGATGAGGCTCGCAAAGCCTGTCCGTCTCCGGGCTGAATTGTTCGCGAGCGCCATTGTCGTGAATGGTGGGAATGGTGGGAATGGTGGTCGTCATTTGCGGAGCCGTCGCTGGCGATGACGGGTGGCAGCGTTTCTGATAACCCCATTGTATCGTGGACCAATCCGTCATTTTCGCGCGCGGCCCAAGCCCGAGGCAACGAGCATGAGCGAAACCGTCGAGAACTGGCTGGGCAACGTCACGTCGCAGGTAGACCGCATCGTGCGTCCGACGACGGTGCCCGAGCTGCAACAGCTCCTCAGCGCCGACAGCGGGCGCTGGCTCCTCATGGGCGGGCGCATGTCGAAGACCGCGTTGCTCGAGGCCCGCCCCGGCCGCGCTCTGGACATGAGTGGCCTGGCTCAGATCCTGGAGTTTGGCGACGACAGCGTGGTCGTGCAGGCCGGCATCACGGTGTACGAGCTGAGTCGCGCGCTGTATGCGCGCGGGCGCCAGCTGCCGGGCTTCACCATCACCGCCAACCCGTCGATCGGCGGCATGATCACCGCGCCCACCAAGGGCAGCAATCACCCCTGGGTACCGCGCGCGAACAGCGTGAGCGGCGCGATTCGCTCGGTAAAAGTAGTGCGCCCGGATGGGCGTCTGGTCGAGCTGCACGTGGGGGAACACGACCCCGAGCTCGCGCTGTTACGAGATAGCTACGGAGCCGTGGGCGTCGTCGTCGAGGCCAAGCTTCAGACTTTGCCGCTCGTCAGCGCCGAGGTGCAAGACGAAATCATCTCCCTTCGCTCACTGCTCGACAAGCAAGACGAACGAACGCGCGCGCTCGAGCACCGAGCGCTGTTGTTTCCGAAGCTCGGCGCGGCGCTGATCCGCATGCACCATGACGTGCGCGAGAGTGCGCCGACCAAGCCGTTCGAAGAGCTGTTGACCGGGCCGCTCACGCCCTACGTACGCCTGGCGAATCTACTGCCGACGTTCAGCAAGCGCGCCATCTTGAGCGGCGCCGTGCGACTGGGCGTCGATCGCAAGCGGGTGCGCAAGTTTCACGTTCAGAACCTCACGCTCTATCCCAAGGATGGGACGGCGTACCTAGATTTCATCACCTGGAGCTTGCCCATCACTCGCTTCGAGACCGTGCTGCCACGGATCATGGAGTATTGTCGCGCACATCCGGCATTTCCGGCGGAGTGCTTGGTCGAGATCTTTCGCGTTTTTCCGGAAGTCCGCTTTCTGGATTCGGACGAGCGAGTGGCATTGGATCCGGTGTCGTTCGATCGCACGGAGTCGCCGCGCTGGGAGCTGTTTTACAAGGACTACAACCGCTTCATGCTCGAGCTGGGCGCCAGCCCGTTCTTGAATCAGACGCGCTACATCGACGCCGCGGATATGCGGCACGTCTACGGTGCGCGCTATGACGCTTGGCGCGCCGCGATCTTGGCCGTCGACCCGCAGCGCAAGCTCGGCTCGGTGTACTTGGACCGCGTGCTCGGCTTCGGCGAGCCGAGCGAGTCTCGGGCGTGACGCGCGCCGTGGCGTCCGAGAGTGCCGAGCCCCGGTCTTTCAGCGCTGAGTGGCGGCGCTTCGGCGCACTGTGGGCGCCGCAAACGTTGGCGCTCACTGCGCGCGGCCTGACCACGTTCGCGGTGGGCGTTTGGCTGTACGAAAAGACGCACTCGGCCACGCTCTACTCGCTCTTGTCCGTGAGCACGATGCTGCCCGGCGTGCTGGCGGCCCCGCTCGTGGGCTGGGCGGTGGATCGCCTGGGGGCGCGGCGAGCGCTACTGATCGCGGACGCGGCGGCAGTGTTCGTCGGCGTGACTCTGATCCTGATGTTCCACGCCGATTTGGCGTCGCCCGTGTTGCTCTATTTGGTGCTCAGCGTGGGCGCGTTGCTCACGGCCGCCCAGTGGCCGGCCTACACCGCGCTGGTCAGCGCGGTCGCACCGCCGCGGCAGCTGTCGCGGGCCGCGGCCTTGATGCAGGTCGGTTTTGCTGGTCAGCAAGTACTAGCTCCGGTGCTTGCGGGCGTCTTACTGGGTGGCATCGGCGTCACGGGCGTCGTCGGGCTGGATGTCGCCATGTCGGTGGTGGCGTTGCTCTCCTTGTACTCGATGTCGATCCCCGAGCAGCAGCCGCCCACCGCTATCGAAGGCAGTATTTGGCAGGATCTGCGCGCGGCCTTCGCCCTGACCCAGGAGCGCGGTCTGCTGCGCTTGGCGGGCTACATCATAGCGAGCTACTTGCCGGGGGGCTTCGTGCTCGTGCTGGCCACCCCGCTCGTGCTCACGATATCCGGTCCAGAGACGCTCGGCGTGGTGATGTCGGTGATGGGCGTGGGCATGCTCGTCGGCAGTGTGACCGCGAGCGGCTTTTCGACCTCGCGCGGCGGCGTGCGTCGCTTGCTTCGCTACGACGCGCTCCTGGCCATCGCCATGCTCGGTGCCAGCTTTGCGACCTCCGCTCTGCGCGTATCGGTCATTGGGTTCTTGTTTCTGTTTGGGCTTGCCGGCGTCATGGCCGAAGAGCAAGCGGTGTGGCAGGTGCGCATCCCGATCGCGGCGCAAGGGCGAGTGTTCGCGCTGCGCCGCGCGCTCACCTGGGCTTCGTTGCCGCTCAGCTACGCGCTGGCGGGCCCGCTCGCGGACCACGTCTTCAAGCCCGCCATGTCGGCCGGCGGCGCGCTGGCGGCCGTGCTCGGCCCGGTGTTTGGCGTCGGCCCGGGGCGCGGTATTGCACTGCTGCTCGTATGCGGCGGGCTGTTGAAGGCCTCCGTCGTGTTGTGGGGCAGCTTCGATCGCAAACTGCGAGCGCTCGATGTGCCGCCCGCGGATGCCTGAACGTCGCTCTGAGCGGCGGCCTCGATGCCGATGTCGTCGCAGCGTGGCACCGCCCCGGTCAGCCAGGTGATCAGTCGCTCGAGGGTGCGAAAAAAATTCAGCTTGGCGAGCGGGCCGTTCAGCCAACCAGAAGTGATGCAGTAGTGCGTGGCGAACGGCGCCTGATGGTGCAGCTGGTGATGCTCGGGCGATAGAATCAGACCCGTGCGCTGAAGCAGGCGCAGAAACTTCGGCAGCTCCTGCTCCTCGAGGTGCGCCCACTTGTGGAACTGATTGGTCATCATGATCCACAGCATGGCCGAGCCGATGCATACATCGAGGAATAGCAAGGGAGCCACCAGGCCGTGGATCTCCAGCGGCAAGAGCAGCGTGCAGGTCGCCGTTGGCAGCGTGATCATGCAGTTGAGCCCGTTGGTCTCGATGTAGTCGTGGTGAGTCATCGCCTTTTGATTGACGTGGTGCTCACGAAACGGACGCACGAAACCGCCGAGCAAGGGCATGCTCGTCGAACCCCAGGTGTCCGCGATCCAGTGCACGAACCCTGACGAGAAATCGGCCAGTAGATAGCCGGCAAACACCGCGAGGGTGACCAGCCCCGCGTAGCTGTGCAGGTACGGGACTACGCGCCGGACGAGCAGCCCGAGCATGCTCCAGAACACGACGATGCTCAGCACCTCCAGCGCACGCATTGGGCGCGAATAACCCGCCGCGAGTGCGTGGGCATCCTGTTGGCGAATGGCGGCCAGGGTCAGGTCTTTCATGGCTGCTCTGCCTCAGACGGGCCGTTGGATCTTGCGAATCGCGGCGTCTTCCTGGATATCCCAGGCTTCGGAAGTGGTGAGCGTGAACGACAAGAACAGGTTGTCGAACAGCAAAGCGCAATGGGACGGATTGAGCAGATCGACCAGCGGCGCCTTGAACGTGGCCACTTCGTCCCGAACCTCGACTGCCGCAGCGTCCAAGTGATAGCAAGGGATCGCGGGCAGGATGTGATGCGTCTGGTGATGGTCGGCGAAGCCGTTGCCCAAGAAGCGCGCCAGCCAACCAAGGTTCACGTCGGAGACGTTGAGCGAGTCACCCAGGCCTGCGCGTCGCGGTGCCAACCAATAGATCTGGTTGGGCGTGATGTGGCCGGCGAACACGGAGAAGATGCATGCGTAGCCGATTAGCAGCGCCGCAAAGCTCAACGCGAGCAGCGTGGGCGACGCCAAATAGAGCAAGCCGCCCACCGTGAGCGACCCGATGAAGGATGCCCACTGCCGTGGACTCCGCCAGTTGCGACCCGGCAACGAAAAATCACCGCCGAACGTGAGTAGGACTAGCCCCATGAACATCATGCTGCCAATCATGTAAGTCAGGTGGCGCACGCGCAGCGGCAGGTAGGATAGCGAGGCACCCAGATACAGAAACGGAACCACGAAGAACGGCACGTGCTCCGCGGTTCGGTAATCCGGGTGGCGCGCTTCGTCCGACACTTCGGCGCCGAAGCGCTTGGGATCGGCGACCGACTGACTGAATCGATGATGCCCAATGTGCGACTTTCGGAAACTGTCGAAATCCAGCAAAATCAGCGGCGCCAAGAGCCTGCCGAACAGCGCGTTCCCTTGCTTCGTGGGCAAGAACGAGTCATGCGCGAGGTCGTGCAGAATCGAGACTACGCCGTAGAAAGAAAGGCCGCTGATCACGACCAGCGGTATCGCCGCCCACCACCAGCCATGTCGCCAAAGCTGCGTGGCCGTGAGCAAGGGCGCGCTGGTACAGAGCAAGCTCTTCAGCGCGGTACGCGCCGCGCCGCTGCGAGTCGGAGCGAGCCTTCCGCGCCGCGCCTCATTCAGCTTGGCCTGCGCGCGTGAAGCCGCTTCGGTTACAGGGTCGTACCAGCGATCACCGACGAGGCTTTCGAAGACCCTTCGTCGGTAGTCCGGTGAGTTTTGAGTCGAGTGAGTCGTCGCTGAAGAAGAGGACACGGGGTGTTGCCTGGAGGAACGATTGGTATGGAACGCGAGGGTTGCCAAATCCGCGTTTAGCTAAAACTCACAACCATACACGACTCTCCCGCGCTCGCGCGAAATCTCTCGCTCGCGCGCTCGTGAACACCCACTACTTCAGTGTGCGCAGCGCACACTCATCGACTCACCGCTTGGCAATTTCGTGGTTGAGGATGCGCCGTCGAAGTCGTCGGCCTGGGCGGCAGCGAACTGAAGTGGTAGCGAAAGGGAGCTGAGCGAGGCGCGTGCTCGCACAACACCCCACGAAGCCTCCAAGGAACGGGCCAAAAAGGGCGTCGGCCGCTGATGCCGCCGTTAGCGACGTGCTCGGTGGGCTGCATGTCAATCCATCGCTGGCGCTCGTCCTGAGACACGCCGCGTGCAGGGTGCTAGCCAGCTGGCGGCGTTGATTGTTCGCAGAAGGAGAGCGCTGCGCACGAGGCAGCTAGTGCCGTAGCCGCGCAGCGTTGAGCTCGGACACGAAGCGGATTGCAAGGTCCGGTGCTCCCGGTCGAAGCGGACCCTTGCGAAATGCGCAGTTCATCTTCCCTTTACTGCCAACTGTTTCGATCACTTCGAACTGATCGACCGTGCGCCCTTCAGCGTTCAGCACGTAGAATACGCCGGGCGATGCTTCGAAAATTCGGAACACGCGGCCTCCGTGACCGCCGACCGTCTTGCGCAGATTCATGCCGAACACTCGCATGGTGCCACACTCGCAAGTTCGATGTTTCGCATCGGATCATGTTGGGCCCGTTCGTTCGTCGCCGCCAGTTGTCCATTGCGCAACGCAGCGAATCGCCTCATTGCGGTGTCGCGCACGCGCCTTAGTATGGATTGAGTGGCAGAGTTTGGCCGCGGACGGCTCCCTGTAGTCGGGAATCCGTGGACCTTGCGCGAGCAGGCCCGCTGAAAGGCGGTGAGGATCGACATTGGCTGTAGTAGTGGCCAGAGGTGTCCTATGGCTTTTTACCGGATTCGAGTCTCGGATTGTCGAAACGCTCTCACGATCCTCCAGCCACAAATGACGACGATGGCGAGGGCAGCGGTCAGCGCTCCTACCTCACTGGCCTGACGATGCCGGGCCACTTGTGCTGCCAAGAGCACCGAAGCAAGCACCAAGATCGCGAGAGCAAAGCCCCATCGGAGTTGGGCCTCTTCGCTTTTCGGCCACGTATGGGATGACTTTGCTGAGGCGGTGTGGATGCGTCGCGCCCACGCGGCAAGGCCGCACGCAATCGCCGTCAGCAACGTTGCGTACCCAAGTGTGAGGATGACTTCCCTATTCAACGCCGGCTTCCACGACAGGCTCCGGCTCCGTTTCCGCCTCCGTGACCTCTGTGAAGAGTGAGACCGCGCTGGCTCCGGTCGTGGTGCCCGGTACCAACACGAACGGAACGCGGTAGCGCACCCCGCACCAGCACAACCAAAGCAACGGGAGCACCCCTCCGACGATGAACAGCACATCGCCGGGGAGACGTAGCCACTCGAGGAACCGGTTGGTCGGGTTGGTCACGAAGGTCATGGCGCGGGCTTCGTAATAACCGTGGGATATCGACTCGTAGAGCTGCAGCAGACCAAGCGGGAAAAGCGTTGCAAAGACCATCCACGCGAGCCCGAGATTGAGAGACCAGAAGCTGATTTTCGCTGCGCGCTCTGACCAGCGCGACTCGGGGACGAGGTAGCGTAGCGCGAAGAGTGCGAGTCCAGCAGCGAGCATGCCATAGACGCCCATCATTGATGCGTGCGCGTGATTCGCGGTCAACGCAGTCCCAATCTCGTAGTACGAGACAATGGGCAGGTTGATTAGGAAGCCAAATATTCCGGCACCGAGGAAGTTCCAGAACCCGACCGCAACCAAAAACATGATCGCCCAACGGTGTGGAAACGGTCGAGCGGCAGCTTCGGTCTGCTGACCTCCGAGTCGCAGGAAGCTCCACGCCTCGACGGTCAAGAACGTGAGCGGAATGACTTCCGCAGCGGAGAAGAGCGCGCCCAGCGCCATGTGCTCGACCGGCTCGCCGCTGAAATAGAGATGGTGCATCGTCCCGATCATTCCGCCGACCGAGTACAGGATGATGTCCAGGTAGATGACTCGCAGGGCGACGGCTTCGGCTACGACACCAAGAAGCACGAATACATAGGCGACCATCACGGTAGTGAAGAGCTCGAGGAAATCTTCGACCCACAGGTGCACGACCCAAAAGCGCCAAAAGTCAGCCGTCGTGAAATGCGAGCGCGTGTTCACCAACAAGCCCACGGCGTAAAATGCGGGGATTGCCAGTGCGGAGAAGAAGAACAGCCAGGGCATGTTTCCCTTGTGCTCGAGCCGCAAGCGGCCGCGCAGCCCGCGGTAGAGGATCACGACCCAGGCGACGAGCCCGAGCGAAAGGAGTGCTTGCCAAAAGCGGCCTAGGTCCAGGTACTCAAAACCTTGGTTGCCGAACCAAGTGCTGGCTGTCCAGCCGTGGATGCCAGCAAATTCCCCCGCAAGACTTCCGACTGTCACCACTACCAGCGCTCCAAGAAGCACGTAGGCCAGCACATGCTGCCCGCGCGGCTCGCGGCCAGCGATCATCGGTACGAGAAAGATGCCCGCGGCGAGATATGACGTCGAGACCCACAGCAGCGACAATTGGACATGCCACGTGCGCGCGAGGTTGTAAGGAAACCACCGGCCGAGATCGAAACCAAAGAAGTTTGAAATATCCGCGCGGTAGTGCTGCGAAGCTGCTCCAACCAGGACTTGCACCAGAAACAGGGCGCCCATTGCGAGGAAGAACCACGCGCACGCGCGCTGCGCTGGAGTGAGCTGCACCTCGGATGGTCGTCGGAACACGATTCGGTTTTGGTCACTTCCGTGCCAACCCAGGATTTTCCAACGCCCGAAAACGGCAAGCAATAAGCCAGTCCCGCCGAGCAGGGCCGCGAGCGAGAGCATGCTGAAAACCAATGTCGACGCCGTCGGCTGGTTGCGCACGAGCGCTTCGGGAGGCCAGTTGTTGGTATACGAATACTCTTTGCCTGGGCGCGCGGTCGAAGCCGTCCAAGCCGTCCACGCGAAGAAGCTCGCGAGTGTATGGACCGCGTGCGCGTCGAGCTGACCTTGCAAGCGCAATCCTGTTTGTGTGACCGGCGCGGCGAAATACGAGTTGTAATATTCCTCAGTCTCCGCGAACGCTGCCGCTTGCGCGTCACTAAATACGAGCGCGTCGCGAGTTTCATCGTAGCGGTTGCGCTTGAAATCAGCGGCCGTGTGGTCGGCTGGATTCGGATCACGGTGGCGTTCGTAGTACGCGCGAGCCGCTAGGGCAGAACGGTGGAGCGCATCGGCGGTGAAGTCTGGGCCGAGATATGCCCCGTGCCCGAAGACCGACCCGTGCTCCATCAGGCCGCGTCTCAAGAAAAGCTCCTGGCCGTCTCCGATATCGGCTCGTGTGAACAAGACCCGACCGTCCTCCGCCACGGTGCGTTCCGGGATCGGCGGCTCCGCTGCGTAAGTGCGGTAGGCCAGGAAACCTAACCCGAAGAGTCCCGTGATCAACACGAGCATGGCGGCTTGAATCCAGCCCTTCGCCACGAGTAGAGTTGCTTGCGCAGACCCTTCAGCGTGTGGGGACCGCCCAACCGCCGGCATTTGATTTTTCATAGGGTTGGGCTGTGAGGAAGAACGGAAAGCGTGACACCGTTAGAGGTGTCAGCCGCGGTGGGGGAGCGCTACTCGATGAACGTCAGTCTGCAAATGCGCCACAGACTTCTGCGCTACGAATGAGCGTTGCGCGCGCGAAGTCACACCTTACACCTTTACCGCCGCGCCTGCGCGACTCATGCTCAACGCCCTACGAATAGGAGCGATCAGAATGCAAGATCTTCACGCCGCACAGAGCATCGCTTTCGAGATCGCCGACATCGCGCGCGAAATGCAAGCGGAGGACGTCTACGCGCGCGACGGTCACGCGGCTCGGACACTCGTGCGCGAGGCCGATCTACGCATCGTGCTCATGGTGATGAAGGCTGGATTCATCATGAAGGAGCATCGAGTAGCCGAAACCGCTTCCGTCCACGCCGTTGCCGGTCATGTGCGCCTGAACTTGCCCGGTCGCGTCGCAGATCTGCCCATCGGAAAGCTGCTCATTCTCGAGGGCGGTTTGCAACATAGCGTGGAAGCGCTCGAAGAAAGTACGATCTTGCTTACACTCGGCTGGCGCGCAAAGTCGTGAGACGAACTGTGCTCGTCGACAATGACCACACTGATCCCTGAGGATCGTCGGAGAAAGTCCCCAATGTGCCCGTGGAGGGCAAAACACTCAATCCACGCCGAAAGTTCGCACGCGAGCGGGAAAGAAGGTGGGGCCAATGGGCGCCTAACAACGCGGCAGTCGGCGCACTGCCAATGTATCCCCGTCGGTCGGTAAGGATGAACATGATGTCGGGCGGGGGTCAGCCCGTTCGCGTCGCTGGCTCGGAGGCCAGCCGACGCAGCCCGTTCTCGTGTCGCTGAGCAGCTGAACAGCTCCGGCATAGCGCTGGACGACCTCCCAGCGCTTCGGCGGTATGACACTCGAAACGAACGCGACCCTACAGGGCCGGCGTCAGTCCGCTTTTTTCAACCCCTTGCTAGGATGAATTCACGGATTTGGCGAATGTCGGCGCGCTAGCGCGGGAGGTGTCGTGCTTACACGCGGCCAACCGCGCGAGAGCACCGCTATGACGTACAACGCTGCTGAGCGGCGTTTGCAAGCGCGGAGGCAGCGGCGAACGTAGCCGCCGGTTTCCGGAGAGACACAACCGAGCAGTGCTGGGCAAAAGACGAACCCATTGTTCGGCGCCCTGCTCCGGACGTGGCTCGCCCATCTCCCCCAATAATAATCGTACGGGCCGCTCTCGACAGACGCGACTCAGCGTGCCAGCGTTCGGAATCTAAAGAGTCGAAGGGTGCAGCGATTTCCGCTGCAGGATCAGATGGTCGGGCCGCCATCTCACCGGTGTACGCGCCGGAGGGATCTCCCATGCCGATCAGCAAACTTCGCTCCAGTTTTCTCGACTCTTCATTGCCACCAGAGGCTTCGGGCTCTCTGATCCGCGTTGCGCGGCTTGCCACTCGGCAGCTCGAAATCTTTCTCCGGATCGAGGCGGCGAGCGGAGTATTGCTCTTGGGTGCCGCTGCGTTCGCGTTGGCATGCGCCAATTCACCCTGGGCGGCGACCTACGTTCAGTTGTGGCACACACCGGTCGGGGTTCGCATCGGAACCTTCACGTTTGAACGGACGCTAGAATGGCTGGTCAACGACGGCCTAATGGTGATCTTTTTCTTCGTCGTCGGCTTGGAGATCCGGCGCGAGGTGCATCATGGAGAGTTGTCCGAATGGCGACGCGCCGCGCTTCCGGCGGCGGCCGCGCTCGGCGGAATGCTCGCGCCAGCCGCACTCTACCTGCTGATCGCGGGGACCCCGGCGACGCGATCGGGGTGGGGCGTGCCCATGGCTACAGATATCGCCTTCGCGATCGGGGTCCTCGCCTTGCTTGGCGAGCGTGTACCACCAGCGCTGCGGGTGCTGCTCCTTGCGCTCGCGGTCATCGACGACCTGGGCGCCATCATCGTGATCGCGCTGTTCTATTCCTCGGGCATTTCGCTCTCGGGCGTCCTGATTGCTGCACTAGGTCTCGGAGCAATATTTCTCATGCAGCGCTTGGGTGTTCGGGGGAAGCTCGCTTACGTCGCTGCGAGTGTATTGGTCTGGGCGGGCATCTATAGCGCCGGCATTCATCCGACTATTGCCGGTGTCATCGTCGGACTGATAACGCCCGTTCGCGCCTGGCTTGGTCCCGCTGGGTTCGCGCATACAGTTCGAGACGAGCTCGAGCATCTGGCGGGAGCGCCTTCGCCGCACGATTTCGCCGCGATCCTCAAAAGCGTAAACACTGCGCGTCGCGAAGCAGTGTCTCCCGCGGAAGATCTGATTGAGACACTCCATCCATGGGTCGCGTTCGGCATCATGCCCGTATTTGCGCTAGCCAACGCCGGAGTCACCGTGTCGGGCGGCTCGGGCACGAGCGCTGCTTGGGGCGTTTCGATTGCCGTCGCGATCGGCCTGTTGCTGGGCAAACCGGTTGGAATACTGCTCGCGAGTTGGCTGACGATACGGTTTCGACTTGGAATTCTTCCCGCCGGGATCAGCACGCGGCACCTAGTCGTGCTTGGCGTCGTCGCGGGCATCGGGTTCACGATGGCACTCTTCGTTTCGCAGCTCGCCTTCTCGGAACCATCGCTCATGGCCGCAGCCAAGCTCGGCGTATTGGCGGCCAGCGGCGGGGCAGCGGTCGTCGGGCTCGCCCTGGGACGACTACTTCTCCCCGCAGCGCTCGCGGTCGGTGCTGCTGAATCGGTGGGTGACGCAGAGTGCTCGACGGAAACTTGACGGAGAACTGTGCCTCGCCGCAACTAATGCGAAGCCGACCTGTACGGGTCATCGGCGCGACCCATCGCTGGGCGCGCCGGATACATCGGACAAGGATCGAGATGCTCTCAGCAGGTCGATTCAGGGTCGTTTCGGGGTTTGGCGCACCATTTCGAGGGAATTGAGGCGTGCCCGCGGGCTTCCCCGCTTCTAGCGTTTGGGGCTCGAAACCAGTACGTTGCGACCGGTCAACGGCACGGTGTGACTCAGCGAACCACATACAGAACAGCGAGCCTCGCCTCATGCGCTCTCGCGCTGGCGTTGGGCTGTTCGCGCGCTCGTCCGTCGAGGACGGAGAGCCGGGTGCCTGCTCGGGTGGCAGCGCCGAGCGCACCCTCGCCAACTGTCAGCGCCGAGCCCGCTGAAAAGGCCGCCCCTCGAGCGCGGGCCGCTTTCCCGTGGCTGAACGCCGCTCTAACGCGTCCGAGTCGCATCGTCCGACCCGAAACAGCAACCTGCCTGTCTTCGTTGGACGTCGACGAGCTCATGCCCGACTGGCAAGCAGCCATGGACAGCAATGCACCGAAGCGAGTCACGATCCTCGCTTTCTCGCGCTATGGCGGGGGCTGTCCCTGCTACGAGCAGTACCGGTTCGCGGGCGGCGACATCCTGCCTTTTTTCGTTCGAGGACTGCCGAGTGCGGACTCATTGCCCCCGAGAGTTCACGGCGGAGCCTTCACGTTGACCGGTTACTTTACTGGTCGCAACATCGACACCTACGATTGGTACACCGCGCTCGGCATGCCCGATGTGATACCCGAAGAAGGGGCAGACTATGAGTCTCTCAGCTTGGAATTCGTGGTCGAGGGCTATTGCTTCCATCCGCCGGCCCCAGATCCGGGCTGGGATGAGCTCTTCGCCGAATCGAGCGCGGAGATGCGCCGGCTCGGTGTGCCTTTCTGCAAGACCGAGAACCGCTGCTTCGATTGGCCCAAGGCTCTGCCGACCGGTACGTGCTCGCGCGAACTCGTTTCGAGGAAGGCGCACCTGCTCAACAACCGAGGCCTGCTCGAGGAGTGGGACGCCGCTCGCATGCGCTACTTCCTCGGCACCCCGAGTGACCCCCATGCCGCACCGAGCGACTCCATTTCCGTCGAAACTTGGCGCGACCCTGACCCGCAGCTACTCGCCGCGAGGCTTGGCGCCAAAAGTTTCGATTCAGGGGACGAGGCTCCCTACGTCGACCCATTCGTGCTGGACGGCTCGCGGAGCTGGGTCCTCCATTTCCGCAACTCGGAAAGCGCGATCGACGCCCTGCCACGTGTGCTTTGCGATCCTGACGTGGCGAGCGGCTATCTCCTGAGCAAAAAGAAGTGAGCCAAGTGCGCCCCCAACGAGAAGTGCCTGGTCAACGCTGACCGCGATCTGGGCGCGCGCTACCACAAACTCTGCGGCAAGTCGGGGGGATCGTCGTCAGTTTGGCCGGCAAAGCGTGGCGTTTTGGCGGCAATCATGTCGGCTTGCGCGCGCCAGCAAGCTGCAGTCCAATCGCGGCATGGCCAGCAAGAAAAGTGATGCAGTGCTGCGTGGAGCGGCGCTGATCAAAAAAGCGATCGAGACGAGTAAGTCCACCGGCAAAATCGGCGAGCCGGAGCCGGTGCCGGCGAATGTACTGAAGAAGCTCAAGTTGCCGAACGAGGAGAAGCTATCGCCCGCGTTGAAGGAGTTCTTGGCATTCGACTCCAGCTTCCTGGGGTGGTCCATCGATGAAGAGGATCCCGAACTCGAGCCGATGGCGCTCGATGAGCTGGTGGAGCAAGAATACGGCGAAGAGTTCGTGCCCCGCTTCGGCGAGGCCCTGGAGCTGCTGGGCGACGACTGCTTGCTAGTCGGTCAAAGCGGCGACGCGCGTCACTTCTTGTACATCGGCACCCCCGACGACAAGGGTGAGTACGCCGTGATCACGCTCGATACCAGCAACAAGCCCTGGGTCGGCGGCTTCGTCCCGTTCGACGTTTGGGCGGCGCAGCAACTCGGCGCGCTCGAAGCTGCCAAACAAGTCGGCGAAGTTCCTCCCGGTTACGAAGCCCTGTGCAAAGCGCTCGCCGAGTCCAATGGCGACGGTCGAGTTCAATTCGAACCCGAAACGCGCGCCGTCGACCGCGAGAATGCGGGCAGCGACGACGAAGACGAAGACGACGAAGAGGAAGAGGAAGACGAAGCCAGCGGTGACTGATTCGTTGGTGTGAGCGGTGTGTCGCGTGCGGTGGCAATGAGCAAGCAATGCTTGCCACCCACGCGATGCTCATCCTCCGTTGCAATCCTCGAATGCTTGATACTCCGCCTTGCACGCCGCGGGACCTTCGTTCGACTTGAACGAGCCTTCGCAATTGAGGTCGCCGTCGGTTTCGCAGATGCACTGAAGCGTGTCCTTCGCGGTGCAGTCGATCCAGGCGATGCCCTGAGCCTCGCACCGTGCATCAATCATGCAGCTGGCAGGAGGCGCGCAACCCATGGCGTCCGCAAGCGAGGCGTAGCGCGCACAGGCGGTCGTACCGCTGAGCGTTACGCTGTTCGGCTTGGAACTTCCGGCAGGATCGTCCCCGCTGCAACCCACCAGCCAGCAACACACCAGCGCCTTCCACCAAGTCCGCATCGTTAAGGCATACCAGCTCGAGGGGGCGCTGGAATCGGGATTCAACCCATGCCCACTCGCGAGTTCAGGCTCGCCCGCGAAACGCAGTTCAGTGCGAGCGGATCACTGCCATGGGTCGCCTGGTCGGTCGATCTGATCGCGGCTCACTGCACGAGAAACGCATCCGTGTAGTGAAGGTTTTCCCCACTTGTGACTCTAACTCAAGTACGTGGGTCGCTCGAGTTACGAACTCAGAATGGGGAGTCTGTCGAATGTGTCACGAACGTAGAATGGGTCGCTTCCGTGCGTTGCTGACGGTGGGAGCCATTGCAGGCCTTGCCGGCTGCAGCTCAGCGGAGGACGTGTCGGCAACCAATAGCCAAGCGGCGGACCCTCGTCCAATCGCCTCGGGTTCAACCCAATTGCACGCGGCTCTGCCGCACGCAAATGCCCAATTGCGAGGCAACGCGGCGCGACGAGTGTATGGCGTGGTCGCCACCGGAAAAACTCCGGATGACGCTGCCGAGAGCTTTCGGCAAAAGAGCGCCGCAGAACTCGGGGTCCCTGCGGACGAAATCGCTCCCTCACGGATCAACGCTTCGCCGACGCTGAAAAATGCACACACGGTGAACGCGAACGGGGTGGGCTTGATGTATGATCCCAATACTGGCAAGCCGAAATTCCGGCTTTACAGCTACGAGCAAGAGCGTGAAGGGGTCCCGGTGTTCCGCGCCAGTCTGCGCACGCTCGTGCGTGAGGATGGCGAGAACCCGGTCGTCTGGGCCAACTCCGACTTGCGGCCGATGGGAAGCTTCACGGCCCGTGCGGGCGTGCCGACCCGCGCCGTCGATGTCAGCAAATCGTTGCAAGCGTTGAAGACCCAGAACGCTGCGTCGGGACAGCCGTCGCCGACCGCGCTAGTCAAAGTCAGCAGCCCAACGCAGACCATCTTCGCGGGCGTGGAGGGCCAAAACGCGGCGCCACGCATGGCCGTGCGTTACACGGCGCAAGCCGGGGATGGCGCCGGCAAATGGACGTTCGTCGCCGACGCTGAGACGGGCGATATCCTGCACGTCGAGAGCATCGTTCACTTCGATGTCGCCGGATCGGTCAAAGCAAAGGTGATCACCGGTGGGGAATCGGCCGAGTGCGGAGTATTTGGCATCGCGCCGCTGCCTTACGCCAGCACCAGCTCGTCTTACGGTGACATCTTCGCCGATAAGGCGGGCGCGTTCACGATCAAGCAAACGGGCAGCGCTCCTTTTGCCATCTCCAGCAACGTCTCGGGCAAATACTTCACGATCGACGATGCGGGCAGCGGCAGCAACTACATCAGGATGTGGGTCACCCCGCCTGCTCCTGCCAACTTCCTACATCAGGACACGACGACGCCGCCCGAGCGGGTGCTCGCGCAGCTCAATGCCTACAAGGCAGCCAACGAGCTCCGCGATCAGCTGCTCACTTATGTCCCGGAATATCCGGTGATTGCTGGGCAAACCAACTTCAAGATCAACGTCAATGTTGCCGATACTCAGACCTGCGCTCGCACCGGAGGTGCTTGGTTCGATGGGGACACCGAAGTTCACACCCTCAATTTTTGTCCGCGCGACCAGGAACATGCCAACACCGCGTTCCGCAGCATCGTGCATCACGAGTATGGGCACCACATCGTCGACTCGGCCGGGAGCGGCCAGGCCGAATACGGCGAGGGCATGGCGGACACCATCGCCATGCTGTTCGCCAAGGATCCGAAGATTGGGGTCGGCTATTACTTGAACCAGTGCGGCTCGCCGCTGCGCATGGCGAACAAGCTGTGCAAGTACGACGCCGCGCAGTGCACCACCTGCACCGGCGGCATGTACGACTGCGGCAGCGTGCTCTCGGGCACGGTTTGGGATATCTGGCAGCAGCTGGACCAGACGACGCCCGCGACCTCGGCAGACATCATTCGCAAGCTGGTCTTCAGCTCGGTGCTCTTGCACTCGGGGACCAGCATCGATTCGTCGATCGCGATCGACATGCTCACGTTGGACGACAACGACGGTTTGCTCGAAAACGGAACGCCGCACTACAGCGCGATTTGCACTGGTTTTGCTGCGCACGGCATGACTTGCCCGCCGATCGTCAACGGACTGGTCGTGAAGGGCACGGACCTCAGTGCGGAGGGCCTCAGCGCCGGACCGTTTGCACCGGCCAGCACCACGTACACGCTGTACAACCTGGGGCCCCAGCAAAATTTGGCCTTCACGGTCGCGATCCCCGCGGCTTCGCGCTGGCTGACCACGAACAAGACCGGCGGCACGATCTCGCTCGGCCAGTCGACCACGGTGACGTTGTCGATCGACCAGAATCAGGCCAAGCTCCTCGCAGACGGGAAGTACACCGTGCCCGTTCAGTTCGTGAACGCGACCTCCGGGGTGGGCACGGTGAGCCGCGACGAGAAGCTTCGTGTCGGTGCGCCCGTACCCGTGTACACGGCCAACTTCACTGACGGCCCTCAGGGCTTCACGTCGGATGGTCAAGACGAGAATCTGTGGCACCGCTCGACCGCCTGCGCCGACACCCTGACTGGGCATTCGATTGGGGGGAGCCTCTATTACGGCAAGGACACGGTCTGCAACTACGCCACTCCGATTCCGATCTTTCACGCCATGAACTCGCCGGAGATCACGATTGCCAATCCGCAAACGGCCGAGCTTGCCTTCAAGTACTTCCTGAAGACCGAAAACAGCTCGAGCGCAGACAGCGCTTCGGTATGGATCTCGGTGAACGGCGGCGCATTCAAGATCGCCGCAAGCAACAATGACCCGAGCGCCGGCCAAAAGCTGAAAGAAGGCAAGATCTGGCAAGATCTGCGCTTCGACATCGCGAGCTTCCTGCCCGCGACGGGACCGACCAAGATCAAGCTCCAGTTCTCGTTCAACGCGGGCGGCATCTATGACAACTTGACGACGGGTTTCGCCGTCGACGACGTGATCATCTACGCTCAACCGCAAACCACTAGCCAGCGTCCCTGCGCCGGCTACTGCACGAACCCGACTACGTTCAACGGTGCCACCACCTTTCAGTCGGGCAACTTGGGAACTGCCGCGACGTGCCACGAAACGACCGTGCCGATCCGAGGCGGCAATTGCGGCAACTTCGTCAGCCCTCGTAAGCTGTCCATCAATGGCGTCGCCATGACCTGCAATTGGGCGAATTGGTCGTCGCTTCCGCCCGCCAAGAATGGTGGCTACTGCGTTTACACGACCAGCGGCAACAACTCCTGGGCCGCTTTCAGCACCTGGTGAGTTCGACCCTGAGCCAGGGGGACTCTCGCCCGAGGGTTCTCCTGGCTCGCCACTCTCGCGGAGCGGATTTCTCGTTCGAGTCAAGGCGGGCGCGATTTTGCGCGCGCTCGCGGTGCGCGTGCCTCGGGGATCTCGATGAAGAACATTCAAATCAAAATAGCTCACGGAACCGTCGGTCGTTTGGCGCGCGCGCTTTCTTTCGCGGGCGCGCTGATTTCAGGCGCGATAGCGCTCTCCGCGTGCGGTGGGACTGCCGAGTCCACTTCGAGCCTCAGCCAAGAGCTGTCGCAATTGCGGATCGAGGGGGAAGCGTTCAATCGCTTCTTCGATAGCGACGCCGCCCACAGTGGAAACTGCGGTACTGGCCCGGTCGATGCGGAAGTCACCACCGACCCCAAAGGCGGTCAGTGCAACATCGGTTGGACTACGGCTGGCGAGTGGCTCGAGTACGACGTGAACATTGCGCAGGGCGGCAACTATGACTTCGTATTTCGACTGGCGAGTGCGCTCGCGAGTCGGACGGTGCATCTCGAGATCGATGGCGTGAATAGATCAGGAGCGGTTACGGCGCCTTCGGCTGGTTATCAAGCGTTCGCGGACCGCACGGTCGGCAGTGTCGCTCTCAGCGCCGGACAACACGTCTTTCGCATCGTCTTCGACACGGGTTCCGTGAACCTGAACTACATCGATGCCATCCAAACCAGCGTGGCTCCGGAAGTCGTCTTGAATGCCAACTTCGCGACCGGCGTGGATGCGTTCTACTATGTCGATCAGAGCGCTGACGATACCGTCGACGGCGCGCCGGTCAACGGCCGCTTGCAGATGACCTTGGGCGGTAAGGACAACACGACCGTTACCGATATGCGCGGAGCCTTCAACCGGTTGTTCTGGGTCAACGCCTATCAGGAAGTCACCCTGAGCTTCGACTACACGCTCGAGCAGAGCTGCGCCTATGAAACGGACGAAGTGAGCGAGCTGCGAGCGAGCATCGACTATGTGCCGCTGAAGGCGGGCAACAATCCCTACGTCGCGCGCGTCGTAGGCAACGGCAACCCGTGTCCTGGCGTGTCGGTCAGCGGAACTTACACGAAGACGTTCGTGCTGACCCAAGGTAAGCACAGCCTCGAGATCCAAGGCTTCAACAACCAGAAGACCTCGAGCGATGAGTTCACGACGCTCAGCATCGACAACGTGCTGATCACGGCGTCTGCCACGCAGTGCTCGGCCGCTCTCTCCCAGACGTTCACCAACCTGTGCAATGCGTGCGAGGGATTTCTCGATTGTCAGGGCAATTGCACGGTGAATTTCCCGACCAATGTGGGCGCGGCTTGTGGCAGCTGCGGGGGCGTCACCAAGTGCGATGGAACTTGCAGCGAGCCGCTCGCCGCTCCTTGTGGAGCTCCGCCGACGCCCAGCGAGCGCCAGCAGGCTTGCGCCAAGGACCCGCGGGTCGTGGCCGGGTTGGTTTCGCCCGATGTCTGCACCGGCGCAGACATCTTCTTCCGTGAAACGTTCGCCGGCAATGGGCGCACTTGCGGCAGCTGCCATCCGGTGGCCAATAACTACACGATTGATCCTACATTCGTCGAAGCGCTGCACACCAGCAAGCCCAACGATCCGCTGTTCGTGTCCCAGCCCGGTACGCCGCTTCAGCATCTGGAAACTCCAGACCTGCTCTCGAATGCCCTGATCCTGGAGAACGTGGACGGCTTTCAAGACCCAGCAAACCGCTTCGTCACCCGATCGGTTCCGCATCTGTTCTCCCTGGCCATCACCATGGCTCCAGATCCTGCGGACGGTTCCCCGACGAACCCGCCCATCCAGCGCACGGGCTGGGGTGGCGATGGCGCGCCCGGTGACGGCTCGCTCAGGTCCTTTTTGGACGGGGCGATCAATCAGCACTTCACCAAGACGCTGAACCGGGTGCCCGGGGTCGATTTTCGACCGGCCAGCAATTTCGAACGAGATGTGGTCGAGAGCTTTCAGTTGGCGCTCGGCCGTCAAAACGAGCTCGACCTCGCGAACGTGAATTTCAGCCTGCAAGCGGCACAAGACGGAAAGGTGCGCTTCCTCGATCCGGCTCAGGGGCGTTGCGGCGTGTGTCACTCCAACGCCGGATCCAACTTCGTCAAATCCGCACGCAATCGCAATTTCAACAACGGCGTCTCCGGTTCCCAAACCTTGGGCGTCCTGCCCAATTACTTCGGACCGGGCCAGGATCTCACCCTGGCTGACGGTGGCTTCGGAGGTCAGACCCTGATGACCCCGAACGTCGATCCGACCGGGATCGGCTTTGCGAATGCCTTTGGCGATGGCAACTTCAATGTGCCGCCGTTGGTCGAAGCCGCGGACACCGCGCCCTTCTTCCACAACAACGCTTCCGTCGGGAATGTCTTTCAGTCGACGATGGAGCGTGTGGTGTTCTTCTATGGCACGAGCTTTCAGTTCTCCAAGGGAGCGCAGTTCCTCGACAGCCAGCCCGAATTCGGTCCTAACAACATCAGTGCCTCCACTACGGGAGGGATCCCGCACATGCTCGTCGTGCTCAACGCGGTCTTCAACATCGATCTCGCGCGGCAACGCCTACAAGCAGCGGAGACTTTGGCGACCGATCTACGCGCGATCCGCGCAGACATCCAGGCCCAGCTCATGCTTTTGGCTGGGGAGGAGATCGAGGACGCAATCCGCGTGCTCCATGATCAGAATATCCATCAGACCGAGCAAAACTCGTTGCAAACCATCCTCAATCAAGTTCGAACGGCCAACGCTGGCGCACTGTGGAGCACGCGTCGCTCGGTCATCAGCACCGCGCTCGCTGGCCTGAATAGCGTGCGCCCGCAATTTGGCAGTAACTTCAACTACCAGCTCGGCACGGGCACCCTGATGTACTGAAGTTGAAGGCCCGTTTCGCGCTAGATCTCCGTCAACAGGAGCTCTCGATCTAAACTGCGTTGGCCGCGCATCGAGAGCGAATGTACTCTTCGACAGTGCGGAAAGCGGACTGGAGGGTGATGCGGCGGGTGGTGCACGCGCTGGCACTTTGCAGCGCGTGCGAGGCGACGAATCCGCGCGCTGCATCCCGTGTGAGCGACACGGCATCGTCCGTTGGCATAGCTTCCCTTGCGACGCCAAGCGCTGTTCAAGCGAAGTCAAGCAGCGTCGGGTCCGGACGTGGCCCGGTCCCGCTGGATGAGCTGAGCGCGGTGATTGCGGCGAAGCGCCGTGCGAGCAGCGAGTCCACGTCTGGCGAGTCCGCGCGCTGGCCTTCGCCGTTTCGGCCCACGACGAGCGCCGGCGCGTCGCAGCGCCCGCCGCGATTGTCGGTGGTGGCCATCGCGGTCGGTGCTGGTTGGGGCTGCGCGGAGTTCGACGCCACCGGCGCGACTGGGCGCAGCCTCCACGCTGCGAAAGCGGATCGGGGGCGGTGCCGTGGGCAACCCTCGCGCACGACGCTGCCGCGCAGCGCGGACAGATCGTGAGCGTGATGGGAAACTTCGTCGTTGGTCCGGGGAGCATGACGCTGATGGGCTGTTCGCGCTGGGCGCCTGGCGAGACCGAGCCGCCGGATGCGCCGCAGGCTTGCTGCAACGGGAGCTGGGCTCCGCTCGGACTCGTGTCCGAGGGCTTCGCTCTCCGGCTCGAGGATCTGGAGTGTCAAGGCGACGATTCACGCCTTTGCTGTAGCGCACCGGCGACAGGACAGGCGATCGTCGCCACAGGCAGGCTAGAGTGGGACGGGCGCGGCGAGGGCGGGTGGATGCTGCGCGAGCCGAAGCTGTGCTCGCTCGATTAGTGCGACGCACGTGAGCTTCAGCTTCACTCCGAAGCGAGCAGGCGATCGAGCAGTTGCTGAAGGAGTTTTTGATCCGCGGCTTTGAGCCGGATGGTGAAGGGCGTCATCGCTTCTTGAAAGTGCCCGTGCACCTGCTCGGCAAGCTTCAGGCCTTCGGCGGTGAGGAACACGTCGATCGCTCTGCCGTCGTCGGCGTTGGGGGCGCGGGCCATGAGTCCGCGCTTCTCTGCTCGATCGACGAGGCCCGTCATCGTCGATTTCTCCAGGCCGAGATAGCCGGCGAGCTCGACCATTCGCAGGCGGCGGTCGCGCAAGATCCCGGCGACCCGCAGCTGCGTCAGGGATAGCTCGTTGTCGGCTGCTAGCTTGTTCAGGATCGCCATGGTCGTGAACGCGGCTTGGGCCAAAGCGTCGACCAACCTCGAGCTGGAGGCGGATCGCTTGGGCAGGTTCGGCTTCGTCATCGCGATGGGCAGCTTGACATGGTTCGTGATGCGTATCATTAATGGTTCGTGTTACGAACCATATGACCGGGGAGAGAAAATGAAAGCAGCCGTTGTTCGAACGTTCGATGCCCCTCCGCGCTACGAGGATTTTCCCGAGCCCGCGCCGAAGAGCCGCGAAGAGCTGCAGATTGACGTGCTCGCGGTTGGTCTTCACCCGCGCGTGCGTTCACAGGCAGATGGTTCGCACTACACGAGCACCGGGGAGTTACCGCTGATTCCCGGCGTCGATGGCGTCGGGCGCGGTGCAGATGGAAAGCTCCGCTATTTCGTGCTGGATGATACGCCGCTCGGTTCGATGGCCGCAAAGACGGTGATCGAGACGGACCGCAGCATCGTGCTGCCGCGCGATGTCGATCCGATCGCGATCGCGGCGGGGTTGAACCCGGCGATGGGATCGTGGCTAGCTCTGAATTGTCGTGTTCCGTTCAAGAAACGACAGAAGGTGCTGATCCTCGGCGCTACCGGGAATGCGGGGAGCATGGCCGTGCAAGTGGCGCGTCATCTGGGGGCGTCACAGATCATCGCTGCGGGGCGCAACGAGCGGAAGCTGGCCAAGCTCTCCGCGCTGGGTGCGACCGACGTCGTGAGTTTGGACAATCCGCAGCTCGCCACGAGCGCCCGCGAAGTGGACGTGGTCCTCGACTTCGTGTGGGGCGAGCCGACGGCAAAGGCGATGGCCGCCTTGATCACGGCGCGCGCGGATCGCGAGCACCCGCTGACATGGATCGAGATCGGGTCCGTGTCGGGCGCGACCGCTCCCATTCCGTCTGCGGCCCTACGCGCGGCGCGTTTGCAAATCGTCGGAAGTGGCATCGGCTCGGTGCCTGGCCGACAAATCGTCGCTGAAATGCCGTCACTCGTGAAGCAGATCGTGCGTGGCACGTTCCGGATCGACGCGAAGCAGATGCCGCTCTCGTCCGTCGAGCAAGCGTGGGCTTACGCAGCTCACTCTGACGAGCGCATCGTCCTCACGCCCTGACCCGGGGGCTAGGGTCTCGGCAAGAAACGCTTCACGCAGTGGGCACCCTCCCGCCATCAGGACGTACTCCGTCCCGGTGGTGGAGCCAGCCTTGGGCGATGCGACGAAGGCGATTAGGTCCGCGACCTCCTTGGGTTTTGCCGGGCGCCCTATCGGGATGCCGCCGAGCGACTTCATGATGATCTGTTTGCCGCCTTCATAGTCAGTCTGCGCTTGCGCGGCGAGGCGCTCGGCGAGGGCTACGGCGGCCTCCGTCTCGACCCAGCCAGGTGACACGCGCACGACGCGGATGCGACCGACGTGATCATGAACGATTCGCCGCAGCGCCGCTTCGTTGCTGCCGGCGTGTCTACCCTGTCCCCGAAATTTTGGGTGCTGTGCTACGAGCACGGCGGCATCGGCTACCACTATCACATCGCCTTCTTCGCGATTCGAGATGGTGTGGCTTCGGTGCAAAGGGCGGAGCAATGGCTCGGCAACCGAGGTCGCCCGGTGACCTTCGAACTAGTCGTCGAAGCGCTGCGGGCCGACGACGAGCCGCGGCCCGGCGAGCCGCCACTCGATGATCACTGGTGACGACCGAGCGAGCTCGCGCTCAGAACGCGATCTCCGTGCCGGAATAGTGTAGGAATTTGCCGGTTTGGGCCAGCGTGAGGCCCAGGATCAAATCCGCGCAGGGGCGTGCCGATTCGTCCGGGGCGAGGTGCGCATTGGGGCCACCGAGATCGGTGCGCACCCAGCCCGGATCGAGCGCAACGACGCACACGTGATCGCTCTTCAAGTCGAAGCTTTGGGTCAACGAGAGCATGTTGAGAGCGGTCTTCGACACGCAATAGGCGTAAAACATGCCGTTGTCTTTGCCGGCCATCGAGGCAACCCCAGAGCTGACGTTGACGAGGCGGGAAGGGTGTTTGGCGCTGGCAGCCGCTCGCAACAGCGGCGCGAAGGACTGCGCAGTGCGCAAAGGACCGAGCACGTTGATCTCGTAAGCCTCGCGACACTTCGCGAGGTCGACCGCTTCCAAGCGGGCATCGTGAGGCGAGGGCGAGACGCCCGCCATGTTGACCAGTACATCCAACCGTGGCGTGAAGCTTTCAACGCGGGCGGCCGCTTCGCGCACTGACTCGTCCGAGGTCACGTCCAAGCCGACGATGGTCAAGCGCTCGCGCAGCTCGGGCGGCAAGTCTGACAGCGGATCCGCGCTCTGTGGCTTTCGCACGCCAGCGAACACGCGTTGCCCGAGCTCCAGGAAGCGCCGAGTCAAAGCCAGCCCGATGCCTCGGTTGGCGCCCGTCACGAGGATATTTTGCATTCGCGGCGAGCCTAGCCCAAACCTGGAACCGGTGCCAGGTTTGGGCCTCTCGCGAACGCTAGTTAAGAGCCTTACGCGTCCAGCCGTTCGCTGACGGCGCGAGCGAACTCGATCGTGCCGAGCGCGCCGCCGATATCGCGGGTTTTCTGGCCGTCTTCCAACGCGCGATCGTAGGCGCGCCGGATTCGTTCGCCCGCGCTGCGACACGCTTCATCGCCGCGAGTGTCGGCGAGGTGCTTCAGCAGCATCGCGCTGCTCATCAACAGGGCCAGCGGATTGGCCAGGTTCTTTCCGGCGATGTCCGGCGCAGAACCGTGCACGGCCTCGAACACCGCGTCATCGTCGCCGATGTTCGCGCCCGGGGTGACGCCCAAACCACCCACGAGGCCAGCGCACAAGTCCGAGCAGATATCGCCGTACAGGTTCTCGCACATCACGATGTCGAACTGCGTCGGGTCTTGGACCATGCGCATCTGTGCGGCGTCGATGATGACCTCTTCGTATTCGATGTTCGGATAGTCTTGCTTGTGCACTTTGCGCGCTTCGTCGAGCAGCATGCCGTCGCTCAGCTTCATGATGTTCGCCTTGTGAAAAACGCTGATTTTGCGACGCTTTCTGTGGGTGGCGTAGCGGAACGTCCAATGTGCGATGCGATGACAGGCGACGCGCGTGGCGACCTTCATGCTGACCACCACGCCGTCGGTGATCACGTTCTCGATGCCGCTATACAAACCTTCCGTGTTCTCGCGAACGATGACCAGGTCGACGTTGTCGAAGCGAGTTTTTACGCCCGGCATGTTGCGGATCGGCCGTACGGCAGCGTAGAGGTTCAGCGTTCGGCGTAGCGCGACGTTCACCGAGCTGAAGCCTTTGCCGATCGGAGTCGTGCACGGACCTTTGAGCGCGACATGGTACTGACGGATCGCGTTCAGCGTGCTCTCGGGCAACGTGTCGCCGAGCTTCAAGTCGAGCGCGGTTTGTCCGGCGTGATGCGTCTCGAACCTCACCGGCGCCTTCGCCGCCTCGAGCACGCTGAGCACGGCATCACTCACCTCCGGACCGATGCCGTCACCAGGGATCAACACTGCGGTATGCATGGTCATCTCTCCTCCGTAGTACAGAAAACGAGGCCCAGGGAAGTGCGCGCGGCGAGCGGATTGTCGTCAGCGCGACGGGCAGGCAGAATGGCCCCAAAAATGCGGATCAAAAATGGGATCGAGGCGGTGATCTTCGACTGGGGTGGAACCCTGTCGGAGTACGCCGAAATTGAACTGTACGACATGTGGAAGCTGGCGGCGGCGCATTTGGCGCGCGCCACGGGTCGCCCCGAGCCGGAGCTCACCGCGCAGCTGCTCGCCGCCGAGCTGCGCTATTGGGACGGAGTCAAAACGTCACAGAAGACGGGCACGTTGCAACAGATCCTGGCCGCAGAATCGCAAGCGCTCGGCCTGGACGTGACTCAAGCCGTGGTCGAGGAGACCGCGCAGCGCCACCTCGACGCTTGGACTCCGCACATCCGACATCACGCGGACGCGGCCGATAGCTTGCGCGCGCTGCGCGGCGCAGGCCTCAAGCTCGGACTGCTCTCGAACACGCATTGGCCAGAAGCGTACCATGAGCACTTCCTCGAGCGAGATGGCTTGCTCGGGTTGCTCGACGTGCGCGCGTACACCTCGAACATGAACCATAGCAAGCCGCACCGCGAAGCATTCCTGCACGTGCTCGAGCGTCTTGGTGTGCCTCCGGAGCGCGCGGTCATGGTCGGCGATCGGCCGATCGACGACGTGTGGGGGGCCCAGCAGCTGGGTATGCGCGGCGTATGGCGACCACACTCTGGCTCGCCGCCGATCGGAGACGTCGTCCCGGATGCCGTGATCCAGCGCCTAGCCGAGCTGCCGGCGCTGATTTCGTCGCTGGCTTGAAACAAATTGATCAAAGTCAGCGCCCCTCGCCATTGACCCAGTGAAGGCGAACCTTCACTGGAGGCAAATTGCGCAGCATGGTGAAACAAGCGTGGGGAATTGGCATGATTTTGCTGGGTTTGGGGGCCTGTGTGGGAGAGACTCCGCTCGTGGGCAGCGATGGCTCGGGCGTGGGGACGCCGGTCACCAACGGCAGCGCTGGCAATCCAAGTTCGGGAGCGCCCGCGGCCGGAGGAGCCGACGAGCCGAGAAGCTTGGCCTTCATCCCCATGGCGGCACAGCCCGGCGACCCGGATCCGCGTCCCTATCAATGCCTGCCCGTGCCGCTGAACGAGAGCGATTGCCAAATACTCACGACTCGCAAAGGTGCTGCGTGCGATTGCCAGGAACCGGGCCTCGTGCCGAGCACCGCCAGTCTGACCGATGCAATTCGCAGATATCTCCAGACCAGCGGGCAGTGCGACATCGGGAGTCGACCGGCTTGCTCGAGTTTTTGCGCCTGTGAGTACCCGAAAGCGATCGGCGAAAGTCTGATCGAATGCAAGACCGAACCCGAGGCAAGTCCGGAGAGTATGGGCTGGTGTTATGTCTCCGCCGATGGGGGTGAGCGGCAAGCGGAGCTCGTGGCCGACTGCCCCGCGCCTCAGCCGCAGAGGCTGCGCTTCATGGGCAACCAGAGCCTACTCGCTGCCACGTTCGACGAGACGGGCGCGCTCGACGTGTACGCCTTCCTCAGCTGCACGGGCACGCTGGCGCCTCGGAAACTGGGTGAAGTTTGCGCGATCGGCGTGGTTGGCGACGTTCACGAGGTCAACGTGGCTGACCGATTTGCGGGCTGCACTTCCGGCATTTGCGTCGCCAACCACTTCCAGGGTTTGGTGAGTTGTCCGTACGGGCAGATAGCGGGCGCCGGAGATTGTTCCCTTCCGAACAGCCCTCTACCATTTCCGAACGCCGTCAAACCGCAGCTCGTCGAGCGTCAAGCGGCAGTTGCCTCGATCTGCAGCTGCCAGTGTGCCGGGACCGGGCCGGGGCCGTACTGCACGTGCCCAGAGTCGATGCAGTGCGAGCACTTGGTCGATGATCTTCATCTAGCCTCGAACGGCCTCGCTGGCTCCTACTGCATCCCCAAGGGCTCGGAGTACTACGCCGATCAGCAGGCGGAATGCGTCGAACCAAACTGCGGTGCGAAACATCCCTACTGATCGCTGCGCGGTGCGCATGGTGGGGCGTCTGGTGTTCGTCGCTGCGTTGAGTGTGAGCAGCCGTGGCGCGGCGCAGGCCGAGCCACGCGCTTCGCTCGTCGTCATTCGCGGCGACGGCGCGCGAGACTGCCCGGACGCCGACGCATTGGCGGAGCGAGTGCGCGCGGTCGCTGGCACGAACGTGATCGGCGTTGGCTCTTCTGCAAGCCCGATCGAGACCTGGGTGCAAGTCGCCATTAGCCACGATTTTGCGGGATATAACGCCCAAATTAGCACCTTTGGGCGGCGCCATGGCACCCGCGCCCTGGAAGATTTGGGACCGAGCTGCGCCAGTCTGGCTGATGCCGTAGCGGTCACACTGGCGATGTTCTTGGACCCCTACGAAACCCCACCATCTTCGTCGCCCAGACCTGAGCCAGTTGCCAAGAAGAGGTCACCCGAGCCCAAGGCACCAGCTACGAGTGCCGCCAGAGAATCACGCTTCTTCATTGACGGTGCTGCCGGTCTCACCTTCAACTTACTCGAGCACAGCGAACCTTTCCTCGGCGTCGGCTTGGGCTTTCGCCCCAGCGCACGTTGGTCCGTAGCACTGGGCGGTACGTTCGTGCTTCCGGACAGCAAAGTCGATGGCTCGCGCAGCGTCGACCTGAGACTGAGCTTCGCGTTCTTGCAGGTCTGTGCGTTGGCATTGGGCCACGTGGATCGCGCGAGCCTGGCATGGTGCGCTGCTCCGCAGGTTGGCTCCCTTGCCAGTGATGGACGAGGTTACCAGAATAACTTCGCCGAACACTCGTTATGGCTCGCGTTGGGCATCGGTCCGGAGGCTGCTTTTCGCCTGACCCATTCACTCTCCTGGGTATTCGGAGCAGAAGCAGTGATTCCTCTGCTGGAGCAGGGATTCGACGTGCAAAGCAACGGTGTGCGCAGTAGCGCGTACCGCACGCCGTCGGTGGCCGCGCTCGTTTCGCTGGGGCTGAGGGGGCATCTGTGACGAGCGGCGAATCGCGCGCCGCGCCGCTCGGCGATTTCGAGCGGACCTATCGCCAGCACTTCGTGTTCGCCTGGCGCGCGCTCAGGCGGCTGGGCATCGCGGAGCGCGATTTGAATGACGCCGCTCAAGACGTGTTTTTGGTCGTGTATCGGCGGCTGCCCGAGTTCGACTTCGAACGCCCAGTCACGACCTGGATTTATGCCATCTGTCTACGTGTAGCCAGCACCCGACGACGCAACGCGGCGTGGCGCCACGAGCAGCTCAACGAAGACGTGGAGCCGCCCGAAAATGCTGCGCGCGCCCTCGCTGTCGATGCAGAGGCCCAGCAGCTCGACGAGCGTCGGCTGCTGCTGGAGGCTGCGCTCGACGCGATGTCCCTCGAACAGCGCGCGGTGTTCACGCTCTTCGAGTTGGAAGGCCGAACCGGCGAAGAGGTGGCCTCGATTTTGGGTGTGCCGCCCCCGACGGTGCACTCGCGTCTGCGGCTGGCGCGCGAAATCTTTCGCCGCACCATCGAGCGCCAGCGAGCGCGCGAGCATTTCGAACTACGCCGGATTGGAGGCGAGCGATGAGCGAATTGAAGCATTGGTTGGATGAGGCGAGCGAGGCCGACGATTTCGAGCGCTCCATCTTGCGCTCTGGGCTCGAAAGCGATCCGCCCCGAGCGACGCAGGACCAAGTCTGGAACGGTTTGATGGCTACCCTCGCCATCGCCCCACTGGCCGCTGTGACGGCCAGCCCTCAAGCCGCTGGCGCAAGCGCCGCCGCGGCCAGCGTCGGCAAGGCGGGCGCCGTCTGGCTGACCGTAGCCAAAGGCTTCATCGTCGGCCTCGCTGTCTACGGTGCAGCGCAGGGTGTCAGTGAAGTCGCGAGTCGACTCAACCCACGCCGTGCGCCGACTCCCACTGCGCAGCAAGCGACGATCCCCACACGGCCGACGCGAGTGATGAGTCGCGACGCCGAACGCTCGATCGCTGGGCCCGTGTCCAGCCTCGTCCCTTCAGCCACGAGCGTCGATCCGCCCTCGAGACTTCCCACGACTCCGCGCAGCAATGCGAGCGTGACCGCCATCGCTCACGATTCCCCGAACCCCAGCTCTGCTCTGCCATCCACCGGCAGCTTCGACGATCCCCCACGGCCGAACAGCGCGCGGACCAGCCAGCTCGAGGCCGAAACGCTTGCCCTCCGGCAGGCTCGCGCCGAACTCCGTGTGGGTAAGTTGGCTGATGCTTCTGCTACACTCGAGGCCGCGCGACGCCAATTCCCCGCGCCCGAGCTGTACCAAGAGCGCGAGGCGCTGACGATCGAGATACTCTATCGTAGCGGTCAAGTTGCGGCCGCCGAGCAGCGGGCGCGTCAGTTTTTGAGTCGTTTCCCCGAAAGCCCGCACGCACACCAGATTCGGCAATTTGCCGAGAGGTGATGGCCACGCCGCGCTCGAACCACGCCGCCGAAGGCTACGACGCCCCGCGCAGTCATGCGTGACCATCAACAACCAGTATTTACGTTCACGACTTCGGCGGCGCGGGCAAGTGCAGGCTCCATGCGGTCTGAGTTGGGTCGAGCACCTGACCGTCGAAGGTGAGGCTGCACGCGACTACGTGCCTGAGGCCGGTCGAGAACGTTCGCTCGCGGTGAAATGCTGGCTCAACGCACCAGACACACGCTCAGAGCCGCCAAACACACGGTCGTTGCGCCGGAGAGCCAGAGCAGCGCAGGCGGGCGGCGTTCGCTGAGCCGCACGATCCCTTCGGCAGCGCACAAGCACACGAACGGAGCGAGCGATTCGAAGTAGCGACCGCTACCGAGTGAACCCTTCGAAGCGTAGCTCAGGATCAAGAACCCTAAAATTCCCGCCGGAACTACGAAGCCCGTGTTCCACGCTCGTTCAAGCCCGAGGAGCGCGAGCGGTAGCGCGAGGCCAAACAAAAATAGCGGCAAGATCACGGGAAACCAGAACACATCCATCCAAGCACCGTGCGACAACACGGCGCGTTGGTTCTTCGTGAAGCGGAAGAGCTCGTGCAAAGTGCTGAACCATTTGCCGCTGGCAACGCGCTGAATGGTCAGCCAGACGAAGATCGCGAGCAACGCGGGTGCGGCCACGATGAGCAGCTCTTTCGGCGCTCGGGCGAAGCGCGGCAAGCGCTTGGCGAGCGCGGGCCAACATTCTGCAGCGCCCAAGGCCGCGATCACGCCCACCGCGCCCCACGCTTCGTAGCGCACCATCGCGGCGATCGCGAGCAGGAGCCCGGCGCTGAAGAAGCGTCGAGCTTCGATGGCCCAGGCACAGGCCAGCACCAAGATCGAGAACAGGGTCTCCTGTTGCGCAGAGATCCCCATCAAATTCACGATCGGCGCGACGGCGCAAAACAGCGCGGCGAGCCAGGGCACCTTCGGTTTGGCGCTACGCGCGCGCGCGTAAGCGAAGAGCAGCAATGAGAGCGCGAGCGCGAGGCTGGCGTTGATCAAGCGGATCGCCTCGGGGCGTGCCCCCCAGCTGAACAGCGCGTACAGGTAGTAGTGATATCCGGGGAGCCAAACCCAGTGCAAATTCAGTCGGAAGGGCTGAGCGAGTAGCCGCTTGGCAATCTCCAGGTGGGCGAGCGCGTCGTTGTCTGGCTCTGGCAATAGTTGGATCGCGCGCAGGCGCGCGCCCCAGGCGAGCAAGCTCACGAACACGGCGGCTACCGGGAGGCCGAGACTCAGTTGCGCACTGCGCTTCACCGAGCCCCGTTTAGCACGCTCTCAGTGTAGGCTATCCCACTCGCAGATCGAGACGATGGTGTGCATGCAATAGCGGTCGTTCCACTCGCTCTCGTGGTCGCCGCCCTTCCATTGGTTGACGCAATGCTCGTAGCAAGCGCCGCCTTCCACGCACTCGGTCTTGGTGGCGTTGGGCTGATCCTGAGACCATTTGGTGTACTCCAGCGGCTCGTTGGTCACCCAGGCATAGGTGCCGACTCCGGATTGCCGCGGCATTTTGCCGTCTTGCAAGCCGATCCAATGCTCGTCACCGTGAAGGCTCCAGGCGAAGTCGTTTTCGGCTTCGCTGCTGAGCGTGACCAGGTGTGCGTTCAGCTCCTTACAGTGCGCCTGCGCGGCGGCGAAGGTCCGGAGTTCGGTGTCGACCAGGTAGCAGTGCTGCGTAGCCGGCGAATACGTGGCGTTCGTGGAGAGTGCCGCGCATTCCGGGGAGCCCGAACCGCTGCCGGCCTCCGCGTTGTCGCCGGCCGCGCCGCCTGCACCCGCGCTGCCGCTTCCGCCGCGGCCGCCCTCTCCGCAAGAAAACGCGCAGCCCGCGCCGCTGCCTCCGCTGCCCGCGGTGGTCAGGTCCCCCGTGTTTCCGGCAGACGAATCCCCACCGGCGCTGCTGGTTCCACCGCTGGGGCTACCGCCGCTACCGGCTAGGCCCGCGCTACCGGCCAGCACGCTGACACTACCGGCGTTGGAGCTGCTGCCGGTGGCATTCAGCTGCCCGCTGCCGAACATGTTCGGGTCGGCGTTTCCGCAGCCGACGGCGCCCAGGAGCAGCCAAGCGGCGCCACCGGCGAGCAAAGAGGTGCGGGCCAGGGTCGAGGTCGCTTGAGGTTGGGGAATTGGCTTTACCAAAGTCGGCAATCCAGTCGATCTGGAACTAGTACCAGATCTACTCTCGCTGGACTAGGCACGCACGAGGGCAAGCGCGCAAAATCGTCACGCGATCGATCGCTGCCTACATCACCTCTTACGCGACCGATGTCGCCAGCAATGCAAAAGACGAGTGCAGCTGGCGAGCGCGCGGCAAGCGTCCAGGTTGCGTGTACGAATTGAGCCACGCTGTCCGGCGGAATCAGCCAGGCACGTGCCAGCCAAACGCGCGTTCAAGCTCCGCGCACTCGATACTCGAGCGCTCGATACGTACCGGCTACTCGCGCGGACCGTTCCCGGCGACACCGAACTCAGCCAGCTTGGCCGTCAGCGGGTCATGGCTGGGCTGCGTGCCGCGCGGCACGACGCCCGACACGGGTGCACTCACCGGTTGTACGGAGAACTCATGCACCACTGTGCGGCGCGCTGAGGTTTGCGGAACGAGTGATTCTTGACTCGGAACTAGCAGTTCGCTAACGCACGCGCTGCAGCGACCGCAGCCTTGGCTCGCGCCTTCACCGAGGTACTGGCTCAGGCACGAGAGTTTGCACTCGCCCGCTTCCGCCAGTGCGCTCACGGACGCGAGCCGACGCGCGTCTTGCTCGCGCAGCGCGTAAAGTTGCGCGCCGAGGCGACGGCAGGCTTCGTCCAGCTCCGAGGCAGTGCACAGTACGCGCACCCAACCGGCCGCGCGCGAGACCACGCCCGCATCGGCCAAGAGGGCGCTGAGCCGGTCAGTCGTGCGTCGACTTTGACCGCTGCTGAGCGCTAACGACTCGATCGACACAGTGCGTCCTTCGAGCGCGGGAGTCTCCAGAGCGCGGCCGAGTTCCGCAAGATGCGTGGCGCGAAAGCGCTGCTGTGAGAGCATCACTTCATGCAGGCTGCGGTGGCTGGACTCATGCATGAGGACACAAACCGCCGGCAAGCCGTCCCCGCCCGCACGCTGAATTTCCCGCAAATACTGCTCGATTGAGGCCGGCGACTGGTAGTGCAAAACGAAGCGCAAATCCCGCCGGCTGGGGCCACGACCGAAGCCGCTGTTTGCTTCCGCTTGCTCGCCGATGCCCGGCAAACCGCTCCCGGGCGCGAACGCGCTGACTGCGACCATGACCGACCGAGCCCCGGGCAAGCCGAAGTTCATCAGCTCTGCCGCTCGATCCCCGGCGGTCATGCCGCTGTGGTGACGATGTGCGGCGATGCCCGCACCGCGCAGCGCGGAGTACACGCTGTCGACGTCATGCGGCGTCGCGCAGAAGACGAGGCCGGGGAGGGTGAGGCGCTCGACCAAGCGCACCAGCGCAGCTTGACGGCCTTCGCCGCGCGCGAGCTTGGTCACGATCTGCAGATTCTCGCGCACGGGGGGCGATTGGATCGTGACGGGGGCCTCGAGACCCAAACGCTCGCGAATGTCTCGCCGCACGGCTGCGGTCGCGACGCGCGTGATCGCCATTACGGGCGGTGAACCCAACCCGCTCAGGGTGACACGGAGCTCGGCATAGGAGGGACGCCACTCATGCGCGGCCTGCGAGGTACAATGCGCTTCTTCGACGACGAATAGGGCGACGCCTGACTTCGCCAATGCCTGTGCGACATCCGGCGCGTGCAGGCCTTCCGGATTGAGCAGCACCAAGAGCGCGCCGCCGCGAGAAACACGCGCAAGTGCTGCGCTGCGCTCGGGGCCGCTGAGCTCGCCCGACAGGCACACGACGGGCAGCTTTCGCATGCTCAGCGTCTCGTACTGAGTTTTGAGTTCCGCCGACACGGGCGAGACTACGACCGTCGGCTGAGTGAGCTGAAAGGCGGCGAGCTGATAGCAGCTGACCGCGCGCTCGTCGTCCGGAAGCACCACGACGCTGTCGTTGCCCTCCAACGCGGAGCGGATGGCGACGCGCTGCTCGTCATTCAGCGGCGCGCGACCGAGACGCGCCGAGAGGCCTTCGATTGTTCGCCAGGTATCGACCGTGATGGGGGGCCGGGGGTCGCGCGCGCGCGCGCGCATGTGCGACGCCGCGGCGGGAATGATCGCTGTGGGCTCGACGGAGACGAGCTTGATCGTGGCTCGGGTGGCTGCTGCGCTCGGGGGCGGCGAGAGGCTCTCTTCCGGCGGGGCTTCTTCCACCTGCGCGGCACGTGGCGCGCGCGCGACGAGGAGCCGTGCCGCGAGTCGCTTCGGCCTCGGCGGCAGGATCAGCGCGTGCATCTTGCGCGGCTCCGGCTTGGGGTTGCGCGGCTTGGGTTTCGCTGCGGCCTTGACCGGCGCCTTGCGGAGCACGGGCTTTGGACGCGCGGCCTTGCCGCCTGGACCGGCTTTGACCGGTTTGGGCGAGCTCTTCGCCTGCCCGCGGGCTCGGCCGGGCAGTGGCTTGGCCGGCTTGGCTCTGGCCTGAGCCGGCTTGGCTTTCGCCTTCGGCGCTAGCTTCGCTTTTGGCTTGGGCTTGGCAACCGCTGAACGTTTGACGGCCATCCGGGGCGCCTTGGCGACCGCGGGTTTGCTTTTGGCCAGTGCACCCAATGCACGCTTTTTGGCCTTCTCGAGGGGCTTTTTTGATTTCTGGGGCATGCCGCGCTCCCGAACCGAAGCGAGGACGACTAACACCGTCCGTGACAGAAATACAGTGCACAAATGCTTAGCCCTTGGACTCTGCCCCGAGGGGCTAGGCTGCTCCCGTGAGCTTTCCGCTCTTCGAACTGTTTCCGAAGCTTTCGCAGCGCGTGGCCCGCGTCGCGTTGGGCGCTTTCCCGACCCCCGTCGAATCGCTCGCAGCCGTCGCGCGTGAACTCGGCGCTCGCGCGAGCGACGCTTGGATCAAGCGCGACGACATTTCGTCGGACATCTATGGGGGCAACAAGGTGCGCACGCTCGAGCTGCTGCTGGCCGAGGCGCGCGCGCGCGGGCATACAGGCGTGCTGGCGACGGGCGCGTTCGGTTCCAATCACGCACTGGCCACCGCGCTCCACGCGCCGCGTGTCGGCCTCACGCCGAGTGCGTTGCTCTTCCCTCAACCGGTGTCCGAGGCCGCGTACCTCAACCTGCGGGCATTGGCAGTGAGCGGCGCCAAGCTTCACGCACTGCCTCACTGGAGCTTGTTTCCACTCGGCTTGGCGTGGACGCGCGCGAGGCGTGAACCGACGTCTTATGTGATGGTGCCCGGGGGCGCGACACCACTCGGTGCGTTGGGTTATGTGTCCGCGGGGCTCGAACTCGGACGGCAAGTCGCGGCGGGCGTGTTGCCTGCGCCGCGCCGCGTGATCGTGGCGGTCGGTTCCACCTGCACTTCGGCGGGCTTGCTGGTGGGCCTGGCCCTATCGGCGCACTTTCGTGTTGGTTTCGAGCCGGCTACGCTGCCGCGACTGACCTCGGTTCGCGTGTCGCCCTGGCCAGTGACGAGCCGTCTGCGCATTCTGCACCTGGCGGCGCGCACGGCGCATTTGCTGCGTGAGCTCGCTGGCTCGGAGGTCCCGCGTTTGGATAGCGCGACGTTGGGCGCGCGCTTCGAGGTCGATGGGCGCTATCTCGGCCCGGGTTATGGCGAACCAAGCGCCGCGGGAAGCCAAGCAGAGGCACTCTGGCAGCGTCTCGCTTTGCCCGCGCTCGACGGCACGTACAGCGCGAAGGCGGCGGCGCGCGTCGTGGTGGGGCTGCGCGCGGGCGAAGCGGGGCCAGTGCTCTTTTGGTCTACCAAATCCAGTGTGCCGCTGCCCAGTGCGGGCCTCGCCGAGGTTTCTGCTACGGAAACTCCGCTGCGCATCCGCGCGTGGCTAGAGCGCGCCCAATACGTGCTGAGCCGAGAGCCGGCGCGCTAACCTTTGGGAACGAGGCTGGCCAGCGCGCGCATCAACATGGTGTCGACGCGGTGGTAGTACTCGCGCGTGACCGCGATAGATTTCTCTTCGTCCGCGGCTTCTAACGTGGTCACCAAATCGCGCAAATGTTGCGGAAAGCTGGGCTCGAGCATCCACAACGCGGGAAAGCGATCGAGCAGCTCGCGGTAGGCATCCAAGAACGGATTGGCGATCCAACGCACGGCGACCGAGTGCCCGGCGTCCAGCAACGCATCCAGCCAGCGTTGGAAACCGTGGGCGATCACCACCGGATCGCGGCGCTCGAAGGCGGCGATCAAGAGCTCGGTGATGTCGCGCAGGCGCGAGATGTCGTCCGTGCTCGCGCGCTTGGCAGCCAAGCGCGTTGCAAACTCCAGCACCAGCAGTCGCGCGGGCAAGATGTCCTCGAGCAGCGCGTGGATCTCGGCGGCATTGCCGGTGTTCTCCAAGAACGGAGGCAAAAGCTCCATGGTGCCCGTCTTGCGAAAGTCCGCGACGGTCACGCCCTGGCCATGGCGCACCGTAACCAGGCGCGCTTGCTCGAGCATGCGCACCGCCTCGCGCAGCGTATTGCGGTTGGTCCCGTACTGCGCGGCGAGCTCGCGCTCGCCCGGTAGCCGCTCGCTCGGCTTCAGCATCCCCTTCAAGATCTGGCTGCGCAGATCGCGAAAAATCGTGGCAGCGATGTTGGTCGAAGGGGGAGCGCGGTGTTCCATGGGCAGGCAGAGGCTCGAGCTGGCCGAGGCTCTCGGGGAAGCCTACAGCAAGATCGACACGCCGGCCGATATGTATGGATAGCCCAGACGGAGCAGAAAGCCGACCGAATCCGAGATGAGGAACCGCCCGCCGGCGGCAAAAGAGGCGTCTACGCCGTTGTCGCTGCCGACGCCATCGCAGACGTTGCCATTGCCGCAGTTGAAATTGCCGTCGTAGCGGCGGTGCTGCAGCACGAGGCCTGCCTCACCGAAGACGCTGACCTTGGGCAATAGGAAGAAGTTCCACTGGACGACCACCGGGATCTGCCAAACGTCCGAGGTGTAGCCGTTGCCGTAGTAAACGCCGTTTCGGTAGTAGGCCGCGCAGCGCGAGTTGCTGCCGGAGTGCGCCCAATCCAAGCCGAAGCCGATGCCCATGTTGTTGTTGATCTTGGGGATCGGGCCATTGTCCAAAAACGGAATTGTCGCGCGAAAGCCGGGACCAAAGCCATCGCTGGCGCACGAGTCGTTCCATTGCACGAGCAAGTGCGGCTCGAGCTCTACGGGGTACAACCGGTGTGCGCCCGGCTGTTTGATTTGAGCCGAAGCCAACGCGGGTACTGACAGTAGGCCGAGCACGACGCAGGTTTGCGTGAAGCGCATCAATATTCCTTTTCGAGTAGTGTGGCTGTGGTGCTAGCGGGGCGGGCGTAAGCGCTGCTCGACTTCGCGTAGCAGCTGCGGCGCGCCGGACGTGATCTGCGAGCGGGCCGTTTCAACCCACTCCCGTACAACGGATAGCCCGTGCTCGTCCATCGCTAGGCGCGGGCGATCGGCCAAGATATTTCGTAAGCGCTCGGCCACGAGTTCACTGGGAGGGTTTACTTGGATCTGACCGCGCGACTGCAAGCTGAGGCACAGATGCTGAAAACGCTCGCTGGCGTCAGGCGACGGCCATTGGATGTGGCCACGCACTCGCTCTGTCAATCCGCACTCAACAGCCGACAAATACGCCTCGTTCGCGCCCTGTTCGTGGGCGAAGGCCGAGTCCAACAATAGCTCCACGCCGACGTGGGCGACCGCGCGAGCGGTGCCGCGCGATACCCCCTGATTGCTCAAGAAGCTCGAAGCCAGATGGGAAAATTCCAGAAAAGATCGCGAGCCGTGAAAAGCATCGTCGGTTTGGTGATGAAATGAGACGCCGGCGCTCAGCGCATCGAGCGTCGCCGAAGGCGGACGCGCGCGCAGCATCGAAGCAAAGTCCGGAAGCATGGCGCCCAGTACGAACTCGGCGCGAATCGGCCCGCGAGTTGCCTCGTTGCGCTGCGCGATCAGTGCGTGACCAAAAAAATTCATGGCAAACGAACTGACTAACCTTCTATGAACGGGAGATGCCTGCCCGTCGTTTGGTGGTCGAACTGCTCGCTCGAGCTCCGCTTTCGAGCAGCGTGCATCGGCTCCGCTTTGCTTCGCGTTCGCCGTTTACTTGGGCGGCCGGGCAGCACTTGGTCGTCGTCGGCTATCAGGGGCAAGCGCTTTTCCTACCCTATTCCATCGCATCCGCGAACGACCCCCAGAAAGCCGGACAATTCGAGCTAGCGGTGGCCATTCACGCTGGGGCGGACGTGATGGACGCGCTACCGATCGGCGCTCAGCTGGAAGTGGAAGGGCCGGCGGGTGCTTTCGTCTGGCAAGCGGCGCCAGGCCCCGCGGCATTGCTGGTGGGCGCGGGCACGGGCATCGCACCGCTACGCGCACTGATCGAAGCAGAGCTCGCGCGCGCTTCCGCAACGCGTCTCCTACTGCTGGCTGGCCATCGCGCGCCGGAAGACGTGCTGTTTGCCGATGACTTCGCGCAGCTCGCCGCGACCCATCCGCGCTTTCATTTCCTTCCGACGCTCACTGGCGCGGACAATACTTGGCCGGGCCGCCGCGGCCGAGTCCAGGCGCAGCTGGTCGAAGCCGTGAATTCACTCTCTCCTCTCGACGCCTATGTCTGTGGGCGTCTCGAGATGGTGAGCGAAGTCGTTCGACTGCTCGTCGCCCACGGTGTGCCGGACGCACGCATCCGTAGCGAAGGTTTCTAGGAGCCGGCTCTGAGCGACGGCGCGGCGTGCCGCGATCGAGACTTGCTTGCGCGACGTTCCGCGGAAGGGGGAGCGGGAGGCGCCGATTTCGCGCTCGGCGGCAGCGTTGCGGCCGGACCGGGGGGCGCTGATTTGGCGGTTGGCAACAGCGATTTGATCGGCAGCGTGCCGCCGCTGCCCAAGCGCGTTGCGAGCAGCGTCGCTGCGGCCTGCAAATCCTCCAAGCACGGCTCGGTGCCGACAGTTGCCGCGCAGCGTGCGCGCGCGAGACGGTAGGCAGCGCGCCCCGTTCCGCCAGATTCACGCACCAAGCGGCGATAGCCATCGCTCTCCTCGGCGAGTCGGGTCAACCACTCTCGGGGATTCGCGAATTCTTGTTGGGTAGGGCGCATGCTGATTCTCGTGGCGTTTCTATGACAACGGCCGCAGGTGCATGCGGCGTAAGTGTGGGTGCTGCAACGTACGTGCCTCGATCGCCGTGTTGCAAAGCAGAGTCTGCTGACTCTGGAAATGGTTCCACATTCTTCGTCATTTGCGTGCGCCGGCCGCGTGGCCACCGGCGTTTCACGCTCGCAATGCAATTGTTTCGTGTGTCCGGACCCCTGACGCCCGTGTCAGGCGTGACGCACCCACTGCGGTGCGCAGTGCTCGAGCGCGAACTCGATTTCGCGCCGCACCGTCTACGTTTTCGAACTTGGCGCGCGATATCGCAACGGCTCGCATCGCTGCTGTTTCGATCTTGCGGCGCGTATCGACGCCGAGTCTCTGTTTGGTGCACGCTGCTTTCCATGGCAGCTCGAAAGACGACCGCGACGCGCAAAGTGCGCTGCTGGTGGTGCGGTGATGACCCGTTGATGATCGCCTATCACGACACCGAGTGGGGGGTGCCCGTGCACGACGATCGCGTGCTGTTCGAGTTCTTGACCTTGGAGGGTGCGCAGGCCGGTTTGAGTTGGCTCACCGTGCTGCGCAAACGCGAGGCGTACCGAGCGGCGTTCGCAAACTTCGACGTTCAATCAGTTGCGCGCTTCACTCCGCAACGGATTGAACGTCTGATGCAAGATCCCGGCATCGTGCGGAACCGTCTCAAGCTCGAATCGACCGTGAAAAATGCACGCGCCTTCCTGAAGGTTCAAGCGGAGTTCGGCAGCTTCGCGGCCTACCAGTGGCGCTTCGTGAATGGAGTGCCGCTGCAGAGCGCGGTCCGCGCGCGGCAAGACGTTCCCGCGCGCACGGCGGTCTCCGATGCGCTCAGCAAAGACCTCAAGAAGCGCGGGTTCAGCTTCGTCGGCTCGACCATCATGTACGCACACATGCAGGCCGTCGGCATGGTGAACGACCATTGGCTGGACTGCTTTCGCTCCGCGAAACTGGCTAAAAAACTGGGCAAACCGCGGGCGTCGCGCTGAGCTTCGACCCGCCGGCCGCCTCGCTCGGTTGCTCGAAGGGCCGAAGCCGGGCTTAGATTGTCACCCGTGCGCCAGGAAACGCTCACGGTCGTTGCGAAGGTAGCCGGCGCTCCGCCACTCACAGCGCTCCGCGCAGCGCTCGGCGTGATCGCTTCGGACCAGATCTCCGGCGCCGGAAAGAGACCGCGAATCTTCGCCGCTCCCCGGCTCGGCATCCACTTTGCTCGCTTGGTGCTGTTGGAGGAACCCGGCGACGGAGAGCGGGAGTCATCGCTAATCTTCGAGTCGAACTTCGACACGACCTTCGAAGACTCACGCGAAGCTCGGCTCGATCACCTGAAGCTGCTGTGCGAAACGATCCGCGAGCCACTCGCTTCCGTGTTCCGGTATTGCTCCGGGTTCGAGTCGGATCCGAGCGTCGACGAGTTGGCCGAGGCGCTGGCCGAACGCCAAGCGCCGTCGAGTGCGGCCTATCAGGGCCACATCGATCGTGATCTGGCGCGCATCCGTCTCGAACAGCACCTGCGCGACGTGCTGCTCGACTTCTTCTCGCAGGCGCCGAAAGGGCCGCTGCGCGAGCTGTACCACGACGCGCGTGAACACGTGCGTTTGCGCTGTGGCAGCGATCCGCTGCTCGCGGGCTTGGATCTCAATCAGCCGGCACCGCTCACACCGGACGCTGCTCTTCGCAGTCTGGGGCTGAGCGCTGGGATATTTGCCTGGATCAGAAACCTCTCGAGCGATCTGGTCGCGTTCGTGTTCGGCCAGCTATGGAATATCCGGCGTTGGCAGAGGCAAGACCCCGAGTACGATCAACGCGCGCGCCAAGAAGCGTGGTCCGCGGCCGATCGTCGAACGTTCCTGGAGCTCGCGGCGACCGAAGACCACGCGCTGCAAAATGCGCTGACTCATGTCGTACCGCTGAAGGGCGCGGAGCGCCTGGCCCTGCTGCTCTTTTCGCATGGCTACATCGATACGATGGCCAGGAACCACTTCAACAGCATCGGTCAACTGGGCGGCATTCCGACGATCCACTTCGCGAAATGGCTGCTGATCGACGACGACACGCGGCTCGTGTTCTTCAGCAACTACGATTCGAGCTGGGAGAGTTATTTGGGTGACTTCGTCGATCGCGCGGCGCTCGGCTTGAATTTGGCCTGGACTCTGACCACCGAGTATCCGACGACGCGCTACCTGACGGGCCTTGGCGCGAGCGACGAGGAGCGCTTCAAGGCCTGGAGTCGCGCGTACCAGCGTCCGACACAGGTGTTTTACACGGCGTACCCCGAACTCGGGATCGCCGCTCTCAACAACAACACGTGGATCCGCTGTGGTCTGCATCATCCGCCGGGTGCGGCAGAGCTCCGCGCTTGGTTCCGTCGTCTCACCTGACCGTGCGCCTGATCGGTGTTTCATGACCCCAGAAGATCTACGGGACATTCAGGGCCTGATCCTGAGCGGATACGGTAAGAAACCTGCCGCACGCTACGCGATTTTTCAGATCGTGGACGGCGAGGCTGCGCGCAGTTGGCTCGGCCGCGTGCAGGATGGCATCCAGTATGGTTCCTATCGCGGCACGCGTCGGCGTGAGGCGCCGTTTTTGGGCGACTTGTGCTTCAACGTCGCGTTCACGCACGATGGGTTTCGCCAGCTCGGCTTGCACGAGACGGCGCTTTCCGGCTTCGCCTTGCCCTATCAAGAGGGCATGTGCGAGGCGAGCCGCGCGCGACGCTTGGGTGATGACGGCGAAAGCGCACCCGAGAACTGGCGCTGGGGGCGACCCGAACAGCCCGTGCACGGCTTGCTCGCCGTGTTCGCGGGAGAAGGCGACGCGGATCCCGAAGATTGGGTGCGCATTCAAGAGTTCATCGACGCGCAGCTGTGTGGCGCTCACGGCACGAAGGTGCTCACCGTGCTCGATACGGTGGCCTCGAACCTGACGCGCCGCAAAGAGCACTTCGGCTTCCGCGACGGTATCGCCAACCCGCGCCTCTCGGGCCTGCCGCGCAACCGCACCGACGATTTGATCGCCGCCGGCGAGGTGTTGCTCGGTCAAGCCAACGAATACGGCAAACAGCCATTCTCTCCGGAGGTCCCCGCGAGCGAGGATCCGAGCCGAATCTTGGCGCCCGTCGAAGGTCGCGCGGATCGCCACGATTTCGGCAAGAACGGCAGCTACCTCGTGTTCCGTCAGCTCGCGCAGGACGTGCAAGGCTTCTGGAACTATATCGAAGAAATGCGTCAGACGGTGCCCGATGCGCCGCCGGGCCGCGCCGGGCGTGAGTGGCTGGCCGCCAAGTTCGTTGGCCGCTGGACGAACGGCACGCCACTCAGCCGCTTCCCGGACGAGCCCGGGCCGCCCGTAGAAAAGGAGCTCGACAGCTTCGTCTATGGCCTCAATCACGACTCGTTCGGTGATCGCTGCCCGATCGGCTCGCATATCCGGCGCACGAACCCGCGCGACACCGCGCTCCCCGTACCACATGACCCCGAGCTGAGTGGCGATCCTCGAGACGAGATCGTGCGCGCAGAGCGCCTACGGCTCACCAATCGGCATCGAATTTTGCGCCGTGGGCGCGCTTACGGGCCCCCGGTGGACGAGGAATACGACATCGATGCGCTACGCACGCAGACTTCGGTCGAGGAGCGCGGCCTGCATTTCCTGTGCTTCAACTCGAACCTCAGTCGGCAGTTCGAGTTCGTGCAATCGAATTGGGTGCAAAATCCGGCCTTTGCTGGGTTATCGAGCGATCCCGATCCGCTGCTGGGCGCGAGTCGTGACTCGCCATTCAAAGCCTCGGATTTCACGATTCAAGGCTGCCCCGTGCGCCGCGTGCGCAAGCTACCGCGCGTGGTCGAGACCCGCGGCGGGGCTTACTTCTTCATGCCGAGTCGCCAGGCACTGCGGTTTTTGACCAAGAAGTGACGCGCCGAGCGTTGCCGGATCGCGATCGCCCCCTCTCTTTAAGGGAGTCGGTACGGTTGCCTGAATCGGGCACGGGCCACGGGCACGGGCACGTTTGAGCGGGGAGAGCGCTTAGCTGGCGAAGGACTCCCAGTCCAAATCCGCGCACAAAACCCGAACGCCATCGGTTTCGGGGATGGCGATCGAAAACGTCACGCACGCGCGCGCATCGGCGATCGACAAATAGGGCCGCGAAATTTGCACGGCCATCGGCTGGGCAAGGGCGCGACGGAAGTAGGGTCGACGAAACCAGTTGGCGCCTTCGGCGTCGGCGCAGGGCAGGTAGCGCGGGTCGAGCCGCCGCGCCGCTTCGCGGGTACCGATGTTGCCGCCGACCTGCACTCCTTCCGATGAGAGCAAGTAGCAGCGTTGCACGCCGCCCAAGGCCAAGAATTCGGAGAACGCGTGCTCCGGTTCACCACCCAAGCGCAGCAGCGCCGCGGCATCTTCGAACTTCTTCGAGTAGTGAGCGAGCATCGAGCGCTCGCTGCTGGATTGCCGGCGCACGCGCTCTTGGAAGCAGTGAAAGAGTTCGTTCAATACCTCGCGGTAGTCTTCGTCCGGACTCACGCACGACCGGGGCTCGCCGAAGTAGAAGCCTTGCACGAAATCGACGTCGCTCTCCATCGCGATCATCGAATGCTCGGCGGTTTCCACGCCTTCCATCACCACCAAGCAGCCCGCTTCGTGGATCAAAGACACCAAGCCGGGCAAGATGCGGCGCACTCGCGGCGTGCGCATGGCTTCCACGACCATCGAGCGGTCGAGCTTCACGATGTCCGGTTTGAGCCGCCAAATTCGCTCGAAATTCGATTCCCCGGCGCCGAAATCGTCGATTGCGACCAGGCAGCCGAGGTCCCTGAAATACTGCACGCAGCGCGCTAGGTTCTCTTCGTCGTAGGCCGAGGTCTCCAAGATCTCGACCACCACGCGATGCGCGGGGACGCCATAGCGTTCCAGTACGCGAGGTAAGATGGCGCGCGTGGAGTGCCCCTCCAAGATCAGCGCGGGGCTCACGTTCAAGAAGATCCAGTTGTTGGCGGCGCCCTGTAGGACGCAATTCTGCAAGTGCAGCGCGCGGCAGATCTGATCGAGTGCGATCGCGTCGTCCCCGGCTTTGCGAAACATGCGATGGGGCGAGACCAAGCGGTCCTGGGCATCGTAGGCACGCAGTAGTGCTTCGTAGCCAACCGGCTTGTGGTGCGCGAGGCTCAGCACTGGTTGCAGCGCGGTGCGCAGCGTGTACTCGCCGAAGCGTGCGTGGGCGAGATTGCCCTCGAGCTTGATGTTGGCAAAGATCTGCGAGAGCCAAGCGAGATCGACGCGATCGGGCGAAGATGGTGGAGGATGCGACGAGCGATGCATCGCCGGGGGCCGCGACGACAGGCGTCGCTTCGGCGCCGATTGCGCTGGCTCCGGCGTTTCCGCCTCGGCTTCCGCGCGAGCGGCAAAAACTGGATCGGGATCCGTGGGATCTGCCAGAGCGCGTCGCAGCATGAGGTATACAGTGTGCCACATCGGGCATTTCGCGTCCGTTTCGCGCCCGGCTTGCCGACAAAGCAGGTGCGACCCTAGGCTACGGTGTGCGTGAGTGTGTCAAGCGCGGCAGTGATGCTCGGCAGCGCCAGTGTGCACTGCTGATCGCGCTCTCGTTGGCGGCATTTGGCGGCCTTTTTGTGGCTGCCGCCGCGGTTTATCCGGGCGGCAACTGGCTCGACCCGCAAGCCCCCGGACACCGCTTCTTTGCCAACTACTTCTGCGATTTGACGCAGCCCGTCTCACTGTCAGGGGTGAGTAACCGGCTCGGCTCGCGACTAGCGCAGCTGGCAATGCTGAGCTTTGGCGCCGCCCTGGCCGGATTTTTTTGGTTGGTGCCGCTGTATTTCGGACCCAATGCGCGGGCAGTGGCTCGCGTGCGCGGCATTGGTGAAGGCGCGGTGCTCAGCTACCTAGTCGTGCCTTTCACACCCTCGAAGCTCTTCGGTGAAGTGCACGCTTGGCTGTCGCTGTTTGCGGGCGCACTCGGGCTCACGGCGGCGCTGTGCGCGGTTTGGGCTCTGCTGCGGTTGCCGGGGGTGGCGCGTGCGCTGGGCGCACTCGGTGCGCTGACGCTCGCTGCGGGGACTTTCCACGCTGTTCTGTTCATCCACTACCTGCACGACCGCGACCCCGCGCCCCTGATCGTGCCGGCGGTGCAAAAGGTGACCGCATTGTTGCTGATTGCCTGGATGCTCGGCGTCGCCTGGTTGACGCTCAGTCGTCCCCGCGAAATCGATCGGTAGCGCGGCGGTCTGCCTTCGTTGGCCGGCCGGCGCCGCGCAAACGTACCGCAACGCGCTCCTCCTTCGGCGGCGGTGGGGGTGAATGATCGGCGTAGAGCAAGCGAGCTTCGGGTGCGCCCAAGCGCTTCTCCGAGAGCTGCAAGACCTCCCAGACGATGCTGCCCCGAGGTGAGAAGGCACGGATCTCGTCGCCCACCCGCAGCGCATGGCTCGAACGCGCTGGCTCACCGTTCACCCGCACGTGGTTGGCCTCACAAGCCGTCTGGGCGAGCGTACGCGATTTGAACAAGCGCGAAGCAAACAAGAAGCGATCGAGCCGCACCGACTCAGTCAAAGATTCACCGACTCCGCCTCATTGCGTCGTGACTTCGCGTGACTCACCGCCCGGTACGGGTTGGATGACGACTACCGTGCCCGGCGCCGGAGCTGGTGGCTCGGCGGCGGTGAGTGCGGGCGGCGGCGGCGCTGGTGCTGGCGCAGCGGGAAGGGGCTCAGGACGCTCGAGAATCGGCGAGAAACCACGCTGTGGCGGGGCGCTCACTTCGTTGCTTGGCGGGCTCGGGGGGGGCAAAGCGCGCGCGACGCGCAGCTCCTCCTCGCGGGGAACCTCGACTTCGGTCGCGCTTCGAGTCAACGAGGCGCCCAAAATTGCGCGTTGTGGCCGAGGGTAGTCGAACGAACCCAAGGTCGAGATCACTTGGGGCTCGCCGCCGAGGCGCGTGGGAATGAAGAGCAAGGCGAGTGCCACGAAGGCGAGCGAGCCCGCGGTGAGGCCGACGCACGGCGCCCAGCGCCAATCGAAGAAGTCACTGACCAATTGAGGAACTCGCATGGTGAAGTCCTTGCTGCGAAGGTGGGCCGATACCCGCTCGACTCAGGCTGAGGCTACACTCGACTCGAACGCACGTCACGTGAACACCTGCAATTTTGCGTTCGCGTTTCGGTTCAGTTTCGCCTTGCGACCAAAATGCTCGGTCGCACCCCCCCGCTCAGCCTCCCGAAAACTCGTCCTCGGCGTCTGCGCCGGGCGGCGTCGCATCATCGCGATCGAGCAGGTAATTTTCGGGCAAACTGACGTCTTGGGTGCCCGACCCCTTGCCGCGCGGCACGCGCATTGCCGAGGGGGGGAAGGGTTGATTGCCGTCGACGTGCTCCAGGGCGAGCCGCAAATCCGTGAGTGTGGCAATTTGCATGAGTCGCTGCCGAAGCTCGGCAGAGCCGCGGAAGCCTTTGGTGTACCAAGTCGAGTGACGGCGAAAGGAGCGCATCGCCATGCGCTCGCCGAACCAATTGCTGAGCAGCGTTGCGTGCTCCAGCATGATCTCGACGATGCCGCCCAATAGCGGCGGATTTTCCGGCTCGCGACCGTCGAATACGCTCACCAAATCGCGAAACAGCCAGGGTCTTCCGAGACAACCGCGTCCGACGATCACGCCGTCGCAGCCCGTGCTGCGCATCATGCGCAGTGCATCCTCGGCCTCCCAAATGTCGCCGTTGCCGAGTACGGGGATGCTGCGCACTGCTTGCTTCAGCTCGCCGATCGCGTCCCAACGCGCTTCACCATCGTACAGCTGCGCGGCGGTGCGCGCGTGCAGACCGACTGCGCGACAGCCCTCGGCTTCCCCGACGCGGCCGGCGTCCAAGAACGTCAAGAGCTGGTCGTGGATGCCCATGCGGAATTTGATCGTGACCGGCACCGTGCCCGCGTTTTGGACGCACGCGCGCACGATCGCGGCGAGCAACTTGGGTTTGACCGGGATGGCGGCGCCGCCCCCTTTGCTCGTTACCTTACGCACCGGGCAGCCGAAATTCATGTCGATGTGATCGACGCGCCCTTCGCCGACCAGACGCTTGGTGGCCTCGCCTACGTAGTACGGGTCGACCCCGTAAAGTTGCAGACTGCGCGGGTTCTCTTCCGGGCCGAAATCGGCGATGCGCAGGGTCTTTTGATTGCCCTCGACGAGGGGCCGCGCCGTGATCATTTCGCTCACGTACAGCCCCGCCCCGAAGCGTCGGCACAACGAGCGAAAGGGGTAGTTGGTGACCCCCGCCATCGGCGCGAGCACGACCGGAGGCCAGACGTGCATCGGCCCAATTGCGAGCGCCTCGAATTCACCGGGCGCTGCCGGCTTGACGTCGCGGTTCAGATCACTTTTGTATTGGTCGTCCATCGCGCAATCACTGTTTGTCGAAGGGCAAGCTGGCGCGCGGCTTTTTGTGCCGCCACACGCGCCAGTCAGCGGCGGTGCTGGGCGCGGAGACGTCGTCACAGGTGGGCGGCGCGTCGATTCCGATCAGCCGACGGGGCTCGGCCTCTTGGCTGTCGGCCAAGAGGATTCGTTCGTGCTCGTCCAAGAAGTAGGCGGTGGTTAGACCCTGGCCGCGCTCGGCGGGCCAAGCGTAGGCGTAGAAGTGACGCTCGGCTGCTTCGTCGTCGATGGCGTCGCCGGGGCGCGCGGTGTACCCGCCACCCTGCTTGGGCAAACACACGAGCACCAGGTAGCCGCCGATTTCTGCGGCGGGTCCGAGCCGGGTTTCGGCCAGCTTGGGGTAGCCCTCGAGCACGGCAGGCTCGACACGATTGCCGGAGCGCACGCCGAACTCCGCGCTCAGCTCGCCCAACAGCCCCGCTGAGCCCACGTGGTCGCCGTCCGGATCGTAATAGGCGTTCTTGCGCCAGGCATCTTCGGCAAAGAGGATCTCGCGCAAGCGCGACACGACGCGTTGCTCGGTGGCAGTCGTTCCGCCCTCGACCATGCCGGGGACGGCCTCGAGCACCAAGAAGCGAAACGTGCCGATGGTTGCGCACGCGCCGGCCACCCCCAGCGCGATCTTGAGCCAGCGAACTATGCGTTTCGGCTGCGCCGGTAGTGCCACGAAACCGAGCATCGTGCCGACCGCTGCGAACAGCGCGAGCTTGGTTGCCCAGAGCGAGAACACGGCGACGACGCACAGCACGAGCACGCGCAAGAGCACGCCTCGCGCGACCATCGAGGGCTCGGGCGCGGGCTCTGCGCTCGGATTCAGCGGCGCGTCGGAATTCATGCGAGGGCCCTAGTAGCACTGCCGCGCTGGTCTGCGGCAGTTTCAGCGAGAACCGGCGGAAAATCGCGGAGACTAGCGCTTGGCGCCGCTCGGAGGGGGGCTCGGCGAGAGCTGGGTCGCGCTCTCCAAACTCTCCGGTTCGACGCTGCCCGTGCCCAAAGAGTAACCCACCAACGGTCGCTTGCTCACGTCCGGCTTTTCCCTGAGTGCCGAGCGACTCTCGGGCGACGGTTGCACGGACGGCGAGCTCGTCAACGCGAGTCGCAGCTCTTCGGGCGGGGGGGAATTGCGTGAGGCTGGCGACGGAGAAAGGCGCGCTGGCGGCGGTGAGAGCCGCGAGGGGATGGGCGCCGTGAATGGCATGCCGAGCGGCGGACTGAGAACGCTGCTGATCGGTTGGCCGCGCTGCGAGTCATGAGCAGAATTCGCGATCGGCGAACTCGCGGCCGCCGAACTCACGACTCCCGTCGTCAGCCCGAGGCGCGCTCCTAGCTCGATTTGGCCGAGCGTGAACGCCCCCCCCTGCGACCGAGGCACGCTCGAGTCGCGGCGTATCTCGCCGGATGGCGGGCGTGTCGACAAGGGAATGCGCGGTCCCCCGAGCTCACTCTTGAGGCGATGGATCTCGTGGAGCGCTTCATCACGCTCTTTTCCGATGCGCACTACGGCGTTCTGGGCTTCATCGCGCTGCGCTTGCAAGCGAGCGACGGTCTCGCGTGCCCGCTCGCGGTCTTCGGCCAATTTCTGGGCGGTACGCTCGAGTTCCGCACGCTCGGCGCGATCCAATTCGGAGCTCGCCGACGTGGGCGCCGGATCGGGCTCGACGAGTTTTACCGAAGCAGGCGGGCTAGACTGCACCAGGGTTTTGGCAAGGCCCACCTGATCGCGTTGCTCGAGTTCGGCTAGGCGCCCGCGCAGCGTCTCGAGGTGGGCATCGCGCTGCTTCAATTCCAGTTCTTGCTCGTCGAGCAACTTGACCAGAAATAAGTCTTGTTGATCGATCAGGTAGCCGCGCTCCTGTGCATGCTCCTTGCGTGTTCGGTCGAGCACCCGTTCGAGCTCTGCGATCTTGCTCTCGAAGATCAGTTGCTGTTCGCTCGCCCCGCCCAAGAGATCGCGTAGACCCTCGAGTTCGAGCGTCAAAGACTCGTTGGCCTCGCGTGCTCCGCCGAGGCCACTCCCGAGCTGTTGAATGGCGCGGAACAGCCCGGCCAAGCTGGCTTCGGCCCGCGCGTTTGCCGCGAGCGCCGCTTGTACGCGCGCGTCGCTCTCGGTCGCCAGGGCGGGGAGGGGTGTCGGTTTTCGCAGTGGTCCCGCAACTGGCGGGAGCGTGGGTGAGTTCGACATGTTCGGGGCGGCCAAGGCCGAAAGGAGGCCCGATGTTACAGGCTTGTCGGCCTTGGTTCGAGTGTGCCTTTTTCGGCGCTTGCTACGTTCCGCCGTTCGCTGGCCCATTTTCCGCCCCGACGGTTATCAACTAGTCGCGCTGCCAGCCCAGGGTTATGCCTAGGAAATATGGGCGCATCCTCGATGAGAGCGGCAGCGACCGGCTATCGGCTGGAGACGCCGGCCGACACTGGTTTTCCGGAGCTGGATCAGGCCCTAACCGTACTGAAGGAGCGGGCCACCTCCTTCGCGCGTGCCCCGCTGGCTGACAAAGTCGCCTGGCTGCGCGAGATTGGCGGCCGTTTTCGAGAACTTGGCCCTCGCATGGTGGCGGCCGCATGTGCCGCCAAGGGTGTTTCGCTGGGCTCACCCCTCGAGGGTGAGGAATGGCTGTCGACGCTCGTACCGATCATTCGCAATTTGAAACAGCTGGCGGACTCGCTCGACCAAGTGCGGCGCGCGGGGGCGCCCAGCATCGATTCAGGGCGGGTGTCCATCACTACTGACGGTCGCGTGGCGGTCGAGATGACCCCGCACGAATGGTACGATGGCCTGCTTTATGCTCCATTCCGCGCGAAAACGTGGCTCGCCGCGCACGCCGACGTCAACGAGCTAGCCCGGGTTCAGGCCGATTTTTACAAGCGGCGGGCTCCGGAGGGGCGCATCGCGTTGGTGCTCGGCGCGGGCAACGTCGCGTCCATCCCCGTGCTCGACGTGATCTACAAATCGTTCGTCGAAGGCGCGGTGTGCTTGCTCAAGATGAGCCCGGTAAACGCTTACCTAGGCTCGCTCCTGGAGCTCGCGTTCGCGCCGCTGATCTCGCGCGGCTTCCTGCGTATCGTCTACGGCGGACCCGAGGTCGGCGCGCATTTGGTGGCGCATCCCGCGATCGACGAGCTACACATCACCGGATCGCTAGAGACTCACGATCGCATCGTGTGGGGCGCGCCAGGCGCCGAGCGAGCGGAGCGCAAGAAGCGCGGTACTCCGCTGTTCGACAAGCCAGTCAGTAGCGAGCTCGGCAACATCAGCCCGGTCCTGCTCGTGCCCGGCAGATACAGTGATGGCGAGCTGACTGCGATCGCACGCGGCCTGACGGGAATGGTCGTGCAAAATGCGTCATTCAACTGCAATGCAGCCAAGATGCTGATTACACCGCGCGGCTTCGCCCAACGTGAGGAGTTGCTGACGCGCTTGAAAGCAGAGCTCGCCAAGGTCGCGCCGCGATACGCGTATTACCCAGGCGCGGCGGCGCGCTACGCTTCGCTGACCCAGGGCGCCGAGCACGTGACTCGCATCGGTGACGCGGGCCCGGGACAGTTGCCTTGGACCTTGATCACCGATTTGGACCCCACGTCTTCCGCGGCGCAGTTCAGCGTTGAACCCTTCTGTAGCATCTTGAGTGAGGTCAGCGTGGGCAGCGCCGATCCGGTCGAGTTCTTGGCGAGCGCGACCGAGTTCGCCAACGAGCGCTTGTGGGGCACGCTGAACGCCATGCTGTACGTTGCGCCGAACGTGGAGCAGGACCCCGCGTTGTCGAAATCCTTGGAGCGTGCGCTCGGTGAGCTGCGCTACGGTACCATTGGAGTCAACCAGTGGCCCAGCGCCGCTTACGCCCTTGCCACGGCGCCCTGGGGGGGACACCCGAGCGTGACCCTGGCCGACGTACAAAGCGGCTTGGGTTGGGTGCACAACTGTCTCTTGTTCGACGCGGGCGCGATCGAGAAAACCGTGCAACGCGGCCCGCTACGCGCATTTCCAGCCCCCCCGTATTTCCCTGGGCACCGTTCCCTGCACCTTTTGGGGCGCGCTTTGGCGGATTTCGAGGCCGCCCCGAGCGCCGTTGGGCTGGCTAAAGTGGGGTACTTTGCGGTCCGCGCCTGAGATGGCACAGTCCGGGCCAAACCGGCCCAAGCCGCTGCTCTATTACGCTGTTACGCCATCCCCTAGAAATTCATGCCTCACACGACCGACGACGTTCGCATCGAGAGCCTACGACCGCTGATCCCGCCCGCCATTTTGATGGAGGAGCTGCCCGTGTCCGAGGCCGACACGCGGCTGATCGCCGACGCCCGCGCAGACGTCGCGCGGATCGTGACCGGCGAAGACGACCGACTGGTGATCGTCGTTGGCCCCTGCTCGATCCACGATCCAGGAGCCGGCATCGAGTATGCCAAGCGCCTCAAGCCGGTGGCCGACGCGCTCAGCAACGATCTCAAGATCGTGATGCGCACCTACTTCGAGAAGCCGCGCACCACGGTGGGGTGGAAGGGCCTAATCAACGATCCCAAGCTCGATGGGTCGTTCTCGATCAACCTCGGTCTACGCGTCGCGCGCAAGTTCTTGCTCGATGTCGTCCAGCTGGGCGTGCCCACCGCGACCGAATTTCTGGATCCGATCTCTCCCCAATTCGTGGCGGATCTGGTGTCGTGGGGAGCGATCGGCGCGCGTACCACCGAGAGCCAAGTGCATCGCGAGCTGGCCAGCGGGTTGAGCATGCCCGTGGGCTACAAGAACGGGACCAGCGGGGACGTGCAAATCGCCGTCGACGCAGTGCGCTCTTCTTCTGCGCCGCACCATTTCTTGTCCGTCACCAAGCAAGGCTTGGCCGCCATCGTTTCGACGCGGGGCAATCCCCATTGTCACCTCATCTTGCGTGGTGGCCGCTCGGGTCCGAACTACGCCGCCGAACCGATCGCGGAAGCCACTCAAGCGCTGAACAAAGCTGGCTTGCGGCCCGCCCTGATGGTCGATTGCAGTCACGCGAACAGCCAAAAGAACCACAAGAACCAGGTCAAAGTCGGCGAGTCGCTGGCTGCGCAGCTGAGCGCAGGCAGTCAGGCCATCTTCGGTGTAATGATCGAGAGCAACTTGGTCGAAGGCCGTCAAGACGTCGTTGCGGGCAAGCCACTCACGCACGGCCAAAGCATCACGGACGCGTGCCTCGGCTTCGACGAAACGGTGCCCGTGCTCGAGCTGTTGGCCGCGGGCGTGCGCGCTCGGCGCAAAGGCTGAGCGCGGGCTGCTCGAGGGGGGCGCGCTCGTAGACCAGCATCGCAGCTCGTGAACCGGCTGGGTTCCTACCCTCGACGCCGAAGGCTGAGGCGGCCGCGTCGCGCCGAGTGACCATCGAAAAAAACACTCAGCCGTCGTGTGGCCCAGCCGTGCGCGCCGCATCGATCGCGGTGTACAAGGACAATGCGCCCTGAGACACGCCGCGTAAGCCAATGAGCAGCGCCTCGAACGACAATGAATCCAGCGGCACGCGGTTGGTGTGCGCGATGGGGATTGCCGGCGCCAGTTCTGCAAGCCAGGCGACGTCCGCCGGGAACAGCCCGGCGTCCACGATCGAGCGCTGTGCCAGTGGGAAAAGAGCGCTCGTTTGCAAGCGCGACGGCATGGCCACGCCCGCGGGGGTAGCGTCGTGCACGGCGATCACTTTCAGATCCGCGCGCGTTTCGAGCAACTTGCGCACCTCGTCGGCAAGCGCTCGGGGGTAACCGCTCTCCGCCACGATCAACGCGGACAACGCGCGATGGGCGCCGTTCTTGAGCAGCAAATCCACCAACTCTTCGCGCTCCGCGATCACCACGCAAGCGACCTCTTCCGGTACGTACTCGAGCCCGGCGTCTCGTAGCGCCGCTTCCGAGATCAAATGTTGCGCCCCGCGCGCGGCAACCCACTTCGCGAGCCAACGCGCTATTGGCTCGCGCGAAGCCGGGTCGCGCTTCGTCACCACGCCGGTTCCGACCATGCCCACGCCCGTCAACGTCACGATGATACCAAACACCAGCGTGAGCCCCCAATCGCCTTTCAGTGAGTACACCCAGGCGGCGAGTCCGACCACGATCATGCACAGACCAAATAGGCCGCGCCGCGCAATGTAGCGTGTGACGACGACCTTGTTTCGCGCGTAGGCCAGGTAGAGTTGATTTTCGCTGAAGAATAGCCGCCCGTCGTCGTTCGCGCGAGCCATCAGCTCTTGCCACTCCGAGTCCGTTATTCCATCCAACTCGGGTTGGAATACGCCCTCGCTCACGACGCTTTCTCCGCGCGCGCTACGCGGTGCCGCGCCCGTGAGCGTCCCGCATTCGTCTCCACGGCCAGGCTTGCCAGGTACTCGTCGTAGTCGAGCTGCATGGTGTGGCGGCGCGAAGGCACGTAGCGTGCGAACATTTCTGCGCGCTCGCGCTCGGTGCGTCGCTTGCGTTCGGCGACGTCGGGCAGATCGTAGCCGCCACTCAGCAACTCGGCGATGAGCTTGGCTTGGGCCTCGGCCAGCGGCATCACGGCGCCCACGGGTTGGGCCAAGCCCACGAAGAAAAGGTCCTCTCGATTCAAGGGGAATATCCTCAAAAATAGCGGTAAATCGTTGGCTTTGGGCGCCACCACGTCACTCGAAAAGAAGGGGAAGCTCACCTTGTAACCGGTCGCGTAGATGATCACATCCACCGTCTCCACGCTGCCGTCGGCAAAGTGCACGTGCGGCCCGTCTTTCTCGATCAGCGCCGGCTTGGCGCGTACGTCTCCCGAACCGAGCCGCGTCAGGATGTCCGAAGACATGGTGGGATGCGCTTCATGCAAGTGATGCTCGGGCTTCGGCAACCCGAAATCCTCCGGACGACCTACCGCCAGCCGATACCAGAGCTCCGCCAACGCGCGGCGAGTCCTCACGGGGATGAACGAAGGCAAGAGCGTGTTCTGGTCAATCGGCTTGCCGAAAGCATATTTGGGTAGAATCCACGCGCCGCGCCTCGCGCTCAGGAAAACCTGCTCCGCGACCCCGGGATGTCCGAGTTCGGATGCGATATCCATGGCGGAGTTGCCCATGCCCACGACCAAGATGCGTTTGCCGCGTAGCGCGTGCGGCTCGTCTGGATCGAGGTAGGAGTGTGAGTGCAACTCCAGCCCAGAAAATTCACCGGGGATCGCGGGCTCCGGCCAAGCCGGATCCCAGTGGTGTCCGTTGGCCACCACGAGCGCATCGAAGTCTTCGACACTGCCGGTAGACAGCGTTAACCGAAAGCCGCCTTCGGCGCGCGGCTCGGCGCGCTCCACCGAGGTCTCGAAATGGATTTGCCGTTGTAGCTCGAACGCGTCGGCGTAGTCCTGAAAGTAGCGAGCAATCAGATCGTGCTTCGGATAGTCCGGGTAGTCCTTGGGCATAGGAAAATCACGAAATTGCATGCGCTCGCGCGAGGTGTTGATGTGCAGCGAGCGATAAGCGCTGCTCTGGCCGTTCTTGTTCTTGAACACCCAGTTGCCCCCAACTCGGTCGCCCTTTTCGAAGCATTCGACCGATAAATTTGCATCCGTCAGCGCCTTGACGCTGACCAGGCCACAGGCGCCCGCACCGATCACTGCAACCCGTGGTGAGCGATTCACGCGGATTCCGCCATGTAGGTTGATCTGAGCCAGGCTCCGCGACCGGATGGCTCTCGTAGCGGCATAAAAAGCGTCACGGCCCGGAGGATGGCGGGGTCCCGTTCGAGCCGCAAGGCTGCTACCATGTGCCGAGGAAATTGCTCGAATGCCGCGCATCTTGGTAGTCGAAGACTCGGCCAGTATGCGTTCCTTCGTTAGGAACGCGCTCGAGTCGGACTCTCGTAGTTCGACGGGCGTGGATGTGGTCGAGGCGTCCAGTGGCTTCGAGGCGTTGCGGCTCTTACCGCGCGGCCCGTACGATCTGGTGATCACCGACATCAACATGCCCGACATCAATGGTCTCGAACTGATCTCGTTCATCCGCAAAAGCGAGTCACACAAGGCCACCCCTGTGCTGATCATCTCGACTCAGTCGTCCGAGCGCGACCGCGCGCGCGGGCTATCCCTGGGCGCGAATGGCTACTTGATCAAGCCGTTCTCACAGGAGGCCTTGCAGACCGAGGTCTGGCGCTTCTTGCCCAGTGGCATCGCCCACGCCAAGCCGCATGGCTGAGCTTTCCGACAAAGCGCGCGAAGAGTTCTTCTCCGAAGCGCAGGAGATCATCGAGACTTTGTCTCGAAATCTGCTCAGTTTGGACTCTGCGATCAAGGCCGGCATCAGCGATCCTTCGCTGATCAACGAAGCCTTCCGTGCGGTTCACACACTGAAGGGCCTCGCTGGTCTGTTCGGCGCGGCGCGCCTTGGTGCGCTCTCGCATCGCCTGGAAGACGTACTCGACGATCTGCGTCTGGGCCGCATCGACCTCGGCCAAGACGTGTTGGACGTGCTGTTCGGTGCCGTCGAGGCTTACACTCGCATCCTGCAGGCCGAAAAGGCCGATTCGGACGAAGAGCTGGATGTCGAGCAACTGTTCGTCGAGCTCGAGCGCATTGGCGCGGGCGCCACCGAGCACGAGAGTCCGGTCGCAGATTACGAGCTCGATCCGGGTCTCCTGGCCGTGCTCACGGAGTACGAAGAGCACCGGCTGCGCGCCAATATCGCCCTGCAAATGCAGCTTTATCGACTGCGCGTGCAGTTCGACTTGTCGACCATCGACAAGGTGCTGGAGGAGATGAAAGAACGTGCCAAGCGGCACGGCGAAATCATCACCTACCTACCGACGGGCGAGGCCACCAGCGCCGACACGATCGAACTCGATCTGCTGATGGCATCGCGCGATGACCTGGCGACGCTGATCGGATCGCTCGGCGCCGATCACGTCGTGATCGAGGAAATCCCGCGCCGCGCGCGCCGCTCGCACCCCGCGACGATGCCCCCGCGCAGGCCGACGGCGCTCGGTCGCGGCGATTCGGTGGGCATGCAGCCCGATCTGGAGCGCGGTGGGCTGGAGCAGGCGGCGTCGCTCCGCTCGCTCACGCAAACCGTACGCGTCGACATTCGCAAGCTCGACCACTTGATGAACATCGTCGGCGAACTGGCGATCGTGCGCAGCGCGTTCGGTCGCGTGGCAGAGAAGCTGCGCGGTGAAGGCCAGCGCAAGCTGGCGGCCGAGCTGCAGCGCTTGCACCGAAATTTCGATCGCCGCCTGGGCGAGATGCAAGATGGCATCCTCGAAGTGCGCATGGTCCCGCTCGGTCAGGTCTTCGACCGCCTGGCGCGCGTCGTGCGTCAGATCAGCCGCGAGGTGGGCAAAGAGATCCGCTTGGTAATTACCGGTGCCGAGACCGAAATCGACAAGTTGATCGTCGAAGAGCTGAGCGATCCGCTGATGCACATGATCAGGAATGCCATCGATCACGGCATCGAAGCGGGTCAGGGCCGGGTGGAGGTCGGCAAACCCTTGGCCGGCACGATCGCGCTGAATGCCTTTCAAAAAGGCAATCACGTCATGATCGAGGTCGAGGATGACGGCCGCGGTATCGATCTGTCGCGGTTGACCGAGAAGGCAATCACTCTCGGTAAGCTATCTCGCTCCGAAGCCGAGGAGATGAGCCGTGACGAGGCGCTGGCGCTGATCTTCCTGCCGGGTCTGTCGACTCGTGAGTCCGCGGACGACGTGAGCGGGCGCGGTGTCGGCATGGACATCGTAAAAACCAACATCTCCAAGCTGGGCGGCGTGATCGACGTCCACAGCGAGACCGGCATCGGCACCAAGATGACGATCACGCTGCCGATCACGCTGGCGATCGTCAGCGCGCTGTTGATTCAAGCCGGCAAGCACACCCTCGCCATCCCGCTGTCCTCGGTTTCGGAGGCGATCGCCTTCGAGGAAGCCGCGGTGCGCCTAGTGGATGGGCGCGAAGTGATCACCTTGCGCGGACAGACTTTGCCGCTCTGCCGCTTGGATCGCTTGATGGCGCTGGAGGCGGCGTCGGACTCCGAGTCGCGTCGCCGCTTCGTGGTGGTGGCCGCGCTCGGCCAGCGCCGCCTCGGTTTAGTCGTGGATTTCCTGTACGGACAAGAAGACATCGTGATCAAACCCCTCGGTAAATCCTTGGCGGGCGTCCGGGGCTTCGCCGGCGCAACCGAGCTGGGTGACCAGCGCGTCGGTTTGGTGCTGGATGCGGCAGGTCTGATCGAAGAGGTGCTGACGGGCGTCGAAGCCCCTCGCACGTTGGAGCGCGCCAGTGGCTAACCTGACGCAATCGACGGCTTCGCGCTTGGCGCGTCGTATCGGCGACCGTGGCCCCGTGCGTGAATTCTTGATGTTCTCTCTTGCCGGTGAACTGTATGGGGTCGAACTCACACGCATCAAAGAGATCCTGAGTCCGCCACCGATTACCACCGTGCCCCGCGCGCCGCGCAACGTGGTCGGTGTATGCAGCGTGCGCGGCTTGCTCGTCACGGTTTTGGATTTGCGGCGCACGCTGCGGGTCGAGGAGCGCCCACTGACGCGCCGCGGGCGCATCTTGCTCGGCGCTGCCGAGTCGGGTGAAGTGATCGGGCTCTTGGTCGACGAGGTGAGGCACGTCGTGCGCCTGGCCGCCAACGAGATCGAACCCGCTGCCTCCGCGCTCGGCGGAGACGTCTCCGAGTTCGTCATGGGCATTGGTCGCCCAGCGGGTGAGTTCTTGATTTTGCTCGATCTCCCTTCGGTCGTGTCCGGCTAAAGCCCATGTTCAAAGAATTTCGCGGAACTCAGGCAGGGGCGCTCGGCAAACAGGAGCGACCGGACCCTCAAAAGAGCCTGGTGGGCTTCGTCGTGGGGGACATCAACTACGCGGTGCCGATCGCGTCGGTGCGCGAGATCGTCAATCCCGTGCCGCTCGCGGAGCTGCCCCACGCGCCCCCCGCCGTAGCTGGCGTGGCCGATCACCGTGGCGAGATCGTCCCCATCATCGACCTTCGAGTGCGCTTCGGGCTCACGCCAAACGCCGATCCGCGGAAGGGTAAATGGATCTTGATCGAGGTCGAGGGAAGAGGCGTGGGCTTGGCGGTGGATCGCGTGACCGAAGTATTCGGCAAGGGAAGCTCCGAAATCAAACCGCCGCCCGCGCTCGGCGCCGGTGATGACTTACGGGGCATTGCCGGTGTCACCACGCACGACAGTGCACTGACGTTCGTGCTCGAGGTCAGCCAATTCGACGTACTCACGCGCCAGCTCCCAGAGACTAGCTTGCGCGCTTCCATGCGGACCATGAAATGAGCCGCGCGCAAGAGCTCGAAGCAGGCTTCGCCTCCGATGATCCGGAGTCACGCCGTCGCGCGGTCGATTTCCTGCGCGATACCTTGCGTGATCCGCACGTCGAGGAGCTTTCGCCGGATGGCGACGGGCCCGCGCGATACCTGCTTCGCGCCCTCGGCGACAGTGACTGGCGCGTGCGTAAACAGGCCATCGATGTCGCGCGCTCCTTGGCTCCGTCGCCCGAGCTGCTGAGTGGCCTTGTCTTAGCGCTCGAGCCCGGCGACAACGTGGGTTTGCGCAACGCGGCGGTCGAGGCCTTGGGCGCGTTCTCCGAGCAGGCCGTGCACGCGCTGGCCGAGAAAACGCCGTCGCTCGACGCGGATGGCAAGAAGCTGGTGGCAGAGGCCCTCGCGCGCACGCTGCATCCGTCTGCGCTCGACGCGCTGCGCCCGCTCTTGGTCGATGACGATCCGAACGTGCGCGCGGCCGCGCTCGATGCGGTCGCCACGGTCGGCGGCTGCGGTGCGACCACGGCACCCGAGGCATTCGAGATTCTGGCGGGCTCCTTGAGGCGGCTGACGGAAGAAGCCTTCGTGCGCCTGTCCGCGCTCGACGGCATCAATCGGCTCGGCTCGCTGCTCCCGTGGCCGACTATCGAAGGCATGCTGCAAGATCCGGTGCTCGAGCGCTCCGCGCTGGCTGCGGCGGGTCGTTCTGCGCATCCCGAAGCATTGCCCGCGTTGCTCTCCGCCCTGGCGCGCGCTCGCGGCGGCGGCGTTGCCGTCGTGCTGGCGGCATTGGTCGAATATGCGCGCACATCCGCGCAAAATCCGCTGCTCGCGCGGACGGAGCCGCCGTCCGCGGCGGTTGCCACGCGCTTGCTCGAGCTGGCCGCGCCCCAAAATGACGACTTGGCCTCGCGCAAGGCCGCGCTGATCGTGTCCGGCGCGCTCGGCATCGAGCAAATCGCGCCGGTCGCTGCGGAGGCGCTGTCGGACGCACGTTTACTGGCGGAGGCCGACGAATCGCTCAGCCTGCTCGGGCCGAGGGCCGTACCCGCGTTGCTCAGGCGAGCAGCGGAGGCGGACCCAGACACCCGCGCCGCCTGCATCGAGATCGTGACTGGCCTCGCCGATGCCAGCGCGGCGCCCCTGGCCGTCGCGCAAATCCTGAATTGGATGGCAGATGCTCCGCCGGTGGTCGTGCGGGCGGGGCTCGGTGCCATCACTCTTTTGGGTGATGTTCGCTGTTTTGCCCCGGTCAGTGCTTGGCTGGCCAACGAGGAGGCACAAAGTGCCGCGGAGACGGCGCTTGCTGCGCTTGCCCAACGCTATCCGGATGCGGCCCGTGCCCTCGCGCAGAGCGCCAGCGCCGAGGGCGTAGAGGCGCACGCCGCCGCCGTCATTCAAACGGTCTTGCCCGCGCCAATCAGAGCCACGATCGCCGAAGACGTCGCCTACTTGTCCCTGCTCTTGTCCAGTTCTGCAAAGGCCGTGCGCCGCGCCGCGCTTGCCGGTCTCGGCAACGCGGGTAGCGAACTCGGCACGCACGCGGCCGCCTTCGCGTTGACGGATGAAGAGCCGGACGTGCGCTACGCTGCCGTGCTTGCGCTCAGTCGCTTGCGAAATGCAGATGGGGTGCTGTCCGGCCTCGGCAAGTTGCTGGAGCTGGTCGAAAAATCAGCTGACGAGGAGCTGGTTGCGGCCGCCTTGGGTGCCTTGGCGGAAGCCGGCGATGTGCGGGTACTGACGGTGCTCCGCCCGTTAGTGCGGAATGCCTCACCCATGGTCGCGGTTGCGGCGATCGAGGCCTTGGCCCGAGTGCCCGATGCGCGCCGCGTCGAAGCGCTGATCGAGGGCCTATCCCACACCGAATCGGAGGTCGTCAAGGCGTCCATGTTGGCCCTCGGTGACAGCATCGACCCGCGGGTGCTGGCTCATTTCGGTGCTTGTCTCGACCACGATGCGTGGGACGTGCGGCGCTTGTCCGCCGACATGCTGGGTCGCGTTGGCGGCGATTCGGCGAGCGCGCTCTTGCGTGCGCGCTTGGCGACCGAAGACAACCCCTTGGTTCAAGAGGCGATCAGTCGGGCGCTCGAGTCGGGGCACGGAGGGCTGCGTCATACTCCGCTGCCGCACAGAGCGGGGAGCCTCAGACCGCGATGAGTTTCCGCAGCTCTGGCGAGCCCCGACCTCGGCTCACGTCCGAAGAGTTCTTGCTGCTTCGGGACGTGATCTACGATCACGCAGGGCTGAGCTTCGACGGCGATGCGATGTTCCTATTCGATCGCCGTCTGTCCGAGCGCGTCGAGGCCCTCAGCCTGCGCAGCTTCAACGACTACTACAAGTACATTCGCTTCAACGTGCGCGGCCCCGCAGAGCTGGACGAGGCGATCGAGCGGCTGACCACGAAGGAGACTTACTTCTTCCGACAAGAGTATCAGCTGCGCTCGTTTGCAAACGAGCTCTTGCCGAGGCTCGCCGCGCGCAACGCAGACTCCAAGCGGGTGTGCATCTGGAGCGCGGGCTGCTCGACCGGCGAGGAGGTCTACACGCTCGCCATGCTCGTGCGTGACTCGGCCCTGTTCGAGGGCTGGGAGGTGCGCATCATCGGCAGTGACATCTGCAAGAGCAGCGTCGCGACCGCGAGGCGAGGGGTGTACCAGCCGACCTCATTTCGAGTCACCTCGGATGCGATCATGTCGCGCTATTTTCGGGAAGAGGCGGACGGCATGCACATCGTCGACCATGTGAAACGATTGTGTCATTTCGGCCAGTTGAACCTGCTCGACGCCGGTCGTGCCAGCATGGTCGGCCGAGTGGACGCCGTATTCTGCCGAAATGTGCTGATCTACTTCGACTTGCGTTCCAGGCGCAGAGTCATCGACACTCTATTGGAACGGCTCCTCCCCGGGGGCTACTTGCTCTTGGGGCACTCGGAGTCGCTCTTGAATCTATCTACGGCCTTCGAGCTGGTCCACTTGCGAGAAGATCTCGTGTACAGAAAACCATTGACCACAGAGCGCTGGGATAACGGAGGACGAAAATGAGCACGAGCCCGCATCCTCCACTGCGTGTGTTGATCGTCGATGACTCGGTATTCAATCGCCGCAGCATCACCGAAATTCTATCGACGAGTTCCGACGTCGAGGTCGTGGGCAAAGCCGCGGATGGCGAGGAAGCCCTGCGCCTGGTCGCCATGCTGCGGCCCGACGTGATCACGCTGGATCTCGAAATGCCGCGCATGGATGGCTTCACCTTGCTGCGCATCTTGATGACCAAGATGCCGACGCCGGTGATCGTGGTCTCGAGCTACAGCCAGAAAGAAAACGTATTCAAGGCGCTCGAACTCGGCGCACTCGACTTCGTGGCCAAGCCCGATCGCTATGCGGATCCGGATCTGGCTGCCATCCGCGACGAGCTGCTGCGTAAGGTCACGTTGGCGCGCTCCGTGCGCTTGGCGCCGTTCGCCGCTCGCCGCTTGCCAGACTTGCCGCTTCAGCCGGCTACGCCCGAGACCCGCCCCGCGCAGATCATGATCGCGCCGCGCCAAGTCGTGGCAATCGCCTCGTCCACCGGGGGCCCGAGCGCGCTGATGGAGATCTTCTCGCGCCTGCCGGAGAACTCGAAATTTGCCGTCGTCATCGCGCAGCACATGCCGGACAAGTTCACGCGCACGTTCGCCGAGCGCTTGGATCGCCGAAGCGCGCTGCGCGTAGCCGAAGCGCAGGACATGGATCCGCTGGGTGAGGGCATGGGCTACGTGTGTCCCGGGCGCCAATGCATGGAGCTGGAAATGCCGCCCAAGGGTCCGCTGCGCGTGCGCGTACGCCCGCCGGACGAGCGCGACCGTTACGTGCCGAGCGCCGATCGCCTACTGACCAGCGTGGCTTACGCCGTAGGCAAGCGCGCCATCGGCGTGATCCTCACCGGCATGGGTGACGATGGCGTGCAAGGCGCGCGCGCCATCCTCGACGCAGGCGGCATCGTGATCGCCGAGAGCGAACTCACCGCCGTCGTGTACGGCATGCCCGGCAGCGCCGTGCGCGCCGGCGCCACGACCATGACGTTGCCTCTGCCGGAAATTGGCGACTGGATCGCAAAGCTCTAGCCCTGAGGGCCGTTCGCACGAATCCGCTCGGGTCTTGATTCGTGCTAGGCTCGTTTTGCATTCACCGCGGCGGGGCGACCCCGTGAATGCACTGACCAGCGCGTGGAGAATTGATGCCAGTACGTGGGCGGACTTGGGACCACTCGGTTTTCGTTGCGGTCGTGGTGGGCGGCGGTAGCGTCGTGGGGGCCTGCTCAGGCAGCTCCGCCTCCGGCGCCCCGAGCGGAGCGAACCCGAGCGGTGGCGCTGGCGGTGTGGCGGTCGCTGCCGGCGGCAAAGCGTCCGCGGGCGCCCCCACCATCACGGCTGGCAGCGCAGGCACGTCTTCCACCATCGCGGGCGCAGGCGCGGGCGCAGGCGCGGGCGCAGGCGCGGGCGCAGGCGCAGGCGCGGGCGCGGGCGGCTTTGCGTCCGCCACGGCGGGTGCGCCCGGTTCGATCAACAACGATCCCGCGTGCCCTTCATCGCTGGATGACGCGATCGTCTATAATGTCCAACCGGAGTGCAGCAAGGAGGGCCTGAGCTGCAGTCTGCAGGCCGCGTGTACTAGCGGGCCACAAGCCGTGACCGTCACTTGCCAACGCGGGTTGTGGCTGCCCGGGGCGGTCGGCTGTGATAAGCCGTACGACTTCTGTGCCGGGAGCAACGGCTTCTTCGGCCCCAGCGCCTATTGCGTAGACGGAAAATGGAACGTCGAACGTGGTGGGAGAGCCGACGGCCAAGGCCCTTGCCCGGCCCGACCTTCGGTGGGCGGCCCCTGTGCGATCGGAGGAGGCACTGGGGGTGGCGATCGCAAGCATTGCGGTTATCCCTGCGGCGCTGAGTCCGCCAAATGGACCGTGCTCAGTTGCGTTGCGCCGGGGGTTTGGTCGTCCGACGGCGCGTGCAATTGACGAAATTTGCAGGCTGATGCCGCAGCGTTTTCTGTCTACTTGGGGTTGATGGTCACGCGTCACAGCGCGGCTCGTCGTGGCCTTCGGCGGCTCTGGCGCCGAGAGGGTGAAAGCTGGTGTCGCGGGCGGCGAAGCGTGCGCTTTACACTGGGGCTTCTCCCGAAGTTCCGTGAGGAAATGAGTCATGGGTAACGCGCTCGAATTGTTTGCCACGACCTCGGATCTCATTGAGAGCCTGAGCCCCGTGGAGCAGGTTCAGCCCGTACAGTACTGTGCGATAAGCAGCAACGAACCAACTGCGGCGCCCGTCGAGTCTATCGCTGCGCTAGCTTCTAAGATCGATGAGGCGAGGGAGTCACACTGGCTCGTGACACGTGCAGGTGTCACGCTGCACGCGAGGCGAGTGACTACGCGAGAAGGGAATGTCTGGTATTCTTTCGACCAGTCGCAAAACCCCGACAGCGTTCTGCTTTACACTGGGGCACGCCAGGGGAAGGTTTTGACGCCTGGACGCATTTCGACGGGGAGTGCTGGCCCCGAGGCCCAATCGTTGTTTCGGCTGTTTCGCAAGTGGTACAAGAAGCGAAGTCAACGGGTCCGGTCCTACTGGGTCGGCGCTGAGGCATTGGTGATGCTTCGTTCCGGATATCGCCTTACTTGTAACGAGACGGCCTCGCCAATCTACGATCTGCGCGAGGAGTGACGGCTCGCGAGGGCTGGCGTGGCTGCAGTGTCGAGCGTTGGTCGATACGTGTGGCCCGAGCGCGGGCTACGGCAGCAAGCGCGCTCGTCCCCGCGTGGCCTCAACCAAAAGAAGACGCGAGACTCAGTGAAACGCGCCGGGCTCGCGCAGCGCGAAGGGCGCGACCTCGGCTTCGAAGCGCTCGCCGCTTTCGAGCACCATTTCGTACGTGCCGTGCATCGAGCCGAATGGTGTCTTCAGGGGGCAGCCCGAGGTGTACTCGAAGCTTTCACCTTGGCTGAGGGTCGGCTGATGTCCGACCACACCGGGGCCGCGCACTTGTTCGACTACACCGTTGGCGTCGGTGATCACCCAGTGGCGATTCACGAGCTGTACGGTCTCGGGCCCTTCATTGACGATCGTGATCGTGTACAGGAAGAACCATTGTCCTTGGCGCGGGTCGGAGTGATCGGACGAGTAGCGCGCATCGACGCGCACGCGGACGCCGCGAGTCAGGGCTTCGGAGGTAGACACGCTCGCAATATAGCGGCAGATTCAGGCAGACTCCCGCGCGATCATCAGCGAGCCTATGATTTGAGCGGGAAAGCCGTGGCGAAATGGGCGAGTGGGGCGGCCAGCAATGCCTTGCGCCAGCCGTCCAAGGCATCGGCCAGGTGCGCCGTGCCGTGGACCAAGAGCTGACTGCGCAGGACCTTCATGATGCGTGAAGGGAGTGCTAGCTCCGGTGCGACCTCCAAGGAAACGCACACGTCGGCTCGGGCCGCGGCCAGCCAGCCGTCGATTGCGAGCTCCTGTTTCGTGGCGTAGGCGGGCGGATCGATAGGTACGAAACCGGTGGCATCCGCTGCCTCGGCCGCCCGCGTGAGGCCGGTGACCAGGGTTTGTGACAGCTCACGCGACCAAGAGCGAGGCACGCCTTTGATGCGCTGCAGATCGTCGACCGAGCGAGGCAGCCTGCCCGCCAACGAGAGCAGGGTTTTGTTTTCGGGGGCTTGTTCGCGCTCCCTTTCCGGCAGCGCGTTGAACCACTGAATCAAGTAGCGCAGGGCCGCCTGCCCGCGATGATCGAGCTGCCAGGCGTTGCGGAAAGATTCCAGCGCGAGCACGGTGGGGGGCGCGGTTTCGGTCCAGACGCTCTCGGCCGAGGCGACCGGCACCAAATCGACGCGGCCCAGCGCGGTCAAGCGTTGGCTCAGGAATCGGTACAGGTCGGGCAGGTGTTCGACATCCGCGGCCGCGTAAGCGAGCTGCGAGGCGGGCAGGGGGCGACGTACCCAGTCGTCGGCTTGGTGAGCCTTGGTGCCGCGCAGGCCGAGCGCGCGAAATTGCGCGTAGGCGAGCGATACGCTGTGCTCCACGGTGCTCAAGGACCAAGCGATCTGCGTATCGAACACGCTGGGCCGGGTGCGCAGATCGAGCCGCTCACCGAGCAGCATCACGTCTTGCTGTCCGGCGTGGAGCACCCAAAGTGCGCCGCTCTGGAAGCAGTCCGCGAGTGGCGTCAGATCGCGGAGGGCGATGGCATCGACCAGGAAAATCTGCTGTCCGTCCGAGACCTGCAGCAGGCAAAGTTCGATGCCCGAGCGGTTCGATTCGAACTCGGTGTCCAAGAACAGAACTTTCGCGCCGCGCAGCGTTTGATTCAGAGCGGCGAGGTCGCTAGCGGTGGCGATCAGTTTCACGAGCTCTTCCTTACAGGATTTCAGGCGCGGTTCAGGGCGTTTGATCCGCTCGACGCGTCGCGGCAATCGATCCGTTTTGCGGGGCTCCCGTTTTCACTCAGCTCGTGGTTAGAATGCGCCCCCGCCGGTCGGCCGCTCGACCAGTGGGCCAACCGCCGATAACCCCCCGAATCAACCCGAGCGAACGCACCCATTGGCAGCCTGTTACTTCGACGTCGACGGAACGTTGGTGAAGACCAATCTGGTTCACCCCACGCTCTACTATTTGGTCAACCAAGGTACGCCGTTGCAGACCGCGAAGCGGATCGGGCGCGCGCTGTTTGGCGCCCCGCGCATGGCGCTCGCCGAGATGGTCGATCGCCGCACGTTCAACGAGCTGCTCTTCGCGAGCTACGCGGGCATGAGCGAAGATCGCATGGTCCTGCTCGCGGAGGATGCGTTCGAGAACGTGATGCGCCCGTCGCTCTTTCCGGCGGCCAAGGGGCTGATCGAAAAGAGCCGCGCGGCGGGTCACGACGTCGTGCTCATCTCCGGCGCTCTGGAGATCGTGCTCGATCACGTCGCGCGCTACCTAGGTGCGCAAGAGGTGATCGGCAACCGCTTGGAGATGAAGGCGGGCATCGCTACCGGAAAATTGCTCAAGCCGGTCGTGGCGGGTCCGGAAAAGGCGCGCTTGATTCGCGAGCACGCTAAGTTGAAAGGCTATGATTTGGCTGAATGCTTTGCGTTCAGCGACAGCTACTCCGATGTCCCCATGTTGAGCGTCGTGGGCCACCCCGCCGCTGTGAACCCCGATAAACGCTTGGCGCTTTTGGCCAAGGCCTATAGCTGGCCCAGCTTCGATCTGAATCATCCGCAATGAATCATCCCTGCCTCGTCACTTTGGAGCGCGACAGCGCTCCGCGCGTTTTGTTCTCCGGCGATCGTCTGGTGGAAGTGGATTTGCCGCCCGGCACCCGCTGCATCTACCCGAAGCCGCCCGCCGAGGGTCTCAAGGATCCGGACGCTGCGATCCGTTACGCGATCAATCACCCACTCGGCAGCGACCCGCTGTACGCCAAGCTGCGCCCGGGCATGAAGGTCACGATCGCGATCGACGACATCTCGGTGCCCTTGCCGCCGATGAAGCGACCGGATGCGCGCGAACGCGTGCTCACGATCGTGCTGGCACTGCTGGCCGACCATGGAGTGGATGACATCGAGCTGATCGTAGCCACCGGTATTCACCGGCGCATGAAGCCAAATGAAATTCGGCACATGGTCGGTGACAAGATCTTCGACGCTTACTACCCCGATCGCCTGTACAACCACGACGCCGAGGACAAGCACAACCTGGTCGAGATTGGCCAGACGCGCCACGGAGACGTGCTCGAGCTGAATCGCCGGGCCGCCGAGAGCGACCTGCTGATTTACGTGAACTTGAACTTCGTGGCCATGAACGGTGGTCACAAGTCGGTCGCGGTGGGCTTGTGCAGCTACAAGAGCCTGCGCCCGCATCACAACCCGCGCACCATCGCCGCTTCGGACAGCTACATGGATCCGAAGCGCTCGAAGCTCGCGAGCGACATCGAACTGATGGGGCGACTTGCCCACAAGCACCTGAACATCTTCACCATCGAGACCACGGTCAACAATCGCATGTTCGACCGCTCGCTCGAGTTCTTGACCAAGAACGAGGACGACCTGACCGGCACCGAGCGCATGAAGCTCAAGGGGCTGGTGATGGCCACGAGCAAGCTGCCGCAGAGCGCGCGTCAGGCGATCTTCGACAAGTTCCCCGCGCCGTACGCGATCACGGGCGTGGTCGCGGGCGCGACGGACGCCGTGCACGAGCAGACGATCGCGCGCAATTTCGACCAATATTGTGTGCCGATCGAGGGTCAGGCCGACGTGCTCGTGACCGGCATTCCGTTCATCAGCCCGTACAACGTGCACGCATTCTTGAACCCGCTCTTGGTGCAGGTGTTGGCGCAGGGTTACCTGTTCAACATGTACCGCAACGCGCCGCTGGTGAAGAAGGGCGGCACGCTGATCATCACCCACCCGTGTACGGACAAGTTCGATCACGAACAGCACGCGCCGTACATCGACTTCGTGCATCGGCTACTGCCCGAGACTCGCGATTCGGAGACGTTGCGCAACCGCTACGAAGAGAAGTTCGCCCAAGATCCGGCGTTCATTCAGATGTTCCGCACCGGCTACGCGTACCACCCCGCGCACCCGTTCTTCATGTGGTACTGGGGCGAGAACGGCCGCCAACACCTAGGCCGCGTGATCGTCGTCGGAGCCGACAACGAGTACATCCCGAAGCTGCTGGGGTGGGAGACGGCGCCGAGCATGGAAGACGCGCTGTACCGCGCCAAGGGCGGCGAGCTGCGCTCGCTCGACATCACGCTGCTCAAGGTCCCGCCGATTGTCATGGGCGACATGCGCTTGCCCGCGAGCAGCAACGGAGGGGCATAGTGACTAGCGGTTCGATCAAGCCTTCGAACGGCGCTGCCCCCAAGTTGGACTTGGCCCGTACCTTCGCCGGCCGCCGCCTGGTCGTGGTCGGCGGCACCGGTTTCTTGGGCAAGGTTTGGTGGGCATTTTTGCTCTCCCGGTTCCCCGACATCGAGCGCATCTACCTGGTGATGCGGCCCAAGGGGGGCGCCAGCGTCGAAGAGCGTTATCTGAAAGACGTCGAGCCGAGCGCGGTGCTCGACCCACTGCGCACGACGCATGGCAGCAACTTCACCGCGTACATTCGCGGCAAGCTGACGGTCGTCGCGGGTGACGTGGTGCAACCGTTCTGCGGCATGTCTTCCGAGATGCGCGAAGAGCTGCGCGGCAACATCGATGCCGTGGTGAACGTAGCCGGCGTGGTCGATTTCGATCCCCCGCTCGACGAAGCGCTCGAAGTGAACGCGTTCGGCGTGCAGAACTTGGTCGCCCTCGCGCGCGATCTGGGCGGCGTGCCGCTCTTGCACACCAGCACTTGCTACGTCGCGGGCAGCCAAACCGGCCATGTTCCCGAGATCGATCCGCGCGAGTTCCCGTTCCCGCGCGCGCACGAGCTCGATCGCTCACACTGGGATCCCGATCGGGAGATCGCCGAATGCTTGGACGTGATCGAGCAGGCGCGCCACCGCGCGAGCGATGCTTTCCGGCAAAGCCGCTTCCTGGATGAGGCGAAGAAGAATCTGCTCGAGCGCAACGAGCCCGGCCGGGGCGGTGTGCTCGATGCGGAAGTGCGCCGTGTGAAGCGCAAGTTCATCGAAGCCAGGTTGGCCGAAATGGGCATGGAACGCGCTCAATTTTGGGGCTTCCCCAACACCTACACCTATACCAAAGCGATCGGCGAGCAGATCGCCGCGCGCTCGGGTTTGCCGTTCACGATCGTGCGCCCGGCGGTGGTCGAATCGACCTCGCACTTTCCGTTCCCCGGTTGGAACGAAGGCGTCAACACCAGCGCGCCCTTGATCTTCATCGTGCGCCAAGGTGGGCTACAGATCCCGGGCTCGGACAATTACTTGGACGTCATTCCGTGCGACATGGTCGCCGCGGGCCTCACGCTCGCGCTCGGTGAGCTGCTCGAGGGCACGGCCAAGCCGGTGTATCAGCTCGGCTCGAGTGACTCGAACCCGTGCACGATGCGCCGCTTCTTCGAACTGAGCGGCTTGTACAAGCGTCGCTACTTTCAGCAGACGGGCAAGGGCGGCCCCGTGCTCTCGTTCCTACAGTCGCACTACGAGGGCGCCATGCTCTCGAAGACTCAGTTCGAGCAATACGGCCCGAACGTGATCGCCAAGCACGGCAAGGCGCTGTCCAAGCTGATGCGCAAAGCCGCGGTCGGACCGGCGGCTCCGCTGTTGAAGCCCGCCGCCAAGGCCCTGTTCGAGTTCTCCGAACAGCAGCGAAAAGTGGGCAACGTGCTCACCGTGTTTTTGCCGTTTACCAGCCAATTTCACTACATTTTCAGCTGCGCCAACACGCGCGCCGCGCACGCGCGATTGGGAGAGGCCGAGCGCGCCCTGGTGGATTGGTCGCCCGAGAGCATCGATTGGCGTTCTTGGTTCTTGGACGTGCACGTGCCCGGCCTGGAGCGCTTCGTGTTCCCGCAGATCGAGGAGCGCTTGCGTCGGCCCAAGAAGGCGCCCGAGCGCCACGACACGCTACCCGCGCTGCTCGACGAAATGGCCGAGCGCTTCGCGCTCGGCGTCGCCTTGCAGCGTACCGAGAAAGACGGGCTCAGCCGGCTTTCTTTCAGCGAGTGGCGTGAACGCTCCGCGGCTTGCGCGGCGCGCCTGATCGAAGCCGGCGTGCGTCCGGGCGATCGCGTGTTGTTGTCTGCGCAAAATCACCCCGCCTGGCCGATCACGTTTTTCGGCATCTTGAAGGCCGGCGCGACCGTCGTGCCGCTGGATCCCAACATCGACTTGGCGGCGGCGGAGAATTTGCGTGAAGCCTCCGGCGCGCGCGTGTTCATCGCCGACGCCCACGTGAAAGAACGGCTCGCCGCGCTGTCCAGCAGTTTGGCCTTCTGCGATTTGTTGGCTATGGCCGAAAATGGCTCGATCGGGCTAGGCGTTTCCGTCGAACCCGACGACGTGGCGGTGCTCATCTACACCAGCGGCACCACCGGTCGGCCCAAGGGCGTTCAACTCACGCACAAGAACCTGACCTCACTGATCGCCTCGCTCGCGCCGCTGTTTCCGCTCGGTCGCGGCGATCGCGTGCTCAGCGTGTTGCCGCTCCACCACACCTTCGAGCTGACCTGCGGCTTGCTGCTGCCGCTGTCACGCGGCTCACGCATCGTTTACCTCGACGAGCTGAACGCCGATCGTTTGGTGAACGGCTTGCAGGTCGGCAAGATCACGGCGCTGATCGGCGTACCCGCACTCTGGGAAATGCTCGAACGGCGGATCGTGGCGCGCATCGCCGAGCACGGCGCGCTCGCTTCGCACGTGTTCGAGTTCGCGATCGAGCTCAATCGTTCACTCGGCAAGAACTTGGGCATGGACACCGGCAGATTACTGTTCGGTCCGGTGCACCAGGGTCTCGGTGGTCACCTCAAGTTCTTGGTTAGCGGTGGCGCGGCGCTGCCCCAAAGCACGCACCACCTATTCGCCGGGCTTGGCCTGCATTTGGCGGAGGGTTACGGCTTGACCGAAGCTTCGCCCGTACTCAGCGTCGCCCAAGGCGGTCCAAAAGCGAAAGCCGGCCACGTAGGCAAGGCAATTCCCGGCGTGCAGCTCAAAATCGACTCGCCCAACGCGGAAGGCGTGGGCGAAGTTTGGGCGCGTGGCCCGAACGTCATGCTCGGCTACGCGGGCGATGAAGAGGCGACGAGCAACGTCATCAGTGACGGCTGGTTGCGCACCGGCGATCTCGGCAAGCTCGACCGCAAAGGCCAGCTCACGTTGGTCGGTCGCGCGAAGGACGTCGTGGTCGCCTCCAGCGGTGAGAACGTCTATCCCGACGACGTCGAAGCGCGCATCGGCAAGCTCGAGCACGTGCACGAGCTGACCGTGCTCGGCATCCCCGACGGCCGCGGTGGGGAACGCTTGGCCTGCGTGTTGATCCCGGAAACCGCCGACGACGTGCCGCGCACCAAACGTCACGAGCGCGCGCGCAAGGCATTCGATGCCGCGCTCACGAATCTACCGCAAGTGCAGCGCCCGGCGTTGGTCTTGGTCTTCGACGCGCGCCTGCCACGCACCGCGAGCCTCAAGGTGAAGCGCGGTGAGGTCCGTCGCTTGATCGAGCGCGCTCTTTCGGCGGTGGAAGTTCCGGCGAGTTCCCGCGGCGCGGCTCGCGACGGCGCGGCAACCTTGGTTCGCAATGCGGTGGGAACCATCGCGCGTCGCGATCCGGCCTCGATTCGCTCGGAAATGACGCTGCGCGGCGACTTTGGCTTTGATTCGCTGATGTTGCTCGAGCTGCTCGTCGCGCTCGAAGCGCAAGTTGGGCACTCCCTCGACGCCGAGCGCCTCGCCGCCGTGACCTCGGTGGCCGAAGTCGAGGCCGTCGTGCGCGAAACACGCGACGCGCGCAAGCTCGCCTCCACCAGTAAAATCGAAGACGCAGAAGAGAAGCCACTCGAGATCCCGCCCGTGCTGCGCGAAGCCGCGATGCATTGGATGGGTCGCGCGCAGATGGGCTTCTACGACAAGGTGCTGCGCACCAAGGTCAGCGGTCGCGCGTTCATTCCGCACAACCGCAGCACAATCGTCGCCGCCAATCACGCCAGCCACTTGGACATGGGGCTCGTCAAGTATGCGCTCGGTGGCTACGGCGAAGACTTGGTCTCGCTCGCCGCCCAGGACTACTTCTTCGAGGGCAACCGCTTCCGCAAAGCCTACTTCGAAAACTTCACGAACCTCGTGCCGATGACCCGCAATGGCTCGTTGCGGCAGGCGCTGCGCCAGGCGGGGGACCTGCTGGAGCAGGGCAAAACCGTACTCATTTTTCCGGAAGGTACGCGCAGTGCGGACGGTGAAATTCACGAGTTCAAAGCCTCGCTCGGGCACCTTTCACTCCACCACGACAAGGACATCTTGCCCGTATGGCTGGGGGGCACGCACGCCGCGCTGCCCAAGGGCAGCAGCGTGCCCCGACAGCGGGAGGTCGAAGCGCGCATTGGCTTGCCGCTCTTGGCAGCCGATCTCAAGCGCCTGACTCAAGGCCTACCGATGAGTGAAGCGTCGCGGGTCGTCGCCAAGCTCGCTGAGCGTGCCGTCACCGAGTTGTCCAAGGGTGGCGTGCTCGACTTGAAGACGCTGATGCCGAAGGACGTCGTGACAGCGCCCCCACAGCTCGAAGACCGCACTCTGGCACCGGTATTCCACGAATTGAAGACGCGTTTTCTCGCCGGCAGCGTGGAGAAGCCGGTCAGCTTTTACTTCTCGCTGGGTGATACCGAACGCTGGAGCGTGCGCATCACGCAAGACAGCTGTGAAGTGACCGCGGGCAAGGTCGAGAGCCCCGCTGATTGCGTGCTCAAAACCACGCCGGCCATGTTTACGCGCATCGTCCGCGAAAAGTACACGCCATCACCCGCAGAGTTCGTGGCGGGCGCGGTGAAGTCGAACAACATTCAGCTTTTGTTCACGTTTCAGAAGGCATTCCAACTGCAGGGGACCGGAAATTGAAACGGCTTTGGATTGGCGGCGCGACCGGCTTTCTCGGTGCGCACCTCGTGCAGGTACTGAAAGCGCAGGGACACGAGTTGGTACTGGCCTCGCGCTCGGGGGGTGAAGTTCAAGGCCTCCCCGTGCAAGCGGTCGACGTGCTCGATCCGATTGCGGTTACCGAGAGCGCGCGCGGCTGCGACGGTGCATTTTTGGCGACTGGCAAGGTCTCGCGCGACCGAGATGCAGGTGAAGAGCTGCACCGCGCGCACGTCCTGGGCACGCGTAGCGCGCTTGCGGGACTGCGCAATGCGGGCGTGAGACGGGTGGTCGTCGCGAGTACCAGCGGCACCGTAGCCGTCAGTGGTGACTCGAAGCACATTGCCGACGAGACCGCGCACGTTCCCCTGGAGCTGGTCGCGATGTGGCCCTACTACCGGACCAAGCTGTATGCCGAACGTGAAGCGCTGGAGGCCAACTCTTCGGAGTTCGAGGTGGTGCTGGTCAACCCCAGCTTGCTGCTCGGCCCGGGCGACTTGCGCGAGTCTTCGACCGGCGATATCCGGCTTTTTCTCGAGCGCGCCATCCCCGCAATCCCCGGCGGAGGCATCGCCTTCGTCGACGTGCGCGACGCCGCGCAGGGCATGTGGCTGGCGTTCGAGCGGGGGCGCGCCGGTGAGCGTTACATCCTGAACGCAAAGAACATGACCGTGGCCGCCTTCTTCCAGCGTTTGGAGCGCATCGCGGGCGTCAAGGCGCCGGCCCTCCACATGCCGCGCTCGCGTCCCTTGGCAATCGGGGTCAATCGCCTGTTTTCCAAGGCACTGCGCGCAATTGGCGGTCAACCGCCGGTAGACGAGGTGAGCGTGGAGATGGCGCAGTACTACTGGTATTGCAGCTCCAGCAAAGCGGAGCGTGAACTCGGCTTCAGCGCGCGTGACCCCGGCGAGACGCTGCGGGAAACCGTGGCCGATCTGATCGAGCGCAAGGTCGTTTTTCCGAAGCGCACCGCGGGCGTGTCCGGCTTCGCGTGATTGCCGACTAGCTCCAACAAACATCTAGGAAACGCAGTTATTCCCGGTGCCTCCCGGGCTTTACACGGCGTTTTCACGTGCTTACTTCAATGGCTAGGCTTTGGCATTCGCCGAGCCCAACCTGTCTGGAGGAAGGTCCGTGTTCAAACGCATCGCGTTACTCGTTCTCACCAACTTCGCCGTCATGGCCGCCATTACCGTGGTGATCAACGTGCTCAATGCCCTGGGCGTGTTCGGGCATGGCGACTTCATGCGGAACTACGGGCCGTTGGTCGTGCTCTCTGGCTTGGCTGGCTTCGGCGGCTCATTCATCTCGCTTCTGGCTTCGAAGTGGATCGCCAAGTGGACCACGGGCGCCCGAGTCATCACTCAGCCGCGCACTTCGGATGAAGCGTGGCTGCTCCAAACCGTGCAGCAGTTGGCGGAACGCGCGGGCGTGGCCACCCCGGAAGTTGCCATTTACGACTCGCCCGAGTTGAACGCCTTCGCCACGGGTGCCACGCGCAATAGCTCGCTCGTGGCCGTCAGCTCCGGCTTGCTCACGCGCATGAGCCGCCCCGAAGTGGAAGCGGTGATCGGTCACGAAATCAGCCACGTCGCCAACGGCGACATGGTGACCCTGACCTTGCTGCAGGGCGTGCTGAACACGTTCGTGATCTTCTTCTCCCACGTGATCGGTCGCCTGATCGACAGCGCGCTCCGTAGTCGCGACGAAGAGCAGCGCGGTCCTGGCCTCGGTCAGTTCTTCGCCACCATGCTGGCGCAGTTCGTGCTCGGCTTCTTGGCCATGCTGATCATCAACGCCTTCAGCCGCTGGCGTGAGTTCCGCGCGGATCGCGGAGGCGCGAACCTCGCCGGGCGCGCCAAGATGATCGCTGCGCTGCGCCGCTTGGGTGGCGAGCAAGAGACCGCGTTGCCTAAATCGATGGCCGCTTTCGGAATCAACGGTGGCGGCCTCGTCGGGCTCTTGCGTTCGCACCCTCCGATTGCAGAACGCATTCAAGCGCTGCAAGCGGAGGGCCAAGGCCAACCCGTCAGCGTTTCCGTTTGAGGACGTCAGTGCGCGGGGGGCCGCTCGGTGCGGCCGCCGGCGCTGCCAAGCCGAGCTTGCCGCGCATCAGATCACCGAGGCTGCCGAAGCCCACCTTCTCGGGCGGCTTCTTCTTCTGTGTGGCCTCGGGTTTCGCGGACACCTCAGCGGTCGCCTCGCTGGCGTTGCTCTCGGCGGTGCCCGCGGCAAAGTCGCGGAAGTTCTGCTCTTCTTCGACGCGGGCGACGCTAGTGGCGCTGAAGCGCAGCTTGCCTTGGGCATTGGCGTCGAGCACGACCACGGTGAGGTCTTTGCCCACCGGGAATAGCTTCCGATGATCCGAGCCTGGGGGCAGCGGTAGCTCGCGCAGCGGGATCAAACCGTCGCCTCTGGCGGTCGACACGAACACCCCGAACTTTTCGACGCGGGTGATCTTAGCAGACAGCACCTCGTTGCCGATCGGCGCGTCTGCGCCGCCTACCGGTGCCGCTTGCCCGAGCGCCTTGCACAACGAACCCTCGAAGCGTGGCTCGACGACACTGACGCGCAGCCGATCACCGACCGCAACCCGAACCTTGCCCTGTGCGTCCAGCAGGTCGACGCGCGGGATACGGCCGTCACTGGGCATGCCCACGTCGATGAATACGAACTCACCCGCTACTTGCATCACGGTGGCGTCGATGACCTCACCCTTGGTCAGGCGGCGGCGAGCGCGATCGCTCCCGCCTTCGGTGGTCATCAAAGACGCAAAACTATCGGTCGGCATGGGCGGGAGTGTGCCATCGCCCCGAGATTGTACAAGACTTGCGCGATCTGCCCGCTTCTGCGGCCGAAAAGGCCGTTTTTTGCCGGGGGTCCAGCACAATGGGTCGGAATTCCCGGGCAACGCTGGCACGCCACCGTCCCCGTACTCATTCGCGAGCAGCCTTCGTGCGCGTTCTGCCATCAGGAAGGCGCATTGATCCGAAACCACAGCGAGCGACGATCTCCGCAGAAACGACAGCGCACTTTGAGCTCACGCACCCGGGAATGGGCCGACGAGTGCGCCTCGTGCTCTTCGACTTCGAAGCGACCGCTGCAGCGCGGACAGAGCGTGCTCTCTGCCCTCGGTTCGATCACGGCGGCGGACGAAACCTCGACCGGACGCGTTCGCGTCGCCCCCGGCTCGAGATCGAACAGCTGCTGGCGCTCACGAGCTAGCGGCTCACTCAACACGCGAGGGCCCGGGTCAATCGAGGAGTGCTGTGGTTTGAAGCGGGTCATGGTGCGGGTTGGCGCGAGGCCGCGCCAATCCATTTGGTTTAACCACAGAGCCGCGCATTTCAAGGCGCCTTCAGCCAGCGCTTGGGGGGGGCACGCGGCCTTCCCGGTGCGGCTCAGGGAGAAATCCACGGGGTACGCTTCAGGGCCGCGCCTGGGCAGCGAGGGACGAACCCCTTCGCGCGCGCTTCGATTTGGCGCAGAGTGCGTGGATGGAGAGTCGGACAACGCCAGCCGCAGAGGTCGTCGAGTATCGCTGTTCGGCCGCGCTTCCTGGCATCGAGGTGATCGATGTGCAGCACTCGCCGCGTGAGTGGCGGCTGATCCCCGACAACTATGGCATCGTCATTTTCGACAGTTGGCGTGGGCAGGCGCGTACCGGGGGCAAAGTGCACGCCGCTGACCCCGGACTCGCCTTTTGCACCATGCCCGGTGAGCCGGTGATCGGTACGCCAAAGGCGGGTCCCGGCTCGTTCAAGGTCATCGAGCTTCATCCTGAGCTCCTCGAGAGTTGGCTGTCCGAGCAGCAACCGCGCTCCGTTCGCCCCGCCTGGGCGGCCGTGATGCAGCCCATGTCCGGCTCATTGCGCCAACATTTTGCTGCCTTTTTCTCGGTGCTGGAGCCCGGTTGTGAGTCGATGCACATGCAAACCCAGTTGCTCGACCTCTCCGAGCTGATGCTCAACGAGCTGATCCGGGGCACGCGGCAGCAGCCTCCCCTCACGCGGCAGCAGGTGCGTGGCGTGGCGCGCATGCGCGAGTGCCTGCATGAGGAAGGGCTCAACCTCGATCTCGACACGCTCGCGAAACGAGTCGGGCTCGGTCGCTTCCAAGCACTGCGTGCCTTCAGGCAGCGTTACGGGCTACCACCGCACACCTATCAACTTTGCCTGCGCGTCAGTCACGCTCGAGGCTTGCTGCGCGAAGGCGTTCCCGCCGCGGACGTCGCTGCGCGCTGCGGCTTCGCCGATCAGAGCCATTTTACCCGCCACTTCAAGCGCATCAACGCCATCACTCCGGGGCAATACGCGCGCACCGCGACTTCCTCGAACGACACCGAGAGCGGCGCGTTTCCCGTCGGTGGCCCTGGGGCGCTACTCACGCGCTCCGATCGTCGAGCGTGAGTCGAGCTCAGGGGGCGATGGACAAGGCCTGCTCACGACACAGGGCGAGCTCGCTTGTGCAGCGCCAGTTCGATCGCGGTTTCGAGATCGTGGTCACGAAACGGTTTCAGCAAGTATCCCGAAGCCCCGCTTGCCTTCGCGGAAGCCATGGTCGTCGCATCGGAATAGGACGTGAGGTAAACCACTGGCGTGCCATGGCTGTCACGGATGCGCGCAGCCGTCTCGATTCCGTCCACTTCACCTTGGATGCGGATGTCCATCAATACTAAGTCCGGCCGGTGGACAATCATGGCTCGGAGCGCCTCCAAACACGACGCAACGGGCTGAGGCACTCGATATCCGAGCCGATGCAGCGTCGACTGAATGTCCCTGGCGATGATTGCTTCGTCCTCCACCACCAAGATACAAGCTGCGCTCACGATGGAGCTCCCGTCCGAGCATCAGCAGGAAAAGTAACCGTGCAGCGGGCCCCGTTCAGGGTCGTGAACTCCGCGCGACCGCGCAGTTGCCGGCTGAGGTCGCGCACCAGCGTGAGCCCCATCGTTTGCACGCTATCGAGGTCGAGCGTGTTCGAAAAACCAAGCCCGTTGTCTACCACCGAAATCGTGATCTCATTGCTCGAACGTCGTATTTCGATGCGGACTTCTGGCGGCGTCGCGCTCCGATCATCACGGAAGGCGTGCTTCAGTGCGTTGGTCACCAACTCGTTTACGATCAATCCGCACGGCACCGCCGTATCTGGAGCCAGCTGCATCCGCTCGCTCAGAGCGCTGATGCGAGCGCACGGAATCGGACCGGCATAGGAGCGCTGGATCATTGCCACCAGCCGATCGACGTATGCATGCATATCCACACGGCCCAGATCCTTTGATTGGTACAGACATTCGTGAAGTAGGGCAATCGAGTGCACACGGCCCTGTATGTCGAGTAAGTTCGCGCGCGCTTCTTCATGCTGCGTCTGCCGAGCTTGTAGGCTGAGCAGGCTGGAAATCATCTGCAGGTTGTTCTTCACCCGGTGGAGGACTTCTTGTAGGAGCGAGGTCTTCTGCTGGTTGGACGCAGCGAGTTCGGCCGTGCGCCCACTGACGCGCGCTTCGAGCTGCTGTTGCGTCTCTCGCAGCGCCTCCTGAGCACGCCGCTGGTCGTCGATATCCGTGCACGTGCCAAACCACTTGACGATGCAGCCGCTCGCGTCGCGGACCGGCAGCGCGCGGCCAAGGTGCCAGCGATAGACTCCGTCACAAGCGCGCTTCAAGCGCACCTCGACCTCATACGGTTCCCCCGACTGGTAGGCCTCGGTCCAGCGCTGAACACATGCCTGAAGGTCATCAGCATGCAAGACGGGTCCCCAGCCCCAGCCTCGCGTCTGCTCGATGGTCATCCCCGTGTACGCGTACCAGCGCCCATTGTAGAAATCGATCTCGCCATCGGGGCGTGCCGTCCAGACGATCTGCGGCAGCACTTCGGCCAAGTTCTCCACGTAGCGCTGGTCGCGAGCATTCTTCTGCAGGTGTTCTTGGCTAACGTCCCGCCCCGTGCAATACGCTTCGCCGTCGACTGCCTCCGCGTGCCATTGCAGCCAGCGGTAGCTGTCATCCTTGCAACGATAGCGATTCTCGAAGGAGACGATTGAAGTTCCTTCGAAAAGATGCCGGCCCGCTTCGATGGTGAGGTTTCGGTCTTCGGGGTGAACGAAGTCGAGCCAGGGTGCAGAGGTCAGCTCGCTGGCGGTCCAACCCAGTGTACGCTGCCAGGCTGGATTGACGCGCCTGAAGTAGCCTTCCGCATTGGCAATGCCATGCAGGTCCAAGGCGTGGCCGAAGAAGCGAGCGAAGTCATCCTTCACGGCGCTTCGCAGTCATGAGCGTCGTGCCCATTGCCCGAATCGCGATCTCGCTGCCCAGGCTGCTCATGACCATCGCCATGACCAACGGTCAGTGGAGCGTTCGATTAAGCGGCGGCGATCGATAGGGGGCGAGAACGGGACTTCTCGTCAACCTGGGCAGCCCGACCAGTCCCGAGCTATCACGAGTGCGTTCACGGGCAAATTCAACTCGCAATCCGCCGCATCGTATCGAGGGCTTCGCGAACTTTGCGGACCAGCGGCTCCGGCGTGATCGGTTTCTGAAGGAACGCGACCTTAGAATAGAAAATTCCATGTCGCACCACCGCATCGTCGGTATAGCCCGACATGTATAGCACTCTCATTTCCGGACGTACCTTGAGCAAGCGCTCGGCCAACTCCCGGCCGCTCATGCGCCGCATCACCACGTCAGTCAACAGCAGATGGATGGGCGACGAGTATTGCTCGCACAACAACAGCGCATCGCCGCCGCTCTGTGCATCGAGGACGTTGTAGCCATAGCGACCAAGAATCGTCCGGGCCAGCACCCGCACCTGCTCGTCGTCCTCGACCAGTAGGATTGTCTCTGAGCCGTGCAGGGCATCGCCTGGGGGCGGAGGCGCGGATGAACGGACGAGCGCGGACCGGTCGACCATCGGTAGGTAGATCTTGATCCTCGTTCCTTGTCTGGGCTTGCTGAACACGTCGATGATTCCGCCACTCTGTTTGACGATTCCGAACACGGTGGCAAGGCCCAAACCGGTCCCCTTTCCCGGCTCCTTGGTCGTAAAAAATGGCTCGAACATGCGGGCGCACGTCGCGTCGTCCATGCCGATTCCGCTGTCGCTCACCGAGAGCAGAACATGGGGACCCGCGGTCACGTCCAGGTGCTCGGCCGCGAAGTCTTCGTCCAGCAGTACCTCGCTCGCCCCGATACTCAGCTTGCCGCCATCTGGCATGGCGTCTCGAGCGTTCACTACGAGATTCATCACGACTTGCTCGATTTGCCCGGGATCGACCAGAACTTTGCCACACTCGGGCGCTAGGTCGGTGGCCATCTCTACGTCCTCACCGACCAGGCGTCGTAACATCGTCTCCAGCCCAACGATGATCGCACATAGATCGACCACCCTCGGCTGCAGCACCTGCTGGCGGCCGAAGGCGAGCAACCTGCGTGTCAAGGTCACCCCGAGCAAACCAGCGGTTTGTATTTCACGCAGATCCGCGCGCATCGGGTCAGCTTCCTTCAAGCCCAACGCAAGCAACTCGCTATAACTCAAAATCACCGACAAGAGGTTGTTGAAATCGTGCGCGACGCCGGCGGCGAGGCTACCGATCGCTTCTAGCTTCTGGGCCTGTTGGAGCTGTGCTTCCCAGTTCTTGCGCTCGGTCAAATCTCGAATCACCTTGGCAAAGCCGAGCAGGACACCCGATGAGTCGACAATCGCCGACAAAACGACGTTGGCCCAAAACGTCGAGCCATCCTTTCTAACACGCAGTCCTTCCTCTTCGGCCCTGCCAACGAGCGCAGCGGTCTCTAGATTCCTCCGCGCATGCGCGCCTTCAGCCGCCTCGTAGAGCGTGGACAAATGCTTGCCCACGATCTCCTCCGCTTTGTAGCCTTCGAGCAACTCGGCGCCCGAGTTCCAACTGGCAACGTTTCCGGCCGCGTCCAGCATGTACAAGGCGTAGCCTTTCGCGCCTCTCATCAGTCTCAGAAAACGGTCTTCACTTTCCCTCAGCGCCAGCGTGACATCGGCGAGAGCCGTGGATTGCTCCGAAGTCACGCCGTTCGACTCCCGATCGGTTGCTTCGGTTCGCCTGTCCTGCTCGCTTCCATCAAGTGTTGATTCCACATTCATGGTGAACCCCCGTTTCGAGTGCTTCGCAGAAGAAGCGGGCAATTTCCCCAACGCCACACACAATTCTCGAACTCGTCGGGCGTCCGCGCAGGGGCGGATACTCTGGCCACCGAACATGGCTAGGACAAGGCCTCCACGCGATTTCGCCATTGCGGCGCCGCGCGCGGACGAAATTTCCCCAATAACGCAGCAAAGTCGCCCGTCAGAACTCAGAGTGCCAAAGTGCAACGGGGCGTTACTCACCCAACCTGACTTTCGCCTAACTCTTTCCGCTACTCCGGCCGTACCCAACGTGTGGTCCCCATCACTCAACAGCGCACCTTGGCCGAACGTCTCAGCGGGGCTTTCATCGTATTGGGTGCGCTGGTGGCGGGGGCGTTCGTGTTGACTGCGCTGGCGTACGGGGGCGGCGCCGTTTGGTTGACGCCCGAGTTGGCGCGGAGCCGGGAAGCGGAGAAGGCGGAAGCCTCCTCGTACGCAGCGATGCTCGACGAGGAACACGCTCTCCGTGACTACGTCGAGACGCGCGATCCACGTTCGCTCCAGGCTCACGTCCGAGCGGAGCTCGCGCGTCAGCGTGCCAACGATGCCCTGAGTAGCAATGTAGCGACTATTCCCGGACTGGCGCTGGCGATGGTCAACACTCGCCTCGCCGAGGAGCGCTGGCGTGCGGAATGGGCGAGCCTTGCGGCTGATGTGCAGGCAGCCGCCCTTGCGCCGTCGATTGCGGCGGGCAAGCGCTTGTTCGAAGCCTATCGCGCTGAGCAGGCTGCGTTCGCGGCGGCGCTCGAACGGCGAACGGAGGGCTTGGCTCGGTACGAGCAATGGCTGATCGACAGCCGGGTCCTGCTCGAGTTACTCGTATTCACGGCGGTCCTCTGGCTCGTGACTCGTCAGCACAGCGCCCTGCGCGACGCGATCGTCACACCGGTTGCCGCTCTTCTGCAGCACATCCGCCGAATTCGTGACGGCCAACTGGAGGCCGCAGTCGATCGCACCGCGCCTCGCGAGCTGGCGGAGCTCGCCGAAGGTCTGAACGAAGTCGTGCGTGCACTGGTGAGCGCGCGCGAATCGGCGGCCTGCCGCGACGAAGCGCTCAGCGATCACTCGATCCGGCTGCATCAAATCTTCGACGCTAGTCGGGAATTCTCCGAGAGCCTCAACCTGGCCTACGTAGTGGGCTCGGTGCGCGCAAGCACCGCGGCCATCGGCGGCTACGAGCGCGTCGTGGTTTGGTTGATGGACGACGAGCAGAAATGCCTGGTCGATAGCCAGCCGAACGCGGTCGATGTCGGCGTCGACGCCGCCGTCGAGATCGGACAAGGCCTCGCCGGGCGCGCTGCCAAATCTGGGCGCACGACCTTCGAGAGCAGCACCGGTCAAGTGCGTTTCAGCAATGACGACCACGCGCGGGTGCTGGCCATTGCGATACCACTGATTGTCGGGGCGCGGGTGGTGGGCGTGTTGGAGGCGCGCTATCTGGAAGCACGAGTCGCGACCAAAGAGGTCTTGGAGATCGTGGAAATGCTCGCCACGCACGCCGCTACTGCCGTCGAATCCGCGCGTCTCCACGAAGTGATCGAAGAACGCAGCCAGGTGGATGCGCTCACCCGTCTCTTGAATCGCCGACGTCTTGAGGGCGATTTGGAGGCGGAGTGCAAGCGATGCATCCGTTACGGCAGGCCGTTGGCATTCGTCATGCTGGACATCGACCACTTCAAAGCGTTCAACGACTCGCACGGTCACCCCAAGGCAGACACCGCCCTGCAGGCGGTGGCTGAGGTAATCGAGGGTTGTACGCGCACCACCGATACCGCCTATCGCTACGGTGGCGAAGAGTTCTGCGTACTCTTGCGAGAGACGACGGCCGAGGACGCGATGCACTTCGCGGAACGCCTCCGTCAAAGAATCGAGCAGCGCTTCGAGTCGGGCGAGCTGAAGGGCGTCACCGCATCTTTCGGCGTGGCAGACTTCCGCTCCGATGCACCTACGCCGCGGGCGCTGATGGAGGCGGCCGACGCCGCCATGTACGAATCGAAGCACGCCGGCAGGAACCGTGTCGCGCTCAGCCTCAGACCGTTGTTCTCGCCCGTTGCCGCGCTTCCGGCTACCTCCTGAGTTTGCGGCGCACGTCCTCCGCGTTGACGCCGACTTCGTTCACGGCGGCGCGCAGCTGTGCCTCGGTGCATCCCAAAGCCGTAGTCCAGTAACGAACTACCTCCTGAGATTCCCGAAGGTCGATGCGCGCACGCTCTCGGTGACGCCTTACCAATGGTTCGTGAGACAATTGGTGAGGCTCGGGGGCCCTCGTGTACATCCCGCTCGGTCGCGTCTCGCCCACCGCCAGGAGCAGCTCCTCGAGCCCCACCGGCTTGGTCAAATAGCCGTGGAATCCAGCCCATTGGCTGCGGAGGCGATTCAAGCGCGAAGCATCGCCAGTCAACGCGATGAATCTACATTCGGGGAGATCGTCGCGCAAAGCGGCCCCGAGTTCATAGCCGTCCATCGTGGGCAAATTGATGTCTAGAATGGCGATTTTCGGGCGGAACTCCAGTGCTAGGGCAAGCGCGCCGAGCGGGTCGTACGCGACGCGCGGCTCGTAGCCGTGCAGTTCCAGCGCGGTCGCGATCACGTCCGCCGAATCGACGTGATCGTCCACGACTAGGACTGAGCGCGACGGCTCGGATCCGCGAGCAACGGACTTTGCTATCGATGGCATCCTGTTGCGTGACAATGAGCGTGACCAAGCGCGCGGTCAACCGTCATCGCTCTTGGGTAAGACCGCCACGTTGCAGATCGTCCCACCCACCGCCGAGGCAAGCCGAGTTCAGATCGCCAACTGGCCTTGTGCATCGGGGCGCCCGGGCAAGTCGAGGGTGAATATGCAGCCGGTGCCGGGAACATCTCGCACGTGAATCTCGCCACCGTTTGCGCGGGCAGCGCTACGAGCAATCGAAAGACCGAGACCAAGACCCGAACGATCGGCGCGGCCCTGGCTGAACGGACGAAACAAGTCTTCGGTTTTTTCAGGCGAAAGCCCCCCGCATTCATCGCTGACTTCGATCAAGACTCGGTCTCCGCTGACGCGTGCGGAGAGGGAAACTCGGCCATGAGCGCGGCTAAACTTGAACGCATTCTGAAGCAAATTCGAAACCGCGGACGCAAGTAACTGCCAGTCGCCATTTATCATCAACTCGTGATCGACGGAGTGCACGGTCAGCTGCACCCCATACCCGTCAGCGTGCACGGCGCCCGTGACTTGCATCTCTTCCAGGAATTGAAACAAGCAAATCGGCTCGAGTTTCAGGCGGCCCGCCTCCAAGCGGACCTCTGCGACCGAGCGATCGACGAGCGTGCATAGCCCCGCCATGCTTCGAGCCAACATGGCGCCCGTGCTTCCGCCCAGGCCGACCTTGCCCTCGCGAATAATCGCGAAGGAGAGCGACATGGTATTGAGCAGGTTGCGCATTTCGTGCGCCAAAACGCCAAGGCGCTCGGTGCCTTCGTAGGCAAGGTCGCGCTCTCGTTGCCGGGCAAAGGCGGTCACCGCGCCAGCGATCGCCTCGTCCAAGCAGCGGTTGAAGATATGAAAATCTCGAGAGCTAATCACCGCATCGAGCTCGCCGGCGAGTTGGGTCACGACTTGGCAAAGATCACCATAGCCATTCACCACCTGCGAGATCGTAAATCCGTCTCTCAGTAGTTGCTGGCCATGGAGCGCGGCGCTGTCATTGATCACCGTGGTCGCCGACTCCGCACGGAGGATGCGCAAGATGCTCGCTTCCGCCAATGCATCGGCGATTTGCGTGAGAAGCACCGGCACGCCCTGCTCGGGTTTCGTCGCGACGCTGCCCTGAGGCATCCCCGCCATGGCGCGTCGTTCGACGCGTTCCACTATTTCGCCACGGTTTGCGACGATGAATTCCTGGAGCATGGCCTAGGATTGTGCGCATCGTCGCACTCCGGCGCAACCCTCGATTGGGATTCTGCGTTCTCTGCTGCAGTCTCGATCTCGCGACTCCGAGGCGCAAATGCCATTTCATGATGGTGTCGCGCGTATTCGGACTCTTCTCAGATGCCCATTTGCATCACCTGTGCGCGTTGTGCCCGTAGATGTCGAAGTAGGCGTGCGCGCGGCTCGATCTTTCGAGATCGCGATGGCGGGGTCGCGTTGCATTGCGCCGGCGCGGAGCGTAGCGTTCCGAGCTTGCATATCATCGCTACACGCGACCACGAAGCATGTCCGCTGGGGCGCTAGGGGATGTCCTGAACCGCGCAGGGGTTAGTGCCGCTTCAGGAATGGGCCCTGAAAATCCTGAGCTTCGCGGCAGCGCAGCGTTGAGCGCCAGCGAGGGGAATTTCGAGCTCCTCGTCCATAGTGTGAGAGATTATGCGATCTTTCTGCTCGATCTCGATGGCAAGGTCGTCAGCTGGAACTCAGGGGCTGAGCGCAGCAAAGGTTACCAGGCGCGCGAAATCATCGGCCAACACTTCTCATGCTTCTATTCGCGTGATGACGTTGCGGCGGGTCTTCCCGACTACGAACTCGAATTGGCCACGCGGAATGGTTGCTACGAGGATGAAGGTTGGCGGTTCCGCAAGGATGGCGCGCGATTCTGGGCCAGAGTCTCAATCAGCGCCCTGCATGACGAGACGGGCAAGCTCGTCGGATTTGGGAAGGTGACGCGCGACCTAACCCAAGGCGTGCTGCCGAACGAGCAGTTTCGCCTGGCGATCGAGGCGACGCCCACGGGGATGATGATGATCAATCAAGCGGGCGAGATTGTCCTGGTCAACAAGCAACTCGAAAGGCTGTTCGGATACCCGCGGCAAGAACTGATCGGCAAGCCCGCGGTGGCACTCGTTCCAGAATTGCCGCCCGCGTTCCTCGATGAGCCGCGTGCCGTCATTTTGGGCGCAGGTCTCGACCTGCACGGTCTACGCAAAGATAGCACGGAGGTGCCGATTGAGGTTGGCCTCAATCCGCTACACACCACCGAGGGCGAGTTCTTGCTGAGCTCCGTGGTCGACATCAGCGAGCGCAAACGAGCCGAACGCGAATGAGAAGCGCTCCTCGGGCAGTTCAGGGAGTTGAACATCGAACTCGAACGACGCGTTCAGGCGCGTACTGCGGATCTCTCGGCGGCACTGCAAGAGCGGGAGGTATTGCTGCAGGAAGTACATCACCGCGTCAAGAACAACCTCCATGTGATTGCGAGTCTGATGGAAATGCAGGCGCGCCTCCTCCCCGCAGGTGACAGCCACCATGCCCTTCAGGAGTGCCAAGGTCGCGTGCACGCGATCGCACTGATCCACGAGAAGTTGTACCAATCGAAGAACTACGCCGAAGTCCCATTTGCGGACTACATCCGCGGTCTGGCCAGCGAGATCTTCCAAGTGACCGGCGTCTCACCGAACGCCGTATCGCTGATGCTCGCGGTCGGCGACGTGACCATCGCCGTGGACAAGGCGATCCCGTGTGGTCTGATCTTGAACGAGCTCATCAGCAATGCGCTCAAGCACGCCTTCCCGCTCGGTCGCCATGGAACGATTCGCGTGGACCTCGCGAGAGTGGACGGTGGTCGCCTGCGGCTTTCCGTTGCCGACGATGGCATCGGCTTCCCGGAGGGGTTCGAAATCCGTAACCAGAAATCTCTCGGCCTGCGGCTGATCGGCACGCTGGCAAAGCAGCTAGATGCAACGATGACGACCAAGGGCAGCGGCGGTGCCTCTTTCGAGCTGATATTTCCGGTGGAAACATGAGTGCGACGAGCGCACGGACGTCGGTACTCATCGTCGAGGACGAAGGGATCATTGCCGAGAACCTTCGGGAGTTACTGACTAGCCTGGACTACGACGCGTTCTGTACTGCGTCGACCTCGGACGAGGCGGTGGAGTGCGCTTTGAAGAAGTGCCCGGACGTCGTTTTGATGGACATCCGAATCAAGGGCAAGCTCGACGGCATCGCCACGGCCAAGCTATTGAGTGAGCGCTTCGATGTCCCAATCATTTATCTCACCGCCCACGCCGATACGGCGACGATTGCGCGAGCCAGGATGACCGAGCCGCATGGTTACTTGGTCAAGCCCGTGCGGGCACCGGACCTGCGGAGCGCCATCGAGATCGCTCGCTACAAGCACGCCATGGAAAGGCAACTTCGCGCGCGGGAGCGCTGGTACTCGACAACGGTACGGTCAATCGCCGACGCCGTCATTGCCGTCGATCTCGCCGGCAAGATCAGCTTCATGAATCCGGCTGCGGAGTCACTCGTTGCGATGACGCTTGCCGAAGCGCAAGGCCGATCAGCGCATGAGGTCCTGCGGCTGCTGAGTATGGACTCCCTGGTGCAGACCGAGACTCCACTGGACCGCGCGCTGCGCGAGCGGCAACCGGTCGAAGTTCCTGAAGCGGTCTTGGAGAACGGCGGCAGTTCTCCAAGGATCATCGCCGACAGTGCGGCTCCCGTGTTCGACAACGATGAGCTGCTGGGCGCGGTGATGGTGTTCCGCGATGTGACCGAACAGCGGCGCTTGCAAAAACAGCTCGAGATCGCGGATCGCCTCGCATCATTGGGCACCATGGCGGCGGGTGTGGCTCACGAGATCAACAATCCGCTATGTGTGGTCGTCGCCAATGCGGGATTGGTTCTCGAGGAACTCGGAAGCATGCTGTCTCCATCCACGTCAGCGGCGATGACGCCGGAGCAGCGATCGCACGCGCTCGAAGATGCCATCGAGATGCAACGTCAGATTTTGTCTGCGGCCAGCCGCATCGCGAGAATCGTGTCGGACCTCGGAGCTTTCTCGCGGCCGGAACCACAGGAGTCTGGTTCGGTGGACGTCAGGGATGCGGTCGAATGGGCGATTCGATCGACCGCGCACGAGTTCCGCCACCGCGCGCGCATCACGACGAAGCTGCAGAAAATCCCAAGAGTCGAGGCCGACGAGACCAGGCTCGGTCAAGTGCTCGTCAACCTGCTGATCAACGCTGCGCACGCGATTGCTCCCGGTAACGTCGAGGGCAACGAGGTCTCGGTTTCCACGCGGTCGAACGAGGTAGGACGCGTCATCATCGAGGTCAGCGATTCTGGCAGCGGCATTCCTGCGGAAGTCCTGGACAAGATCTTCGAGCCGTTCTTCACCACCAAGCCAATTGGAATGGGGACTGGGCTGGGTTTGTCGATTTGCCACGGTATCGTGGCCTCTATGGGAGGGGAACTCACCGTCCGGAGCCGTGCCGGAGAGGGCACCACCTTTCAGGTCGACCTTCCCTCGAGCGTCAAGCAGGCAACCGCCATCTCGCGGTTGCCGGAGCCGGTCGTGGTCGAGCGTCGTGGGCGCCTGCTGATCATCGACGACGAAGAATTGGTCCTCAACGCCGTGGCGCGTATTCTCAACGACCACGAAATTGTCTCGACGGGGCGGGCGAGTGAAGCCTTGGAGCGACTCAAGGTCGACACTCGCTTCGATATCATCTTTTGCGACCTGATGATGCCGAGCATGACTGGCCTCGAGTTCTACGAAGCCTTGCTTCGCGCACACCCCGATCTCGTCCAGCGCGTGGTGTTCTTGACCGGAGGATCCATGACCTCGACCGCGTCAGAATTCCTGCACGTCGTGCCGAACGAGCGGGTGCAGAAGCCATTTGGCGTGCGAGACCTGCGCACGATGGTTCAGCGGATCCTCGCCGCAAACGAGCGCGGCTGACCAGAGCACCGTGTAACGCGACGAGCGAGGCAGTGTTGACGCGCGGACATGACTCTCGTGATCGCGCCGCACAAATCCTCGAATCGCGGTGTTCGGACCACGGGGTGAAGACCACGGTTGGCGGGGCTCGAGTTCGTTCTCGCGCGCGCCGAAGCGAGCGAGAAGATTGCGGAATCGCCCTAAATTCCTGCTCGATTCAGTGCATTGTGCTGCGTGTGCGCGGAGTAGTCACTGAGTGTGACTCACCCTTAGGGGTAACTACCGAATTGCGAGCGTCATCGTTCCGCAACGAATAGACGCCGGGATTCTGAGCTAGATTGGCACAATGGGACAAATCAAGGGCTTGTGGGCTATTTTTGCGACTATGGTCGTTGGATGTGCTGGCGCAGACGTGCGCGACGAGCCGACGGCCAGCACTTCTCTCGCGGTCAAGCAATGTCAGGGTGACGACGACGGCCGGGCCCCCACGCCCTGTGCGGCACGGCGCGGTTCGGCATTTTCGCTCGGGCGGTCAGCGTGCGAAAGCGGGCGGCTCGTTGGCGCGGCCTCCAACGACAGCGCACTCGCAAACGACCCGACCTATGTGTCGACGCTCGGCAAGGAGTTCAGCTACGTCACGCCCGAAAACGCGATGAAGTGGGGGGCGCTGCAGCCGGTGGACGCGGCTCACTGGGACTTCACCCAGGCCGACGCGGTGGTCAGCGCGGCGCAGGCGGCGCACCAGGCGGTCAAGGGTCACACCCTGATCTGGCACCAGCAGCTGCCGCCGTTCATTACGGACGCGCTCGCGCCCGCGGCTCTGCAAAAGGCGATCAATGCCAATATCGACACCGTGGTCGGTCGCTACCGCGGAAGAGTCCGCGCCTGGGATGTGGTGAACGAGGCCATCGATGACGGCGCACACTTGCGCGACTCCGTGTTTTCACGCGCGTTCGGCGCGGACTTCATCGCGGCGGCGTTCAAGCGTGCGCGAAGGGCGGATCCGAAGGCGAAGCTCCTCTACAACGATTACGGCATCGAAGTGCAGAACGCGAAGTCGGACGAGGTGTACGCGCTGGTGAAGGGGCTGGTAGACAGCCGGGTGCCGATTGACGGTGTCGGGTTCCAATTTCACGTCGACGCGCGCTTCCCGCCGTCGGAGCAGGCGATCGGCGACAACTTCGCGCGCTTCAGCGCGCTCGGACTCAGCGTGAACATCAGCGAGCTGGACGTGCAGGTGCGCAACATCGTCGGGACCCGTGCCGACAAGCTCGCGCTGCAAAAGCAGATCTACCACCGTGTCGTCGCGGCGTGCGCAGCGACGCCCCGCTGCGAGTCCGTGACGACCTGGGGCTACACGGACAAGTATTCCTGGATCGACACCACCTTCGGCGCGGACGATCCGCTCGAGCTCGACGAAAACTACGGGCGCAAGCCGGCCTACTACGCGATGGTCGATGGCTTCGAAGGTGTGCCGGCGGATCCCGAGGGTACTCCGCCGAACTTGATTGCCAACAGCAGCTTCGAAGCGGGCAGTGACGGCTGGTCCGGCTTCGGTATGCCGGCGGTGAAGATCGCGAATCGCGCCCACACGGGAGACAACGCGCTACTCGCGAGCGATCGCAGCGACACCTCACAAGGCCCGGCCATCGATGTCACGTCGATCGTGCGCTCCGGCTTCATCTATGACGCCTCTGCGTTCGTCTCGATCGATCGAGACAAGCACGGCAGGGGCAACAATCTCGGCAAGCAAAGACACGACAAGGCGCAACCCGTGCAGCTCTCTGCCAAAGTCACCTGCGAGGGGGCCGCGCCGACCTTCATCTCCATCGACTCGGGTACCGCGCGGCAAGACGAGTACACCGCGCTCGACGGAACGCTTACCCTACCGCTGTGCAACATCACGCAGGCCCTGCTTTACGCCCAGGGGCCAGACGCAGATGTGGATCTTTTGATCGACGATGCGGCGCTACGCACGATCGGCGAGCCGCTTGGCCCCAACGTCGTCACGAACGGCAGCTTCGAAAGCGGCGTTTCCGGCTGGTTCCCGTTCGGAAGTCCGACGCTCTCGCCGAGCACCGTCGCCCATAGCGGTGCCGGCAGCATGCTCGTCTCGAACCGCACGGCTACGTTCATGGGTCCGGGCTACGATCTCTTGCCGCCGGTCACGACGGACGGGGCGACGTACCTGATGAGCGGCTGGATCCGCATCAATGGCGCGGTGAGCGCGCCTGTCTCGCTCACGATTGTCTCTGTATGCGACGGTGCGCAGTCGTTCACGAGTGTCGCGAGCGGCACGGCGAACGATCAGGGATTCGTCAAGCTGAGCGGTAGCTATCTCGTCCCGCCGTGCAACGACCTGTCGCAGCTCACCCTGTACTTCGAGGGGCCCGCGTCCGGCATCGCCGAAATCGTGGACGATGTGTCCGTGCAGCAGCGGCTCTCGATTCCGGTCCTGCCGCCGCCCCCACCGCCCCAGCGCACGAACCTCGCTGGCAACGGGGACTGGGAGCTCGGAGCGAACGGTTGGGTGCCGTTCGGCGGTAACGTGTCGCAGACGACTGCGTTCGTTCACAGCGGCAGCTTCGCGGGCGTAGACAGCAATCGCTCGGCGAACTTCATGGGGCCGTCGTACCCCTTGCCGTCGGGTCCCGCGAGCTACGACGTGAGCCTCTTCGCGTTGCAAAATTCGGGCAGCGCGATCACGCTCGCGCTCTCGGCGAAGCTGACCTGTGGCGGCGTGGATTCGTTCCCGTTCCTCGGTGCCGCCAGCAACGCCTCGGGCACGTGGTCGAAGCTCTCGGGCTCGTTCGCTATTCCGGCGGGCTGCACGGCAGCGCAAGTCTACGTGCAGCAACTCGACGGCACGACTAACCCCGACATCTACGTGGACGACCTGGTCGTCAACGCCAGCAGCGTGACGAACTTCTCGGGTAACCCAGGATTCGAGACCGGCACGAGCGGATGGTTCACGTTTGGCGGTGGCTTGACTCAGAGTTCGGCGTTCGCGCGCTCGGGCGGTTTTTCTGGGCTCAACAGCGGGCGGACCGCGAGCTTCAACGGCCCGGCATTCTCGTTCCCGACCGGCGCGGGCAAGTACACGGCGTCACTGTGGGCACTGCAAAACTCCGGCTCGAGTTTGCCTTTCGTCCTCTCCGTCAAGACGCATTGCAACGGTGTCGACAACTTCCCGTTCCTCGGGCAGACGGTCGCAGCGTCGGGAACGTGGGTCCAACTTTCTGGCGCGTTCACCGTCCCCGCGAATTGCACAGAGGTGACGCTGTTTTTGAACCAGAACGGCGGCTCGACCTTCCCGGACATGTACGTCGACGACCTCGTCGCACTGCCGGTCTTGCCCTGAGGACTGCGGCCGAGCCGCTCAATCAGGTGATTCGGGGCGCGCGGAGCAACGGCCCCTCGCGGGGCATAGCGTGCGCGGCGCGAGCGCTGCTCACGCGCTCCGCTCGTCGAGCGTCAGCGTGAGTCAGCGGCGTCGCCCGATGCACTGACCGGCGCGACACACGTCGTTTTGGGTACACGTATCGCCGTCGTCGCAAGTATTGCCGCTGAGCGCCTTACAAGTGCCGTTTTGCTTCGCGCCCGCGGCGACCGAGCACGCATCGCAGGTGCCGGCGTTGCACGCGCTGTTGCAGCAGACCCCGTCGGCGCAGAAGCCGCTGCGGCAGTCGCTGGAAAGCCTGCAGGGCGAACCGATGCCGGCGGCGGCTGGCGGCGTGTAGAGCTCTACGTCGTACGTGCCCACCGCCAAGACGCGGCCGTCGTTGAGGCGGACGGCGGTGTTGAGATCGATACGGGCGTTCATGGCCGAGGTGAGCTGCCAGGCGTTGGCCGCGGGATCGTAGCGTTCGGCGGGGAAATTCAAGACGGTGTCATTGCCACCGACCGCCAAGACGGTTCCGTCTGCCAGCACGGTCGCGCTGTGCAGCGTGCGAGCTTGCTGTAGGGAAGCGGCCACGCTCCAGCGGTTGGAGGCGGGTAAGTACAGTTCCGGGCTGTTCAGATAGCCACCATTGAAGCCGGCTGCACACAGCACGCGGCCGTCAGCGAGCGTGCTGAGTGTGTTGTAAAAGCGTGCTTGATTGAGCGGTGCGGCCGCCGACCAAGTACCGCTCACGGGCTCGTAGATTTCGGTGCTGGCCAAGGGCTCGGCCACACCGAAACCGCCCGCTACCAAGACGCGACCGTCCGCGAGTAGCACGGCGCGCGGCGCATCTCGCGGTTCCAACATAGGAGCGGTGAGCGACCAAGTATTCGAAGTCGGGTCGTAGAGCTCCGCGCTGGCTAGCGGGCCTGGTGGGTAAACGGTGTAGTCGTATCCGCCGAGCACCAACACCTTGCCGCTGCGTAGTCGGACGGCGGCGTGAAAGTAGCGGCTTCCACTCATGGGCCCAGTGGCAGACCAGGTGTTCGTTGCTGCGTTGTAGAGCTCGGCGCCTTGCTGCATGGCGCCGCCGGCAATCAGCACGCGCCCGTTCTGCAGCAGCGTTGAGGTGTGCCATTGGTGTGCCTGCAACATCGGCGCGGCCGGCGACCAACTCGCCGTCGTGGCATCGAACAACTCGGCCGATGACAACAAACTGATGGGGTCCGCCACCCCGCCCGAGACCAATACCTTGCCCGATGCGAGCAGCGTCGCCGCTTGAGTGGCCCGCGGCTCGTTCATCAATGGCGCGGTCGCCCATGCGCCACCGCTCAGTGGGCTCTGTTGCGCAGCAACCGCATTCTCTCGCTCCACGCTCCCTGACTCCGGGCCCTCGCCACCGCCCGCGGTACATGCGCACGCCAGCGTGCAACCGATCGCTAGCCAGCTCATCAGTCGGCAATTCATCGCTCCGCCTTTCGTCGAATGGTTCGCAGGGATCTGAAGCGGGCAGCGGCAAACGTTAGGAGAAATCGTGCACGTCGCTCATTTTCGCTGGGACCAGCTCAGTCGATGGGCCGGCGCGCGACGCGTCACCCGGCCTCTAGCGAGCCATGCCTACCGCGGTGAGCACGGCACCGCTGAGCTCTGCTAGGGACGTCGTGATCAAGAGCGCGACACTGCACAACGCGAGGCTCTCCCAACGTTTCGGATCCTGGAACGCTCCGCGCCACAGCCGAACGGCCTGCCACCCAGCGAGCGGGGCGGGCAACGCGGCGAGCGCCGCCACTGGCGCTGGCACACCCGCCAAGAACAACAACGGCAGCGAGCCGAACGCGGCGAGCAAGATAATCACGATCGCGCGCGCTGCCCAACGCGAGCCGTGACGCACGACCAGCGTTCGCTTGCCTTGTGCCGCATCGCCCGCCGCGTCGGGCAACTCGATCGTGAGCAGCATGCTGAACTGGAGACAAGCCAAGGGAATGCAGGCTAAAAGCAACGCTGAACGCCAAGCACCCGCGAGCGTGTAAAAGCCCAGCAGCGGAGTCAGCACGGTGACGACCAGAGCGGTAGTGGCTTCACCGAGCCCACGGCTCAACAGACGCAGTGGCGGAGCGCTATAGCACCACGACAGCGCAACAATCAGTAGGGAGATCGGCAACACCCAGCGCGGACTGCCCGGCCGAAGCGCAAGCCCCAGCGCGGCAAGGATCGCAGCCCCCCCCAGGCTCAACGAGGCCACCAGCGCGACTCGCGGCGCGAGCGTTCCGCTCACCAGCACCCGGCTGCCGCCAGACCAGCGCGTGGGTGTCGAATTCGAGCGGTCCGCCTCCAAATCGAAGTAGTCATTCGAGTAGTGCGTCATCCACTGGGCGGCGGTGATCACGCCTTGACCCAGCGCATAGCGCGGCCAATCGATGTCAGCTCCGTGCACTCGGGCCAAGGCTGCGCCGAGTCCGAACAGCAGAAACCCGCCGATCAGGAAGTGCGGTCGGCCAAGTTTCAGAAATGCGACCGCTCGCGCCGCCTCGCTCATGGATCACCGTTGCTAGCACGCATCTGAAACCGTGACGAAGAGTCGCGAGGAGTGCATGAATGAGCGAATTGCCCCGCTCCGATCCGCGCGAGTCGCCACGAGGAAGGTTAGAAACAGGCGCACAATGACATTCCCGAGCTAGGGCACGCCGTTTGCACAGGACGTTGCGAACGCCGCGGGCTGTCTATGATGATGCTGATGAATTTTTCTGTACGGCGCCCGCAGTATGAGCTGCGCCAAGAGCGCGCGCTGGAATGGTTGAGCGAGCTGCACAGTCAGGCGGAAGGGACGCTGAAAGGCCTGTCTGAGCCTGAGCAGGCTCTGTTTGCCACCCGCTTTGCGAAAGTGCTCGAGCGTTGTGGTTGTGGTCCGGATCGAATCAGCAAACGCGGTCATGTCAGCGCAGATTTGGGATCAATCAACCAGCCTGGATTGTATGACGTGCGTCAGTTCCCGCACGGTCAAGGATCCGCTGCGCGTTCGCGCCTGTTTTCGCATGTGGTCAACGCTTACTTCGAGCGCGAATATGACGACGAGGCGCAGGCCCCGAGCGAGCTGATTCATGTCACGTGCACCGGCTATGTCTCCCCCAGCGGTGCGCAACGCTTGGTCGCGGACAAGGGCTGGGGCGCGGTCACGCACGTGACTCACGCCTACCACATGGGATGTTATGCGGCCTTGCCGGCGATTCTGATGGCCGCGGGGCAGCTCGGCTTACCGGAATCGCTCCGTCCTTCGAACGGTGAGCGGCGGGTCGACATCGTTCACACGGAGCTATGCACCCTGCACCTCGACCCTAGCGATCACACCCCGGAGCAATGCGTGGTGCAAAGCTTGTTCGCCGATGGCTTCGTGCGTTATTCGCTGCGCGAACCGAGCGCGCGCGAAAATGCGCGCGGTTTGGAGCTGCTGGCCGTGAGCGAGCAAATCCTGCCGCACTCAGCAGAGTCCATGGCTTGGTCAGTGGGGGATTTCGGCATGCAGATGACTTTGCTGCGTGACGTTCCGGACCGCATTGCCCGCGCGCTGCGACCCTTCGTTATCGAGCTACTCGCCAAGGGCGGACTCGGTGTGGAAGCGTTGCGCCAGGCGGCGGTCGCCGTACACCCGGGGGGGCCCAAGATCATCGACCGGGTCTGTGAGATGCTGGAGCTTGCACCAGCGCAAGTTCAGGCTAGCCGGGACGTTCTGTTCGAGTGCGGAAACATGTCTTCCGCCACGCTACCGCACGTCTGGCAACGCATGCTCGAGGACGACCGCGTCGAAGCGGGGACTCTGGTGGTGAGCTTGGCGTTCGGTCCAGGCCTGAGCGTATGCGGCGGCCTGTTCAGGAAGCATTGACGTGCTGCCGTTGTTACTCTTGCCAGCGTTTCTGCAGGCACTCGCCATGTTCCTGGATGAATTCGTGTTTCATCGCCGGCGTGGACTCCCGCGCTGGGAACGCTTGGGACACCCCCTTGATACTCTGACGGTGGCCGTCTGCTATGGCTGGCTGGTCGCAGTTCCGGCGAGTCATCCGCGCGCCCTCGGTATTTACATCGGTTTATGTGCGTTTTCGTGCCTGTTCATCACCAAGGATGAAATCGTGCACGCGAAGGTGTGCGAGCCACTCGAGACTTGGCTGCATGCCGTCTTGTTCGTGTTGCACCCGATCGTGTTTTTGTCGTTCGGGTTGGTTTGGCGTTCGGGGAACGACGCTTGGGTACTGAAAGGCGCGTTGGCCGCTACCCTCGGGCTTTTCGCGTTTCAGTCGCTGTATTGGAATCTGCATACCGTGACCCCCACCAGCACCGAGCCCGTGCGGCTCAAGGACGCGGAATGACCGACGACTCGACGCAGTTGGCGCGCGTGAATAACGCGGTTTATGAAACGCTGGGCGAGCGCTGGTACGGCGCGGACGACGATCCGATCGCGCTCTTGCGTGCCGAGTCTCGGTTGCGCAATCCATGGATCGCGGCTGAACTCGCTCGTGCATCCGGCGGCCCGCCGGCACAGGTACTCGACGTCGGTTGTGGCGGCGGGTTCTTGTCGAACCACTTGAGCACGCTCGGTCATCACGTCACCGGCCTAGATGCTTCGCGTGACGCACTAGCTATCGCCAGCCGCTATGACCGCACTGGTTTGGTGCGCTACCAACAGGGCGATGCGCTGAATCTACCTTACGCGGCGGGTTCTTTCGACGCCGTGTGTGCGATGGACTTCTTGGAGCACGTCGAGAACCCAGACCGCGTGATCGCAGAAGCCGCGCGCGTGCTCAAACCTAGCGGGCTGTTCTTCTTTCATACCTTCAACCGCAACTTCCTTGCTTGGTTGATCGTGATCAAAGGCGTGGAGTGGTTCGTTCGGAACACGCCGCGCAACCTGCACGTATTGAGTTCGTTCCTGAAGCCGGAAGAGGTGCGGTCGTCGTGCGAACGGCATGGGCTCGCCGGCCTGCAGTTGCGCGGTGTTCGCCCCGTATTCGGACGTGCGTTTTTCAAGATGCTGTTCACCCGCCGTGTTTCACCCGAATTCCGCTTCGTATTCACACCTTCCACCGGTCTCGGCTTCAGCGGGATGGCGAAGAAGCTGGCATGACACCGAGCGAATCCGGGGTCAGCGGCGTGCACTTGCTATCGTGCCCGCCGCCCCAACTCTAGAAAATGACGATGCCGTAGTTGTGCGGGATCCGCCGCCACTCACGCGGGCAGCCCGTCTGACTTCGGGTTGCTCGCTCGAGTGAGGCTACTTGGTCCGCGCTTCGAGCCGGATGGACCGCGCCACGGTGATCGCAGTGATGTGTACGATCGTATCCACGTTCGCGCCCTGTTGCAGCACGTTGACCGGCTTTTTCATGCCCAGCACGATCGGACCAATCACGTCGCCGTCGCCCAGCCCGCCGAGCAGCTTGTACGCAGCATTGCCGGCGTCGAGATTCGGGAAGATGAGCACGTTCGCTGCGCCCTTCAGGCGGCTGAACGGATAGGGCGCGCGCGCTTCTTCGTCCAGGGCGAGGTTCGCCTGCATTTCGCCTTCGATCATCAGGTCAGGGTGGCGCGCTTTGACGAGCGCGGTGGCGGCGGCGACCTTTTGCGATTGAGCGTGGGGCGCGTCGCCGAAGTTCGAGAAGGAGAGCATGGCGACCCGCGGTTCTAGGCCCAGATCGGTGACCGCTTCGGCGGCTAAGATCGCGATCTCGGCCAGCGTATCGGCGTCGGGCTCGATGTTGATCGTGGTGTCGGCGAGGAAGCGCACACCGCTCTTGGCGACCACCATGTACATGCCGGCGGCGCGCCGTACGCCCTCGCGCGTGCCGATGATCTGCAGGGCAGGGCGAATCGTCGCCGGGTAGTCTTGCCGAACGCCTGCCACGAGGCCGTCCGCGTCGCCGAGCTCCAGCATCATCAAGCCGAAAGCGGTTCGCGAACGGCGGATCTCCTTGTAGGCGGCGTGGCGCGTCACGCCTTTGCGCTCTCGCTTGTGCCAATAGCCGTCCACGTAGGCGTCGAGCCGATCGCTGGCGCGCGGATCGACGATCGTCACTTGTTCCAGGTGCAAGCCGAGCTTGCGCGCTTGCTCGTGGATCCGCTCCGGTACACCGAGCAAGATGGGGTGTGCGATGCCTTCTTCCACCACGCGTTGCGCGGCGCGCAAGATGTTGTCGCTCTCCGACTCCGGGAACACGATCCGTCGGGGATCGCTCTTGGCGCTCTCGGTGATGTTCCAGAGCACGCGGCGCGTTGGCGAAATCGTGCGGTATAGCCGCTCCTTGTACTCTTCGACGTCAATTTGGTCGCGGGCCACGCCGCCGGCCATGGCCGCCTGGGCCACGGCCGGTGCCACCCAATAAAGGACGCGATTATCGAACGGCTTGGGGATGATGTAATCGCGCCCGAAGCGCATCCGCTGTCGGCCGTAGGCACGCAGCACCTGATCGGGCACGTCCTCGCGGGCCAGTCGGGCGATGGCTTCGGCGGCCGCAACTTTCATCTCTTCACTGACCGTGGTCGCGCGCACGTCCAGCGCGCCGCGGAAGATGTACGGGAAGCCGAGCACGTTGTTGACCTGATTCGGAAAATCACTGCGACCGGTGGCGACGATGGCGTCTGGGCGCACCGCGAGCGCTTCGGCGTAGCCGATTTCCGGATCGGGGTTGGCGAGCGCGAAGATGATCGGTCGTGGCGCCATGGTCTTCAGCATCGCAGCGTTTACCACGCCGGCCGCGGACAACCCGCACATCACGTCCGCGTCAACCATCGCTTCGGCCAGGGTGCGCCGACCGTCGCTCTTCGGGCGCGCGAATGCGGCTCGAAACTCGTCGATATCGCCGCGATCTTGGTACAAAACGCCGTGTATGTCGACGAGCGTGATCAGGTCACGGCGCACGCCCATGCGTACCCACATCTCCATGCAGCTGGTCGCCGCCGCGCCAGCGCCAACGCAGGTGACGCGCAGCGTGTCGATCGGTTTGTCCTGCAGCTCGGCCGCGTTGCGCACGGCCGCGGCCGTGATGATTGCGGTCCCGTGTTGGTCGTCGTGGAAGACGGGGATCTTCATCTGCTTGCGCAGCGCTCGCTCGATCACGAAGCAGTCGGGGGCGCGGATGTCCTCCAAATTGATCGCGCCGAAGGTGGGCTCCAGCGCGCGCACGATGGCGATGAACTTCTCGGGGTCGGTCTCGTCGACTTCGATATCGAATACGTCGATGTCCGCAAATCGTTTGAACAGGACGCCCTTGCCCTCCATCACCGGCTTGGCGGCGCGCGGGCCGATGTTACCGAGGCCGAGCACCGCGGTCCCGTTGGTGACCACGCCCACTAGATTGCGACGCGCGGTGTACAGATCGACCGCGTCCGGATCCTTCGCGATCTCCAGGCAGGGTGCGGCAACCCCAGGGGAATACGCTAGCGACAGGTCCAGCTGTGACGCGACGGGCTTGGTCCAGACGACCTCGATTTTTCCGGGACGCCCCTCTCGATGATAGCGCAGGGCGTCTTCGTAACGGCTCATTGGCGCGATGCTAGCAAAAAGCCCCTCGCATGACACACTCGGGGCCGAGCCATGGAAGCCCGTACGGAACGACTCAGCTCCGAACTCGAGCGCGCGGCGTTGCACGCCATAATCCGCACCTGGGAAGATTTGAATGGCGCCCTGTTCCGTTTTCAGCTCACGCGGCCCGCGCTCGAACTCGTCGATTCGAGCTCGCGGCTGGGCCGCTGGCATGGCGGCATCCGGGCGATTGAAATCGCCCGCAGCCTGCTGCTCGATCACGGTTGGGGGGTGCTGGTGGAGGTGCTCAAGCACGAGATGGCGCACCAGTACGTCGATGAGGTCCTGGGGCAGCCAGACGACGCCATGCATGGCGCCGTGTTTCGCAAGGTGTGCGAAGAGCGCGGCATCGATCCGAGCGCGGCGGGCGTCCCTGGCGCCGCCAAGCAGGCTTCGGTCGACCAACCGCTGCTCGAACGCATCGCCAAGCTCTTGGCCTTGGCGGAGAGCTCGAACGAGCACGAAGCACAAGCCGCGATGAGCGCCGCGCAGCGCTTGATGCTCAAATACAACATCGACCTCGCCGTCAGTGGCCTCGAGCCGGCCTATGGCTTCAGGCATCTCGGCGAGCCGAGCGGCCGTGTCAACGAAGCGCAGCGCATTCTGGCCGGGATCCTCGCCGACCACTTTTTCGTGCAGGCGATCTGGGTGCCGGTGTGGCGCGCGCAAGAGGGCAGGCGAGGCAGCGTGCTCGAGATCTGCGGCTCCGATGCGAACTTGGAGCTCGCTGACTACGCACACGCGTTTCTAAATGTGACTGCCGAGCGATTGTTTCGCGAGTATCGGCGATCGCCTGCCGGGAGCGGCGCGAAACGGCTGACGTTCATCGCCGGCGTGATGTCGGGTTTTCGTGAGCAGCTCGAACGCGAGCGTAAAAAGTCCAAGGACGAGGGGCTGGTGTGGGTGGGGGACGCAGCTCTCGACGGCTTCTTTCGGAGGCGGCATCCGCGCATTCGCTGGACGCGCTACGCGGTCGGCCATGGATCCGAGGCCTATGCGCGCGGTCGAGAGGCCGGTGAAAAAATTGTCCTACATCGGGGGATCACCGCAAATTCCAGCGGCAATGCCCCGCGCCTATTAGGGTCTGGGAAACGCTAGCCGTATTCCTAGACTCTCGGTGCAAAGCTTCCCAGAATACGAGCCCGTGAGCCCGCGCGACGACGAACAGTCTGCTGAGCGCGATGCTCTCTTGGGCACCCTGCTTGCCGGGCGCTACCGGATCGAAGCGCTGATCGGCAGCGGCGGCATGGGCGCGGTCTACCGCGCGGAGCACGTGCACATGCGCAAGGCCGTGGCGGTCAAGGTCTTGCATAAAGAGATGACCGCGTTCCCCGAGGTCGTCGCGCGCTTCGAGCGTGAAGCGGTCGCCGCGGGTCGCATCGAACATCCGCACGTCGTTTCCGCCAGTGACTTCGGCCAGTTGGAGGACGGCTCGTTCTACTTGGTGCTCGAGTTCATCGAGGGTCAGAGCCTGGCCAAGTTGGTGAGCAAGGTCGGGGCGCTGTCTCCGATCCGCGCGCTGTGCATCACGCGTCAAATCGTAGAGGCGCTCTCCGCCGCGCATGGCGTGGGCATCGTGCATCGCGATCTGAAGCCCGACAACGTGATGCTCGTCGACAAAGACGACGAGCCAGATTTCGTGAAGGTGCTCGACTTCGGGATCGCCAAGATCAAAGTGGAAGAAACTGCCGAGCAACCGGCGCTGACCCAAATCGGCACCGTGTTCGGCACGCCGGAGTACATGTCGCCCGAGCAGGCCCGCGGCGAGCTCGTGGACGCGCGCGCCGATCTGTACACCGTGGGCGTGATCCTGTTCGAGATGCTGGCTGGCGTCTCACCGTTCAAAGACGACGACCTGGTGGTGGTCCTGACCCGCCATTTGACCGCCGATCCGCCGCCGCTGCCGAGCAATATCGATCCGAAGATTCGAGACTTGGTGCTGCTCTTGCTCCGAAAGAATCGCGACGACCGCGTACAGAGCGCAGCTCTGCTGCTCGAGCGCATCGACGCGATCTTGGGCGCCCCGATCTCGGCTACCGGCCACGTAGGGAGTCCAACCTCTGGCGTGATGCGGGCGGGTTTGGCCACGCGCTCGAGTTCGGACCTGGAGACGGTCAGCGCGCGCGATCCGGCCGAGGGCTTTGCGCCCACCGTCTTGGGCGAGACCACGCCGCATGCACTGGTCCGAAATGGTTTCGCTGAGGCGCTGCTGCAACGTCAGATTTGGCTTGGAGGACGCAGCGTTCCGTTGTGGTTGGCGGGTGCGGGCGCGTTGCTCTCCGTGGTCGCTATTGCTGCCCTGATCGTGATCGGGTCGCTCATCTTCGGCAAGCACGAGGCCGCCACCGTCAAGGACGATGCGTCGACCAGCACCGTCGCCAAAGACTCGCAGCTTGCCCAACTCATCGCGCGCGCCACAACCGGCGATCCGGTGGCCTTGACCGAACTCAGCGCTCGGCCAGAGCCGCTGCGGGCGGCCAACGAATGGTTGGCGCTCGGGCGCGGCTACGCGAAGCTCGGGCAGCTTTCTGCCAGTCTTGCTGCGTATCAGAAGGGGGTCGCGGCCAAGCCCGACCTGCGAAGCGATCCGAATTTGCTGGCTGACGTTCGGCGCATGGCACTCGACGCCACTACCTCCGAGGCCGCATTGAAGTTCGCGGCCAGCGCGCTCGGCGCGGGCGGTGTAGATCTGGTGTACGACGTTTGGGACTCTTCGAAGGCCGTCCCCAGCCGCGCAGCGCTGACCAAGCTTGCCCGTACACAGCTCGACGATGACGCGGTGCGGGCCAAAGCATCGGCTGCCCTTCGGGTGTTGCTCGAACTCGGAAAGGCGCAAAAAGAGGGCTGTGCGAGCGTGAAACGCTGGCTCTTGCGCGCGGCCAGCGAAGGCGATGCGCGGATCGTGCCCGCGCTCAAGCGCTTCGATGATCGCCGGGGCTGCGGCTTCCTCGGTCTGAGTGATTGCTATTATTGCTTGCGCGCGGGCAAAGACCTCGGGGCGGCCGCCAACGGCGCAGCCACCCGTCCCGCCCCGAACTTCGACTGACGCGCGTGCTGGCGTGCGCCGCTATTTGCAGGAACCCGGCGCGCGGAGCTGCTAGCTTTACGCCGCCATGAAGCTACTGCGCGTCGCTGCCGCGACCTTGAACCAAACCCCGCTCGACTGGGATGGAAATCGCGCGCACATCATCTCGGCCATCGAAGAGGCGCGTGCGGAGGGCGTGAGCGTGCTCTGCCTCCCGGAGCTGTGCATCTCCGGTTACGGTTGCGAAGACGCCTTCCTGGCGCCGGGTACGCAAGCCATGGCGCTGCAGCTGTTGGAAGAGATTCTGCCGTATGCGCGCGGCCTATTGGTCAGCGTGGGCTTGCCCTTGTTCCACAACAAGGCTCTGTACAATGCCTGCGCATTGATTGCAGATGGCAAGCTGCTCGGCTTCGTCGCCAAACGCGCCCTTTCCGGGGACGGAATTCACTACGAGCCGCGTTGGTTCAAGCCTTGGCCCGCGGGCATGCGCACCACTATCTCCGTCTTCGGCCAAGACGTTCCGCTGGGAGACATTTTCTTCGATTGTTCGGGGGTGCGTATTGGCTTCGAGATTTGTGAGGATGCCTGGGTTGCGCAACGCCGCGGTGCCGAGCTGGCGCTGACGGGCGTCGACTTGATTCTGAACCCGAGCGCCAGCCACTTTGCATTCGGCAAGCAAGAGGTGCGGCGTCGCTTGGTGTTGGAGGGCTCGCGAGCCTTCGGTGTGAGCTATGTATACGCGAACCTGCTCGGCAACGAGGCGGGGCGCGCCATCTATGACGGCGATGCGCTGATCGCCACGGCCGGCAAAGTAGTCGCGCAGGCGCAGCGCTTCAGCTTCGCGGACCATGCGTTGATCAGCGCCGTCATCGATGTGGACTTGACCCGCGTGCAGCACTCCGCGCTCAATAGTTCTCGGCCCCGCGTGGTCAGCGCACCGGGGGAGTGTGTGCAGATCGAATTCGCTTTCCCCACCGTCGAGGTCTTCGCTCCAGACGCGGGCGTGGCGGAGTGGGAGCGCTCGCCTACATTGAAAGAAGAGGAATTCGCGCGGGCAATTGCGCTCGGTTTATTCGACTATTGTCGGAAGAGCCGCTCGCGCGGCTTCGTCGTGTCGCTGAGTGGTGGGGCAGATTCGGCGGCCGTCGTCAGTTTGGTGGCGCTGATGGTGCGCTTCTCGGTGCGCGAGCTCGGCCTCGATGGCTTCGCAGAGAAGTTCGAGCACGTCGAGGGCCTGTCGCGGCTGATCTCGGAGCGTGAGCTGGTCGGCGCACTGCTCACCACGGCTTACCAGGCGACTCGCAATAGCTCCAACACCACACGTGAGGCCGCTTCCGCGGTGGCCCGCGCGCTCGGCGCAACGCACCTCGAGTTCGACGTCGAAGCGCTGGTGGCCGGCTATGTGTCGTCCGTCGAAAACGCTCTCGGTCGCAAACTCGAGTGGCAGCGCGATGATTTGGCGCTGCAGAATATCCAAGCGCGAGTGCGCGCGCCTTCGGTCTGGCTGCTCGCGAACCTGAACTCGGCCCTGCTGCTGTCGACCAGCAACCGCTCCGAGGCGGCCGTCGGCTATGCCACGATGGACGGTGACACCGCGGGTGGGCTGAGCCCGATCGCGGGCATCGATAAAGCCTTCCTGCGGCGGTTCTTGGTTTGGCTGGAGAAAACCGGCCCCCACGAGCTTGGTCCGATCCCGGAGCTGCAAGCCGTAAACGCTCAAGCGCCGACCGCGGAGCTGCGCCCGCCCTCCGCAACGCAAACCGACGAAGCCGATCTGATGCCTTACGAGGTGCTAGACGCGATCGAGCGCGCCGCCATTCGCGACAAGCGCAGCCCGCGGGAAGTGCTGATCCTGATCACTGCTCAGTTCCGCCAGTATTCGAAAGACGAGCTGTGGCTCTGGCTCGATCGCTTCTTCCGCTTGTGGAGCCGCAACCAATGGAAGCGTGAGCGCTACGCGCCCAGTTTTCACGTCGACGACGAAAGCCTCGATCCCAAAACCTGGTGCCGCTTCCCGATCCTCTCCGGCGGCTTCGCCCGTGAACTCCGCGAACTCCGCCAAGCCCTCGCGAGAGAGAAAACTTAGACGGCGATGGCACTCCCGCGAACCTGTGCCGCCCAAGCTCCACTAGTTTCGATCACGTCAGGAGCCAGCATCGGCGCCGTGGTCGAGCTCCAGGCACCGACGCGTGCTGCACCGCCGCCCGTCCGGCGATACATAGCTACACTGCTTGCCGTCTCGCAGGAAGACTGCGCGCGCCACCGCGGCCGGGCAATGACGCCTCCATCTTGAGTTCGAGCCGAGTTCGGCTCTGACGCGGGGTCGGGCTCTCGAGCAGCTCGCGAAACTCGCCATCGGCGGTGAAATGAACACCATAGCGATCCGCGGAAAGCGGTTCGAGCCGGGTGCTTTCTGCCCCTCTGCCGGAGACGACGCCGAGACCGACGCTGGCGCGCCCGACGGCTGAGACTCGGGGGGCGGCTTCTCCAACTCGCGCGAGGTCTCGCGTGGCGAGCCGTCCGATGGCGGCTTCTCCGCCGAACAACCCACGTCGAGAGTGAACCCGACCTGGGCCGGCAAGCGACGCACCAAATCACGCACATCAGGCCTCGGAAAGCGCGCCGCGAGCAACTCCTCCACTTTCCGCGCACTCTTGTGCAGACACAGCTCGAACAGCTCGCCGTTCTCTGGCGTTAGATACTTCCTCAACAGACTCAGCGCCGAAGCGTGCAACGCCCCGCTCGCCACCATCGCGAACAGTGTCGCCGACCCAGATCGTCGTCTTGAGGGATCAATCCAAGATCCACCTCTGAGAAACTCGTCGGCAGCCGCAGCTTATGTGGCGAGCGATGTCGACTATAGAATCGCCAAGAACGGCTCTTGTGATCGATGACGAGCAACGTCGAGAGCGCTCGAACCTTGTCTTCCTCTTCCGTTGGCGCACCGCGCTGGCCGAAGGCCGGCGCTTGGGAAGCCGGGCGCCCGCAGCGCAAAGCGCGAGGACGCCCACCGCGCCCTGACGTCCCACGCCCGGGGCACCCGATCCCAACGGCATCGGCACCAAGCCGCCCCCGCTCGAGTTAGCGGTGCACGACGACCAGAGTCGACGGGCCTAGCCAAGGCAGCCAGCGGACGCCGTGCCAGCCGGGGGGCAGGGCGGGTTCGGTGAATTCGAACATCGCGCGGCCGTCGATCGGTGACAGGTTCACGCAGCCGCCACTTTTGAATTCGCCCCAGCTGTCGTGCCAGTAGGCGGTGTGAAGAGCGTGCGGGCCGCTGAAATTTTGAGTCCAGGGAACGTCCGAGTGGATCAATTCGCCTGGGGCCTCCATGGTGGCGGTCGCGAATTTGCCGGATACGGGGAAGGTGCCGGTCGGCGTGAGCGCGTGCTCGATGGGATCTTCGCCGGGCTTGGCGAAGCCACCGCGACCCGGTGAAATCAAGGTCGTGAATACGGGGTTGGTGCCTTCGTACGCGATCAGGTAGCCGGCCATGACCGCCACTTCTAGCCAGGTGCCGCGGCCTTTGGGCGCGTGGCCCGTCGTGTCCTCGGCGCCGACATCCGCACCCCAAGGGGTCTTGGTTTGCGGGACCGGGAGCACGGCGTCGCTCTCTTTGAGCCAAAGCTCGGCGCGTTTGGTGCGCAAGAAACGGTCTTTGCCAACGGCCTGTTGCTCGCCCTGCAGCTCGACGAAGCTCAGCCGCGAGAATGTCTCGCTGCTCGGCACGAACTCGCCGTTGGCGTCGCGTGTGTACGCGGGGCGATCTTTGGTTCGGAAGAACGCGAGCGGTAGCTGCGCGTCTTGTCCCAGCTTCACGCCTTGGAACTTCACCACGGGGTACGGCGTGACGCTCGCTTTGGGCAGCCACTGGTAGTCGGCGCTGAGCAAGAAATCGTGGCCATCGACGCTCAGCTCGCGGCTGTAGGCCACGGTCGAACGCCGATGCAGCTGGCTACGCGGCTCGTGAATTGCGTTCGGCAACGGTGGAAAGGCGAGGGGCGATCCGCTCAGCGCCATCTCGCTCTTGAGACCGAGCGACTCGCCATACTGATGCGGCCACGGTGAGCTCAGATTCGGCGCGTAGGGCAAGACCGCTCGATACACGGCATCGTTCTCGTCGAGCGTCGCGCGGTTGCCGTCTACGCAGACATAGCCGCGCGGTTCGATCGCGTACCAATTCATGCAGCCCGGCCCGAACACCGGCTTCGTGCTCTTCAGGGCGACCGAACCTCCGGTCCACAAATAGCCGATCCACTCCTTGGAGGAGTCTGGCTCGGGCCGGATCCACACGTAGCGGGTGCGGGCATAGACCCGCGCCGTGTTCGGCGCCGCGGGCGCGGCTGCGGCCACGGACGCGGTTGGTGCGACCTCAGGGAAAGCCTGCGGCGAACTCGCTGACGTGGCCGCTAAAGATAACGGATCTGGGTGCGCACTCGCCGCGCTAGGTGCCGATGGGACACTGACTAGCTGCGGAACTTGACGCTGAGTGGTGTCGGGTTTCGACGTTGCGCACTGTGTGCTGCAAAGTAAGCAAAACAGCGCACCCAGGGCTACAAGCTGCAATTTTGTACTGACGCGCCGCACGTGCGAACGGTAGCGCATTTGCGCCGTGCATCTGCCCTTTTTGCATGGACTTGGAAAGAGTGGGGCTGATCTGGTAGCGGTGGGTTCGCTAGAGGGTGTTTTAGAGTGGTGAAAGCTCGAAGGGTGTCAAGAATATGTCTAAGCCGCTAACTTGTTGGGTTGTCTGGGGCTTCAGTCTTACGGTTGGGGGTAGCGCCTTCGCCCAAGCTGCAGGTACCTCCGGATCGGTTTCTCTATCGAGCAAAGACGGCGCAAGCACCGATGCCGCCGCGAGCGCCGATGCGCCGGCGGCGAGTGACGCATCGGCGAGCGCAGCAGCAGAGCCGCCCAAGAGCGAGCCAGCCCCGAGCGCAGCCGAGCCCGCGTTCGAGCCCTACGAAGCGGGCTACCCGCCGGAGGGCAACGTGCTCGAGTTGGGCGTCTTCGGCGGTGCCATCTTCCCGAGTTCCGATCACAACTTGCGCTACGAGGCCTATCCGCAGCAGCGATACACCACGGGCGCAGAATTCGGTGCACGTTTGGGTTACTACCCGCTGTCGTTCTTGGGTCTAGAAGCCGAAGCGATGACCGCCGCGAGCAAGATCAAAGACACGAAGACCGCGGCGAATTTGTACGCATTTCGTGGGCAACTCGTGCTCCAAGCGCCGCTGCCTTACGTTGCTCCGTTCCTCGTGGTCGGCGTTGGCCGCTTGGGCGCGATCAGTCGCAGCATGGCCAACGATAGTGATCCCGCGTGGCACTTCGGTATCGGCGCCAAGCTGCCTTTGACTCACGCTTTGGCCGTGCGCCTCGACCTTCGCGATACGTTGACCCAAAACGTGCAGCAGGATGGGCAGGCGCAGACGTTCGAGATCTTGCTCGGGCTGTCCTCTACGGTCGAGCGCACGCGCAAGCAGCCGCCGCCTCCGCCCGCAGACTCCGACCACGACGGCTACCTAGACAGCGATGACCAGTGCCCGGCCGAACAGGGCGTGGCCCCGCGTGGCTGCCCCGCGGACACGGACAGTGACGGCGTGCTGGACAAGGATGACTTCTGCCCGCGTGAAGCGGGTCCGGCGCCCAATGGCTGCCCCGATCCGGATCCGGATCATGACGGCGTGCCGCTGCCCTGCGACCAATGCCCGAAGGAAGTCGGCGTGAAGCCCACCGGTTGCCCGATCCGCGACACGGACGGCGACGGGATCTTCGACGACAAGGACAAGTGCATCGACAAGCCCGAGACCAAGAACGGCTTCGAGGACGAAGATGGTTGCCCCGACTCCATCCCGGACGCGGTCAAGAAGTTCTCGGGCGTGATCCAAGGTATCTCCTTCGACAAGAACAAGGCCACGATTCGCCCGCAGTCGAAGGCGGTTTTGGGTAACGCGGCCAAGGTCTTGCAGACCTATCCGAGCATCAGCCTAGAGATCTCGGGTCACACCTCGAGCGAAGGTGATGCGGGAGTCAACCAGCGCCTATCCCAGGACCGCGCGGACTCTGTAAAGCAATGGCTAGTCGACAACGGCGTCCCGCCCGAGCGGATCAAGACGCGCGGCGCGGGCCCTGACGAACCGATTGCGGACAACAAGACTGCGGCCGGGCGCGAGAAGAATCGGCGCATCGAGTTCAAGGTCCTGCAATAAGCACGCGGCACCCTTTGCCGAGAAACACACGCCCCCGCCCAGTCGTCGGCCTATTGCTCGACGCGTTGTACAACGAGTACGCGAGCATGGTGGTGGGGGCGTTCGATGCCGAATGCGCCCGGCGAGGCTTGGATTTGATCTGCTTCGCCGGCGGCTCCCTGCAGTCGTCGGCGGGATACGAAAGACAGCGCAACCGCTGCTTCGATCTCGCCGGTATCGAAGCCCTGGATGGCGTGGTGGCGCTCAACTTGAACACCACTGCCCAGGTGATGAAGGATTTTCTCGACTCCTTCCATGGGCTGCCGATCTGCTCGGTGGGCATCGAGGTGCCCGGTTACTCCGTGGTGCAGGCCGACAACGCGGCTGGTATGCGCGATGCGGTGTTGCACCTGATCACGGTTCACAACCGCAGAAAAATCGCATTTTTACGCGGTCCGACCGACTACCCCGAGGCTGAAATTCGGCTCGAGGCGTACCGCGACGCCCTCGCGCAGTTCGGCATTCCGTTCGTCGAACAGCGAGTGGTCAACGCCAATTTCAACGAGAACCAAGCGTATCAAGCGATGATCGAGCTGCTCGATCGAAGCGTACCCTTCGACGCAGTCGTTGGTGCCAATGATCGCTCGGCGCTCGGCGCGATGCGCGCGCTCAAAGAGCGCGGCGTTCGCGTGCCGGAAGACGTGGCGGTGGTTGGTTTCGACGACAGCGAGGATGCGCGCAGCGCATCGCCGAGCCTCGCGACCGTGCGCCAACCGTACTGGGAGATTGCGGAGAGCGCGCTCGAGTTCATCGTCGATTCGATGGCAGGCGAACTTGCGTTCGGCAGCCGGCTGCTGGCATCGCATTTCATCAAGCGCCGCTCCTGCGGCTGCTTGTCCGAGGGGGCTCCGTCCGAAGCCCAGTACATGTTGGATGCCGATCCGCTGCCGTTCGAACAGGCCTTCGCGCGGCGGAGACAGGAGCTGTCTGCGGAGCTCGCGCGAGCGGAGCGCGTCTCGCGGGTGGTTGGCCCCGAGGGCTGGATCGACAAAACTTTGGATGCGGTGCGCCTGGCCACTTTGGGCGCTCCGGATCACGAGCTCTTGTCCCTGCTCGACGAGATGCTGGCCAGGACCGCGGCGGCAGAAGGGGATGTGGGCGCCTGGCAACACGCGGTTTCCGTGATCCGGCGTCGGGTTTTGCCGTGTGTGATGAACGATCCACGACGCTGGATGCGCTTCGAGGACGTGTGGCAGCGCGTTCGCGTCATGATCGCCGACGCCGTGGAGCGCGAGCAGCGTGGTTTGCGCGGCCAAGCCGAGCGCGCCGCGGGCATCCTGACCGACACTAGCGAGTCTTTGATCACGTCTTTCGACGTCGAATCGTTGCCGCGCGCCTTGGCGGATCGTTTGCCGGCGCTGGACATTGGTTCGGCGTACGTGGCGCTGTACGAAGGGCAAGGCAAGCCGCCGGTCGAGTCGCGCATGATCGTGGCCTACGAGGGCCGGAGGCTGCTCGAGATCCCGAGCTCTGTTCAATACTTCGAGACGGCTCGAATCGTGCCGAGTGAGCTGCGCGGTGAGCGCCGAAAGTCGCTCGTCGTCGAACCGCTTTTTTTCGAGGGGCGTCAGCTCGGCTACGCCGTGCTCGAACTCGGCCCGAAGCGACGAGTGGTGTACGAGCTGCTGCGCGAGTTGATCAGCGCTGCTCTGCGCGGCGCCGAGCTCGTGCGGCGCGTGGCGGAAGAAGCCAGAAATCGAGAAAAGGCGGAGACCGCGCGGCTGGAGCAAGAGCTGGAAATCGCGACCCGCATCCAGACCTCGATTTTGCCGCGCGACCTGCAGGTCGAGAACCTGGAGATCGCGGCCACGATGGTGCCCGCCACCGAAGTGGGCGGCGACTACTACGACGTGCTCCCGGGCAGCGGCGGTTGTTGGCTCGGCATCGGTGACGTGGCTGGACATGGCCTCCGCCCGGGCCTGGTGATGATGATGCTGCAGAGCATGGTGGCGGCCCTCGGTCGCGAAAACTTCGCCGCTGCGCCGCGCGAGATGGTGAACATCGTGAACGCGGCGCTGTACGACAACGTGAGAAACCGTCTGGGACAAGACGAGCACGCCACCTTGACCTTGATCCGTTACTTTGCCGACGGCAGGCTGGTATTTGCGGGCGCCCATGAAGATCTCGTGATTTTGCGCGCCGCGACTGGTAGGTGCGATCGCATCGAGACAATCGGTACCTGGGTGGGCGCAACGCAAGACATTGCGGACGCGACCGAAGATCAACATGCCCGTCTCGAAGACGGCGATGTGCTCTTGCTCTTCACGGATGGCGTGATCGAAGCCGCCAACGCGGCCGGTGAGCAGTACGGCATCGAGCGTCTGTGCGCGGCGTTCGAAGCCGCGCGGGGCGCCCCCGTGGCCCAGATCCGAGATCGGCTGCTGGCTTCTGTGCAGGGCTTTCTCGCCGTGCAAGACGACGACATTGCGCTGCTCGTGGCTCGCCACACTAGGCCGGCTGTGTGATATTGCGCGCGTGGCCCCCGAGACCGAAGCCGAGCTCATCGCGCGCGCCCGAGCGCTCGCCGGTTCGACGATAGCCGAGCTCGCCGCACGGTTTTCGCTAACTGCGCCCGCGGATTTACGCCGCCACAAGGGCTTCGTGGGCGGGCTGATCGAGCGGGCGCTGGGAGCAACCGCGGGCTCGCGAGCCGCGCCCGACTTCGAAGCGCTCGGTATCGAGCTGAAGACATTGCCGGTAGACGCCCGAGGTCGCGCGCTCGAATCGACCTTCGTGTGCACCATCCCGTTGATCGAAATCGGGGAGGTCGAGTGGCTCTCATCGCGTGTACGTCGGAAATTGAATCGCGTGCTGTGGATCCCCGTGCAAGGCGAGCGGCAGATCCCGGTCCCCGAGCGTCAGATCGGCGAACCGCTTTTGTGGTCGCTCGACGCTGCTGCGGAAGCTGCGCTGCGTTTCGATTGGGAAGAGCTAGCGGGTATCATCGGGCGCGGCGATGTCGAGACCATCACCGGCCACATCGGTCGCTGCCTGCAAATTCGACCCAAGGCGCGCGACTCGCACGCGCGTCGGCGCGGCGTCGACGTGGACGGCGCGCGCTTTGCCGCGCTACCTCGGGGCTTTTACTTGCGCGCCACGTTCACCAGCGAAATTTTGCGTCAGAACTACGCGCTCTAGCGGCGCGCGCGGCGATCGTCATTCGACTTCGTCGGGCAGCGGGGAGACCCCGATGTGCACGTGGTCGTGATGATCGGCGTTGTCGTCGGGCGTCAAATACTCGTGAAATAAGCCGCTATTGTGAAAACGGGTGGCGATCGCGTTGGCTACCGGCGCATCTGCTTCGAGCGTCGTGCCGAGGCCTTTGTGAAAGTCGCGCTGCACCGCATAGTGCACGCCCAAGCGAGTGAAGCCGTGCATGTCGATGGCGAGGCCGTACGCGTGCAGGCTGACCCGGCGCTTGGCGCTCAGCCGGTATACGTAGGCGCCTGAGAAGCGTACCTCGCTGACACCGTAGGCCGTGAGCTCGCTGCCGACCAAAGCCAGCGCCAAGATCAAGCGACAATCGGCGATCAATGGCCCATTTTGCCCGGTGTAGTAGCGGACACCCGCGATCGGACCATCGACTGCGATCGGAGTATGCACGCCGATTTCGTGAGTGAGCGCATGAAAGCGTACGCCACGCCCTTCCAGCCGCGCGAGGCAATCGGCACTCCCGGGCAACACCGAGCGCAGCTCGTTGCGCGTGCGCGGCCGAGGCACATCGCCCAGAGTCTTGGCGAACACCGAGCTCGGCATGCCCAGCGGACTCTTGCTCGACTGCCCGGGCAAGCTCAACGTGCGGCTCGTCTCACGAGCGGCGGCGCCCTTGGGCACGTTCTGGGCCGCCGCAGCGGGTGGCCAAGCGTAACCCGCGGGAACCACCCAGCCGGCGCTGGCGGGGTACGGATAGGCCGCTCGTGGGGCCTCGCGCGCACAACCGCCGAGCCCGAGCGCCGAGGCGGTCAGCACGAGGAGAATGAGGAGCCGGCTATTCACGCGCGAAATTGTGGCAGCTCGATGGGGGCCGGGGCCAAGAATTGGGCAAGGGTTCGGGTCGAAAGGGCGACCGTACCCAGAAATGCTAGGTCTTTCGCGAATGCTCCCAGAGCCCGACTCGTGTGCGACGCGCTTTCGCGATCGCTTTCCCCGGCCGAGTTTCATGACCCTGACCGTCGCGGTGGCGCTGCTGGTTACGCCTAGCGTCGGGCTCCTGGCGGCGGAACTGCGAGATCCGAACGCGGAGCGAGCCCGGTTGGCACAGGAGGCGGATCTCGCATTGCGAGCGGATCTACTGGAGCAAGGCTTCTCCGCCTTGGAGGGCAAGAGCGCCGATGCCAGCGCACTCGCTCGGCTCGGGATTGAAACGCTCGGGCCGGATCGCGCGTTTCAGCTGGAGTCCGGCTCCGCGCTGCTCAGCGGCGAGCCTCCGCCAATCGAACAACGCAAGCGCGCACTAGCGACTTTGGCCGAGGAACTCGCCCGCTATCCGGCACAGTTCCTGACGCGTGCGCGGCTGCGCCGTGTGCTGCTGTGCGCGAAGCTTCACGAAGGGAGCGAGCCCATTCCGTCACTGCCCAACTATCACGGCGCTCTCCTCGTCGACGTCGATGCCGACGCGCCGTATCTACGACGGCTCGTGCATCACGAAGTCTTCCACTTCGCCGATTACGCGGACGACGACCAAGTCTCGCGCGATCCCGCGTGGCTCGGCCTCAACGATCGCTACTTCGTGTACGGTTCGGGGGGGCGTTTTGTGCGGGAGCCCGGAGCGGGCCGCTTCACCGCCGAAATCCCGGGTTTCGTTTCGCGCTATGCAACCTCCGCGCTGGAAGAGGACAAGGCCGAGACCTTTGCCATGCGCATGTCCGCGCCTCGCCAGTTTGCCGCGCTGACCGCCGCGGATCCGATCTTGCGCGCAAAATCAGCCGCGCTGGAGGCTCAGCTGCATCGACTCAGCCCGACGATCGATGGCAGCTTTTTTGCGGCAGCCGACGCCCACTGAGTGGGTACGAGTCCGCGTGCCCCAAGAAGCGACAATCAGCGAGTCAGGGTGCTGAGCAGGCTCGAGGCTACATCGCGATCGATCTCGAGCGCTTCGGCGGTGGCCAAGATCAGCTCGCGCTCGCTGGTGTGAATGATGCCGTCTGCGGCGGTGACTTGGATTGCCAAGGACAGCGCGACGCGGCGCGAGCCCGCGTCTGGCAAGCGGCTCTTTACGCTCAGCAAGCGCGCGGCGCGGCCTTCGTGCTCGAGCGCGTCACTGGCCTCTGCCACCAATTGAGCGAGACGCGCGGTAGGTAGGCGCCCGGTCGTGAGAGACTCCATGGTCTTCAGGAAGTGCGCGCGCTCGACGGGGCTGAACTCGCCGTCCGCTGCTGCGGCGAGGTACATCGCCTCTATCAAGGCTTCCAACTTCGCTTCACCCAGCGCCTGCGATTCAGTCCCGCTCATGATGCTTGCACTATAGCTACCCCGCGGGGTTGGCCGCATCAGGAATCGCTGCCGCGGTCGGCTTCGTCGACCAGAAACGGCGAGTGGGTGAATTGGCGAATTACTTCGGTCGCATAGCTTCCGGAGGGCAACGAGAATTCGAGTTCGAGGCGCCCCACCCCCGCCCAACGCAGCTCGAGATCCGCGACGGGTGCGATCAGATCGCGGCGCGTACCCGGCGCCAAGCGCGCAAGCTTATCGCGCGCTTCCGCGTTGAGCCCGAGCTGCTCCAGTTGGGAGAGCTCCAACGCGGCCGCGTCCGCGGACGTGGGGCGCGCTTTCGGACCGAAGATCGGTCCGGTCAGGTGAATGTCACCGCTGACCAAGCGCGGGCCTTCGCGCTCGGTATCCTCGACCGAAAACATCGCGCCCGCGTTGTTCAGGCGTACGACCTCACCGAGCAGCAGCCGCTCCAGACCCAACCCGCGTCGAGCGGAAAAGTAGCGGTTGAAGACCTCGGCTTGAATCACGCTCGGGTACAGCTTGGTCAAGAAACGCGGCAGGCCGTGGAGCTTTGCGCCCTCACGTAGCCAGGAGAGCGCTTGGCGCAAGCCGTCACCACGCCGACCGAAGCGTTGTCCGCCGTAATAGTTGAAGAGCCCGCGTGCGCGCAGCAGCTCGGCCACGGGCGCGGCTTTCTCGAGCGCACCAAGATCGCTCGTGACGAGCGTAATGCGAAAGCGATTCCCCAGCAAATGCCCGGTTCGCAGCTTGTTCGAGTGGCGCGTGTGCTCGACCACGGAGATGCCTTCGGGCAGCTGCCACTCACTCGGCGGTCGGGCCTTGGACGGCAACGATAGCCATTGCCGGGTGACCGCGTGCTTGTCTTTGAGCCCCGCGTAACCCACGTCCCGTTCGTCCACGCCAGCGGCACGGGTGACGGCTCGCACCATCCCGGGCGTGGTGTAACCGCGCTTCTCGACCCGCACGTACACGTGCTCGCCGGCACCGCTCTGCGGATAGAGCGGAATTTCGTCGACTACGAAATCCTCGGGCGTGCCACCGATCGCCGCGTCGAGCGGCGCTGCATCGGCGGACATCAGAGGCGGTTCGTGGGGCGCTATCTCGAGCGCCGGAGCGCTACCAAGGTCGGTATTCATTTGCGTGGTGGAGCGACGATCAGGTCGTCGAGTGCCTTGAACAAGCTGTCGCTGGCGCTCTCTTTGCCTTCGGTCAGGTCGATGTCTTCGATGCCCAGAATCAATAGCTCCGGGTCGGACTGATCGCGAGCGATGTCACCCGGTAGGCTGACTAGCTCGGGTGCGGGAGCCGGCATGCTGTCGGCGGGTAGGGCGTGGCTATGCCCGCTTTGGCAATGCAGCACCAATACTGCGATGTTGTCGGGTCCACCGGCGGCGTTGGCCAGCTCCACCAGTCGAGTTGCGATTCGTTGCGGGCTTTCGGCGAGGCCGAGCGTAGTTGCGATCTCGGGCGCGGGCACCGTCCCGCTCAACCCATCACTGCACAGCAGGTAGCGATCGCCTTCGACCACGGCGTACGATCGCATCGAAACGCGCAGCTGCTCGTCCATGCCGAGCGCGCGTGTGACCACGTTCTTCGGGAGCCGCGCGAGCACTTCATCGTCGAGTTCTGGGCGCTGTTCGATCACGTCCGTCAGCAGTGAGTGATCTTTGGTCAAGAGCTCGAGATGCCCAGCCCTGAGCCGGTAACAACGACTGTCCCCCACGTGCGCCACGTGCATCAGCGCAGAGCGCGGTGAAAAGCAGGCGGCGACCACCGTGGTGCCCATGCCCCGGTGCGCTTGCGAGGAGCGCGAGATCTCGACGATGTCTCGGTTCGCTTTGAGCACCGCGGCGGACAAGCGGCGGGCGCCGTGGGGAATGCCGAAGCAATTGAACTCTGGGCTCTGGTGACTGCTGCGGATCGTGGCGCCGAAGTAGTTTGCCATCGAGCGCGCGCACAGGGCGCTCGCGACTTCCCCAGCGTTGTGCCCACCCGCGCCATCGGCGACGAGGTACAAGTTCAAATCCTCGCGTACGAGTACGGCGTCTTCGTTGTGCGTGCGGCGCTTTCCAACATCGGTCGCGCCGGCCGCTTGGAGCCCGAGCTGTGCCGTCATCTGTGAGCTTGCGGCGAGTGTCGCAGGATCGCGCACTTGCGGAAAGCGAACGCTCTGCAGCCGCAGCATAAACCGCGGAAATCGCTGAAAACCCGGCCAGCCGCTCGATCGCCCGGGCGGCCCTGGCCAGGGCGATGGCGGAAATCGCGTGCGATTTCCTTGCGCGGGCGAGGAGGACACCCGAAAGTTGAAGAGCAGTGAGTAGCGATTCGCCGCGTGCGAAGCCCAAGACGGGGCTGGTGCTTTCCGGCGGCGGCATGCGAGGCGCCTACGAGGTCGGCATCGTTGCGGGCATCATGGAGGTTCTGGATCGGGAACCGGGATCGGGTCCCGTATTTCAGATCTTTGCCGGCACGTCGGTGGGCGCGATCAACGCGACGTACCTCGCTTCCAACGCGGGGCATTCCGACCACGGTGCCGAGCGCTTGGCAGAGGTTTGGAGCAGCCTGCGTCTGGAAGACCACGCTCGCTTTCGCCCGTTCGGGTTGGCTCGTTTGCCGGATGCGTTGGCGCGCTTTCGAGCCAAACCCGGGGAGGCGATGGGCAGCTCCCTGCTCGATTCGCGCGGCATCGAGGTGCTCGTGCGGCGCACCATCGATTGGGAGAAGCTGCACCAAAATATCGACGACAGCACGATCGACGCGGTGATGGTTGCGGCGCTGCATGTCGTTTCGGGCCGCACCACGATGTTTACGGAGCACGCCCCGACGTGCCACATCGAGCCGACGCGCGACGAGCGCAGGGCGACTTCGTTCGACCGCATCACCGCCGATCACGTGCTGGCCTCGGCGGCGATTCCGCTGCTCTTCCCGACGCGGCGCATCGGTGCCCACTACTATTGCGACGGCGGCTTGCGCTTCAACACGCCGATCGCGCCTGCCATTCGCGCAGGAGCCGAGCGGCTCGTGATCGTGTCGGTTCGCCACGAGCGCTCGCAGCGCGAAGTCGCGGCCGTGGAAGCCGCGGATCTGGGCGAGGGGGGCGAGCTGAGCTCGGCGTTCCTGATCGGTAAGCTGCTGAACGCGCTGCTCTTGGATCCCGTCGCCTACGATTTGCAAGTCCTCGAGCGACTGAATCAGGTGATGGAGGTACTGGAGGAGACCCTTGACGCGGACGATCTAGAGCGCATCCAAAGGGTGTGGATCAAGCACCGCGGCGCGCCTTACCGGCGGCTCAAGAAGCTGGTCTTCCAGCCCTCGCGAGATCTGGGTCGAGTCGCGGGCGATTTCATCAAGAAATCGCTCAAGACCACGAACCTGCGTCCGGTAGCCAAATACTTGATCGAGAAGTTTGCCAGCGACGCACCGGAGCCCGAAGCCGACTGGGCGTCCTACTTGTTGTTCGATGGCAGCTTCGCGCACGAGCTGATCGAGATTGGCCGGCAAGATGCGCGCGATCAGGCCGAAAAGATTCGAGAATTCTTCAGCTGAGCCGCTCCCGCGCGGCCGGGAATGAACCCGCGCGCGCCCGTGTTGAATCGCCACGCGGCTGTAAGGCCGCTCACATTGAGGAAAGCCATCGATGATCAACCGCCGCTTCTCGACTCCTTTGCTCGCACTGGCCACCATTGCGGGCGTTTCCGCCGCGGGCTGCGCCAAGTCCGGAGGCTCGCCGCATCCTGAAATTGCCGCCGAAACTCGCGGTAATCCCAGCCCGGTCACGGTCCTTCCGAATCCCCTGCTGAACCGCGTGGGGGCGGAGTCGATTGCTGACATCACCGAGCGAGTGCTGCCCTCCGTGGTGAACATCTCGATGACCAAGGTGACGAAGATGAGCGCGTCGCCCATGCCGTTCATGCCGTTTTTCGGCCCTCAGGGCCAGGAAGACCGGCGCGAACAGGGCATGGGCTCGGGGGTGATCGTATCCAAAGACGGCTACATCCTGACCAACAACCACGTGGTCGCGGACGCGCAAGAGATCAAAGTCACCACCTCCGATCGCAAGAACTACACCGCGACCATCGTGGGCACGGATCCCAAGAGCGATCTGGCGGTGATCAAGTTGAAGGGTGACATCAGCAACCTGACCCCGGTGGAGTTCGGTGATTCCGGTCGCCTCCGTTTGGGTGACGTCGTGCTTGCGATTGGGAATCCGTTCGGTGTCGGTCAGACCGTGACCATGGGCATCGTCTCTGCCAAAGGTCGCACCGATCTCGGCATCGAAGCCTATGAGGACTTCATCCAGACCGACGCGGCAATCAACCCGGGCAACTCCGGCGGGGCGCTGATCAACGGCGAAGGCAAGTTGGTCGGCATCAACACCGCGATCTTGTCGCGCAGCGGCGGCTACCAGGGCATCGGCTTCGCGATTCCGAGCAACATGGCCTCGCCGATCATGGAGAGCCTGAAAAAGAGCGGAAAAGTGATCCGTGGCTGGCTGGGCGTCGCGATTCAAGACGTCGATCAAGAGCTCGCGGATGCGATGAAGCTGCCCGCCGCGAGTGGCATTCTGTTGTCTGACGTCAAGCCGGGCACCCCCGCCGCCAAGGCAGGCCTGGCCCGGGGCGATGTCGTCCTCAAAGTCGACGGTAAGGTGGTCGATACCAGTGGCCAGTTCCGCAACGTGATCGCCGCCAGCGGCTCGAAACGCACGGTGCATTTGGATTTGGTCCGCGACGGCAAGCCCGTAGCTGCCGACGTCGAACTCGGTGAAATGCCCGAAGCCAGCGCGGCGGCCGCTTCCGGTCCGAACTCGGCTCAAGGCGGCGCTTTGGACGGCATCGTGCTGGAGAACATCAACCCGCAGAATCGCCGAGCCTTCGAGCTCGACGACGCGCTGAAGCAGGGCGTGGTGATCACGCGCCTCGATCCGCAGAGTAATGCAGCGCGCGCCGGCTTGCGCCCGGGTGACGTCGTGCTCGAGGTCAACCGCGTGCGTGTCGACACGCCGCAGCGCTTCCAAGAGCTCTACTCCAAGTCCAAAAACCGGGTGCTGCTACTCGTCAATCGCCACGGTAGTACCAGCTACGTGGTCATCAAGGGCTGAGCTCGAGGCTCGATTCGCAGCGGGCCGCGTAGAGCGCGTGGCCCGCGCGTCGAGCGCGCGGCGTACCGCGTGAGCTAGTTCGTGCACGTTGAACGGCTTGAATAGGAAGTTCACCTCTCCCAGCGCGAGTCCTTGCCGCAGTACTACGTCTTCCGTGTAGCCGGAGATGAACAGCACCGCTAGGTCCGAGCGCGAACCAGACAGCTGCTCTACGAGCTCACGTCCGCTGGTTCCCGCCAGCACCACGTCCGTCACCAATAGCGAAAGGCTGCGCTCTCGCAACAGCGTCGGTAGCGCCTGCTCTGCGCCTTCGAATGCCACCACGCGATAGCCCAAGCTTTCCAGCTGGCGTTGGGTCGTGGCTCGTACCAAGGCTTGGTCCTCGACCAGCGCGATGAACTCCGACCCGGTGGGTGGTTGTGGCTGCAGAAGCGCGCTGGTGTCGCTCGCCGCTTCTGCGCAGCGAGGGAAAAACAACCGAAAGGTAGTGCCGCGACCGATCTTGCTCGTGACCTCCACCGTGCCGAAGGCTTGCTTCATCGCACCGTAGACCATGGCCAAGCCGAGTCCGGTGCCTTTACCCTGCGGTTTGGTCGTATAAAAGGGCTCGAAAATCCGGGGCAAGACGTCAGCGCCGATGCCCACCCCTTCGTCCTCGATGGTCACGATCACGTACTCTGCCAGCGGCGCCTGGCCGAGATCATCGGGTGGCCTCGTGTATTGGTTCTCCGTGCGCAAGGTCAGGCGACCCCCCTTCGGCATCGCGTCGCGCGCGTTGACCGCGAGGTTGATCAACATTTGTTCGGCGTGCGAGGGATCGACCCGCACTCGCCAAAGCTCCGGCTCGAGCTCCAGATTGAGTTTGATGTCTTCGCCGATCAAGCGTGCCAAGAGTTTCCGAACGCTCGATAGACTCCCGTTCAGATCGAGCACGCGCGGCTCGACGATCTGCCGACGCGCGAACGCGAGCAACTGTCTTGTCAGCGACGCCGCGCTAAATGACGCTTCCTCGATGTCTCGCAGGTACTCGGCCACGGCTGGCGAGATCGCCTCGGTGCGCGCCAGATCGACGTTGCCGATGATGGCGGTCAGCAAGTTGTTGAAATCGTGTGCCACGCCGCCCGCGAGCCGCCCGAGCGAGTCCAGTTTCTGCGCTTGATACAGCTGTACTTGGAGTTGCGCGTTCTCTTGCTCCGCGCGTTTGCGGTCGCTGATGTCGCGGCCTTCGGCCACTAGAGACGCGACGCGGCCATTGGCAGCGAATACTGGCGTGAGTGAGAAATCGAGCACGCGCAAACTGCCATTCGCCGAGCGATGCGTGACTTCGATGCGCACGAACTCGCCGCGTGCGGCTTGCTCGATGCCAGCCTGCAATTGGCCTTGCAGCTCGGGTGAGTGTGTCCACCAAGGGGTCTCCCAGAAGAGCTGTCCGCGTACCTCTTCGCTCGTCACTCCCGCCAACAGCAATGCGGCGCGGTTGGCCTCGAGCAGTTGGCCTTCTGGGCTGATCATGCCGATCAACTCGTATGCGCCGTCGAAGATGGCGCGAAACCGAGCCTCGCTTGCTTGCGCTTCGGCGCGCGCGGCTCGCGTTTCTTCGACTTGTTTTCGGAGTGAGGCATTGGCCGTCTCGAGTTCGACCGTGCGTTCGGCGACTCGGCGCTCCAGATCTTCCCGCGCCTTTTCCAGGCTATTCTGCGCGCGGCGCCGCTCGCTGACGTCGCGCAGGACGAGCGCGCGCCCGCGCAGCTCACCTCGCTCGCCCAAGAGAGTGGCCTCGTTGAGCTCGTACGTGACGTCGCCATGAGGCGGACCGAGCTCGATCGCCTCTTGGCCGGACTCGAGCCGAGCCGGGCCAGGATCCAGCCATGCGGGGAGGGTACGAGACGAATCGGCACCGAATTCTGGTCCCGCAGGGCCGAACAGCGCGCGCGCGGCAGGGTTCACGTCCACGAGGCGATTTTTCGAATCGAGCACGAGGACCGGGTCGGCCAAGTGCTCGATGACGGCATCTCGCGCGATCGGCACCAGTTCGAAGAGCCGGTAGCGCGTCAGCGCCCAGGTCACGCACAGCCCGGTGATTGCAAAGCAAAACGGGCTCGAATCCCGCTGTCCCAGCCAGCGATAGCCCAAGAGACTGGGCACGCTGGCGAACAGATTCAAGGCAATCCCGCCTCCGACGATCAGCGCGGAACGGCGATGAACCTGCTCGTGCTTCAGAGCGTCCCTCAGAATGCAATAAGCCGCGTAGCCGCCGACCAGATACACCTCGACGAACGAGAGCAGCTCGATACGACTGAAGTCGTAGAGCAGAGCGCCATACGGCGGATCCGACTCGATGCGAGCCGACACGCGGGCGAGGCCGTGGAGCGTATCGGTGAATACCCAAAGGCAGGCGGCAACGGGCAGCGCGCTCAGCAGCCAGAGCCAGCGCCTGAGCGCTCGTGTCGATCGCCCCGAGTATTCGAAGGCGAAGAACAGCATACCCAGCGCGATGACGTACGGAGGTGGTAGCTGCAGGTCGTCCCAAAACACCTTGCTCTGCACATCCTTGGCCAGGAGCTCGGCGACGTAGCCCAGGGACCAAAGGCTCTGGCTGAGCAGCACCAGGGCGTACGTCCGCGCGCCAGGCGCAGATTGCTTCTGAAGTGCGACGTAGGTCGCGCAGCCACCGGTAATGAGCGCGGCAATTACCGGCACGAGCAGTTGAATGACTGCGTTCAAAGCAACCAGCGAGTGTAATCGAGTTCCGACCCCGCCGCATGTCGCCTGATTTGCCCAAATCTCCGCTGCTACAGGCCGAGAGGCCGCTTGTCCCACTCGGTGGGTGTGGTTGAAAGTCGCTCAATTGCGCTAGTTGCGCTAGCTCGCCAGAGCTCGCCAGAGCTCGCCAGAGCTCGCCAGAGCTTGCCAGAGTCAGGAGGGGCTTGCCCGTACCCAGCGCGCTGTCGAAGCGCTAGCATGGCGCTGTCTTGGACGGCGTCACCGCACCTCGTAGTTCGCAGAATAGCCTCGCGGCCATCAATCCACGGGTCTGCCCGGCTTGCGGCGCGCGCTATCCCGCGGATTTTCGCGTCTGTCCACGCGACGCAACTCCGCTTCAAGACGCACCGGACGACGAAGATCCGATCGTCGGCCAACTGCTCGATGGCTCCTACGAGATTCTGCGCGTGATTGGCGAAGGTGGCATGGGTCGCGTCTACGAAGCGCGGCACACACGCCTACACACCAAACGCTTTGCAGTGAAGCTTCTGCATCACGAGCTGGCGCGTCAGCCAGAGGTCGTCACGCGCTTCCAGCGCGAAGCGGAAGCGGCCAGTGCACTGATGCACCCGAACGTGGTCGGGGTGTACGACGTCAACACGAGCGCGGATGGCCGCCCGTACATCGTGGCGGAGCTACTGGAAGGTGAAGACCTCGGCGGTTACCTGGACCGCGTGGGCAAACTACCCGCGGTGGAGGCCGTGCACATCGTGCGGCAGCTTTGCCATGCGCTGGGCGCCGCGCACGCGGCGGGCATCGTGCACCGCGATGTAAAGCCGGAGAACGTGTTTCTTGCCAAGCCCAACGCCACCGTCAAAGTGCTCGACTTCGGTATCTCCAAGGTGGCCGAAACGACTGACGCCTTGACCAAGACGGGCACGGTGATGGGCACGCCCGATTACATGGCTCCCGAGCAAGCGCGCGGTGATCGCGTCGATTCGCGCGCCGATATTTATGCAGCGGGCGCGATTTTGTATCGCGCGCTCACCGGCCGAAAGCCGTTCGAAGGCAGCGACGCCATGGCTATCCTAACGGCGGTCTTGACCCAGGAACCCGAGCGCCCATCCACGCTCAACCCCAAGATCCCGTTATCGCTCGAGCTGGTCGTGCAGCAGACGATGGCCAAAACGCCGAGCGAACGCTTTGCCACGATGGATGAGCTCGAACAAGCGCTGGCCCCTTTCGATGCACCGGACGCGCACCTGCCGGCGGTCTCGCCCAAGTCGGTCGCCGATCCCACGAGCGCGTCCGCGCCCACCACGCTGCTGCAGGCCGCTGCGCGCACACTGCTTGCGACACCACCGAGTACGTCCGTCCGCGATGCGATGGAGCAGACTGCTCGGGATGTCCGGCTGGCTCGGCCGGGTCTGGTTTTTTTCACCGCGTTGGGGCTGTTTTGGGGATTCGTCAATGTGGTGGTCGTGGCGGCCGCGCTGGTGCGGCTGGTGCGCGGTACGGATCTCAGCACGGCCGAAGTCACGCTCTCGATTGTCGGTGTGCTCGCGACCCTCGCCAGCCCGGCTCTGATCTGGATCCGCCACGTGCGCCGCGACGTATGGCCCAGCACTCCGCGCTCGATGGAAATGGTCGTCCGGCTGCGCCGCGTCGTTCTGTACAGCGCGGCGGCTTACGGTCTCGGCGCGGTGCTCGTGCAACTCTTCGAAGGCGTCGTTGGCCGCAATGGTCTAGGCGTCGCGCGTCCCGGTTGGTCGCTTTTCGTATTCGTGATCGCGCTCACCGTCGGCGGTCTGACTTGGCTCGGTCTCGTGTCGCGCAGCCGAGAAGCGCAGTAACCCTCACCTTGCGCTATTTACTCAATAGTTACATAGGTTTACCGATTCTTTCCGTGACCCCCTTCGAAGATTGAGCGGATCGGCCGTTCTGTGGTCGGTGCGTCCATCTCCTCGTGTACTGCTGATCGATCCCTCCGACGCCGGGCGCGCGGTCCTCGCCGAGCGATTGCGCTTCCAAGGCTTCGTCGTAAACGAATGCAAGGACGGCGCGGAAGGCGCCATTCAAGCGCTCGAGGAAACCCCCGATGCCGTAGTCGCCGACCTGACGATGCCCAGCATTTCTGGCGTCCAATTGTGCCGCTTGTTGCGCTCGGAGCCGGGGACCTCGAACGTGCCGGTGGTATTGCGCGGCAGCGAGAGCCGGCGCAATCACTTCTGGTCCGAGCAGGCTGGCGCCTTTGCGTACGTCGTCAAAGGGCGCATGGGTGAATTGGTGCGCGCGTTGCGGCGTGCAATGGAGCAGAAGGCGCACGAAGAGCCCGATGATTTTTTCATCGTCGGCCTGACTCGAACGCTCGATGTTCGCGAGCGCATTGCCACACACCTCGATGCTGCGCTGTTCGACTCGGTGATCGCTGCCGAAGTCCGACGCCTCGGTACGAGCGAATCGTTCGAGCGCTTGGTCGATCTGCTCTCGCAGTTCGTTTCACAAGTCACGAGCTATCGCTGGATGGCCGTCTGGCGGCTGGAGCCCATGCGGCTCGGCATTCACAACAACCCCGCCAACCGAGAGCAGGCGCTGATTGAGGCCGGTTTAGCCTTTGGTCGAACTCCAGATGTACCGGTAGTCGCGGTCGAGGATGACGACGCAGTCGCCGATCCGGCCGGGCCGCCCGCGATTGTCGAGGCGATCTACTTCGGTGACCGTCTGATCGGCTCCTTCGCACTTTCGCCTCGCGCCCCGGTCCACCAAAATGATCCAGTTCTGGTCAAGACCATTAGTCGTGAGCTGGGCGGTGCGCTCAGAATGGCGACCCTGGTCGAAGAGTCTCGTTGGATGGCGACTACCGACGCGCTCACCGGTCTGTCGAATCGGCGAGCATTCATCGACTGGGCGTCACGAGAGGTGGCTCGCAGCACGCGCTACAGCGATCACCTGTGCGTCCTGTTGTTGGACGTCGACCATTTCAAGCAGGTCAACGATCGATACGGTCACGCCGCGGGGGACGCGGTGCTCGCCGCAGTGAGCCGGCTGATGGCTAGCATCGTGCGCTCGTGCGACGTCGTTGCGCGTTGGGGCGGCGAAGAGTTCGTCGTGGCACTTCCCTCCACGTCGCTCGAGGGCGCGGTTTTGGTTGCCGAGCGTATCCGCGCGGCGCTCGAACGCCACCCGATCACCGATCCCAACCGACAGACCCTGACCGTCAGCGCCAGCTTTGGCGTGGCCGAGCTCGAGCCCGGAGAAACCGTCGATCAAATGGTCGATCGCGCAGACCGAGCGATGTACGCGGCCAAGAGCGCTGGGCGCAATCGTGTTTTGTCCACGGCTCAGCTGGCGCCGGTGCTCCAATCGTTGACGCCTCAGAGTATTCCGCAGAGCTCGCCGATGGCGCCCAAGAAAGTGTCGACGAGCCCGCCGAGCGTGCCGTTGGCGTCAAAAAAAGTCGCAGAGGCCTGAGTCAGCGGTTCGGCCTCTTCGCCGCTGGATCGATGACGGATCAGCCCAATTTGGCGACGTCTTTGCCGATCTGATAGGCCGGACGCGCGACGATGCGCTCCACCCAAGCTTTGACGTGCGGGAAGTCCGACAGGGGCAAGACATCCCCTGCGCCGTAACCGGTGCTCAGCCCGTTGACCCAGGGCACGGTGGCGATGTCGGCGATCGTGTACTCACCGATCAAGTATTCTTTGTCGCTGAGTTGCGTTTCGAGCACGCCCAATAGGCGTTTCGCCTCGGTGGTGTAGCGCTCGAGCGGGTAGGGGTGGTCGCACTTGTCGCGCGCGTACTTGAAGAAGTGGCCGAACTGGCCAAACATCGGGCCCACGTGACCGACCTGAAAGAACAGCCACTGCAGGCACTTGAAGCGCTTTGCGGGGTCAGTCGGCAATAGGCGCCCGGCTCGTTCTGCCAGGTAGATCAGGATTGCGCCCGACTCCATCAAGGAGAATGGGGCGCCGCCCGGGCCGTCGAGATCCACGATCACCGGGATCTTGGAGTTTGGACTGATCGATTTGAAGGCGTCGGTGAACTGTTCACCTTTACCGATGTGCACGGTATGCGCTTCATAGGGGATCTGCAGCTCCTCCAAACCGACTGCGACTTTGATGCCGTTGGGGGTATTCAGCGAGAACAGCTGAATCTTAGAGCGATCGGCGATGGGGAATTGCGACTCAATCAGGAGCGGCGAGGACATCTGCGGAGCTTAGGGCTGCAACTCGGGGACCGACAGTGACCCCCTTAAATTCAGCCCACCTTTTGTGGATTTGTGCGCGAATTGGCCCCGAAACCCGAGCCGTGGCGAGATCCGGCGATGCCTTCCCCCGTGGAGCCCGAGCCCAGCCGGATGCGGCCACGCAATGTACCGTTCAACGCCCGCTGGTTCTTCGACAGTGAAGAATGGATTTTCTGTGAGCGTGATGCTTCTGGAGAATTGCATGGTTCCGTGCGCACGTATCGCGAGGACGGAACGCCTTGGCTGGAGTTCGAGTTCCGACACGGCAAACGCCACGGAGCGTTTCGGCGCTACTACCCGTCGGGGCGGGTTGCGCAAGAGGGGCGCTACTTCGACGACTTGCTCGACGGACTCGTGCTGTTTCGAAGCGATGGCGAAAACGCGTACAGCATCCGCGAATGTTGCATTCCCGATGCCGCGCGCGTGATGAAGCAAGAGCACCGTCGGGGTCAGCTGCTGGCCGAGATCTTCGAGGACGAGCAGGGGAGGCAGATCGAGTTCGATGGGGCCCTGAAGGGGACGGCGTGGCTCGAGCCGCTCCGTGAACGCGAAGACGATCTGCTTTCGCTCGCCTATGACTTCTGGCCCGCCCGCGAGCCTTTGCCAGCGGTCGTCGAAAGCGAAGCGGGGGAAGCGCGCGTCGAGCAAACGCTCCCCGCGGTTCGTGATGCGATTCAGCGTTCGGCGCTGCGTCTAGCGGTGTTCCGACGCGAGCTCCTGCAGCGCGAGGTCGCGTCCGTTCCGCCCGATATTTCAGCGCTGGTCGAGGATGGCACGCTCGCACTGCGCTGCTTCACCTTCGAAGCCGACGGCGAAGACGGCAGAGTCACGGTAGGCGTCGACGAGCACCCCGCGCCTTCGAAGTCCGTGCCCGAATCGTGCCTGCAAGCTCGCCTCGAATGGTCGATGCTGTGTTGGCTGTGTTGGGCGGTTGGTCTCGACGAGATTGCGCTCCCCCAGCGCGTCGAGTCTCGCCCCGACTTGTACGCAGCATTGATGCTTGCTTCCGAGCGACAAGCAGCGCTCACCGGTCACGATTTGCGACCGAGCGCCGCGTCTCACTTTCACGGCCTGGACGAGACACTACTGCCTGCCTCCGCGCTCGCTCGGCTCGCCGATCAGTACCGCGAGATCCGCGCGGCGCTGCTTTTTTTGAGCGACGGTGAGTGTCAGAGCCCGTGGCAAGACGACCTCGGACGCGCGTGCCGCGCGTCCGACACGTGAGCGTCGCGCCCTCAGCCCTTCGGCCCCAGCATTTCTTCGGGGCGCACGAAGCGACTGAAGTCTTCGGAAGAGACCAGTCCCAAGGCTTCCGCCGACTGGCGCAGCGTGAGGCCCTCTTTGTGTGCTTTTTTGGCGATTTTCGCGGCGTTGTCGTAACCGATGTGTGGGTTCAGCGCGGTCACCAGCATCAGTGAATTCTCCAAGTGTTCCTGGATGCGCTTCCTGTTCGGCTCGATGCCCACGGCGCAGTTCTTGCGGAAGCTGTCGCAGCCGTCGGCAATCAAGCGCGTGCTCTGCAAGAAGTTATGCGCGAGCAAGGGCTTGAATACGTTGAGCTCGAAGTTGCCGCTGGCGCCCCCGAAGTTGATCGCCACATCGTTGCCGAAGACTTGAGCGCAGAGCATGGTCATGGCTTCCGACTGAGTCGGGTTGACTTTGCCGGGCATGATCGAGCTGCCGGGCTCGTTCTCTGGGATCGAGATCTCGCCGAAGCCGCAGCGCGGTCCCGAGGCGAGCCAGCGCACGTCGTTGGCGATCTTCATCAGTGACGCCGCAAGAGTCTTCAATGCGCCGTGCCCGAACACGATCGCGTCGTGTGCGGCCAGCGATTCGAATTTGTTCGGCGCGGTCACGATCGGGTGCGAGGTGAGCTCGGCCACCTTGGCCGCGACGCGCACCGCGTATTCGGGATGCGCGTTGAGTCCGGTACCCACCGCAGTGCCGCCGAGGGCGAGCTCGCCGAGGTGGGGAACGGCACTTTCTAGGTGTTTTAGCCCGTGATCGAGTTGGGCAACCCAGCCGCTGATCTCTTGGCCCAAGGTCAGCGGCGTGGCGTCCATCAAATGGGTGCGGCCGATTTTCACGATGTCGTTGAACGCAGTCGACTTCTCGGCGAGCGTGTCACGCAAGGCTTTGACGCTGGGCAGCACGCGGGTGCGCACGGCGTCTACACAAGCGAGCGACATCGCGGCTGGGAACACGTCGTTCGACGACTGACCGCGGTTCACGTGGTCATTCGGGTGAACCAGGCGCTTTTCGCCGCGCACGCCGCCCAAAATTTCGCTAGCGCGATTGGCGAGCACCTCGTTCATGTTCATGTTGCTCTGCGTGCCGCTGCCCGTTTGCCAAACTACGAGCGGAAACTCCACGTCGTGCTTGCCGGCGATCACCTCGTCCGCGGCAGCCACGATCGCGTTGCCGAGTCGCGTGTCGACCGCGCCGAGGTCCATGTTGACCAGCGCCGCTGCCTTCTTGACGATCGCTAGTGCGCGCAGCAATTGCGCGGGCATGCGCTCACCGGAAATGTCGAAGTTCTGCAGGCTGCGCTGAGTCTGAGCGCCCCACAGGCGATCGTCGGGGACTTCGATCGGGCCGAAGGTGTCGAGTTCGGTGCGGGTGCTCTTGGCGGTCATGGCCCGAGGACCTGCACAAGACCCGTGCCGGGATCAAGATCCTCGCGAAATCTCACGCGGATTTGACCAAATTTGGCAAGATCGGTAGTACCCTTCCCATGCCCCGAGCCCGCATTGCCGTCCAAGCCGCGCTCGCGGCTGTCCTCGGCTTGACCGCGCTGGGTGCCCAAGCCGCGCCCGAGACAAAACCCCCGGAATCTGCCAAGCCCGCGGAAAGCAGGGCGACCAAGGCTGACCCGAAGCCGGAGGCCAAGGCCGACCCGAAGCCGGAGGCCAAGGCCGACCCGAAGCCGGAGGCCAAGGCCGACCCGAAGCCGGAGGCCAAGGCCGACCCGAAGCCGGAGGCCAAGGCCGACCCGAAGCCTCGGGTTGCCGGCAAGCCAGACAAACCCAAGCCCACGATCAATCCGGCGGCGGAACCCGCTAAGCATCCCGAACCGTCCAAGACCACGGCTGCTCCTGACCCGCAGCGGGGCGTCGGCACGCGCTCGGTGGGGACGTTGCCAGCCGCGCCCGCGAGCGACGAACCCGAGTCGGCCAAAGCCTCCAAGCCGGTGAGCGCGGACAAGGCGGATAAGCCCGACAAAGTGCGCACCGCGCATCAGAAGGGCAAGCCGCCCCACAAACCTTCGCCGACTCTGCCAGTAGGTGCTCAACGCGTGCAGCCCGATCGCCTTGCGCGTCAGAAGATTGCCGAAGGCCCGACCGACGAAGATCTGCGCGCCGGCAAAGACGATCCCGAGCTGCGCTCCTTGAAGGCTGCTGAACGCGTGCTTTTTCCGCGCCCATTGACGGGCGTCGAGCCGGGCTGGTCCTGGGATTTACCCGAAGCGGTCGGCAAAGTCGGCCCCGAGGTGATCACCCAGGGTGCACCCAGCCTCCGTCCGAGCGGCGCGCGTCGAGAGGCCGTGGACGGCGCCCCAGATGCGGTCTGGCTGAAGAGCCTGGCGATGCCGAGTCTGCCCATCGTGCTCGATGAATTCGTGATCAAGTACCTGCGCTTCTATCGTGACAGCCCGAGCGGCAAAGCGATCGCCCGCGTGTGGACAAAGAAGAGCGGGCGCTATGCCGCAGCCATCCGTGCGGAGCTGGGGCGCGCCGGGGTGCCCACCGAGCTGGTTTGGCTATCGATGATCGAAAGCGGTCACAACCCGACCGTCGTTTCGCCCGCGGGGGCGGCGGGGCTCTGGCAATTCATGCCAGACGCGGGTCGCACCTACGGCTTGATCGTCGATCGCTGGGTCGACGAGCGACTCGACCCTGAACGCTCGACGCAAGCCGCCAGCCGCTACCTGAGTGATTTGTATCGCCGCTTTGGCAGCTGGGAACTCGCGATCGCCTCCTACAACATGGGGTACGGGGGGCTCGCGCGTTCGATCCGCAAGTTCAACAGCAACGACTTTTGGGAGCTCGTTCGCTACGAAGCCGGCGTGCCTTGGGAAACCACGCTGTACGTGCCCAAGATTTTCGCGCTGGCGATCGTCATGAACAACAAGAAGGCGTTCGGACTCGATGCCATCGAGACCGATCGGCCGGAGAGCTTCGATGTGGTGCAGGTCGGGCCGAGCGTGGCACTGGCTGATGTCGCACGCGCGGCTGGCACGACTGAAGCCGAACTCGCTACCTTGAACCCTTCTCTGCTCGCAGGGCGCACGCCGCCTGCCCTTCCAGGCTCGAGCAAGCCGAGCATTCGTGTTCACGTTCCCGTGGGCAAGGGCGTGCAATGTACGGCTGCGCTGTCCCGTATCGCCGGTGACGAAGACACGTTGCAAACGTATCTGACCAAGTTCGGCGAAACCGTGGAATCGATCGCCAATGCGCATGGCGTGAGTGAAGCGCGGCTGCGCGCGATCAATCACGTCGAACCGAAGGAGCAACTGGCGGCGGGCACCGTCCTGCTCGTGCCGCGCACCGCGCGTAGCGCCGCCACACCCCCGAATGACGAGGTGGTCGTGGTTCCGCCGCGGGAATTTGCCTTTGCCGACCGGTCGCGCTTGTTTTATCGCGTGCTCTCGGGTGACACGCTGAGCCGAATCGCCAATGTGTTCGCGGTCAGCGTGGCCGACATTGGGCTGTGGAACGCGCTGGACGAGAACGCTCGGTTGCAATCCGGCATGGCTCTCCAACTGTTCGTGGACAAGCGCAAAGCATTCTCCGCGCGCACCATCAACCCCACCGAAACGCACGTTTTGGTCGCCGGTACGCCGGAATTCTACGATTACTTCGAAGGCCAGAATGGCAGGAAGCGCGTGATCGTCAGCGCTCGCGAGAACGACACGCTGGCGATGCTGGGCAAGCGCTACGGCATGACCGTGGGCAGCATGGAACGCATCAATCGTCGATCGCGCACCGACAAGCTGCGCGCCGGAGAGAGCATCGTCGTCTACGTGGACCGCGGCCGCGCGGTGACTGCACGCAAACCGAGCCCCGATGAAGACGTGGCCAGTGGCACATTGTTGCCGCTGGAGCCTGCGCTCGCCGCGCCCAGTCCGGATCTTTCGGCCCCATCCGGGGACGCCAGCGCGACGCCAGCTGAAGTCGGCGCCCCGTAGCCCAATCCTCGCTAGGATCTGGCATTTTTCGCGCACAAATGGGACATCGTAGGCCATGCCTCGCCTCACCGCAGTGATTCTCTCCGCTGGCCTCGGAACGCGCATGAAAAGCACGCTGCCCAAGGTGCTGCATCCGATCGCGGGTCGCCCCTTGCTTCACTATGCGGTGCGCGCAGCCTTCGAGGCCGGAGCAGAGCACGCGGTGGTCGTGACCAGCGGGCACCAGCAGATCGACGAGCTGCTCGCGCAGGAGTTCGGGGATCGCGTGCGCACGGTGGTTCAAGCTCCGCCGCGCGGTACCGGCGACGCCGCGCGCATCGGCATCGAGCAGGTCGAGACCGACCGAGTGCTGATTCTGTACGGTGACACGCCGCTGGTGCGAGCAGAGGAGCTTGCGGCGTTGGTGTCCGCCCTCGAGCAACCAGGCGCGGAAGAGTTGAGTCTCATGACCTGCGCCCTGGACAGCCCGCATGGCTACGGGCGCGTCCTGCGCGACGCGGCTGGTCAGGTTACAGAAGTGCGCGAGCAGCGCGATCTGACGAGCCCGGAGCAGCACGCGGTGCGCGAGGTGAACGCCGGCATGTACGCTGGAAAAACCGAGGTCTTGCGCCGCGCCCTCGCGCAAATTCAACCGAACAACTCTCAGGGCGAGTATTACCTCACCGATGTGATCGGTTTGGTCGCACGGTCCAGCCGAGTCACGGGGGTTTTCGGCCACGCCGATGCACTTCTGGGTGTGAACGACCGCGCTCAGCTCGTGGAGGCGGAAGAGATCATGCTGCGCCGGATCCGCCAGCGTCACGCCAAAAATGGCGTCACGGTGCGCGGTCTCGCGCGCATCGATGACCAAGTCGAAATTGGCGAGGACTCGCTGATCGAAGCCACGGTGACGCTCCGCGGTCGGACGCGCATCGGAAAACGCACCATGATCGACGCTGGCTGCGTGGTGGAAGATTCCACGATTGGTGACGGGGTTCTGCTCAAGCCTTACACCGTGGTCACTTCGAGCAACATCGGCGATGCCGCGCAGCTCGGTCCCTTCACGCATTTACGGCCCAAGTCCGAGATCGAAGCCGAGGCACACCTCGGCAATTTCGTAGAGACCAAAAATACGCGTATCCGTCGCGGCGCCAAGGCCAACCACTTGGCGTATCTCGGGGACGGTGACGTCGGTGAACGCGCGAACGTCGGCGCAGGTACGATTTTCTGCAACTACGACGGCTTCAACAAAAACAAGACCGTGATCGGCGCAGACGCCTTCATCGGCAGCGATTCGCAGCTCGTGGCTCCGATCACGATTGGCCGCGGGGCATACGTCGCCAGTGGTACGACCGTCGTCACCGATGTACCGGACGATGCGCTCGCGCTCGGTCGCATCAAGCAGGAAAACAAGCTCGGCTATGCGCCCAAGCTCAAGGCGCGCTTCGCGGCCATCAAAGCCGCAGCCAAGAAAACCTGAGCTAGCTTTTGGGCTACTGCGCGGCGCGCCGGCCTGCGCTCGACACGACCGTGTCGACGATCGCGGAAATCGGCTCGGATGCGGCGCTCGGAGAGCTCGGCAGCTCGTGCGCCATGCGACGGCGCTTCACTTCCAAATACGAGGCCGAGAACGGATTTGCGGGGATCAACACGGGCAAGCGCGCCTCGACCGTGACGCCGAGCTTTCGAAGCTCATCCACCTTGGCGGGGTTGTTCGTCATCAGTTCGATCGACTCGACGCCGAGCTCACGCAGCATGGCGGCCGCGACGTCGTAGGTTCGGGCATCGACCGGGAGGTGCAGGAGCTCGTTCGCCTCTACCGTATCAGCGCCCATGGCCTGTAGCGCGTAGGCGCGCACTTTGTTGGCCAAGCCGATGCCCCGGCCTTCTTGGCGCAGGTACAAGATCACGCCGTAACCGTGCTCAGCGATCGCCGCTTGAGCGTGATCGAACTGCTCACGGCAGTCACACTTGAGGGACGAGAACACCTCCCCCGTGAGGCACTCGGAGTGCACACGCACCGGCACGTTGCGGCGGCCACGGACTTCACCCATCACGAGCGCGCAGTGCTCGCGACTCAGGCTCGGATGCACGCTGGGATCTTCCCAACGAAACACGCGCAGCTGGAACAGCCCGTGCCGCGTGGGGAGTGGCGCCACTGCGAGCTGCTCGATGCGAGCCGTGGGCTGATCGGCCCGAGACAAGGTATCCATCACGCTGGTTCCGTCAGCCAATGTGGGGCTGGCTTTCCTCGCGGTCAAGCTCGTCGCTCGCCTGCGCGCGACGAGGGCTGCGTAGGTAGGGCCACGGAACTTCGACAGAGCTTCAAAATGCCGTGCTCGAGCACGGATTTCGCCGGTCGTTTCGAGCCGCCTTTCAGCGCGTAATCGAGCTCGGCCAGGGTTTCCAGCCAGCGTTCCAAATCTGCGCGTGCGATGCGTTTGACCTGTTCGGCCAGCTCGCGAGCCTTGAATGGAGGCGCCCCGGCCCGCACCGCTGCATCATTCGGAGACGCACCCTCGCTGAGCGCGGATTCGAAGCGCAGCATTTGGCGGGTGGACCAGGCGAGCAAACCGACCAAACGCAAACCGCGGTCTTGCGGATCGTACACCTCGTCGAGCGCGCTCAAGGCCGCCCCCGGATCGCGCTGGCTGACTGCAGTCACCAGCTCCCAAACCGTTTTTGCGCGCAGCCGCACCACACATTCGGCAACGACGTCTTCGCTCACCGCGACACCCACGCCCGCGTACAAACAACAGCGCTCCAAGGCGTCGGTGACGGGTCCAAGCTCGGGCCCCGCGAGCTCTGCGATCAGATCGGCCACGCCCGCTTCGAGCGGATTGCCGCGTTCGCGTGCCGTGCGTTCGATGAACCCAGGCAAATCAGCGCGGGAGAGGGCTTCGCAATTTACCAGCCAACCGTCTTTGCGTGCGCTCGTGACCAGCTTGCGGCGCTTGTCGAGGTTCCCGCCGAGCAGCACGAGTGTGGTGCTGGGGGAGGGGTTTTGCGCGTACTCCAGCAAGCGATCGAGTGGGCTGAGCTTGTCTTTGCCGTCGTTGCCTTCGCGCGGCTCCCAGTGTTCCAGTCCGCGCACGAGCACGAAGCGGCGCTTGGCCATCATGGGCAAGGTCCGCGCGGCTGCGAGCGCGGTCTCGACGTCAGTCTCTTGAGCTTGCACCTGGTCTTCGTTCAAGCCCGGTATACCGCCCGCGGTGGCGGCGGCCTTCAGCGCTTGGACGACTTTGCCCTCCAGGTGGCGCTCCTCACCCATGAGCAAGTACACGGGGCGGAGCTTTTGCTCCTGTGCTTCGCGGATGGCTTGTTCGGGGGTCATTGGCTCGGCTGGTCGGGGCGACGGAGCATTATTGATGGCGCCGGGGGCTGCAAGTACGCGATCGGCCACACATGGAGGCGACGGGGCATTTGGCATGTAGTAAGAAGGCGGAGTCGTGAAAGCTCGCGTGCGTGCCTCGAAAGTACTAGTGCCCGGACAAAGTTCGCTCGTCGTGATCGGCAATTTCGACGGTGTGCACCTCGGTCACCGTGCGGTAATCGAATCTGCCTTGTCCGAGGCGCGTGGGCGCGGGCTCTACCCGTTGGTGTTGACCTTCGATCCGCACCCCGCGGAGGTCCTAGGCCGCGGCGCGCGCCCGCCGCTGACCGTGCTCGAGCGCAAGATCGAACTGATCGAGCGGCTGGGCTCGGAGCTGAAGGTCGTGGTAGAACCCTTTACGCTCGCGCTTTCACAATTCACGCCCGCTCAGTTCGCCCGACAATTCCTGGTCGAGCTGCTCGCGGCCAAGGTCGTGATCGTCGGGGAGAATTTTCGCTTTGGTCACAGCCGCGCGGGCGACTTACCGACGCTCGTGGCGCTCGGGATGGAGCTGGGCTTCGCGGCCCATGCGTCGTCTTTGGTGGGCGACGCGCAAGGACCGTATTCGAGTACCCGCGCGCGCGCCGCGCTGGCATCCGGTGAGCTCGCCACGGTCGAGGCAGTGCTCGGCCGCCCGCATTCGTTGAGCGGCACGGTCGTGCACGGCATGCAACGCGGTCGCACCATCGGCGTGCCGACTGCCAACCTGGGGGGCGTTGCGGAGGCCTTGCCTCCTTACGGAGTGTACGCGGTGCTGGTCGATCGCGTTCGCGACGGAGTGAGCACGGCTATCGGTACGGGCGTCGCCAATATCGGGCTTCGCCCCACGGTCGACGCGGGCTTCAGCGTGGAAGCGCACTTGTTCGACTTCTCCGAGGACCTGTACGGCGAGAGCTTGCGCGTGCACCTAGTGTCGCGCTTGCGCGAGGAACGAAAATTCTCCGGCCTGCCCGAACTCACGGCGCAAATTGCCCAGGACAGCGAGCACGCGCGGAACGCATTGGCCGTAGTGCGGCCCGATCCACTCGCGGGCGGCGCTTGGCGCTAGCGATACCAAGGACCTTGACCTCGCGCGGCTCCGGGCCGCAATAATAGCCGGCCCATGGCCGAAAGCAGCGACGACCTCGAGCGCCTCAGCCGCGAACAGCTGATCTTGAAAGCGCGCGTGCTCGGCGTCGAGCGCGCCGAACTGATGACGCGCGTCGAGATGCGCGACGAGATCGTGCGTCGCTCGGAGCCCGACATCGCTCAACAAAAGCGCGCGCGCGGCTTCCTCGGCGTGGCGCGTGACCTGGTCGCCAGCGTGGTCGAAGCGGGCCTCAATCTTCCGGACGCCGCCGCCCTGATTCGAGGCGACAACAATCGCGAAGCTCATTGGAAGGGCCCGCCACCCGTGGCGACGGTCACGCTCGCGGAGATCTACGCCGCTCAAGGCCACCTCGATCGCGCGCTGCGCATGCTGGATGAGGTCCTGGCCAAAGAGCCCGATCACGATCCCGCGCGCGCGCTGCGCACCCGGCTGGCCACCGCGACCGATTTGCCCGTCGCGCCGGCGCGCCGCCGCCAAAAAATCTCCTTCGCTGACAACTCGAACGTGATCGTGCCCGACCTCGATCGCGTGGAGGCGGCGGAGCCCGCCCCCGCGCTCGAGCCGGAACCCCTCACCACCGCACCGCCCCAACCGCCCGAACCCGCCTCCGTCCCCGAACCCGCCTTTGAGCCCGTTTCTGCGCCGGAACCGGAGCCGGTGCTCGTGTTCGAACCCGCGCCGGAACCGGAACCGGTGCTGGTGTTCGAACCCGCGCCGGTGCCTGCACCCGAACCCGAGCTCGTCGCCGCGACCACCCTCGAGCCCGCGCCCCCTGTCGAGCCGCTTGCCGCGACGCCCGCGAACGAATCTCTCCCCGTGCCCGTGCCCGTGCCCGCGCCGGCTCCCGCTCCCGCTCTCCCTCCCGCCCTCCTCACGCTCTCCCTCTTCGGCCAACGCCAAATTTACTGGGAACTCCCCCCCGAATCCCTGACGGCGTTGCGCGCGCATTCGCCTGGCGGTCGCGCGGTGGTTCGCGTGATCAGCTTCCGCACTCGCTCCGGTCGGGTCGAACGCTCCACGCGTGATCTGACCCCCGACTCCGAAGTGGGCTTCGCGGTCCTCCCTGATCTGCGAGCGGATGCTGTCGTCCGCGCGGTCCTCGGTTGGGAAGCCGACGGCCGCTTCATGCCGTACGTGGTCGCTTCGGATCTCTCCTCCGGCAGTCCAAGTACGCGGCGTAACGGTCCGTTCCGCGCGAACCCGCTCATCGGCCCCGTTGCTCACGAAGTGGAACAGCGGGCGCTCATCCATTGCAGTCGCCACCCATCGCACTGATCGGCTCATTCAGTTCGCAACTAGCGCGTCCCTGCGCCCGAACTGCCCCTCATGCGGGTTCTTTGGGTGGCAATCCTGTGCGGCGTGGTTCTGGCCGCTACGCCGGCGCATGCCTCGCGTAGTCCTACCGGCTTTTCGATCTCGATCTCCGGGGAGTATCGCGCTGGCCGGTTCATTCGCGAGTGGTCCGGCTTTCTCACGCTCAATATTGCGCTCGAGCGCTTTGCGGCGCCGACAATCGCGCGCGCGCGGTCGGAAGAGCCTCAATCGATGCGCGCCGAGTCGCCCCTTTCAGCGGGCCCGCGAACGACGCGCGCTGAGTGGCGGAAAGCGGGGAACGATCGAGGGCCGCGCGCCGAACGGCGTCTGGCCGACGCATCTCGGGCAATGCGCGCCGAGCCACGCCTAGCAGAGGGACCCCCAAAAAAAGAAAGCGACCCCGCACCCGCGCTCCCTGCTCCTTCGGCGCCGAGGTCTACGCCCGCGCCGGACGGCTCGCCTACGCCCGCGCCCACCTTGAGCTCGAAACTCGCGCGCGGTGCGGTGCGACACGCGCTGCTCAGCGCGGGCTACACGAACGCGCGCTCGCGATTGTTCGGCTTGGCGAGCCGCGCGCGTAGTTCGGCGGTGTTGCCCGAGCTCGGCGTGCGCACGCTGCGCAGTTCGGGGCAATTGCTGCGTCTGACTCCGACCGTCGACGATCCGAATCGCTACACTCAAGCCGGCACCTCCGAGCTCACCATCGAAGCGCGGCTCACCTGGCACCTCGATCGACTGGTGTTCGCCGACGAAGAGGTCGCTTTGGAGCGGTTGCAAATCGAGCGCGACGCCGCCGAACGTCGGCTGATCGACTACGTGTTGGAGCGCCTCGAGCTGTGGCAGCGGGGCAGGGTGCGAGCCGCCGACCCCGATACCGAGCCCGAACAACGTGACGCGGCCGAAATCAATGCTATCGCCGCCGCCGTCGAGCTCGACGTGCTCACGGACGGCTGGTTTTCCCAGGCAATCGGCGAAAGCGAAGGCCCGCGCGCAGCACAGAGTGGCGAACCGGTCCGAGTCGAGGTAAACACCCCCGGCCATGCTCGCTGATGCACGCAATTCCCTGTCCGACCTCCAAAGGCGCGTCGATGCGCTAAGGGGGTCTCTTTGACGTCCCGGCACTGAAGCGGGAAATCGAAGAGCTCGACGAATTATCTGCGGCGCCCAAATTCTGGGACAATCAAGAGAAGGCCCAAGCCCTGATGCGCAAACGCGCAACAGCGGTGGAGAAGCTCAGCTGGATCGAGTCGCTGAGCAAAGACGTGGCTGACTCCTCGGAGCTGCTCGAGCTGGGGGCGGCCGACAACGACGAGAGCATCACCGGCGAGGTCGAGGCGCAGATCCCGGCCATCGAGGCGCGTGTTCGCAAGGCCGAGCTACAACGGATGCTCTCTGGCCCGGTCGATCATGCCAATGCAATCGTCAGCGTTCATCCCGGTACCGGCGGCACGGAGGCCAAGGATTGGGCCGAGATGTTGCTGCGAATGTACTTGCGTTGGTGCGAGCGTCGCGGCTTCAAGACCGAGGTGATCGACTTTCAACCGGGTGACGAAGCCGGCATCGATGGCGCATCGTTCACCGTTAGCGGTCCCAACGCCTACGGCTACCTGCGTGCGGAAATGGGCGTGCATCGCCTGGTTCGCATCAGCCCGTTCGATGGCAACGCGCGTCGCCAAACCAGCTTCGCGGCGATCGAAGTCACGCCCGACATCGAAGACGAAATCGACATCGAGATCAAAGACACGGATCTCGAGACCACGACCATGCGCGCGGGCGGCAAGGGCGGTCAGAACGTGAACAAGGTCGAGACCGCGGTGCGCATGAAGCACATTCCGAGCGGGATCGTGGTCGTGTGCCGCGCTGAGCGCAGCCAGCACCAAAATCGGGCCATGGCGCTAAAGACGATGAAGTCGCGCCTGTATGAGCTCGAGGCCGCCAAGCGCGAAGCCGCTCAAGATCGCTATGAGGCGGCCAAGGGCCAAATTGCCTGGGGCAGCCAGATCCGTAGCTATGTGATGCAGCCCTATCAGCTGGTCAAAGACTACCGCAGCGAGCATGAAACCTCGAACGTGCAGGGCGTGCTGGATGGCGAGCTGGATGCCTTCATCGAGGCGTACTTGCTGAAGAACGCGGACCGCAGCACGAACAGCCAAGCAACGCCGCCTACGGCTTTGGCGTGATCGCGCCGCTTTCGTGATCGCAATTCCGGTCGCGGCGTTGTAGACGCCCCCCGCCACTCGCGCTACACCGAGCGCGATAAATCATGGAGAAGAGTGGCGAAGATGCGCTAATCGAGGCGCGACGTGGCAAGGCGGAGCACCTTCGCTCGCGCGGTCAGAATCCGTTCGCGAACGACGCTACCGAGGCGAACCGCAGCCTGCTGCGTGATCTGCGTGAGCAGTTCGCGTCCGCGTTGGTCGAGCCGGTTTCCGAGCTCCGCTACGATCCCGTGAAGGTCGAAGAGCTGGCCGCGGGGCGCGAGTACTACGTGCTGGGTAGGCTCGTTTCGCGGCGCGGTTTCGGCAAGGCCTCGTTTCTTCGCCTGCGCGACATGAGCGACGAGCTGCAGCTGTTCGCCAAGCAAGACGTACTCGGCGAAAGCTTCGCGGCGCTCGAAGACATCGACATCGCCGACCACCTCGAAGCGCGTGGTCAAGCGATGGTGACCAAGACCGGCGAGCTCAGCTTGCAAATCACGTCGCTGCGGCTGCTGACCAAGGCTCTTCGTCCGCTGCCCGACAAGTTCCACGGGCTGACCGACGTGGATCTTCGCTATCGCCGTCGCTACGTCGATCTCGTCGCAAACCCGGAGGTCAGCGTCGCCCTGCGCGCCCGCTCGATCATCGTGCAAGGCCTGCGTGATTTCTTGGACTCGCAGGGCTTCCTCGAGGTCGAGACGCCGACCTTGCACCCGCTGGTCGGCGGTGCGGCCGCCAAGCCCTTCAAGACCCACCACAATGCCCTCGATCTCGAGCTGTTCCTGCGCATCGCTCCGGAGCTGTACCTGAAGCGTTTGCTCGTGGGCGGCCTCGAGCGCGTGTACGAGATCGGTCGCTGCTACCGCAATGAAGGCATCAGTACTCGCCATAATCCCGAGTTCACGATGCTCGAGTTCTATCAAGCGTACGCTACGTACGAGACCCTGATGGGCCAGGCCGAGCGTCTGTTTCGCCACGTGGACGCCTTCCTCGAGCGTCGCCTTTCGACGCTCGGCCTCGCCGCGCACTACCAGCGTTGGCTCGCCGAGCGCCCGTTCGCGCTCGATGAGCCGTTCGCGCGCGTGCCGATGAAACTCGCGGTGACCTCCGCGCTCGCCCGCGCCGAGCTGCCCGCCGAGGTTGCGGCCCAGTTTGCCGAACTCGCCTTCGTTCTCGGACCGGATGGCAAGCGTCTGCCCAGTCCTTTGGATGCCGCCGTCGAAGCTTGGAAGCTGCGCTCGGAGCGAGCAAAGAGCATCGACTGGGGCAACCTGCGCCGCGCGCTCACGCACTGCAAATCGGATGGGGAGCGCTTGTTCGTCGCTTACGAGTACCTCGCGGAACCGTTTTTGGCGGTGGATTATCGCGCGGCGGGCAGCGACAAGAGCTTACCCGTGTTCATCACCGATTACCCTGCGGAGGTTTCGCCGCTGGCGCGAAAAAAGGACGCGGATCCCACGCTGGTCGATCGCTTCGAGCTATTCGTGCACGGCCGAGAGCTGTGCAACGCGTTCAGTGAGCTGAACGATCCGGACGACCAAGCAGCGCGCTTCCGTGCTCAGCTCGAGCTCAAGGCGGGCGGCGCCGAAGAGACCATGGACTACGACGAAGACTACGTGCTGGCTTTGGAGCACGGTATGCCGCCCGCGGCGGGCTTCGGTTTGGGCGTGGATCGTTTGGCGATGGCGCTCACCGCGCAACCCTCGATCCGTGACGTGATTGCCTTCCCGTTGCTTCGTCCCGAGTCGGCATGATCTTCGCTGCGCCAATCTTCGGACCTTTGCTGGCTCGGCTGTGGCTAGGCGGGGGCATTCCCGGTCGGATTGCGCTGGTCGGCACGCTGATCTCCATTCTGGGTGGCCTGATCTGGCGCTTCATGATCCGCCGCGCGCTGCGCAAGGGCGGCAAGAACTTGCTGCGCTGGTTGACCGCGGTCAGCTTCGTGCTGCTCGTGGGGCTCGGCACCTGGGTAAAACGCCTGCCCGAGCCGCGCGGTAGCTCGTTCATCCTTTGGCATCAGATCGTACGAGTTGGGGCTGCGCTCTCGGGCACCGCCTTCGTTGTCTGCTTCATGGTCCTGGCCGTGCCTTGGCTGATGGACCGCTTCGAGGGGCGCGGCTTCGTCGCGTTCGTCGCCGCTCGCCATGTGCGCGCGCAAAAGAGCGGCTTTCTGACGGTCATTTCGCTGCTCTCGATTTCGGGGGTCGGCGTCAGTTCATTCGCGCTGTGCGCCGTGGTCTCGATCATGGGCGGTTTCGGTGCGGACCTGAAGCACAAGATCCTGGGCAACAACGCGCACGTGAAGATCGAGGCCAAACGCATCGGCGGCTTCGAGCACTGGAGCGACCTGCTCGATGACATGCGGCTCGTTAAGGGCGTTCGCGCCGCAACTCCTGTGGCGAGCGGGGAGGCAATGGCGTCCAGCTCTTCCAACACGGCCGGCGTGATCTTGCGTGGCATCGATACCGTGACCATCGGTACCGTGATCGATCTGCTGCAGAACATCGAGGTCGGCAAATTCGCCTACCTCGATGACCCCAAGAAGCTGGCCAGCTTGCCGCCCGATGAACCGATCGGCATCGGTAGCGGGGGCGAATTCTATTTGAAGGGGCCGGACGTCAAGCCCTACCTGTCCCGGCTCGATTCGGACGTCGAGGAGGCGGTGATCCCGCCGGACGCGTTTCCGGGCATCGTGATTGGGCGAGAGCTTGCCAAATCGCTGCACGTGTACGTCGGCGATGAGCTGACGCTGATTTCGCCCTTGGGCGACCTCGGTCCGATGGGCGTCTTGCCGCGCAGCCGCAAGTTCCGCGTCGCGGCCATCTTTTACAGTGGCATGTACGAATACGACGCCAGCCACGCATACGTGAAAATCGAAGCCGCGCAGGACTTCTTCGATTTGAAGCAGAACGTGACGGGAATCGAGATCAAGATCGACGACGCCGAACGCGTCTCGGAGATCCGCCCCGCGATCGAAGCCAAAGTGAGCCGCGACGACTTGCGGATTCGGGACTGGAAAGAGCTGAACAAGAACCTGTTCAGCGCGCTCAAGCTGGAAAAGATCGCGACCTTCATCATCTTGTCCTTGGCCATCCTGGTGGCGAGCTTCTGCATCATTTGCACGCTGCTCTTGATGGTGACGGAGAAGAGCAAGGAGATCGCGATCTTGAAGTCGCTGGGCGCGAGCGATAACGCGATCCTCAAAATCTTCATGGCCGAAGGCGTGATGATTGGCGGTATTGGCACCATCTTCGGTGTGACCACTGGCCTCGCTGCCACGCTGGGTTTGCAGTGGTTTGGTGTGCGCCTCGATCCCGACGTGTATTACGTGGACAAGTTGCCAATCAACGTCGATGGCACGGAGTTCCTGCTCGTTGCGCTGGCCGCCCTGTTGATTACTACGATCGCTACGATCTACCCCGCTGTCGCTGCCAGCCGCTTGCGGCCGGTCGATGGCATCCGTTACGAATGAGGCATGCCGTGGCCGAACCGCTAGTTACGATCGAAGACCTGAAAAAGAGCTTTCAACACATGGGGCGCACCCTCGATGTGTTGAAGGGCATCGATTTGACCATCTATTCGGGTCAAATCTTGGCCATCGTTGGGCAATCGGGGGCTGGCAAGAGCACCCTCCTTCATTGCATAGGCACGCTCGATTTACCCAGCTCCGGGCGAATTCGCTTGGGCAACGAGGAACTCACCACGATGAGCGGCTCGCGCTTGGCAGCCGTGCGCAATCGCGACATCGGGTTCGTGTTTCAGTTTCACCACTTGTTGCCCGAGTTCACCGCGCTCGAGAACGTGATGGTACCCGGCTTGATCCAGGGGCGCCCCCGGCGCGAGATGGAGAAACGCGCGCAATCCTTGCTGGAGGAAGTTGGACTGACCAGCCGCGCCTCTCACCGTCCGGGTGAGCTATCGGGTGGCGAGCAACAGCGCGTGGCGGTCGCGCGCGCGCTCGCGTTGGACCCAAAGCTCGTGCTCGCGGACGAACCCACGGGTAATCTCGATAGCGCGACGAGTGACGCCATTCACGAGCTGTTTTTCCAGGTCAATCGCGAACACGGGACGACGATCATCGTGGTGACCCACAATCCGGCGTTTGCCGAGCGCATGCCCCGCGTAGTCCGGATGCGAGATGGCCGCGTCGAGATCGACGACGTTGGCCGCGCGCAGCGCCCTTCGCCCGGAAATGCGGCCGCCGCCGGCGAGGTCTCGAGCGGGCCGTCCCAGCCCACCAGCTAGACACCGCACCAAACGCGCGCGCCCGAGGTGCACCCCGGGCGCGGCGTGCCGTGCTTTTCAGTGTCGGTCGAGAACGACGCGGGTGGCGATGATCGGGAAGTCGAAATTGTCTCCCGGCGCGAGGTCGTTGGTAATCGGCGTCAGCTGCTGTTGATTGGAGACCACCACCAGCTGTGGCGGATCATTGCGCGTCAGGGACGGCATGAAGGAAAGCGAGGAGGGGAAGTTGAAGAGCTTGGGATCGTCGGCCAGGACTTGCCGCTGGCCGGTCCGGGTGTCGATGCGAATCAAGCGAAGCCTCATCGCATCCGCTGCGTACATGTAGTCCTCGCGCGGATTCT
>Ga0247772_1000012_pt1 | contig 180275 bp, 175 predicted proteins | sample UWRJL151409C6_FD_179945 | JGI IMG/M metagenome (GOLD analysis project Ga0247772, IMG submission 179945) | Plant litter microbial communities from Arlington Agricultural Research Station in Wisconsin, United States - UWRJ-L151-409C-6 | ecosystem: Environmental > Terrestrial > Plant litter >...
ACTCTTACCTCGGCTACCTCAACCCCATCGAGTTCGAATTACGATCCCAAATTCAACAGCAAGTGGCATAGTCATGCTGTCCACGGGAACGGGGGAGCTTCATGGTGCTGAGTGACGCTGGTAAGCGCCTGGAAGAAGCGCAGCGCCCGTTGCTGGACTGGTTGTCGCAACTGCTACGCATCCGCGCCATGTACGACGATCAGGTGCGCGCGCTACGTGTTCGCTGGCTCGCAGAGAAATTCGATCGACAGGAAACGAACGGCGTCTATTTCTCGATGCGTGGCGAGCTGATTACGCGGGGCGACTGGGACAACGGCACGTCGGCCTCGGCGAGCTTCAGCGAGATCTCCAAGATCCCGACCCGCCTCAAAGCTCTGCCGCAAGCCAAGCAAGAACTGCTCATCACTTGTGGTGCACAGCATTGCCTTGCGTCGTTGCGCAGAGCGAAATCGCTCGGTGCGCTGCCTGGTCCGCTCGGTGATCGCGTGTGATACCACACGCTCATGGGTCACAGGCGCAACCCCGCGGTCGCAGGCACTCCTTACCGCTGGTGATGCATGTGTCCCCACACGCCGTGCCCGTATTGCAAAAGCGGCAGCACTCTTGGGGACCTCGTTCGCCTTCGAAGCAACCCGCTGCAACCGTGCAGGAATACTCGAACTCCGCCGTTGGCAGGCCATTTTGCGGCGAAACAGAGCCGAGGGGCGTGATCCGGTAGTCCGCGCCCGACACATCGGTACGGATCGTACCGTTCGCGATGTGCGTTTCGAGAAAAGCGGGGGGACGGCTCGGCGGCGTGCCTGCCTCGGTTTGGAGAACCAAGCGGGTGTGCACCGCGCCGAGCGTATCGTAGGTCCTTTTTGCCGGATGACCGTGGTTGTTCTTGCCGGTCGAGATGATGACGACCTCCGGCTGTATCGATTCTAGAAATCCGCGCTCGCTCCCGTTCGCAGCACCGTGGTGACTCGCACGGAGCACTTCCACCTTGATCTTCCGCCGCTTGAGCTCGGCGCCCAACGCGCCCTCCAACGGCGCGCGTTCTTCCCCGTACTCCTGACCAATCAGATCACCCTCGATCAGGCAATCGAAGTCGCCTGGGCCCGAGACGAGCACGGCAATACTGCGCTCGTTGTCGCTGTCCGCCTTGGCAATCCTCTGCGGTTCTTTCTGCCCGAGAACATAGCCACCACCCGCCACGATCGTGGCAGTGTAGGACCCGCCTAGGTCGAGGACTTCGCCGATCAGTTCACCGTCTTGCACGTGCTCGGCTGGGACGGGGAGCGTATCGCCCCAGGCGCAGCGCTGCCAGTCGCGGGCAGAGTCCGTTGGCTTGTTTTTGCCTCCGTTGTCGAACAGGCGGCTGCGAGGAAAGTACGAAGTGGGAGCGCAGTCACGGTCCCACAACAATGATTTGGAAGGCCCAACATTGACGAACCCGCCCAGGTGATCCGCGTCAAAATGGGAGAGCACGACGTAGTCGACCACGGTCACACCCTGTGCACGGAGCAACTCCGACACGATTCGGCTTCGGCCGCGATCGCCGGCATCCACCAACAGAGTCTTCCTCCGGCCGTGCGCATCTGGCGGGCCAAGCACCACGCTCGCATCGCCTTGCCCGACATCGACCGAGAAAATGGAAAGCCCCGGCGAGCGCGTGGCGAGCGTAGGGGGCGACCCCGGCGCCGCTGGCCCCGCAGGCTGCGGATCCCCCGCCCCCTCTAAATCATGCGCAGCAGCGCTCGGTGCGCTCGTCGGCCCGTGTGGCGACTCGGTCTGCGAGCCCTCGTGAAGTGCACCAAACGCGACGGGGGCAGCGATCAAAAGCGCCGGAGTCAGCGCCTCGAGGACTGAACGCACGGTGTCTGTCGTTGCCATCCCTGCTCAACCCGTCTTGTCGGAATGCGCTGAACTTTGCGCAGCAGCCGCCGTCGCGGTGGCTTCCACCTGCTTCGTCCGTTGAGTCATGCTCTTTGCACCCAGGTAGGTCGCGCCGCTGATACCCATCAAAACCAATGCCTGAGTCGGCACGGTCGGAAATTCCGCGGGATCGAGCATCAGCCGGTAGAGCCAGGCGAAAGTGATGATCGCGGTCCAGAGCAGGGCCTGCAGACGAGACAGACTCACTCCGGTTCCGTCCTCGTTTCGGACCAACGCCATCACTGGCCCGCGGAAGTCCCTATTGAGCGCCCCGAGCACGACCGAGGCGAACAGCGTGAGCATCAGCGCGGCGTAGCCGACAAAAATGGGCACTGAAACCCAGAGCGTGATCGCTTGCGTCGCATCATGCGAATAATGGATCAACAGATACGCAAACGTGAGCACCACGACGACGCCAATTCCGATCTTCAGAGCGTCCGGCCAGGTCGGCACTTGCTTCGCAACATGCGACCTCGAAGCGGCGGGAGCGGTAGAAATGGCCGTAGCAGGGAGGATGCTAGCTGGCTCTGCCTTGATTGGCTCTGCACCAACCGGCGCCGAGCTGGTCGGCATCACGGGCACCCTAGAAATCAAGGGGGGAACGCTACGGTGCGTCGGCTGGGCAGCGGGAGGTGTGGCCGCCGGGGGAGGATTGCTCGGCTCATTCGCAGGCCCGAGTGGAGGAGGCTCGTCTGGAGGGCTCGATTCGGGGTCTTGGTCTCCTGGCCTCGCCAGTTCACTCTCTGCGAACGCAAGCGCCTTTTGAAGAACTGCAGACAACCTGGTTCTATCTCTCGAAGGCCCGGTGGTCCACGACCAGAAGTATCCAATGCCGATTGATGCACCAGCGACGACGACGAATAGAAAGATGGCGAATACATCGAGAGGGACGCCTCCCAATTCTCGATACGTGAGTATCCCCGGAAATAGTGTGTTCACGCCGACGGCTACCCAAGTTCCGGCGAATATCGAAGGCAGGAAAATCGCTGGCCAATTGCCAAAGTGTATCGTGATCGGATCCTGACGCTGTGTTCCCATCGGTGGCAGCCCGAGGGCGATCTCCACCGCTTGCATGTAATACCCTCCCGTGCGCTTCAGGACTCGCAACGCCGCACAAATCGAAAAGATCGCGGGGACCGCGATTGCAAAGCCAATGCACGAGACGACGAGCGCCAAGCTTCGAGCATCGGGTGTCTTTGCTTGGATCCAGGCCGCAAACAGGAAAGCTTGAGAGGTCACGAGCCAAGTCATGCGCTGACCGATCAGCTCCAACTCACGCTCGACCTTTTTTACGAAATGCTCTCGAATGCGCCAGAGCTCATCTTGTTCTGTTGACGCGAATACCTTTGCTGAGCTCATCTTCTCTTACCGCTGATCTGCATTAGCCGCGGGCCGTGTTTCCGCGAAAGCCCCAGCAACGAGTTCAGAAAAATGACTACTGGCCGCAATCGAGCCTGACCACGCCGAGCCTTCGACCGCACGAATGAAGGACCGCGCGAAGTGCCACGAGTGACGCGGAGAACAAGCCGCGTCAATGGCGTCGGCGTAGTTGGTCGCTCGAAATAGCAAGAACGTTCATAGCGGGCAGTCGTACGAGCACCGCGTCGGACCGGGGCTACTCAAAAACGCGTCACTTCACTGGCAGCGAGCGATGCACTGGCCCTGCGTGTTTGCAGGTACGTTCGCGCACGATTGCTGACACTGCGCCGCTACGCTGGTTCGGGTCTGTGACTGCAAGAAGCCGCAAGCGCAGGCCGCGGCCGCAAACCCTAGAATCAACGTGACCCGCCACATCGACATGCAGATCCGCTACCACGCGCTGTGCTCACGAGCAACGGACTGCAGAAACGAACCAGCAACACGCGCCCAAGGGAACGCCAACTCGTCGGAATTCGTCGCGTCCAGAAGCCAGGTTCAGGGCTTGGCTTTGAAACCCCACACCGTGTAGCCGGCGGTGTTCGTCACGGCGGCGGTGATCAGATGACCCGATGCAGCGTAGGATGCGGCGATCGAGTCGAGCGATGCGCCGGCGAATTGATCCTGCTCGTAGTCGTAGACCACGGTGCTGCCCTTGGGTTTGAAGCCCCAAACCGTGTAACCCGCGGTATTCGTCACCGCGGCCGTGATCACGTACCCGCCCGCCGCGTAGTTCGATGCGACGCTATCGAGCGATGCGCCCGCGAATTGATCTTGCTTGTAGTCGTAGACCACGGTGCTGCCCTTGGGTTTGAAAGCCCAAACCGTGTAGCCCGCGGTATTCGTCACGGCGGCCGTGATCACGTACCCACCCGCCGCGTAGCTGGACGCGATGCTGCCGAGCGACGCACCCGCGAATTGATCTTGCCGGTAGTCGTAAACCACGGTGCTGCCCTTCGGCTTGAAGCCCCAGACCGTGTAGCCTGCGGTGTTCGTCACGGCCGCGGTGATCACATAGCCGCCCGCCGCATAGCTCGACGCGACGCGGTCGAGTGACGCGCCCGCGAATTGATCTTGCCGGTAGTCGTAAGCCGCGGTGCTGCCCTTGGGCTTGAAGCCCCAAACCGTGTAACCGGCCGTGTTCGTGGTGGCCGTCGTGATCACGTAGCCGCCCGCGGCATAGTTCGACGCGACGCTATCGAGCGATGAGCCTGCGAATTGATCGAGCCGCTGATCGTAGACCGGCGCGCGCTCGACCAGCTTGTTGAGGAGTAGCGAATCGACCGTGGCAGCGCCCCCCGAACCGCCGGAGCCGCCGCTGCCCGCGTGCCCACCCGCCGCCCCCGCGAAACCCGCACTCCCCGCCGTGCTGCCACCGAAACCAGCGCTGCCTCCAATGCTTGGCATGCCGCCGGCGCCGCCGACACTGCCGGCACCACCCGAACCGCCGGCTCCCGACGTACCCCCGGAACCAAGCGGCTTGCCGTCGGCATCCAACGTTCGCAAAGGGCAGTCGAACGAAAACGTGACGCTCGCGCGAGGCAGCGGCTTACCCGAACCCGGGTAGTCGTTCGAAGCCTCCGTGGAGAAGAGATCGCGACAAGCGACTTCGCCGCTCACGTACTTTTCGTCGAAGCGGGTGACTTCCACGCTGCACGTGCTGTGTGCGTAGGGTGACACCGATGAATCGTAATAATACCAATACTCGTAGGTTTTTGCGTCAGGGCCGGGCGGCAGCCGCGCGATGGCGGCAAGCTCACTCCCCCCGCTGGGCTCGTCATACGACAAGCTAGAGGAGAACGGCGCGACGCCCGTGTGGCGGATGGCAACCACGGCCTCCGACGGGGATCGGATGGTACCGACGGAAACCGTCAGACCCGGTGCACGGCGCACGCCGTTGATGGTGCTGCCCAAGGGCCTGTACACGCAATCCACCAGATCCCCGCTGGAATTCGCGGCATCCGCCGGGCCATCGAAGGTGCGGGAGGAGCTGCCGAAGGCTTGGCTCAGGGTGAGAATGGTGACTTGACCGCGCGCAAGCCGCGCTGGGTCGGCCATGCGCGCGCCACTCACACCACCCTGTGGGTTGACTGCCGTGTCTGGGCTCGAAGGGTCACTCGAGCAAGCGACGAGTTGCCACGAGCACGAGCCGACAAGCACCGCAGCGACCCATGTACCTACCGAACGAAACCCAAACCCCAAAACGCATTCTCCTTCAACGAGCGAACTTACACTCGCCGCACGTTCACTCGCAAGATGATTCGACGCGCTCGGACGCGCTCGAGCGCGGTCAGCCGGATCAGATACGCACCCGGCATGAAGCAATAATCATTGAGAACGAGAGAGCACTGTCGCTATAGTGAGTCCGATTAACCGGCACGCCGGGGCAAGCAAAGAACGGATGAGAGAGCTCATGGGCGCGTGGTGGCACGGTGTGGTTCTTCTGGGGATTTCAGGCGTATTTGGAGGCGTGCTGGGTTGCTCGTCGAGCGATCCAGCGCCGCCGGCTCCGGTCGTAGAAGGCTGTGTTTCAGATAGTGACTGCGACAGCGGATTGCTTTGCGATGAGCAGCGCGCCTGCGTTCAGTGTCGCTTCGATTCACAATGCGCCGACACTCAGCGCTGCGACTACGGGCAATGTCTCACACGTGTGTCGTGCGCGAGTTCGGTTGATTGCCAAAGCGCTGCGGCGCCAGCCTGCGACAAGCAACTCGGCGAATGCTTCGAGTGCGCATCGTCGAGCGACTGCGGGCCAGGAAAGTCCTGCAATTCCAGGCACAACTGTATCGAGGCACACGCCTGTGCCAACAACTCGGCCTGCCCCAGCGGCGAAGTATGCAGCGCCGGCTCGTGCACGGATTGCCGCTCGGACCAGGACTGCGGTACGGCTCAACGCTGTTCCGAACACCAATGTACGGCACCCTGCGCGGCGGATACCGATTGCTCGCCGAAGGGTCTACTGTGCGATCCGGTGCGCGCCGCCTGCGTCGAGTGCGCAGTCACTAGTGACTGTCCGAGCAGCTCCCATTGCGACGCGGGCAGTTGCGTGCGTGATGTGTGTCAGCCGGGTGACGTCGAGTGCTCGTTGGACGCGACCGCGGCCTCGGTTTGCTCTCCCAAAGGGGATCGCTTCATCACCTTGCTCTGCGCGCAGGGACAAGTGTGCACCGACAAGGGCAGCGGGGTGCGCTGTTCGAACTGGCAATGCACGCCAGGCGTCAGCCAATGCAGCACGGACGGCGCGCGCGTCGAGCAGTGCACCGTGGATGGCCTGTCCACGAGCGTTGTTCAGGAGTGCGGCGCGAATCAGGTGTGCAGCAACGCTCAGTGCACGAACGTCGTCTGCACGCCGGACACCACCTTTTGCAAAGCGTCGGCCGTGTATCGTTGCAATGCCGACGGCACTTCCCTCACCCGCATCGAGCAGTGCGTCAGTAGCGCATTCTGCGACGAAGAAAAGGCTGCTTGTGTGCAGCAGGTCTGCTCGCCCGGCCAAACCAGCTGCACGGGCAAGGGGAACCAGCGTGGCACGTGCAAGGGCGACGGCAGCGGCTACGAGGACCTGAACGATTGCGAAGCGGACGAGCTGTGCGCAGGCGGCACCTGCGTGCCCATCGGCTGCGCCGCCCAAACCTCGTTCTGCGACGGCCCGGGCAAGGTGCGAACCTGTAACAGCGCGGGCACCGCGAGCGTCGTAAGCCAAGTTTGCGATCCGACCGCGCATTGCGTCGAATCCGGCACGACCGCGAGTTGCAACAAGGGGACTTGTCTCGCCAATACGGGCGCTTGCGACGGCAACCTAGCATTGCTCTGCAAGCCCGATGGCCTCGGCTACACCGACAGCGGGACTGACTGCGCCGCGAGCGGCAAAGTGTGCAGCGGTGGAACTTGCGTCGCCAAGCAGTGCGACAACGGCACGCTGTCCTGCGTCTCCAACACGGTCATGTTGTGTACGGCCAACGCGCAACAAGTCTTCCAAACCTGCAGTTCCAGTCAGTATTGCGATGCCACGGACAAGAGTTGCAAGCCGCGGGTGTGCCCACCCAACGTCACTGCTTGCAGCGGCCAAGTCGTGACCACCTGCAATGCCGATGGCTCGGCCTTCCTGAACACGGGCACGGTCGACTGCGCGGCGAGCGGCAAGATCTGCAGCATCGGCACGTGCGTGACGCTGAGCTGCGCGGCAAATCAAACGTTTTGTCAGGGCGGCAACGTCTACAAATGCAGCGAAAGCGGCACCAGTTCCGCGCTTTTGGCCGATTGCTACGACCCTTCCCAACATTGCGTGCAGTTCGGCAATAGCGCCCAGTGCGTCAGCGATGTTTGCACCAAAAACGCACAGACTTGCTCCGGCAACGCTTCGGTCACATGCAACGCAGAGGGCACCGCTTACAGCTCCACGACCGATTGCGGCGCTCAGGTGTGCATCGCGGGCGCGTGCACACCGAAGATCTGCCAACCGGGCACCTTTCAGTGCTCGGGCAACGTCTCGCAAGTCTGCAACGCGACGGGCACTGCGTACAGTACCAGCCAAACTTGCGGATCGACGAGCTTCTGCGCGGATGGCGGCAAGTGCGTGCCGCTGGTGTGCGCACCCGGCGCAGCTGCGTGCGTGGGGAATAACTACGGCTTCTGCAATGCGGGTGGCAGCGCGTTGGCGTCCGGCGGCACTGACTGTTCTTCTTCTGGGCAGGTTTGCGACACCGCGGGCTGCATCGCCACCGCGACGGACGGCCTGAGCAGTAGCACCAACACCAGTCTTTATTACTCGACTCCCAATGTGCTGCTCGGCGCCGCGATCCGGGCCAGCTCCAATCGCAGACTCATCCGCATGCAAGCGAATCTGTCCAGCACTGCCGCCGCAACACTGCGTTTCCTCGGCTATGTAAGCGATACCCAAGCGGGCCCATATCTTCCGCTATTCGATAGCTCGGTTCCGCTGCCCAAAGGGGCATATGGGGTCTACGACTCCGACCCGCTCGACGTGCCAATCGTAGCCGGCAAATTCTACTTCTTTGCTGAGCTGTTCGGGAGTCCCTACTACTACTTCGGGGACCCGAGCTATAGCTCCCGATACCTCGGCTTGGGGCGAGTGATCGGGACTTACTCGAGCATCAATGTCGCGCAACCACCGCAGTCCATCACCAGCCTAACCACGACCGGCGCGGTCCCGGACATCCGACTCATCACGAAGGCACCGTGAGCCAAAACATGAAAGCGTTTCTCTGCCTCCGTCTCGTGCGGCAATCGAAGATTGCCTTGGCTCTCGCTCTTGCGCTTGCCAGCGTCGTCAGCGGCTGCACCTCGAGCGACGCGCCCGTGCAAGCCGTTCCGGACGTCGTAGCCAGCGCCTGTCACGACGACAGCGGCTGCGTCGACGGCAAGCACTGTGATCCAGAGCTCGGCTGCGTGGCATGCCACGTCGACTCGCAGTGCACCTCGGGTCAGCGCTGCGCTCAAGGCCAGTGCTCCCCTGCTATTGCGTGCGAAACGAACGCCGACTGCAAGGGCAGCCCGTTTTCCGTCTGCCATTCCGGCGCGCTCGAATGCGTGGAATGCAACGTCGACCTGGACTGCGGCAAGGGTGCGACCTGCGCTTCGAATCACTGCAAAAAGCGCAGCAAATGCGAAAAAGAGAGCGAATGCCTGAACGGCTCGCACTGCGATCTGGGCACCGGGCAATGCGCTCAGTGCGTGGTCGATGCGCATTGCGGCTCGGGGCAGCGCTGCCTCGAAGATCGCTGCGTCACGCCGTGCGCGAGCGATGCCACTTGCGACAAGGGGCTGCACTGTGATGGCTCGGGCCAGTGTCGAGAATGCGCCACGGACGCCCACTGCGCCAAGAATCGCCACTGCGACGCGGGTCGCTGCGAGGTCGACATCTGTCCACAAGGCACGAGCACTTGCGCTCCGAAAGACGGCGGAACCCGAACCTGCTCCGACAACGGGGACCACTTCGAAGACACCCTGTGCCCCGCCAGCCAAACCTGCCAGGCCGACGGCGACAAGGCCCAGTGCCAGCCGTGGCTGTGCTCACCTGGCGTGAGTACTTGTAACGAGGCCGAAGACGCCGTCCAGGTGTGTGCGGCAGACGGGCTCTCGTTCGAGAGCAGCGAAAGTTGTGCCAAGGGCGAGCATTGCCACTTCGGCAAATGCGTCACCGGGATGTGTGAAGCCAATCAGCTGTCGTGCAAAGACGGCAACTCCTACCTGTGCGCGATCGATGGCTTTAGCCTTGCGCTGCAGGCGTCCTGCACCGCCACGCAATTTTGCGACGAAAGCAGCGGTGCCTGTCGCGAGCGGTCGTGTACGCCGGGCACGAAGATGTGCTTCGCGGGCAACGTCGCGACCTGTCGTACGAACGGTGGCGGCTACGACATGACCCCCTGCCCCGTCGATCAATTGTGCGTCGCGGGCGGCACCTGCAAGCCGACCCTGTGCGCACCGAATCAAAGCTTCTGCAGTAGTACCAACACGATCGCCTACTGCGATTCCACGGGCACGGTGATCAACCAGCAAGTCACTTGCAACAGCGGCGCGCATTGCGGCACGAGCAGCAACTTGGCCGCGTGCCAGGGCGACGCCTGCACGCCGGGATCGAGGGTCTGCACGCAGTCCACGGCCACCGTGTGCAAGGCGGACGGCACGGGCCCCGAAGCAGGTGGAACCGACTGCGCAGCCGCCGGAGGCCGCTGCTTGAACGGGCAATGCGTGAAGCTCGTTTGCAAGCCGAACCAGCTCTACTGCGACGGCGACATATCGATGGTCTGCTACAGCGACGGCTCTGGTTCGAGCACGTATCAAAATTGTGCATCGTTCGGCCTGCGTTGCAACCCCGCGACCGCCAATTGTGAATCGACCAAGTGCAGCGCGGGCGCTGTCTCGTGTTCGGGCAACTTGGTCGTGCAATGTGACGCCTCAGGCTTCCTTTCCACGACGCTCAAGGATTGCGCGACGACCGGACAAAAGTGCAGCAACGGCGCGTGCGCAAACAGCGTGTGTACGCCGAGCACGACTTACTGCAAGGGCAACGACGTCTACACCTGCAGTAGTGACGGTACCGGGGAATACGTCAGCACTTTGTGCGGCAACACGGCCCACTGCACCGGCTCGTACTGCACGAGCAATGTGTGTCAGCCGGGGCAGCCGGTATGCAACGGCAACGCCGTCACCACTTGCGCCGCGGACGGCTCCGGGCCGGCCGCCGCAGGCGTTGCTTGCGCCACCAATCAGGCATGCGTCAGTGGCGCATGCCAAGCCACGACTTGCACTCCGAACGCGCTCTATTGCCAAGACAGCGACGTCATGAAGTGCAACTCGCTCGGCACCAGCGCCACCCTGAGCCAACACTGCTTCTCGGATAGTTATTGCGACGCGGGCAGTTGCAAGGCCGACCAATGCCCCAATGGGCTCGCCTTCTGCAAGAACGAGGTATTCGCCACCTGCAAAGCAGATGGCTCCGGCCCGGTCTCGAGCGGAACCAATTGTGCGGCAAGCAGCCAGGCCTGCGGCTTTTCAGGCTGCGCCGTTCAGGTAGAAGACGCCCTCGGCACCGGCTCGAAGTCGGGCGCGGTCATCGAATCCATGTACACCGAGCTGATCAGCGTATCTACCGCACGCAAGCTGGTGCGGATCGACATGACCATGGCGCAGACCGGCGGCACGCCGAACTGGGTCGTGTACTCCTCCGCCGATCTGACGACATTCTACCGCGTGCTCACGCCCGTCGCCGGTACCCTCATGGGCCCCGGCGTGGCCAGCTCGGGACCGATCAACGTGCAGCTGCAAGCGGGCCTGTACTACTTGATTGGCCTGTATTCGACCGGCCCTTCCTGGCCGAACTACGACCAAATCCCGTTGCCCCGTCTCAGCTTCGGCACCGTACTCGGCTCAGTCACCACGTACGCTTCGTACACTTCGCAGTCCATCCCCGCGAGCAGCTATAACCAAGGTCAATCCACGTACCGGATGACGTTGGCAACCACGCTGCCCTGAGCAAGCGCGTGCCTACGGCGGCCACCGCGGCAATGCGACGCGGGCTCGCCGGCAGAACGTGCACTAGCGTACTATCACGACCGGATTCGATCCTGCATTCTCCTCGGCCCGGCGCACCAGCTTCACTCGATCCTGTTTGAACGATTGGTCGCTCGGCACGCGTGCAGCGTAAAACGTGCGCTGCGATCGACATGGAGGATGGGATGAATCTCGTTGAGAAAAGCTTGGCTAGATGGGTGCTGACCGGCGCGGCAACGCTTTCGCTCTTGGCCGGCTGCAGTGCCGGGGACGAATCGCAATCGAACGACGTCGCCCAGTCGACCGCGGCGATCAACCGCGGGGAGCTCGCCACGGTGAACACCACGCCGTTCGGGTCAGTGGTCCGGCTTCAGGTCAACTTCAGCGCTACCCAGGTCAAGTTCTGTTCCGGGTTGAAGATCGCGACCAATCGCTACTTGACCGCAGCCCACTGCTTCCTACGCACCGACTGCGGCTTCTTTGCCGCGGGGGGCACGATCGACGTGAGCAATGCGCTCACAGCCAACGTTCTCGGCCGGACGGTGACCACCACGGCCGTCTACATTCATCCGTCGTTCAAGTTCGATTTTGGAGCGTGCAACGCCCAACAAACCGGCACGAACCACAGCTACGACATCGCGATCTTCGACACGAACGGAGATCAGACCATCACTATTCCGCCCTCGAACCCGTTCTGGCCGAACTTCGTCAGCACCGGTACGGCGTTCAAGCAAGTCGGCTACGGCCGCGATGCCTCCGACAGCACCCACTATCTCAAGAAGCAATTCGCTGACTACGTATCGGTTGCCGACACAGACGCGGCTCGCTACGCTCACGTGATCCGCACCAGCGAGTCTCAGTCGTCTGGCGATGCCGATTCCGGCGGCCCGTTGTTCTATCAACCCAGCGCAGGAACATGGCGCGTCGCGGGCGTGGCTCAGGCGAGCGATGGCGGCGATGGCCGCGCCACGGGCACCAGCACTTTCACGCGCGTGGCCAACGTGGGCAGATGGATTGGCAGCCCGCACAACGGAAACGCGCCCTTCAACGGCATTGGTTTCCTCCAAAATATCGCGTTCACCCAATGCGTCCTGCTACCGAGCTCCTCGGTAGGCACGGCCGCGCGCCTTGGAGAATGCGAAGGTTACGATCCGAACATTCACTCACAGCTCTGGGAGCTAGTCCCCAGCGGAAGCTTCGTGCAAATCCGAAGGGCCAAGTCCGGTGCCAACCAATGCCTCGACCTGCAAGGCACCACCAACAACGTCGTGCTCGCTACATGCGGCACCGGTCAAGGCCAACAGTGGACAATCGCGCCGCACGCGGGCACCCCGTCGGCCATCACCATCAAGAATCGATTGCGCAACCTCTACCTCAATCCAACTGGGTCGAACGGCGCGCTCAACGTCAACGGAGACTTCGACGAGATGTGGCTCTTCTACCGCTAGACGACCAGCGCTCCGGGCCTTCGAAAAACACGGGCTTCCCGTCGACATAGGTCGGCGGGAACGCCTCCCCCGCATCGCCGAGTTCACCGGTGGCCCCTGTCGGACTCGAACCGACATGATCTCGCGATCGAGGGATTTTAAGAGCGCCTTCGTCGAGCGCGAACGTGCACCATACCGCAGAAACCCCGCTGATTTGGCACGTGAAGCGACGCCAGCCGCACGCGAAGGAGCACGAACAGGGCCGTTCTGGCCAGGTGTTTGGCCAGGTTCCGGCGGTTCTTTCGGCTTCGGCTTGAACTCCGGGATGGCTTCGTCGAGGCGCGCCAGCTCCCCAAGCTTCAGCTCCGTCGCACGGCGCGCCTGGCGCTTGTACCGGTAGATCATCGTGCTCGACTTGTGGCCCGTTCGGTCCGTAATCCACGCCTCGGACTTGCCAGCCGCGAGCGAGAGCGTGACGAACGTGGCGCGCAGGTCATGCACCCGAATCGGCTGGCGGGAATCCGTGTCCTCGAACAGCTCGCGGCGTTTGACCTTCGCCTCTTGAAGGTCCGACCGCAGCGCGTTTGCCAGCTGGCTATCGCTACCGGGGAAGACGAGCGCGTCGTCGCCCGCGTTCTTCCGTTTGAACTTGGCGAGCGCCTCTTTGACGCCGGGCGAGAGCACCCAAGAGCGCGGATCATCCGTCTTGTTCTCGTCCAGGTTGATCGTGCCATGCTCGAGGTCGATGTCACGCCAGCGTAGGCCCGTCGCCTCGCCGCAACGAAGCCCCTCTCGTGCCAAGAACCCAAACAGCACGCGGCGAGCGAGCGGGACATTCGTGCACGCGAGCAGCGCCGCGTCTTCGCTCGGGTAGAGGTAGCTCTTCGCCTTCTTGTCCTTGACCTTCGGCAAGAAGCCGACCGGCAGCGGACTGCTTGCGATCAGTTTGCACGGGTAGACCGCGAGTTTCATCACTTTTGAGATCAATTGCGCGTAGTGCCTGCGCGTCGCACTCGAGAGCTCCGGGTCGATCGAACGCATCGCGCGCTCCGCGTCCGCGAGCGTAAATTCCGTGATCGGGACGTTGCCGATCGTCGCGTTCAGAAACTCGAATCGGGCGACGTCGTGACTTACTGAGCGCTTGTCTTTGATGTAGTCAGGCCATTCGCGATTCAACGTTCCGTCGGTCCACTTCTCCGCGAGGCTCTTGAACGTCTCGCCGCCGGACGACGGCGCCGCGGCCTTCCCCTTCACTTGCGCGGCGCTGCTCGCGTCAAGCAGTGGCGCGATCGCGGCCGCGTACATGGGAAACTTTTCGTCTGACGCCGCGGCTGCTTTCTCGAGTGTGTCGATCGCCCACTGATAATCGAAGCGCTCTTGCGGAATGCTCTTCACTTGCGCAATGAGGCCCGCGAGTGCGGCCTTGCGTGCTTCGTTCGATACGTAAAAGCGAACGCGTGGATGCTTGCCGAAAGCGACGCGCAGCTCGAGTTTCCCTTCGGGCATGAATGAGATCTAGCTCCACAATCGCGCGAAGGAAAGGGTACGTGGATCGCGTCCCGCGCGCGAAGATCGCTTGATTTTGGCTGGCTCAGTGGATGAGTACTGGATTGCAGCGACCCAAGTTAGGGCAATCATTGAACCCAAACAGGTACAAAAATAATTGCTTGCGCGAGCTCTTCAGTGGAGCAATGGTCCACTGCAAGCCCAATGGTTGGGCGAGTTGTTTCGAAGAAAATCGCTAGCAAGTCGAACAGTGGGGAGTCACTCGCAGGTCACGAGTAGGCTCGGTTCCACGGTGAGTACCAGAGACGCAGGCTCGAACCGTCGCAAGACGGCGCGCCTGCATAGCGCCGGCAACGCGACCGCGGCGTGAGACTCTGGGGATATCACGTCGATGACGCTCCAAACGATGCGGCAGAGCCGCGTCCGGAGTTCATCTGAATGGAACCTTTCACCGCTATTCGTTCCGCGAGCGCGCTCGCCGAGGTGCTCGCCACCTTCGCGCGCCTTGTCGCTCAGGAGGTCGTACGCGAGCTCCGCTCGGGTCCTTCCGACCTGGTTTCGCAGGCAAATTCGCCTCTCGGCAAGCGCCGGCACTGCGCCGCGGTTCGCGATCGCGTTACGCGGGGCGATGCCGGCGGCTGCATTGTCGGGCGGGTCTACTACCTGACGCCGGCCGCGTTGCAGGAGGAGCTCGCCAAGGGCAAGGCGCCGAAGCGCCGAGCCGCGAGCGCGAGCGCGAAGCCGACCGCGGCCGCGCCTCGCGACGAGCTGGCGGTGCTGCGCGCCGAGCTCGGGATCGTCGTTCCGACAGGCAGCGCGCGCGCCGCTTAGAGCACGCGCGGATATCCGCGCCAAAGCGTAGCGCGCTACGCGTCCCGCGGGCCGCTCCGAGGAGGTACCCATTCAGGGGCTTACCGGAGCCAGGGGACAATGGGCTGAGGGGCGCGAGAGCGCGCCGCATGGCGCAGTCGACGATCGGGGCCGTGAACAGCGGCCCCTTTTTTTAACCAGCGGAACATTTAGGAGACGGAAGTGACGGAAAAACTCGGAAGAATGCAGGTTTTGCGGATCATGGCGCATTGCGGCGCCGATGCGCGCAGCGTCGTGCGCTACGCGGAGAACGAAAAAATTAGACCGGCGGTCGAGTTCGCGATCCGGACCTCGATCAACGCGCTCGGCTACACCGACCCGCGACCCGCGGCCGCGGAAGGCAAGCAGGCGGTGTCGGAGTGAACGAGCTGCAGGACAGAACTCTTTCGCTTGCGGCTGAAGGCTGGCTCGTATTTCCCCTACAACCGCGCAGCAAGCTCCCGTACCCGCACATGCGTGGCTTCTTGGATGCCACAACCGACGCGGAGCAGATCCGGAGGTGGTTGAGCGTGCCGGGAGCGGAGCAATCCAACATCGGGCTTCGTCCCCCGGCAGGTGTGATCGTCGTCGACGTCGACCCGCGATCGAACGGCATGGAGACGCTGCGCGCACTGGAGGCCACGCACGGCGGCTTCCCCGACACTCTCACGGCGTCAACCGGCGGCGGGGGTCTGCACGCCTACTTCCGTGTCCCGGCTGAGCTCAGCTGGCCCAAGCAGCTCGGCGGCGGAATCGATATCAAGGGAGAAAACGGCTACGTAGTGGCTCCGCCAAGCGTTCACGAGAGTGGGCGGCGCTACGAGTGGGTCAAGTCACTCCCGATCGCCGATGCGCCCGCCTGGCTGGTCGCTCTCGGGCGGCCGAAGAACGAGACAACGAAAACCACGATTATCGACGAGGGCGAGGCCGAGACGCTGCCAGAGGAAACGATCGCCGCGGTCGTGGCGCAGCTCTCGCCCGCCTTCGTCGAGGGCAAGCGGCACGCGCTGTCCTTCGCAGTCGGAGGTTGGCTTAAACAGCGCGGCTGGAACCAGACGGACGTCATGCGAGTCATCGAGCAGCTGCCGAGCAAGAACCCGAGGGCCCGCGTCAAAGACGCGCTCGACGGGCACAAGGCAACGAACGATCACGGCTGGCAAACGATCCGGCAGCTGGTTGGCGATGTCGCGGCCGAAGCGTTAGATCGGGTAACGCCTAACCCTCGCCGTGACGGCGAGCGAGCGGCGGCTGCGGGCCTGCTCGAGGGTATGGCGGCGAGCGCGGTCGAGCTGCAGCCGCAGGCGCCGCTGGTCGTCGCCGCCCCGCAACCTGCCAGCGGCCTACGCGAGCGTCTCGAGCGCGTCCGCACGCAAGGGCCGGCGCACGCGACAGGCGTTCCGCCGCTCGATCGCGCCCTGCGGGGTGGCATGCGCGCCGAAAAGATCATGGTCATCGGCGGCGCGCCCGGTGCGGGCAAGACCTCGCTCGCCCGCCAGGTCGCCGACCACATGGCTCGCCACGGCGTTGCGATCGCATGGCTTGCCGCCGACGAAGAGCCGACCGCGATCGACGCCCGTCGGATGCAGGCGATCGGCGTGCCGCGTCACGTGGCGGAGCAGCCGGACGCGGCCACGATCGCGGTCGTGCTGCAACAGCTCGACGGGCTGCCGTTCGTCATCTACGACGCGGCCGACGGGTGGACCGTCGAGCGTGCCTTCGCCGACATCGCCGCGCGCTACCCTGACCTGCCTCGGCTGGTAGTGGCTGACTCGCTGCAGACCGTTCGAACGGAACGCAGCGTCTCGCTCGACTCGATACGCGCCAAGATCGACGACGTCATCGCGACCGCGAAAACGCTTTCCCGCGCGCCGGCCACTCGGGCGATGGTCGTGCTCACCTCAGAGCTCGCCCGCGGCTCGTACCGGTCGGAATCGGGCGCAGACGCGATCAACGATCTCGCGGCGTTCAAGGAAAGCGGCGGCATCGAGTACGGAGCGCACACGCTGCTCGTGCTCCGCTCAGTCAAGGGCGACGGCCAATTCGTCGAGGTCGCCATGCCTAAGAACCGCCTCGGCACGAAGCTCGACTTTTTGCTGCGGCTCGATCCCGAAACGACCGACATGACCGAATCGTTTGACGACCCGCGGTCCGCGGCCGCGAACGCGGCGGCGGAGGCCGCGATTCCTGACGTGCAGCGCGCCCTTCATGATGCGAGCTGGCCGGGTCTCAGCGGCCGGGCCGTGGAGCAGCTGGTCGCACGCAAAGCGGAGGTCGTCCGCGGCGCGCTGAAGCTGATGGCACACCGCGGGCTCGCGACGATGACACCCGGCAAGGGTAAAGCGTTGTGCTGGATGCTCGCGTCGTCCGGTCCTGGTCTGCCCGCCAATGACTATCCCCCGCCGCTCCGGCGAATGGACGAACCGTCACTTGCGGACTCGCAACAGGAGCTCGCCGACAGGTTGAACGAGAAACGGGAGGCTTCCGGGGAATGAATATCTTGATCGAAAACGATACTTTCCGCGGACCGCGATCGAGTGCGTCCCGTGCGTCCCGTGTGCGTCCGGACGCACCTAGAAGTAGTGCGTCCGACCCCTTGAAAAGGGTCGACGTCCTTCTCCACATTTACACCCGTATTTCTCGAGCGGACGCACAGGTAGAGCGCGTCCCGGGAGGGTCGTTTTCCATGTGTGCGTCGGGACGCACTCAAATCGTGGAGTGCGTCCCGGACGCACTCTCGGGACGCGGAACGCGAATCGCGGTCCGGCCCCAACTCCGACGCGCCCCGCGTTCGCGGTCCGCGGACCGCGCCGGGGTGTCGTCGTGAGGTCGCCCGCAGCCGTGCCGAACGACGACGAAACCAAAACTCGGCCCATGTCCATGGATGAGGCGGGCGCGGCAATGGCCGCCGTCGCCAGGCGCCACTCTCGCGCGCGCGACGCCCGGCGCACGGCGGAGCGGCGTGCGCTGCCGCTACTAGCGCGCTTGGGGCCGAACGCGAGCGGCAGGCATTGCTTCTCATCGGTCGATTTCCGGGCGCTGGTCGGATACCTGACCTATGGATCGCCGGCCGAGGCATCGGACGCGCGCACGTGTGGGCGGCTCCGGATGGGCAGGCTCGTGCTCGTGCGCGACAAGACGCTCGCGCCCGAGCCAGCCTCACCGCGGGCAAAACCGACGGAGCCGCGGATGCCGCCTCAGCCAACCTGTTCGGATCACGAGACCGCCAGGCTGAAGCGCAGGTCCGTGGCCGAGCTCGCCGAGCCGCTGTTAGTTGGGCTCGCGGAGGGAAAACACTACTTCACGCCGACTGAGTTCCGAGCGATCGCGGAATTTCTCTTCGAAGGCGCTCCGGAAGAGTTGGGACAAGCCCTCAAACGCGATCGCGTCGAGTTCGACAAAATCACGATCGCGTGTCGGCGAAAACCAGCGGATGGAACCACGATCTCGGCTTTCGCTCGTGCGCACGGCATCGCGCAGCAAACTCTGCACGATCGCGCCAAGCGAGCGCAGCTCCGACCGATCCGCAAATCGGGTAAATTGCTCTACGATTGCCGCGAGTTGGCTGGGCTTTTGGGCGCGCCGCTACCGGCCGCAATGCCATAATAGGTACGGGGCACACAGATCGCGACTGCACATCGCGTGCGTGCCGAACCCTAATCTAATGCAGAGGAGCTGCCCGAGCGCGGCTCCGTATTTTTTAGGCCGACCATTAAACCTATGACAAAAGATCAAGACTCACGATTGTGCGCCGTGCCGATCGAACAGCTGAGTTACGTCAGTCAGACCGTCGCGGCGTTGGGGCTTGCGGCCGCTTGCAAGAAACTCAGGCTGAGCCGGAGTGCGGTACTGCAGATATTGGCGTTCGGCAGCGGAATGCCCGGATCGCTCGCGCTCCTGCGCGAGGCATACGCGCAACGCGCCGCCTGCTGACCTTACGCCACTGGCCCGAGCGGTGCGGGCACACGGATAGTTTTCGGCTGGGCTAATCCTGACCAGCCGCAAGCAAGCGCGGTCCAAATCCGCGCCAGTGGCCCACCTACGCCCACCCTCGGGCGATCAACAGAAAGAACAGCAATGAGATTCCCTTGGGCACCCAAACCCCGATCCGCCCCGCTGGACGAGTTGCGCGAGCAGCTGGCGAACGCGCAGGCCTCGCACGAGAGCGCCAAGGCCGCCACCCAGGCCGCACAGACGGTCTTTGACGACGCGGGCGAACCTGGCGCCGAGAAAGCGCTGCTAGCGGCCCGCAATGCCGAGCAAAGCGCCGCGGAGCACCTCGGCCGAGCGGAGCGCCTGGTCGAGGCCGCGGAGAGCCAGCGCAGGGCCGAAGAGCGCGCACGACTACAGGCCAGGCGAACGGAGCTCGAGGCCAAGACCGCGCTGCCCGCGTTGCTCGCGGCTTGCGATCCGGACTTCCGGCGTGCGGCCGACGCGCTTGTGGCATTTGCTGATGCGCGCATTGTTCTCGCACGACGCGCTGTTGAGTTCCAGGCTTTGGAGCGCGAGCTCGAGGGTATTGCGCAAACGCTTGGCGAGCCACGCCTAAACGGTATTGTCGAAAATCCCGACGGCACCGCCACGATGCACAGCAACGGGTCGCACGCGGACCTGCCGACCTCGCCCGGTGGAATTCTAATGCACCTTACGCCCCGACTCGAGGGCTTGGTTTCCGAGCATCCCCTGCACAGCTTGGCGCAACAAATGGCCGAGGCAGGCCCGTGCACCTACACCGGGCCCGATGCCGATGCGTAAGTGGTTCTCGTGCGCCCTGCGCACCTTCGCCAGGCGGTTAGACCCGCCGCAGGCAACGCCGGACCCAGCAATCTTCCCGGGACCCCTCACGCTCCGCGCGAGAGAGTTGGCCGACGTGCTGGGGCGCGCTCGCCAAGCGGCAATCGAGCGGCGAGACGCTGCCTGCACGTGGGACGTGCAGAACCGGCGTGTCGTGCTGGACCGGGACCATTTCCCAGCACCCCAACGGATAGAAAGATTTTGACCATGGAAATCGCAACAGCAATGCCGGACGGGAGCGCGCGCCAATGCGCGAAGTGCCCGGACAATCTAGTCGTTGGTTCGCACGTCGGCCGGAACGAGTTCGGCATGATGTGCCACGTTCAATGCGTCGACTTAACCCCGGCAGAGGTCCGCGCGCGCACGCACGCAGCGAAGCGTCCTGCTACCCTGGACGCCGTCGGAGGCATACCAACTACTCGGACACGTGACGCAGGGGACGACGTTGCCGATGCGTTAGAGCGCGTCCTCGGACGCACTCCTGGCATCGTCACAGCGCCACGGGCTGCAGTGCCCTCCGTCGCTGCTACAGGTCGTGACCTTGGGGACGACGTAGCGGACGCCTTGGACGCGCTCTTGGGCAGAACAGGAGGCACGCAGTGATCGCGGACATAAGGGGTACGTCCTCTTTGCAGTTCGGCGATAGGGCAACCCAGCAGGCCCACTTGGCTGAATGCAAGGCAGCACGTGCCGCGCAGAAGGTGCGATTCGCCGTCGCGCCGCGATGTGCGGTGACGACGCCGTCGGGCAGGGTCATCGGAGCCGGGCTCGAGGTCAGAGCCGCGGACTTGCATGGTGGGACTGCGCCTGCCTGGGCCGTGTTGGCTGAGCTCCTCGCTTGCGGTCGCGTTCTCGAGGCCGACAGTGCAAGCGACGACGCTACGTAAGCCGCGGGCAAATAGCGCAAAAACCTCGTCAAAACACACGCGATAAATGCCGTAAAATCAGCGGGTCCTGTGGCGGCACCCCCGGTATGCCGCGGTTATCATTGGCAACCGCGGCCCGCGCACAAATTCGATCCGCCGGGTCGGTGTTCGGATCGTTCGGTTTGTTCGGGTCCGACGGCGTCCGGACCTCGCCTCCGAAATTGGCCGCCGCCTTCCGCGCGGCTCCGACCGTGACCGACTCTGACCCGCCCTCTGACCGTTCCTATGCCCACACGCACCGACCGCAACCCGCCCAAACCGACCCCCATGTCGAAGGCCGAGTTTGGTCGGCGTGTGGGGCGTGCGCGATCAACCATCACTGAAGCGTGCGAGGACGCGCTCGCGGCCGCTTGCCTCCACGGTGGGCGGCTTGATGTGAGTCACTCCGCTGTCGCGGCGTGGTGCACGGCACGCGGCATAGACCCCCGCGTGCTCCACGATATCGTCGTTTCGAAGCCGGCCGCCTCGCGTGCGGCGCCGTCACCCGAGCCGAAGCGCTCCAAACCAGATTCGAACGCTCGTTCGATACCGCTCGACGGTCTTCTTGACCTGACGCTGAGGCAGATCACGGACCGCTTCGGTTCTCAGCAAGGTTTCGCGGACTTTTTAGATCAGAGGAAGAAGCTCGCGGACACCCTCGCCCGCGAACTCCAAGTCGACCGCGACCGCGGCCTGCTGGTGCCGCGTGCGTTCGTCGAGATGCATGTGTTCGGCCTGATCGACGGTGCGTGGCGACGCCTTTTGCAGGACATGCCTCGCCCGCTTGCTGCTGAGATCTACTCGCTCTCCAAGTCCGGCGCCCCGATCGAAGACGCGATCCGCGTCACGCAACGCAGCGTTAGCTCGCAGCTTCAGCACGTGAAGGACCGCGCTGCGAAATCGGTCCGCGCAGCGGCCAAGGGGCAAACGAATTCTGCCCGACCCCATGAAGAAAGACACCCCGACCGTGACGACACCAATCGTTGACGAAATGCCACTGAACCGCCGCGGTCAACCCATGACGCCTGCGGAACGTTTCCTAGCTGAACTGCTCGAGTACTACGAGCCGGAAGAGCTGCCCGCGATCCTTGCTACCCTCGCGCGGGCCGCGGAGGCGCTGCGCGATAAGCCAGTCGACTTCGATTGCATGGCTCTGAGCTGGCGAGAGCTCATGACCGAGACCGGGGTCAAAGTACCGGACGACTTCGAAATTCCTGGCGTGACTGATTGCATTCCCGGTGCGCTCGACATGCCGCTGTACGAGCTGGAAAAGCACGTCGGGCCGCACGAATTCAGACTGCATTTGCGAAAGTTGGACGCCCAACTCGACCGCGAGAACGCCGAACTCGGGCGCGCAATCGTCGCGCGCTACGCGTTCCCCGAATAAGTCTTCGAGATCGAGCGGTCGCGGATCCCGCTCCCTGCCAAAGTCGCGGCATGGCGACGGCGCGCGCGTAACAGGTAATACGCCGGGCCGTCGGTCGCAGCGCATTAAACTCCGTCGACCGCCTTGGGGTGGTTCCCATAGGCGCTCCTAAATCGCCAGGAGCCCGCGCACATTCCGTTTCGTTCATGCGGACTGTGCGCGGCGACACGCGCTTTCCACATCACACTCTCCAAAGGTCACACATGCTCAATCCGGCAGCTGCATATCCCGATCAAATCGATACGACCGACCCAACCGGTTACCCGTACGGAAGAGCCAAGAACTCTGTTACGCTCGAGGACGGCACGGGCACGCCACTCGAGCAGCAGTGGGTGTCCGATCTCTTCGGCAGCCAACAAGCGCTGCTAGCAGCAGCGGAACTCACACCGAGCGGAACACCCGACAAGGTCGGCGCGTCGCAGCACCTTGACGCGATCAAGATTGTCGCCGACGCGCGCACGAAGCTGGCGCTGCAGAAGTCGCAGGCTCTGAATTGGCCAGAGCGAGGAAGCTTTCACAACTCCGGCGATTACGCTTCGCCCAACGGCGTGCTCGATATGGCTTGGGCGCCAGATCTCGGCATAGGCGGCGGCGGGCGGTATGTGCTGATCGGGCCGGGAAATACGGCAGGTTGCAACACTTGGTCGTCGGAGGATTGCACGCAATGGGACTTCGGCGGGCTTCTGAGTGCGGCCGAGCCAGACAACCCGTGCGTTGCCTACGGCCGCATCAACGGCACTCCAGGCTTTCTGATGACATGGGCTTCCCCGATTGGATACTACTCGTCCATCAACGGAACCTCTTGGGGCAGTGTCTCGGAGACCGTGCCGGCGCATGGCGTGGCCTGCTACTCCAGTAGCCTAAATATGTGGGTTATCGCTGGCGATTCCGGGGAGATTCGCACGTCGCTTACGGCGCTCGCTGGATCTTGGACGGCGCGCACCACTCCTGCGGGTTGGATCGCGGGATGCGGCGGCGTGAAGCGCGTGATTTTTGCCAACGGTCTTTTTGTGATCTTGCCAAAAGGCATTTACAATAAGGTCCTGACGAGTCCGAACGGGATTACGTGGACGGAGCGCACACTCGCGACGGGCACGTGGACCGGCATCGCGTACAGCAGCACGGACCAGCTCTGGCTAGCGATTGGTATCGGGGCTGGCGTCTATTCGTCAGCAAATGGCACGTCCTGGAACTTCGTGACCAGCTCCCTCGCTTCCATGAATGACCTGGCCTGCTCCGGCCCAGTTTGGGTGGCGACCACCAACAACGGATCGTTCGGAGGCATCGCCTATTCAACCAATAAGGGCGCAAACTGGAGCTACGTTGCTGTGGGCAATCACCGAGTCGCGACCGCGGGATGGACGCGCATTCTGGGAGCTGACGGACGATTCATGGTCGCGCACGCGACTGGCGCCGTCTGCGAGGTTGCTTTGAGTGCGAGGGCGATGGGATGAGGCTTACTCAACAGCAGTGTGTTGCCATCGCAGGACGAGTGATTCCTGACTCGCCGTGTACGTGTGGCTCCGTCACTCACCGGATAGACCCGCAGACGCGCGAGCTCGCGGGCATGGCGGGTCAGTTCGTGGCCGTTTCGTGCACGGGCTGTTCGTGCGAGAATTTCTTTGCGGCATCCGCCCTCGGACTGGCGCGGCCTGACGCGAACGCGAACTGATGGGCTACGCGTTAGAAATGCCGGGGCGCGGTTCGCGTTCGCGGCTGACACCCAAGCACCAACCACTCGACGGCCTTATTGCTGTGCTCGAACACGTCTCCGCTTCGCGGACCGCGGACCGTGAGCGGATGACGGACCCAGAAGAAGGAACAACTCTTGGCAATAATTGACGTCCCCACCAACTCAACACTCTTTTCCAGACTGCTCGGGTTCGCCACGGAGAAGAGCTGGCAGGATCGCGTTAAGCAAGCCGCGTACACGTCGCCCTCTGGAGTCCGCGTGATGTTCGATTTCGAGGACGTCGGAAGATCGTTTGATCTGCGGGGAAGTACGTTCGACTTCCCGGACGTCGACAATTCTTACGTTCAGCAGCGCGGAATCGGGTCGCGAAAGTATCCGATGGTTTGCTTTTTCAGCGGAAAAAATTGCGACTTGCTAGCGGGCGGATTTGAAGCCGCGCTCATGGAACCGGGCATAGGAAAACTCGAACACCCGCTCTACGGGACGTTTGATGTCGTTCCTTTTGGGACGGTGGAGCGTAGCGACCCATTGAAGACGGCCGCGAATCAAACCATCGTCAACGTTACCTTTTGGACAACGACGGGCGCGATCTACCCCTCGAGCGAGGGCAGCGCGTTGAACGAAATCGACGGGGCAATCGATCTCTTCAACGCGGCAGTCGCCGCACAGTTCGTCGGCAATACGGATCTGAAGGGCGTCGGGAAAGCGTTGGCTGCTGTCAACACGTTCCGGGCCTTCTTGAAGAAGACCAAGGCTGCGCTCAAGAAGGCCTCTAGTGCGGTCGCGAGCGTTCGCAAGGACTTCGCGAATGGTGTCGCCGAGATCAACGAAGGAATGGACGTCCTGATCGGGCAGCCGTTGCTTCTCGCGCAGCAATGCGCGAACTTGATACAGGCGCCGGGCCGCGCGCTTGCGGGGCTCGAGTCGCGACTCGAAGGATACGACCTGCTCCTAAAGAGCGTGATCGATTCGGTCGAAGGTGCGCCGGGCAAATTGATCACGAACGGGTCGATTCTGCTCTCGCATCAGACGAAGGTCGCGAACAATTTTCATATTAGTAGTCTGTTTGCGCTCAGTGCAGTTTCCGGAACGATCGTTTCGCTGACGGCGCAGCCGATCGGAGGCGCGACACAGGGGCTCGCTTCAAGTTTCTCTACGCGCGGCCAAATACTCTCGGCGGCGTTGGCGCTCCTTGATCAGATCGACTCGCTCGTCGTGTGGCGCGAGGAGGGCTTCGCAACGCTGGCAGGCGTCGACACGGAAGCTACGTTTCAGATCGATACTGGCGAGGCTTACCAGGCGCTGCAGTACGCGGCCGCGCTCACTGCCGGCTACTTGATTCAGTCTTCGTTCTCGGCCGCCCCCGAACGAGCAATCGTGCTCAACCGCAGTCGCACGATCATTGATCTGTGTGCGGAGCTGTACGGCAGTGTCGACGACAAGCTAGATCTGCTGATCAGCACTAACAATCTGACCGGCGACGAGATCCTAGAGCTGCCGAAAGGCAAAAGGATCGTTTACTACCCCGAACAAAATCGCTCGCGGCCACGAAAGCGGTGAGCCGACCTAAAGCCGGCGCGGTTCGCGATCGCGAACCGCGTCCCACGCGCCGCGTCGTGCTCCGGGTGTGCGCCTCGTGCGGCGCCCGACGGACCGCGGGAAGCGGAAGGCTCCCCGCGCACTGGATCGCGCTCCGCGTCCCGCCCAAGTGCGTCTGCGCCGCGTGCGCGGGCGGCACGCCTTGAAAGTTCGACGATGAAATCAAAGACCAAGTCCATGATTGGGCCGCCGGGCAGACTCGCGGCCGATACGTTCCCGAGCTTCGCGGCTGCGGTAGAGTCCATGTTGGGGTGGGCACTCGCGGCGCATGCAGCGGGCACTGACCTTGCGACGCTGGCCGCTTGGGTCAACCGAGAGAACCCCATGCGGGTTATCTCAACACTCGCCGAGCGCGAGTTTTTCAGGCGTCTCCAACGACTCGCCGGGCACGGCGCGGACGCGGAAGTGACCGCGGCTCTGTCGCATGTCGATCCGCGTGATGTTCTCAGAATTTTTATTGTCGATAGCGAAGGCGTCGGTGCAACCACCGTGACGCTCGCGGACATGAAAGAGGGCCTCTATGGCCAGATTTTCGATTGAGGCAGTCTTCAAAGCAAACGACCAGATGTCTCGGATCATCGGTCGGATCGAGGGCAAGGTCAAAGGTTTCGCTGGCGGCGTCGGGCGAGACCTTGACGGTCTCGGAAAGCGGTTTGGCAAAGTCGGTCAAGAACTTGGCGACCTATCCAAGAAGGCCGCTGTTGCTGGCGCGGTGATCGGCGGCGCGTTAGCGGCTGGCGTGTACAGCGTTATGAAGTCGTCGAACGACGTCGGCAATAGCCTCGGCAAGATCGCAAGCATCATCGAACCAATGTCTGGGACGGTCGAAGACGCGACCGGTCGCATGAAAGCTGCCGCGCTCGACTGGTCCAAATCTCACACTGCGAGCGCGACCAAGTTTCTGGACACCAGCTACCAGATGTTGTCGGCGGGGCTCAACGAGCGACAAGCCGCAGCGGCGACCAAATCAGCGATGCTCGTATCCACGGCGGCAATGGGCGACGCGACTCAAGCCGGCCAGTTGCTTGCAACCCTGTACAACAACATGGGCGATAAGCTGAAGGATCCAGCGGAAGAATTTGCGCACCTCGGCGACGTAGTAACCCAAACCCAGGCCGTCTTTCAGTTCGCGAACTTCGACGCGCTGAACGAAGGCTTAAAGTACGGCGTTCCGGCGGCTCTGCAGTACGGCGTGAACCTCGAGCAGGTCTCTACTGCGATGGGTATGCTGAACAACGCGGGCCTGCAGGGCTCGCAGGCCGGCACGTCTTGGGCGGCGTCGATGTCGAAGATGATCAAAGCGTCGCGACAACTGGGATTCACGGTCGCAAAGACTTCGACCGGCGGCGTGGATTTCGCGGCGACGCTGGCCAACATGCACAAAAAGCTCGGGCCAGTTGCGACGATGAGCGACAATGCGAAGCTCGCGCTACAGAAGGCTTTCGGCGAGGAAGGCGTGCGAGCGATCTCGCTTCTCGTCGACAAGAGCGACGAGTTCAGCGCGAGCCTCGCGAAGGTGAACAACAACGCAGGCGTGGCCGCGCGCGCGACCGCCATCATCGAAGGCGCTGGTTCCGGTCCGCTCGAGATTCTCCGTAACAAGTTCGAGGCTGTGAAGATCAGCATCGGGGATGCATTCAAACCCGCGGCGTCTCCGTTGATCGATTCGATTGGCAGAATTGTTGACTCAGTGGGCAAGTGGGTCGACGAAAATCAGGGATTGATCAGCGGTGGAATTGAATCAGTCCTCACGACCCTTGCACCAATCGTTCGGGATGTTGCGTCCGCGTTCGTTGAGGGCTTCAAGGCCATCATGCCGGCGGTCAAGTCGTTCGTCGACTTCATGTTCAATGACTTTGGCGGCAAGACGGATTGGGTGGGCGTGCTTAAGCGAGCGGCGCAGATCGTCGGCGGTCTTACGGTCGCTGCAATCGGTGCCGCGGCGGTGTTTGGCGGAGCTCTCGCTGCAGGATTTGCCGAGATCGTGGAGCTCGCCAGCGACGTCGTGAACGGGTGGAACTGGATCATCAACGGAATCGGCAAGGTACTGTTTGCGGTGGACGACTTCTTCTCGAACCTCGGGGCTAAGTGGCGCGCTTTCAAGTTCGCGGACCTCGCGAACTACCTGATCGAAGGTCTGGTCAACGGGATTACCAACGGCGCGAAGAGCGTCGCCGATGCCGTGACCAGTCTAGGTCAGCAGGCGCTCGACGCCCTCAAGGGCATCTGGGATAGCCATAGCCCTGCGGTGAAGTTCACGATCGAGGGCGCCAACGCCGCTGACGGCGTGGTGAACGGGATCTTGGGCGGGACCCCGAAAGTCGTCGCTGCCACAGAGGCGATGGCCAGCAAGGCTCTCGGGGCGATGGCGATCAAGACGCCCGAGGTCGATACGAGCTCGCTCGGCAACGTGGACGCTAAGGTCCCCCCGTACGCCGTTGGTTATGACCAGTGGCCGCCACGAGCAGCGTGGCTCGGCTCCGAGGGGCGCCCAGACGACACGGGGTCGACAGGTGACGCGCCTGCGTCCAGCGCTCCGGCGCCGCAGGTGGTTGCGCCCACGGACACCGCACTGCGCGAGACGATTTCGCGGCAGTACTCCGAGAGCAGGTCGACCGCCCATGTCGTCATTAGTCCGGAGAAGGGCAGCAGGGCCGAGGTCAAGAAGCCAGTCAAGGGCGTGACCGTCGCCCCGAGTGGCGGCGTATAGCCAACGCGTGCCGCGGGCCGCGCTCTCGTCTTCGGACGGGACGCGGCCCGCGGCCGATGCCAACTACGGCTTGCTTGCGGTCGCTATCCCCATGCTTTCGGATCCCCAAATTTTCAGATCGTATTTGGTCGCTCCCGCAGCGGCTGCGGATTGGGAGAACTCATTTTTCGTCGTAGTTAGCGCCCCGCTGAGCGAGACGGTTATTTCATAATCTGCTTCCCAAACCGTATCCTGAAGAGCTTTCCTGTACCCTTTGGTGTTCAACTCGGCATCGAGCTTTTTGTAGACGGCGGAGGAAGCGCCATGCAGATCGTAAGTGAGTACAACGGTGGACATCGGCGCCTCAGCAGCTCGGCAGGTTGTCGAGGTTGTTCTTCTTCGTCTTGTCGGCTGTAGTCTCTAGGAATTTCCGGGTCGCGCCTTGCACAACCCGAACCGCGGTCTTCGTCCCGTCTTCGTTGACGTAGTACGAGTAGTAGCCGTTCTCGATATCGGTGATGGCATTCGCCTCGCTCCGTGGCGACCAAGCCTCGCCGCTGTTGCCGATCTGCGTGATCACGCCGTTCGCGTTCTTCGTCACGCACTTCACTCGTCGTTCAGTCGCCATTTTTGAAACCTCCCGCGGGACAAAATCGCCCCAGTTACCGCGATAGCAGTAGCGATTTCTCGTGGATAGCGTCCCCGATTAGTCATTTGTTCGGGGACGCGCTGGACTTAAAGGAGGGCGCGAACTTTCTTTGACCGACCGAGTTTGACGCGGGACGCGTCCCGCGGTTCGCCTGAGCGATGCCGCCCGCGCGCCCGCCGCTACCACCCGAACAGCTTCGCGAAGCGATTCCGCGACATGATCGGAATCCTGCGCGCGATGTACATGGCCAACCGCGACGTGCCACATCGACTCGCCGCGATCGCCGAAGCAGGCAAGCGCCTGCGCGAACTCGACGAAGCGATCGTATCCGGTGAGGGCCTCGAGCGCGCGGAGCGCGCTGCTGACGTCGCGGTGAACCAGGTGCTTGGGTCGCTGCACTTCAACGCTTCGCTCGCGCCGGTGCTTGGACAAGCTGCGGGGCGCGTGCTGAAGAGCCGGCGGCGCTGAGTTAAACTTCACATATCGAGTTAGACTCGCATCGAGTCAGCTTCGGGAACTTGCTCACTGTTAAACATCAAACAACGAGTTTAATGGCGTAAGTGTCACACCTGATTTGCATTGCTGCGCCGTTTTCTCTGGCGTGAATGCATGGCGATAGTGCACCTTCCACAAACGAAGCGAGCCCCGCGAACGCGCTAACGTTCCGAGGCTCATGATCACAACGGAAGGTTCCCGTCATGATGAGTCGAGAATGCGCGCGCACGCGCGAAGTAGTCAAGGTTTTGGAAATGCTGAATGCCGATCTGAAAGAGTTACCACTGCAGGGCGACCACGACCCGCGGCTCGCGGCCGCGTTTGAGGTCGCGTGCCACGGTGACGACGCCGAGCTCGACGCCGAACAGGCCTTGGTGCTTCAGGTCATGCAACTGCGCGCTCACGCGCGTTTGCATCCGCCTGAAGAGCGCACCGCGTTCCGCGCATCGCTGCCCGCGTACGCGACGGAAGAAGGCTGAGAGAATGTCGGACGAACGCTACCTCTCGTCGAAGGAAATTCAGGCGATACTTCGTGTCTCGAGAGCGCGTGCGTACGAAATCATTCGTCAGATGCCGCGGGTAAAGTTCGGATCCAGCGTGCGAGTGGCGCAATCGGCGTTCGACCAGTGGGTCAAGGAACGCACGGTCGCGCCTCCGCCCCCGACGCCGACCGAAGCTCGTCGGATGAGAAGCGAAGCACGACGACGTGCGTTCACAACCGAGCTGGACGAAAAGCCGATCCGCCTGACGCGGCCGCGGGACCGCAAGCCAGAGCCAGAGGGGACGTTTCGAATCCGTCCAACGCGACCGCGCGACTAGCTCGCGAAACTCGATGACGCGTAAACGCGTGGATTCAAACGCGTTCCACGAATTGCGAAAAAGTCGCTCCACTTTCGCGAGCGAATCCCGTAGTGGACAGACTGAATAAACGGCATAGCGCCGCGGCGATTGGACCCGCGCGGCGCCACGCCTAACCAATGGAAAGGGGTACTTTCAATGGCTGGGAGAAGTGTATGCACAACCGCGCGCGTTGTCGCGCTAGGCATGTTGGCGTTGATCATACTTTCCGCGTGCGGCGCCGTGGCTGAGCCCGGCGCAGAGGCGACACCTGAGCACTGCGGCTGGACACTTCAAGGCGTTGGGTTCACCGGCCCGGACTGGGACCATGCCGACATCGGCGCCGCGTGCGGCTACCTGCCCGAGGGGGTGAGCCCCTGCGACATGGAGCCGGTTCGTCGCTGGGAAAACGACGGCGTCCCAATCATCGGGTGGCAGCGGTCGGTGATCGCAGTGTGCTCGCCCGTCCTCACTCTGCGAGGTGCCCGGTAGTCTCGCCGCCGATATGTGCACGCAGAAAAAAGTTGAAGGCGCGAAATGTGGATGCTTACGTTCACTTCACCATCGCAGAGTTCCCGTCCCCGGGGACTGGCCCAAACAGGGCGCTCGCTGCAAGAGGCATGGCTTGGCCGGGGGCATCTGGCGGAAGTCCGTCCGATGTCAACGTACCGCAACCCCATACGGAGTAAGCCATGTCTCAAGGAATGCTAGCGGTCACACCGAACGCTCTAGTCAAACGCATCAATCGCAAGCTCGCGCCGGAGGGCGAAGTCCTCAAAGCGACGCGCAGCGAACGTTGGCGCGGGGAGCTCGGCGACCACTACACGGTCAACGAAGCAAATTACGTTTCCAGCAAGCACGTCGATCTCGCCCAATTGGCGCGTGACCTTGGCGTGCTGAAGGAGGGCGAGGCCATCGCATGAGATTCGGTCCGCTGAGTGCATAGCGCGCTTGGTTCCACCTGGTACCGCACTGAGAGCGTCCCGGTCAGCGCTAGTCGGGACGCTCGGGTTTTCGGGTTAGCTATCGCGCTTCTTGATTGCTGCTTTCGCGCCATCGGGAAGCGCATCGAACAGTGCGTTGATGTTTTTAGGCTGTGTCAGCATTGCATCGGCCAGGAGGTTGACGAATGTGAACAACTTCAGGGCGGTTTCAGCGTCGTCGGTTAGGTCCATTTCACCTGGGTGGACGGCGTTGTTGCCAACGACTCGGACGATGTCGAGAGCCTTCGCGAATCGCTCGGGCAAGCCTTTTTTAACAAGCGAACCGACGTCGTCGTTTATGTTTTTGCCTGGCTCGCCCAGCTCCTTGCACAGCTTTTGAACGGCGAGCCGGAGTAGCGCGCAAGCGGCTCGTGGGGACGCACTGACGACCGCAGCGGCCTCCTGGTAATCACGCTTTATATCAGCCGATAGGTCGGCGTTGGGCTTGGGAACGGCCGACGCGGCCGGGTAAACGAGTGTCGGGCCCAGCCAAGCATGCCACCGCGTGCAATGGTCGCATTGTCCGATGAACAGGTCAGCAATGGTTAGGTACTTGCCGTTGATGTTAACGTGCCCATTACTCCACCGTTGACGAGCGTAGGCACTGCAGTTTGGACAGGTGAAGGCGCTTGCGTTGAGCGACGGAGGAACAAGCTTCTCACTAGTCATTGGGGACAATCTCGTTAGGACGCGCCCGCGAGTCAAGTTGGGCGCGCGAGCGCGCAACTCCGGGTTGATTGAGGCTAGCGCCTTCGCTCGCGTTCCGCGTTCAGGTCCACGACCGCGCTCGCCGACCCCGGCTCAGTCAGCAGCCGGCCCAACGCCTCGTGAGCTACCCGCGCGGCGGCCAGGTCGCCCGCTGCGGCCGCATCGCGGACCGCGTTCGTGAGCGCGGCGAGCAACGCGGCCCGCGGGCTCTCGGTCTGGCCAGGGATCTGGCCAATTGCCTGGCCAGACGGGAGGTTTTTCGACCCCGAATCCGCTACCTCCCCAGTCGCCGATCCAGCCAAATCATGCTCTAGTGGCCCCTGTCGGACTCGAACCGACATGATCTCGCGATCGAGGGATTTTAAGTCCCCTGCGTCTGCCATTCCGCCAAGGGGCCACGTCGTTTTTGGCTCACCTTTTGGCCCATCACTGGGCCGCCCGACTTGCCGAACCGGTGGATAGCATCGACCAGGGGCGGAAGGGAACCCAGTCCTAACTTGGCCGCCGCCCAGGCGTTCAACTGCACCGGTTCAGCGCGATGCGCAACCAGCGCCAGCACGTCCGGCGGGCACCGACTCCGGTCCGACGCACCCACAGTCATGTGTTTTGTCGAGCCGCGCACGGATCCTCCGACTGTGGAGAGTGACGCGCCATATGCGCGTAAGCCGCCCTCAGAGGCAACGACGTGAAATTGACCATTGCCGTGTCCTTCGAAACCGCGCACGTGTGAGATCCAATCCGCACAGTGGGAGGTGTCGTATGCCACAGGTATTGGCAATCTCGGGTGTTGGCCTGCTAGTCGTAGCCATCGTCGTCTTCTTCAGGCGTCCGTCAGACGCGATCATGCGTTACAAGGGCCTGGAGTTTGGCGGTCCGGTTGCGATGGCTGCGTTCGGCATTTGTTTGATCCTGGCCGCCGTCGTGAAAAGCAGCTCCGCCAATCCTGCTGGCGATTTTTCCTCGAACCGGTTGGACCAGGGAGCGAGACCGGAATCGCTGCCGTCGCCTAGGCACCGAACTGGTGGACAAACCATTTCAGTGCCCTTCTATGGGGCTCTCGAGGTGGGTGGTTCATGCCAAGGCGAACACTTGCTCGTTGGCACCTGGAACTGTGACGCTTCGCGGACCAAGCGGGTCCACTGTCAGAACGAGATGGTCGTGGTAGAGCCCTGCCCCACCGCTTGCGTCCAACACGCGAACGGTCAGAACGACGAGTGCCAGTAGGCACAGAAAGCAGCTTCCGCCCGCCCGCCCGCGTTCACACCGCCTGCGCCTCTGCCCAAGTGCCCGTGTCCGCCAAATCCGGCGAAAATGCCAGCCCTTCGAAGCGCAGCGGCAAAGCTCGCTCGAGCAGGACGCCCGACTCGACGTCGAAGCTGAGCAAGCGATGCGCCCCTTCGAAGGAGTCGAGCTCGGCTCCCTCCCAAATAACGCGCGCCGTGCCCGTCAAAGAGAGCACATCGCCGGTACTGAAGTCTGCGCAGACGATGCCGGCGCGCGGATTGACCTCGAGATTGCCGAAGGTATTGAAGATGAAGTTGCCACGAAAGTCCGGAATCGTGAGCCGCGTAGAAGCCGGGCCGTCGCTCACGCGCACGAAACCCGGGCGGCCACCGCGGTGAGACACATCGACTCCTTCGCCGTCCGTACCGCTCGCCGCGGCGGCGGATGCGGTTGCGATGAAGAACGTGTCGGTGGCGGCGAGCAGCTCACTGGCCCTCGCCGACAAGCGCGTGCCTTCGTTGTTCACCGGTCCAGCAGAGTGAAGCCGGCTCGCGTCGAAGCTCGGCTCGCGCGCTTGGATGTATTGGTTACAGTTGCCGAAGCTCTGCTCGATCTCCACACTGAAGGAGCTCGCGTCGCGCGCGACGATGCGCCCATTGGCGCGATTGCGGCGCCGAGTCTCGAGCTGAATCCCTAGCAGACCGAGCGGGCTGCCGACCGTCAGTCGCCCGTGCAGCGGATCGCCAGCTAGCGGCTCTGCCGCAATTTGGAGCAGTTTCGGCGAGGGCGAGTGGATGAAGCCCGGTTCACCAGCGAGCAAGGATGCCCAGAGGCGCCCGCTCGCGTCCATGCTGCCGACCACGAGCAACGGCAGCGCGTGGAACAGCTCGCGGTGTTGATCCGGCATGTGGTCGCGGATCATGTTGCGTCCGGCGCGTTCGACTTGGTCGCGTACGCCGACGCGGCGTTGGACTCGTTGCTCGCCCGGGTGAAAGGGCGATGCCTCGTGGGTCCAACCGCGATCGATGGTTCGGCGCGCGGTTGCCATTTACGCCTTTGCTGCCTTCGCCGGGGTGCGAGCCATGGGCACGAAGCCCGGCAGGGCCTCGACGCGCGATAGCCAGTTGCGAATCGCGGGGTACGTTTCGAGCGAGACGTCGCCTTCGGGGGCATGCGCGGTGTACGTGTAGAGCGCAACATCGGCCAGGGTTGGCGCTTCGCCGACGAGGAACGGGCGCGTGCTGAGCTCCTTTTCCAGCAGCGTGAAGAGCTCGTGCGCCTTGCGGATGGCCACGGCGTGGTCGATCGGTGCGTTGAAGACGCGTACCAGGCGGGCCGCGGCGGGGCCAGCTGCGAGCTGACCGGCGGCCACCGAGAGCCAGCGCTGCACTTCGGCGCGCCGGGCTGCGTCGCGAGGCCAATAGCGAGCGCTTTCGTCGTAGCGTTCGGCGAGGTAAACCAGGATCGCGTTGCTGTCGCTGACGGTGAGCGCGCCGTCTTCCAAAACCGGCACCTGGCCGAAGCTGTTCATGGCTAAGAATGGCGGCTGTTTGTGCTCACCCTTGGGCAAGTCCACGGTGATCAGCTGCGCGCTCAGGCCCAGCAGGGACAGCATCAGTTCGGCGCGGTGGGAGTGGCCGGAGAGCGGGAAGCGGTGCAGGCGGAGGGCGTTGGCTTCGGTCATGCATACAAGCTGCGACCACGAACCGCCGGAAACAATAGGCAGAATTGACAAGTTATTATTTCACAAATAGGAATAATCCGTGGATCGGTTTTTGAGCCTGAAGATCTTCGTTGCGGTGGGTGAAGAGCAGAGCTTCGCCGCGGCGGCGCGGCGTTTGGCGCTTTCTCCGCCCGCCGTCACGCGTGGCGTGGGCGCACTCGAGCAGGCGCTGGGCGTGAGGTTGCTTCAGCGCACCACGCGCATCGTGCGTTTGACCGAGGCGGGCGCGCGTTACCTGCTGGATTGCAAACGCATCTTGAGTGAGCTGGAGGATGCCGACCAGGCCGTGTCGGGGGCGCAAGGGCAGGTCCGCGGCACGCTGGGGCTCACCAGCTCGGTGCTGTTCGGGCGAGCGTTCGTTGCGCCACTTTTGCACGCGTTCCTCGCGCAACATCCCCAAGTGAACATTCGCGCGCTGTTCGTGGATCGCGTGGTCGATCTGATCGAGGAGGGGTTGGATATCGCGGTGCGCATTGCTCACCTTGCCGACGCTTCGTTCACCGCGATTCGCGTGGGCGCGGTGCGCAACGTGGTCTGTGCTTCACCGGCCTTTCTGAAGCGCCACGGAGTGCCGCGCAAGCCCGATGATTTGAAGGAACTATCGGCGTTCTGCTTTTCGGGCGATCGCACGCCACCCGCTTGGTCGTTCCAAGACGGCAAGCGCACGCTATCCGTGCGCCCGAGCGCGCGGCTGGTCGTCAATAGTCCGGAGGTCGCCATGCAGGGCGCGATCGCCGGCGAGGGAGTGACGCGGGTGCTGTCTTATCAAGCGGCATCCGCGGTGAAAGCTGGCCAGCTGCGCGTGATTTTGGCGGAGTTCGAGCCGGATCCGCTGCCCATTCACGTCATTCATCGCGAGGGAAAGCGAGCGGCGGCGCGGGTGCGCGCGTTCGTGGATTTTACGGTGGCGGAGCTGCGCGACAATCCGCTCCTGAAGGCCTGAGTCAGTGCTTGTGCATGAAGTAGCCGAGGGCGACGGATAAGCCGCCGACCAAGATGATCAGCAACACGGCCATCGACCAGGTGTTTGCGACTTTGGGTCCTGGCTTGCCGGAGCGTTTGCCCCCCACGCGTTCGGGCGGCAGCGACGTACCGCCGCGGCCACCGCGGGCCAAATTGGCCAGCCCCGCCGCCGCAGAGGCGCTGATGTTCACCTTCACTTGCAGCGCGCCCCGCTCGGCCACCGTCATCGCCACGAGCTGCGATTTTTGCACGCGATCGCTCCCACCGCTGAACACGGAGAGGGATTCGATGAAGGCGCGCACCGTACTCGGACGCAGGTTGGGATCGCGTTCGAGCCCGCGATGCACCACGCGCGCCAGATCGCGTGGCACCCAAGAGGCGACGACATCGAGCTGTGGGATGGGCTCGGTGCAGATGGCGACGATCAGCTCGCCGAGCGAGGTTTGTCCGCCCCATAGGCGTTGACCGCTGAGCGCTTCCCAGAGCACGACCGAAAGGCTCCAAACATCCGTGCGTTCATCGACCGCCTTGGCGTTCTTGGCCTGCTCGGGCGACATGTACATCGGCGAGCCGAGCATGCCGCCCGTGCGCGTCAGGCTCAGCTGGCTCGTGCCGTTGTTGCCCTCGCTCACCCGCGTGCGCTTGGCGACACCGAAATCGCAGACTTTGACCGTCACTTCGTCGGTCTGCTCGTCGATCTGCAAAAACAAATTCGCGGGCTTGATATCGCGATGCACGACCCCGCGCGCGTGCGCGGCAGCCACGCCGTTTGCGCCCTGCAGCACCAGCCGCACCGCTACTTGGGGCTCGAGCGCGCCCTCTTTCTTGAGCACCGCCGAGAGTTCCAAACCGTGGAGCAGCTCCATGATGATGTACGGCATGCCGAGCGCTTCATCGGAGCCGGTATCGATCGTGCGTGCCACGTTGGGGCTGCTGATGTCACTCGCCGCGCGTGCCTCGCGCGCAAACCGTTCGAGCGCGGTGGGCGAAGCATTGGCCATCCCTGCCGAGACGACCTTGGCGGCCAAGCGCTGGGCATTGGGCCCCTCGACTTCGTAGACCGAGCCCATGCCGCCCTTGCCGATCAGGCGAATCACCTGATAGCGGTCACTCAGGCGCTTGCCGGTCAGGCCGAGTGGATCACTCTCGCTCGCATCTGGGCGTGAGGGCGGCGCGACGGTCAGCGCCAAATCTGCGCGACCTTCGACGCGCTGTCGCATTTCGGTCGAGACGCGGGTGATGCGGGTTTCGTCGAGCAGCTCGTCGCCGCCGGAAAAGCGGCGCAGCCGATCCGCGAAGTCTTCGACGGTGGGCGGGCGCAAATTGGGGTCGCGGTTCAACGCGCGGTGCACGGCGCGCGCTAGGCCGCCTTCGATCCACGGAGCGCGATCTTGAATGTGGGGCACGTCTTCCGTGCAAATCGCGACCACCAAATCTGCGATCGACTCGACGTGCGAAAACGGCGCGACGCCGCACAGCATTTGATACAGCGTCGCGCCGAGGCCCCAAACGTCGGCGCGTTCGTCGGCTTCCTTCGCGTTCCGGAGTTGTTCGGGGGCCGCGTAGTCCGGCGTGCCCAGCGGCACTCCGGTAGCGGTCAGCGATTCATCCGCTCCCGCGTCGAGGCGCTTGGCGATCCCGAAATCGCAAACCTTGACGATCACCTCCGGTCCGTCGCGATCGAGCAGCAGATTGCCGGGCTTCACGTCGCGGTGCACCACGCCGATGCGATGCGCCGCAGACAGACCACGGGCGGCTTGGAGCGCCACGCGCACCGCGCTCTCCGGCGCCAATGCGCCGTGCGCCTCGAGCACGCCCTCCAAATCCCGCCCGCTCAGCAGCGGCATCACCAAATAGTGACCGAGCGCCTCGTCTCGCCCCGCCGCCAGCGTGGCCACCACGTGCGGGTGGGAAAGCCCCAAGACCAGCTTCGACTCGCGCTCGAAGCGCTGCGCCGCCTCACTGTCCAAGAGCTCCGGATACAAGATCTTCACCGCGAGCGACTTGCCCTCGGGATCGCTGGCGCGAAACACGGCGCTCATGCCACCGAGGCCAATCAGCGAATCCAAGCGATAGCGACCCTCAACGAGCTTACCGATATAGCTCTTGGCGCGATCTTCGAAGTTGGACAGGCCCACGATGGTGGCCGCAGCATAGCCACGCCGCGAGAGTCCGCCTAGCACTACTGGGCCGGTTTTCCGGCCGTCTCCGTCATGCCGCTAGCGGCCCGGATTTTTCGCGGCTTCATGCACAGGCGGCGTTAGGATGGGCGTATGGCTGAAGCGTACGAACCGCGTGGTCGCGTCTTGGTAGTGGCAGGTTCCGACTCAGGTGGGGGAGCCGGCATCCAGGCCGACATCAAGACCATCACCGTTTTGGGTGGCTATGCCGCGACCGCCATCACCGCGCTCACCGCGCAAAACACCTTGGGTGTGTTCGGCGTGCTTCCGATCGACCCGGAATTCGTGGCCGAACAAATGTCGGTCGTCCTCACCGACATCGGCGCCGATGCCGTGAAGACCGGCATGTTGTTCTCGGAAGAGATCATCTCCGCGGTGGCCTCCACGCTCGAGATCCGCGCGCGCCGCGTGCCCATCATCGTCGATCCGGTGATGGTCGCCAAAGGCGGCACCTCTTTACTCCAAGAACGCGCGCGCAGCGCCTTGGTCGAGCGCCTCTTGCCACTCGCCGCCCTGATCACTCCCAACGCCCCTGAAGCCGCCGCGCTCACCGGCATCAAGGTGGAGTCCACGGACGACATGGAGCGCGCCGCCGATCGCCTGCTCGCGCTCGGCGCCAGCGCGGTGCTGATCAAAGGTGGACACGTCCCCGGTGACACCATCGTCGACATTCTGCGCACGGCCGACGGCGAAGGCGCACACTTCGAGCACCCGCGCATCGTCACCCGCTCCACGCACGGCACCGGTTGTACCCTCGCCTCCGCGATCGCTTGCGGTGTCGCCCACGGCTTCACGCTGCGCTCGGCCGTCGAGCGCGCGGAAGACTACGTGATCGAGGCAATTCGAACCGCACCGGGCCTCGGCAAAGGCCACGGTCCCCTGAATCACGGACACGTGATCGGCGCGCGGTTGAATTGAACCGGCTATTCGCACTCGCCCAACTCACCGCCTTGGCGACAGGCTGCAGCAGCACGGACGTGCTGAAAAACGTGTGCATTCCCGAGCTGGACTGCGCGGCTATCGATACCATCGAAACACCGTCGAATTGCCGGCCAATTTCAGCTACCGATGACGGTCTCGGTGCTCGCGCTGAGCCAGGACGATCGGAGCTGCATCCCCAGCCTCAGCGAAAGTTGCGCGTACACCTATTCGATTGATCGGTTTGTCGGCCACGCAGGAACGGGCGCGCTGAATGCAGAGCCCACTCTGCGAACTCCGCAGCTCGCCGCAACCGTCGCAGCAGCCACGCCTGCCCTCGTTGAAAAGAGTCCTAGCCAAACCAGAAAGCGACTGGGCAGCTCAGCAAGTCCGAGCCCCTGGCAGCTCGCGCTCGCTTCGGCGCGCGAAGCGCCCGGCGAGCCAGCCGCCGACCACGAGCTGAATCGGGTGATACAGCATGATCGGCAGCAGAATCAGACCGAGCCCCGGAGCCGTACCGAAGATCAAGCGCGCCATCGGAACGCCTGAGGCGAGCGTCTTCTTCGAGGCACAAAACACAGCCGTAATGCGCTCGGCGGCTTCGAAGCCGAGAATGCCGCTCACGAGCCACACCACGCACAGCATGAGTCCGAGCAGCACGACCGAAGCGAGAATCGAGACGCCGAGCAACGTCGTGCCGCTACTCCAAACGTGAGTCTTCACTGAATCGCAGAAGGAAGTGTAGACGAGCAGCAGAATCGTCACCCGGTCGAGCACCCCGATGCGTGCCTTGTGACGCATCGCGAACGCCCCCAGTAGCGGTCGCAGCGCTTGACCGATGAACAGCGGGAGCACGAGCCACAGGCACAAATCCAAGATCACGCGGCCGAGTGGCAAAGAGTGACCGGAAGCTCCCAGCGCGAGCCCGAGCCACCAAGGCGTTAGCAAAACGCCCAACAGGCTCGACAGCGTGGCATTGAACACCGCCGCCGGTACGTCGCCACGCGCCGTAGCAGTCAGGGCGACCGAGGACGAAACCGTAGACGGCAGCGCGCACAAGAAAAACAGCCCGGTACGCAAGTTTTCGTCGATCCGACCCGCGGTCAGGGTCAAGAGCAGCAAACCCAAGAGCGGGAACGCCAAGAATGTTCCGAGCTGAACCAGCAGGTGGAGCTGCCACTTGCGCGTTCCGGCCGCGAGCGACGCGAGCGACAGCGTGAGCCCGTGCAGGCAGAAAATCAGGGACACCCCCAGGCTGTTGACGAGCTCGGGGTGCAGGCTTCCGCCCTTGGCACCCGGGTCCGGGAAAGCCCACGCAAGCGCGACCGCCGCGCCCATACCGATCAGGAACCAATCAGGCCGCTTCATGCTACTCGTCTCCTTCGATGCAAAGTGATGCTGCAAAGCCTCGCCGCAAAAGCGCGACACAGGCCAAAACCAAGAGCGCTCCCCCCAAGCGCGACCCCGACGCGACTCGCCAGCGCATCTTGGACGCAGCGATTCGCGAGTTCTCCGCCCAGGGCTACAGCGGCGCGCGCGTCGACACGATCTGTAAGCGCGCGCGCGCCAACCCGCGCATGATTTATCACTACTTTGGCGACAAAGATGGCCTGTATGTGACCGTACTGGAGCACGTGCTGGGCGACCTCCGGCGCGAAGAGCTGAAGCTGGAGGTGGATCACGTGCAGCCGCTCACGGGCATGCTGCAGTTGTTCAACTTCGTGCACGCCCACTTCGGCTCGCACCCCGATCTGATTTCGCTGCTCAGCGGTGAGAACTTGCTGCGGGGGCGCTTTCTGCGTCGCTCCGCGAAAGCGCCGATCGTCGCCTCGCCGTTGATCGAGTTGATCGCACGGCTTCTGGAGCGCGGCGTGAAACAGGGCGAGTTCCGTCCCGGAATCGACCCGCTGCAGCTGTACGTGATGATGGTGGCGCTCAGCTATTTCCACCGCTCCAACGCGCACACCCTCTCGGTGCTGTTCCGCACGGACCTGCAGGACCCCGCGTGGCAGAGCGAGCAGAAGCGCAATGCGGACCAGATGCTGACTCGCTTCCTCGAGCGCAACTCCCCGCGTGCTGCCGAGTAAACGCCACTCGGAAGCATTGTCGAAACATTGAGTACGGGGCACCGCAAGGCCTGAAACCGGGCGGAAACGTAGTAAGTAAGTATTTACTTCACTCACGATGACTGGCAATCTCCTCTGACCAGGGCCGCTTCGCAAGGCCCGAGTGAGAAAAATCGATGAACGGATCTCCCTTCAGTTACGACCTGCCGTACGGCTCGGCGCGCGTGCCCGTGTTTGGTCGGCAAGCGGTGGCCACCTCGCATCCGGCCGCGGCGCAGGTCGGTCATTCCGTGCTGACGAGCGGAGGCAACGCGATCGACGCCGCGATCGCCGTAGCAGCCGCGCTGGCCGTCGTCGAACCCACGATGAACGGCTTGGGCGGCGATCTGTTCGCGCTGGTTTGGGACGGACAGAAGCTGCACGGCTTGAATGCGTCGGGGCGGGCGCCGCGCGCGTGGAGTCCGGAGCGTTTCGCTGGCAAGCGCCGGATGCCGGAGCTCGGTTGGGATTCGGTGACGGTTCCGGGAGCCGTGAGCGGCTGGGCTGCGCTGTGGCAACGCTTCGGTAGCCTGCCCTTCGAGCGGTTGCTCGCGCCCGCCATCAGCTATGCGCGCGAAGGCTTTCCCGTCCTGCCGCGGATGGCCGAGCTGTGGTCCAAAGCCGTCTCGCGCTTTCAGGAATTCCCGGAATTTAGGCGGGTTTTCCTGCCCAATGGGCGCGCCCCGCAAGCCGGCGAGTGGTTTCGTTTGCCCGATCTCGGAGAGTCGCTGAGCGCCGTCGCCGACAGCGTCGGGACCGAGTTTTACTCTGGGAAGCTCGCCGAGCGCATCGCCCGAGCCGCCGCGCTGGCCGGCGGCGCGCTCACGCGCGAAGATCTAGACAGTCACCAAGCGGAGTGGGTCGAGCCGCTCGGTATCGACTACCGAGACGCGCGCTTGTGCGAGCTGCCACCCAACGGGCAAGGGCTCGCGGCGCTCTTGGCGCTCGGCATTCTCGAGCACCTCCCGCTCGACGGCCTCTCGCCGGAGCATCCGGACAGCGTTCACTTTCAGCTCGAAGCAATGAAGCTTGCGTTCGTCGATTGCCGTCGTCACGTCGCCGATCCCGATCGCATGCGTTTGCCGGTTCAGGAGCTGCTCTCCGAGCAACGGCTCGCGGCCTTGGCTCGGCGCGTTCAAGTCGGGCGAGCCGCGCCGCACTTGGCAGGCCCGGAGCGCGATCACGGCACCGTCTACGCCACGATCGCCGATCGCGATGGCCGAATGGTGTCGTTGATCCAATCCAACTACCTGGGTTTCGGCTCGGGCGTGGTCGTCCCGGGCACGGGCATCAGCTTACAAAATCGGGGGCTGGGCTTCTCACTCGAGGCCGATCATCCCAATCGTGTCGCGGGTGGAGCGCGCCCCTACCACACCATCATGCCGGGCTTCTTGTTGCGCGGCGGCCAGGCCGCAATGAGCTTTGGCGTGATGGGCGGGCATATGCAACCGCAAGGTCATGTGCAGCTCGTGCTGCGTACCGTGCTGCATCGTCAAAACCCGCAAACCATCTGCGATGCACCGCGCTGGTATCTCGGAGAGCAGTCCGAGGTCGCACTCGAGCCAGAGCTCGGCAGTGAGCTTGCGCGCAATCTTCGCGCGCGAGGACACCGCATCGTCGAGGCCCCAGAGCGCAGCCTCTTCGGCGGCGCGCAGGTCATCTACCGCCTGAGCGATGGCTACTGCGCCGGCTCCGACCCCCGCAAAGACGGTCAGGCACTCGCTTCGTGAACCTTCCCTAGGAGATCCATGACTCAATCAACCACACCGGATGAAATCGAGCTGAAGCTCGCGGCGCTCGGTCTTTCGCTGCCGCTTCGGCCGACCCCTATCGCCAACTTTCTGCCGTTCCGCGTGTCAGGCACCACCGTGTACCTGGCCGGACAAACCTGCGAGCTCGAGGGGCGAATGGTGTACAGCGGCTGCGTCGGCGAAGACGTGACGCTCGAAGTGGCGAAAAAAGCGGCCGAGCTGTGCGCGCTCAATCTGCTCGCGAGCCTGCGCGAAGCCTGCGCGGGGCGGCTCGAGCGCGTGGCTCGCTGCCTGCGCGTCGGTGGCTTCGTACAGGCGAAAGCGGGATTTCCGCGCGTCCCCGCCGTGATCGACGGCGCTTCGGAGCTGTTCATCGCGCTCTGGGGCGAGCACGGACGCCACGCACGCACCGCCGTAGGTGTGGCCACTTTGCCGCAGAACGCGGCGGTCGAAGTGGACGCGATTTTCGAGTTGCGCAGCAGTCCATGAACGCGCTCGGCGTTCACCACGACATCTGAAACCTCAGCCAAACCGAAACCAAACATTCATTCGTCATGATCGCGAGCGCGCATCCCCGAGCTCGCCAAGGAGAACGCCATGAAAAAAATCCTGATTCAGAGTTGCTCGAGCTATGCATTGCTGGCAGGCGCGCTGTTCACGCTCGGCGCGTGCAGCAGGTCCGAGGCCCACGCGGCGGAAAAGAGCCCCGACACGACAGCGAAGAGCGCCGAACCACTCAAGGTGGGCGTGATGATGCCCGGCTTCGCGAATGACGGCGGATACATGGAATCCGCCGCGAAAGGCATCGAGAAGGCGCGCGCTGACCTCGGTTCGAAAGTGAAGATCACTTTGGTCGACCAGGTTCCGTTCGCCAACTGGCCGCAGACCATCCAGAGCTTGATGAGTCAGAACGATCTCGTGATCACCGTCGGCGCCGATCCCGGTGACGCCGGAAAGGCCGCGATCAAGAGCTTCCCGAGCAAGAAATTTGCGGAGGTGGGTGGGCCGCCGGACGCCGCAGACAACCGCGCGGCGTACGATCCAAAGCAGCCCGAGATCGCGTTCGTCGCCGGTGCGGTCGCCGCCCTGAGTTCGAAGACGGGCAAGGTCCAGTTCATCGGCGGCATGGAGATCCCGCCGATCGTCAACACCGCGACCGAGTTCGGCAACGGTGCCAAGTACGCAAAGCCCTCGATCACCGTGCTCGCACCGGTCTTCACCGGTGATTTCGAGGATGTCTCGAAGGCGAAGGAAGCAGCGCTCACCGGCATCGCCAGCGGCGCGGACGTGCACTATCAAGTGCTCAACACCGGAATGAAGGGCCTGGTGCAGGCCGCCCGCGAGCACAACACCTCCGTGATCGGCGGCCCGTTGCCGAAGGAATGCGGCAGCGACGCAAACTTCATCGCGTACACGAAGTCGGACACCGGCGCTGAGCTGCGTTACGCCATCGACGAGGCGCTGGCCGGCACCTGGAAGCCGGTCAATAAGGCGTTCGGCCTCGCGTCGGACACCGGAGCCGCTGGCTTCACGCTCTGCACCGGTGACGCCGCCGTGCAAAAGAAGGTCGACGAGATCATCGCCGACATCAAGTCCGGAAAAATCAAGACCATCTGAGGACCCAATGTCGTCGAGCTCCGAGCTAGCACGAATGGATGCGGTCACGATCGCCCGCGAGGTACGCGCGCGCAGGCTGTCCGCGGTCGAAATTGCAGACGCCGCGATCGAGCGCATGAACGCGCTCGATCCGACGCTGCACGCTTTCTGCACCAAGGCACCCGACGTCGCGCGCGCTGCGGCACAGCGTGTCGACGACGAGCTCAGGGCCGGGCGCGATCCCGGTCCGCTTGCGGGAGTGCCGGTCGGCATCAAAGATTTGGTAAGCACCGCTGGCATTCGCACGACCTCGGCCTCTTGGGCCTACGCGGACTTCGTCCCGGACGAAGACGACGTGGTCGTCGAGCGCCTGCGCGCGGCCGGCGCCGTGATCCTCGGCAAGACGAACGCAACGGAGTTCGGCTACAGCGGCACGAGCGACAACCCGGTCTTCGAGGCCACGCGCAATCCGTGGAACCCCCAGCTGTCCCCGGGCGGCTCGAGCGCCGGCTCGGGCGCAGCCGTCGCGTCGGGGATCTGTCCATTCGCGATCGGTAGCGACGGTGGCGGGTCCGTCCGCATTCCGGCCAGCTTCTGCGGCCTGTACGGCATCAAGGCGTCCATGGGCCGCGTACCGCTCTATCCCGGCTGCAAGGACGAGCGTTTTCCAGGAGTTTCTAGCTGGGAATCGCTCGAGCACATCGGACCGATGAGCCGAACCGTCGCCGATAGCGCGCTCATGCTCTCGGTGATCACGGGGCCCGACGACCGCGATCGCTACTCGTTGCCGGCCGCAGACTTCGATTGGCTCGAAGCGCTGAAGGGAGATCTGCGCGGGCTTCGGGTCGCGTACAGCGCGGACTTTGGCTACGTGACCGTCGACCCGCGCGTGCGCGAGATCGCCCGGCGCGCGGTCAAGGTGTTCGAGAGCCTGGGCTGCATCGTCGAAGAGGCCAACCCTGGCTGGGAAAATCCGGCCAGCGTGTTCGAAGCGATCATGTTCAACGAGACCGACTTGCGCGGGATGCGCAAGCTAGCGGACGAGCTCGGAGATCGCATGAGCCCGCACCTGTCGGCAGGCCTTCGCCGACAATGGACCGCCGAGGAATTCACGGACGCGATGATCGGCCGCAAACGCGTGTGCAACGCGATGTGGCGCTTCATGCGCAACTACGATCTGCTGCTGACGCCAACGCTGGCGGCCTTGCCGTTCGAAATCGGTCCGCTGGGCAAACTCGGACCGAACCTGATCGACGGCAAATCCGTGGGCGAAACCCACTGGCTCTCGTTCACGTTTCCGATGAACTTCACCGGGCAACCGGCGGCCACCGTGCCCGCTGGCTGGACCGACGATGGCCTACCAGTGGGCCTGCAGATCGTCGGTCGCCACCTGGCGGACCGGCTCGTACTGCGCGCGTCCGCCGCGTTCGAAGCCGCGGCACCGTGGAAGCATCGCTGGCCGAAGGTCAGCATGCTGGAAGGAAAGGGACCGTGATGAACATGCTCCATCGCATCGACTCGAGTGACCTGCCGCGCGCACCGCTTCAGCTCGCCGCGCCGAGCAGCGCGCTTTCGCTCGAACTCCGCTCCGTCACCAAGCGCTTCGGCGCGGTCACCGCGCTCGACGACGTTTCGCTGGAGGTGCGCGCGGGCAGCGTGCACTGCGTACTCGGCGAGAACGGTGCCGGAAAATCGACCCTGTGCGGGCTCGTGTTCGGTACCCAGCGCCCGGACGCAGGCGAGATCCGCGTCGACGGCAAAACCCTCGATGCGCGACGGCCGGCGGACGCTCTGGCGCGGGGCATCGCCATGGTGCACCAGCACTTCTCGCTCGTCGGCACGCTGACGGTGGCGGAAAACCTGGCCCTCGGCGGCCTGCACCGCCGGCGTGGGGTGCGCGAGGCCGCCCAACGCTTGCACGAGCTGGGCGAACGCTACGATCTGCGAGTCGATCCCAATGCCGTCGTCGAGCAGCTGTCGGTTGGCGAGCGCCAGCGCGTGGAGATCCTGAAGGCGCTCTCGAGCGAGCCGCACTTGCTCGTGCTCGATGAGCCGACCGCTGTACTGCCCCCGGGCGAGATTGCCTCGCTGCTCCAGCTCTGTCGCAGGATCGCCGATGACGGGCGTGCCGTCGTGCTCGTCACGCACAAACTCGGCGAAGCGCGCGCGGTCGCCGAGCGTGCCACGGTGCTGCGTGGCGGTCGCTCCGTCGCGACGCTCGACTTGGACTCGGTGGACGACGACGAGCTCGTACGCCTCATGGTCGGACGCGACGTCGGTGCCACCGGTGGTGCGGTAGCGGCCGCACTCGGGTTGACCGCGGGCAGCGGCGCCCGCCCGATCGAAGCGCCCGTGTCGACTTGCGACGGGCCGCCGGCGATCAGCGTGTCCGGGCTCACGCTCGAGGCGGGCGGCCGCGCGCCGATCCTCGATGGCATTTCGATCGAGGTCCGGGCCGGCGAGATCGTCGGTTTGGCCGGCGTCGAGGGCAACGGCCAGAGCGAGCTCGCACGCATCCTCGCGGGAGCCCAAGCTGCAACTCGGGGTGAGCTGTGCCTGGCCGGTCACGACGTCGCGGAACTGCAACCGCGCGAGCTTGCCGCGCTCGGCCTTGCCGTGATCCCTGAGGATCGCCACACCGAAGCGTGCATCGAAGGCCTCAGCATCGCCGAGAACCTGGTCTTGGGCGAGTTGCCGCAATACTCACGCTTCGGGCTGCTGCGACGAGGCGCAATCGCTGCGCGCGCAAAACAGCTGATGTCAGACTGGGATGTCCGTGCCCCGGGGCCGGGCGTCGCCATGAAGACGCTGTCGGGCGGCAACCAGCAGCGCGTCGTGCTGGCGCGTGAGCTCTCGCGCGATCCGCTGGTCGCAGTGCTTGCCGCCCAACCGACCCGCGGCCTCGACGTTGGCGCGGTGGTCGGTGTACTCACGCGCTTGCGCGCGGCCGCCACGCGCGGAGCCGGCGTCCTGATCATCTCCAGCGAGCTGCCCGAGTTGCTCGCAACCTGTCATCGCATTGCGGTCATCCACCGCGGCCGGATCGTCGGCGAGGTGCTGCCCAGCGAGCCCGGCGCGCTGGAACGCATCGGAACACTCATGTCGGTGGGAGCAGTGCAATCATGATCGCCGCAAACACGGTCGCCACGCGCGCGACAGCCACCCTGAGGCCACTCACGATCCCGTTCCTCGCGACGCTGGCCGCGTTCGCCCTGGGGCTCGTGCTGATCGTCGTCGCAGGCGCACCCCTCGGTGACGCGCTCCGCGCGCTCCAAGACGGCATGTACGGTACGCCGTACGCGCTCGGCGCATCGCTCAACACCGCAGCCCTGCTCGCGTTGGTTGGTGGCGGGTTCATCGTGGCGGCGCGCTGCGGGCTCACGAACGTGGGCGGCGAGGGTCAAATCAACATCGGAGCCCTGGCCGCCACAGCGATTGGCTTGCATGGCGCAGCACACCTCCCCCCGCCTCTACCCGTGGTCATGCCGCTGGCTTTCGCGATCGGCGCGGGCGCCGCGTGGGGCGCGATCGCCGGCGCATTGAAAGCCTGGCGCGGCACCAACGAGGTGATCTCGACGCTGCTCATGAACTTCGTCGCCATCGGCTTGGTCTCGGTGGCCGTTCACGAGCAAAGCCTGCTGCGTCAACCCGCGACATCCGCACAAACCCTGCCCTACTCCCCGCCGTTACCCGAAGTCAGCCACCTCGCGCTCTTGCCCCTCGGTGGCGGCGCGCAGGGCACGATCGGCATCGTGATCGCCGCGTTCGTGTTGATCTCGGTCGCGGTGCTGGTTCGACACAGCGCCTTCGGGCTCAAGTTGCGAAGCGTCGCGCTCGGCAAACAAGCCGCGGCTCGTGCCGGGATCTCACCGGGTGCAATGGAGATCGCTGCGCTGGCCATCGCCGGAGGTGCGGCCGGGCTCGCCGGCGGAATCCTCATGCTCTCCACACCGTTCATCCTGAGGGATGGCTTCTCTTCGGGCTACGGCTTTCAAGGCCTGGTCGTTGGGCTCCTCGCTCGCGGATCAGCAACCGGCGTCGCGCTGGCCGCATTGCTGTTCGGCTTCCTCGACACGGGCGGCATCTCGCTCGAAGTCGGCGTCGGCGTCCCCTCTACGGTGATCCTGATCGTAGAAGCCGTGATTGTGATCACCATCGCCGCCTCCGCGGGCCTTGGAGTCGGACGAAGCAAACAGCGAAGGGTAGTGTCATGAACGGGATTCAGCTTGCAGCTTTCATCGCGGGCGGCGTGCGGCTGGCGCTACCGGTGTTGTTCGCCGCCGTGGGCGAGCTCGTCTCGCAACGCGCAGGCGTACTGAACTTGTCGCTCGAAGGCATGATGCTGACAGGAGCCTTCGGCGCCGCGGTCGGCACTGCGCTCACAGGCTCTGCCGTGCTCGGAGTCTGTGCCGGGATGGCCGTCGCTCTGCTGTTTGCCGCCGGTCAGGCGTTCCTAACCGTGATCGCAGGCGCCAATCAGCTGGTCGTGGGCATCGCCGCGAATGCGCTGGCACTCGGCTTCACGACCTTCGTTGCCCGACATTTGCTGGGTGATGGCGCGGCTGACCGATTCGCAGGCTTTGATAAAATGCGCATCCCGCTGCTGCACGACCTCCCGCTCGTCGGCGAGGGAGTGTTCGGCCAGTCGAGCCTCGCCTATGTCGGGCTCGGCCTAGTCGCGTTCACGCTCTTCGTGCTCAAATGCACCGGTTGGGGCCTAGCCGTCACCGCCGTGGGAGAAGACGCGCACGCCTCGGATCGCGCCGGAACGCCCGTCCGCCTCGTGCGTACACTGGCGATCCTCTGGACGGGCGCGATGGCTGGTTTTGGCGGCGCATTCATCGCGCTCGCCGACGTCCACGCGTTCACGCAGAACATGACCGCCGGGCGCGGCTACCTCGCAATCGTGGCCGTGATCGCCGGAGCCTGGGTCGGCTGGCGCGTAGTCATCGCTTGCTTGGTGTTCGGTGCGGCGACCGCGCTGCAATTTCAAGCGTCGGCACTCAATATCCACGTTCCCGTCGCGCTGCTCGTGATGTCACCCTACATCTTGGCGCTCTTGGCCGTCGCGGGTCTGGTCGGACGACAGCGGCCACCACGCAATCTAACCCTGCCCTTCCTGCGCTGAATGGAGCAAGGCAGCGAGTTCTGGCTCTGGAACCGCCCCCGACGCCGAAGGCTATGACGGGCGCGCCGTGATCGCGTGACCACCAAAACGACCGCTGTTCAGCATTGCGCAGCGGGCCGAGCAAAAGGTGCCCGCGCTACGTCCGAGCAATCTCGTCCGCAATGTCCCGAATTTTGACGACGGCGCGCGCGTAGGAGAGCAGCTCGCCGCTGATCGTTTGGTCGCTGCCGATCAAGACCAATTGAACGCCTTCGTTCTCGACGAGGTGCTGAACGACTTCGTGGAAGTCGCTATCACCTGCGGCCAAGAAGAGCGTGCGCCACTTGCGATGGCCGTGTGAACGCATGAGGTGAAACGCGAGCCCCACGTCGACCGCCTTTTGCTGGATGAGCTCGAAGTGACGACCATTTTCTGGATGAATCACCGGGCCACCTCCCCAGCTCGTCGGCCAAAACAGCGGCCTCTTCTGAAGCCAGTAAAGCTTGACGCGAATGCCCGGTCCATCCGGCGGGCGGTACGCGAGAGCGCTGTGAAAGGCATTTTGCTTGGCGCTCGAGACGTCGGGATCGGAGTTGAAATAGTAGGCGTCGTCGATGCCTGTGGCGAAGGTGCTCTCCAAGTATTGGCGAAGCTTGAGGTAGTCGAGCCGGTCGCTGCGTTTGAGGCTTTGCCACACCTTGTACAGGTAGGCGCCATCGATGAACCAAGCGGCCTCGTCGGTCATGCGCACACCCGTCGGTACATCGGAGACCTGTCGAAAAGCGTCATTGAGGCAGAGAAGCTAGCTCTTTTCGCGAAAGTGCGGGCGGCGCACCGAGCAGACTGGCGTTTTCCGCCCGAAAGCGCGAGGGCATCCTCTAGTATCGAAAAAGGACTCGCATGCTCGAACGAATGGGATGACCGCAGATTCGACAGTTAGCGACGGACGCCTCCGTGGCCTGTCCGATACCATGCGCGCCTTCGCCGAGGCGACCATCGACTATCAGCGCTTGCTGCACACGGTGGCCGAGCGCATGGCGCAGCTCGTCGGGCATGGCTGTGTGATCGCGCTCTTGTCCGAGGACCAACAGCGGCTCATCCCCGCCGCGGTGTTCTTCGAGGATCCGATCCTGATGCAAGGCGCTCAGCGCGTGCTCGGCAACGGCGCAATTCCGATTGGAATATCGAAGCTCGGCAAGCGCTTGATCGAGCAGCGACAATGCGTACTGATTCCGTATTGCGATCAGGAGACATTGAGCGCTGAGCTTTCGCCTCGAAATGCCGAGGCCATGCGCCACGTCGGCGTGCAGAGCCTGCTCGCGCTGCCGCTCGAAATGCGCGGCGGTTTGCTGGGGGTGATTGCGCTGCTTCGTATCGGTCACGGCGCGCTGCCCTTCGATGCGGACGACGAGGCCGTAGCCAAGAACCTGAGCGAGCACGCGGCGCTTGCCATCTCCAACGCGCAGCTGCTGGAGTCGAGGCAACGCGAGATCGACGAGCGGAGGCGCGCCGAGGAGCAAGCCAGCCGCTTCGAGGCGTTGATTCAACACAGCGGCGAGTTCATCGCCATGGCCTCGTTGGACGGCCGCGTGCTCTTCATCAACCAAGCCGGCCGAAAGCTGCTCGGGATCGAGCTCGATGCCGACGTGAAAGAGCTCGAATTACCGAGATTTCACACCCCGGATGGCATGAAGCGCGCGGACGTGATTCGCACCCAGGGTCGCTATCAAGGTCCGGGCCAGCTGCGCCACCTGGTCACCGGCGAACTGATCGACACGCAAGTCAGCTCGTTCTTGGTGCGCGACGCGACAGGTGAGCCGTTTGCGTTTGCGACCGTGCAGCATGACATGCGCGAGATGAAGAGCCTGGAAGCTCACGTGCGCCAAACCCAGCGGCTCGAGGCACTCGGCCGCCTCGCCGGCGGCATCGCCCACGACTTCAATAATATCCTGAGTGTGATCCTCAGCTACAGCACGATCTTGCTGTCGGAGATGGAACCGGGCACCTCCGCCAGCGAGGACGTGCAGGAAATCCATGCCGCGGGCGAGCGCGCCGCGCGCTTGACGCGGCAGCTCTTGGCCTTCAGCCGTCGTCAACTGCTCGAACCGCGAATCGTGGATTTGAACGAAGTCGTAGCCGGGATGGAGAAGATGACGCGCCGCCTGCTCGGCGAAGACATCATCCTCAAGATGATGCTCTGTCCCACGCTGGGCCCGGTCAGGGTGGACGTGGGCCAGATCGAGCAAGTTCTTCTCAATTTGGCGCTGAACGCGCGCGATGCGATGCTCAACGGCGGCGTCTTGACGATTGCGACGGATAACGTGCTCGCCCCCGTCAAGGCTGGCTCTGACGACGCTTTGCCGGCCGTTACGTTGTCGGTCACCGATACCGGCTCGGGCATGGACGAGGCCACGCGCCAGCGCGCATTCGAGCCGTTTTTCACCACGAAAGCCAAAGGCAAGGGCACGGGGCTCGGGCTCGCCACGGTGTTCGGGGTGGTCGAACAGAGCGGCGGGCGGATCTCGGTCGTGAGCGAAGTCGGGCACGGTGCGTCGTTCGTCATTCACTTACCACGCTGCGATGAGCCGCTGCCGGTGCCACGGGTGAGTCTGAGGCCCAAGCAGCCACGCGTGCAAGAGAGCGCAACTATCCTGCTGGTCGAGGACGAAGCGCAGGTCCGCAAGTTGATCCGCGCTATCTTGGTCGGCGCTGGCTACCGCGTGCTGGATGCCGCTGGGCCATTGGAGGCGCTCCGTCAGGCCGAGCAATTCAACGAAGAGATCCACTTGCTCGTGACGGACGTGGTGATGCCCACCATGAGCGGACGCGAGCTGGCCGAGTTGCTGAAGCGAACTCGGAACCAGACCAAGGTGCTGTACCTATCCGGTTACACGGAGGATGCGATCGCGCAGCACGGCGTGCTCGATTCGCACATCGTGCTGCTGCAAAAGCCCGTCACCCCGGACCTGCTCCTCGATCGCGTCCGGGAGATCTTGGAAGCCCCGCTGTCGAGCCGACCGTGAGCAACCGACTGCTATCGAGCCGACTGCTAGCGGTTAGTTGAAGACGACGCTGATGCCGACGTCGAACGAGCTGGCGAAGGCGGAGATATCTTCGTCCGCGTGCGTGTCGCTCGTGGTCATGCCCATCATCCGGAATTGCGGGCCCGCCGCCCACTCCGGCGCGACCCAAAAATCATAGCCAAACCAGGCCGCGCCGCCGATGCCGACCGAGCGTTGCCGGCCATCACCCGTGGTGGCGTTCACGTTTTGGAAGCTCTGCCCGGCGAGGCCAATCAGGCCGCCCAGGTGCCAGCCCCGGGTTGCATCCGGGAAGGCGTCGATGAATGGCCCGATCAAGGTGCTCACGCCCGCATGGCTGCCCACCTCGCGACCGTTGCGCTCGAAGGAAGCGCCGAACAGCGGATCGACCAGTAGTCCACCACCGATGGAGATGCCGGGGCTCGGCGAGCCGCCGATCAACAGATCGAGAGACATCGTGCCGCCGTGTGCGCTGAAATCCGAGTTGGGGCGGTTCCCGTCGCTGAAGCTGCCGTAGTAGTAGCCAAAGCCGACGCTGGCACGCAGGTAGAAGCCTTCGTGAAAGTGATACGTGCGCTGCACGGGCTTGGCGATCGGCTCCGGAGTCAGGTCGATCTTTGGCGGAGGCGAAGCGGGCGCTTCTTGTGGGGGAGCCAGTTGGATCGTTGGCGGTGCCTCGGGCGGTGGTGGACCGGGAGGCGGGGGCGTAGACGGCGGCGAGGCAACCGGGGGCGGCGCGCCCTGCGCCCATGCGCTTGCCGAATGACCAACGATGCAGAGGAGTGGCAGGATCAGAAGTTGAGATTTCATTAATTTATTGCGCCGGTTGCGCGAGCCTCCGCTCCCGGCCCTCTCTCCTATATGGTGTCCAAGACTGGGACGGGTAGGAGCGCGGATCCATTCATCGCGCACGGGGCCTGCAAGCGCGCTCGCCGAGCGCTGACAATACCGCGTTTTCATTGGCATTTTTGGCGCCAAGGGCACGAGCTTAAAATGTCGAGCGGGGAGCCGTTTCAGGCACAGGTCCCCCTGTAATGTCCGACGATCGCCTGCACTGGACGTTCAACGGCGACCCCAATCAGCTGGGCGCGCCGGGCGGGGTGCGTTCGCTGACGGGCGACGACATCAACATGGTGTTCCAGCCCATCGTCGACCTCGAGACGGGCGTGTTGCTCGCGCACGAAGCCTTGGTGCGTTGCAAGCTGCCCCAATACGCTTCGCCGACGCTCTTGTTTCTAGCCGCCGAGAAGGAGCGCGCCTGCGGACACTTGGGGCGTATCATTCGCCAGCAAACCTTCGAGCTTTGTCAGGACACTGCGCTATTCGTGAACGTTCATCCGGAAGAGCTGAGCCAGCGCTGGTTGGTGCGACCGGATGATCCGATATTTTTTCACGAGCGAGAGGTGTACTTGGAGATCACCGAATCGGCTGCGTTCACGCACTTCGATTTGTGCATGAGCGTCTTGAAGGACGTTTGCGCGCGCGCCGGCGTTCACCTCGTGGTCGACGACTATGGTGCGGGGCACTCCAACTTGGCGCGCATCCTCGATCTCAACCCGAAGATCGTGAAGCTCGATGGCGTGCTGATCCGCGGTATCGACAAAGACCCCCGACGCCAGTTGATGGTCCGGCACATGGTCGCGCTGTGCACCGATCTGGGCGCAAAAGTCGTCGCCGAATGCATTGAAACCGTAGAAGAGCTGAAGGCGGTCGCAGACCAAGGCGTGCAATACGGACAGGGATACGTGCTCGCGCGTCCGGCGTATCCGCCGCCCGAGGTCAACTTCCCACTGGCGCGCCGCTCCGTGCCTTCCACACCCGCCAAGAACCGTCCCCCGCCCAAACCGATCGGCAAGCTCACGATCCAGGACACCGCGAACGCCGCTGCTCCCGGTGGCAAGCCGGGGCCCGCGATCCCCCGCCCCAACCCGGTTGCACCGGGCGCGCCGGCACCGGCGGCGCCGGTCGTGCCCGGCTCGCCACGCCCGAGCAGCAAGCCGAGCAAGGGGAACTCCAAGCGGCCGCCCAAACGCCCGACTCCGCCGGCACTGCCGGCGTTGCCGAAGCGGCCACCGCCGCTGCCCGGCGCGCGCTAGCGCCTCGGCACTGTTCGGTCGCTCAGACCGAAAACGAAAACTCACCCGCCTCGCCGCGGTTCGGGCACTGAAATTGCGAGTTTTTCAGGCTGATTGCCAGGCCATTCAGCTCGACGCGATCGCCGCTGTAACCCTTGAGGGTAAAGCGCAGTTGGCTGCGGCGGAACTCGGGAAAGCCGTTGCCTGACGTGCGCCAGCTGACCCTGACCCGATCGCCGCGACGCGAGACCTCGAACGTGGTCCGTAGGTAAGCGCCCGACGCGAACGCTTTGCTCACGCCGTCATCTTCTTGCAACATGGCTTGCGTATCGCCGTCTTCATCGGGAACAATCACATGGAGTTCGAGCAGCTCCGGATAGTGACCCATGGTCGAGAGCGGTGCTTGGTCGTACATTGGGATCACGTAGCCGCCGCGTTCGAAGAGCGGAATGCGATCCGCTGGCGCAGATGCGGTGATGACTTGTCCGCCCGCGTGGCGCTCACCGGTGTAGAAGTCGACCCAGCTGCCGGGCGGCAGATACACGTGGCGCGCCGTGCAGCCGGGCGTCATCACCGGTGCAACCAACAGCGCTTCCCCGAATAGATAAGCGTCGTCCGTCTCCCAGGCTTGGCGGTCGTCCTGAAAGTCGAAGACGAATGGACGCTGCACGGGCGCGCCGGTTTCGCTCGCGACCACGAAAGCACTGTAAATGTAGGGCAAAAGTCGATAGCGCAGCTCGATCGCGGTGCGCGCCGCCTTCTCCGTCCCGGGACCGAAGCTCCACGGGTATTTGTCGGGTTCACTGCGTTCGCTGTGGTAGCGGCAGAACGGGGTCAGCGCGCCGTACTGCGTCCAGCGCGCGGCGAGCTCCGCGCTGGGGCTCGACATGAAGCCCGGGATGTCACCGCCGATGAAGGCTTGACCGGAGACGCCCATGCCAGCCGTCATGGGAATGCTCATCGCCAAGTGCGACCACTCCGCGCAATTGTCGCCCAGCCACTGCGCCGCGTAGCGCTGGATCCCGGAGAAGCCGGCCCGGCTCAAGATGAACGTGCGCAGCGACGGCTCGGCCGCGAGCAAGCCCTCGTGGGTGGCCATCGCCATCAGTAGTCCATACTGATTGTGGAAGCGCTCGTGCGGATGGTTTTCACCATCGCGATCGAAGCGCATCTGGAACGGCGCCACTTGGCCCGTCGCGGGCTCGTTCATGTCGTTCCAAATGCCGGCAATGCCCGAGGCCACATGGCGAGCGTTGAGCTCCCCCCACCAAGCGCGCGCCTCTGCTTTGGAAAAGTCAGGGAACGCGGTTCTGCCCGGCCAAACTTGGCCGATGTACACGTTGCCGGCGTCGGTCTTGCAGAACAAATTCTGGGCCCGCCCCTCGTCGAAGACCGCGTAGCCGGGCTCGTACTTCACCCCGGGGTCCACGATCGTGATCACGCGCAGCTTGTTCTCCGCGAGATTGCCGAGTAGCCCCGGCAAATCCGGGAATTTCTCCGTATTCCAGGTAAATACCCGGTACTCGTTCATGTACTCGATATCGAGCCAGAGCACGTCACACGGGATCTTGCGATCGCGGTATTGCTTGCCGATGCGTCGTACGTCCGCGTCGCTATAGTCATACCAGCGGCATTGGTGGTGACCGAGCGCCCAGATCGGGGGCAGGGAGATGCGCCCGGTGATGAAGGTGTAGGCCTCGAGCACGTCTTTCATGTCCGGGCCCGCGAACACGTATTCGGTGTATTGCCCGCCGTGGAACTCGACGCGATAGCAGTCGCTGGCTTCGAACTCGAAGTTGGCTTTGTAGCCATTGTCGATGAACGAGCCCGACAGGGAAGCCGAATGAGCGCTCGTGCGCGAGTGATAAAAGAACGGGATCGAAGTGTAATACGGGTCGAAGCTGGTGCTCGTTCCGGGCAGCATTTCTGCCTCTGGCAAGCGATTTTGCGCGAGTACCCCCGGGTGCAGCACGTCCGTGTTCCAGAGGATGAAGTTCCGCCCGCGACGGTTGAAGCGGCCGGTCTTCTCGCCCAAACCGTAGATTGCGTCGTGCCGCGCCATGCGGCGAGTGAGCACGAACGAGTCGTTCAGCTGCAGATAGCCGTGTGAACACCCATCCGGACCAGCGACGTCTTCGAACACTACCGAGCCATCTGTGCGGTACGCGGCCAAACCGAACGCTGCGCGCCAAATCACCAATTTGAGCCGCGAGGTCTCGAGCGTGATGACGTCAGCCGCTTCATTGACCTCGAATGGCACGGGCGGCGGCATGTTGAAGGCCGCGGCATAGGTCGGCGCTTCATCGAATTTCCCCGAGCGCGAGATCTTGAGCCGAAGTACGTCCGCGCGGATCACGTCTACGCGAAATTTCTCTTCGCCAACGGTGAGCAGGAGGCCGCGATCGCTGCGTTCGACCGCGGTCACGGCTCCGAGTCCGACGTGATACTTGGGGTTGATGCTTCGGCTCGCCACGACCGCAGCCTAACATTATCGGAATAAGTTCGACCGATCCCGGCGGGTTTCGACTAGAACGCGGGATCGGCGATGAAAGGACCGCTACGAGCCCTGTCTCACCGCGTCAGCGCGCTGGCCCTGATCACGGCAGTGGCTTCACTCGTGGTCACCGCGAGCTCTGGCTGCTCCACGAGCCGCGACAAGCAGGCCCCGCGACACCTGACCTATTGGGAGAAATGGACCGGCTTCGAGGGTGAAGCCATGGACGCGATAGTCGACGACTTCAACGCCAAAGAAGCCGCGCACGCCAAAGCCGACCCGAACTACGCGCCGATCGAAGTCGAGAAGGTCACGATCACCAAGATCGAACAGAAGCTGTTGATCGCCATTGCCGGTGGCAATCCGCCCGACCTCGCCGGCCACTACAGCTTTGCCGTTGCGGCCTACGCAGACCATGGCGCGCTCACCGACCTCGGGCCACTGCTCGCAAAATCCGGCTTCGATCGCAACCGTTACATCGAGCACTACGTGCAACTCGGCGAACACCGGGGCAAGACTTGGGCGCTTCCGCTCGTGCCCGCTTCGACGGCGCTCGTGTTCAACAAGCGCTTGTTCCAAGAAGCGGGTCTCGATCCCGATCATCCCCCCACCACCATCGAAGAATTCGATGCCTACGCAGAGAAGCTCACGAAGTGGGAAGTGACGTTGCCCAGCGGCGAGAAGCAAATCCAATCAGGCTATTTGCCGAATGTGCCGGCTGCGCAAAAGCGCTTGCTTCAAGCGGGCTTCTTGCCCGGCGAGCCCAGCTGGTGGCTGACCGGCTGGGGCGATTTCTTCGGCGGTCGGCTGATCGACGGCCCCGACACGATTAGCACTGCGAATCCCGCAAATATCCGCGCTTTCGAGTGGGTGGCTTCGTACTCGAACAAGCTCGGCGTGGGCGTGATCAAACGCTTCCGCTCCGGCTTCGGCAATTCTTCGAGCCCCCAAAGCGCGTTCTTGTCCGGCAAGGTCGCGATGGTGTTGCAGGGCGTGTGGATCCACAACTACATCGAAAAGTATGCGCCTGGCCTGCGCTGGGGTGCAGCCCCGTTCCCCTACCCCGCGGATCGCCCCGAGCTGGCCGGCACCACCCACGCCGAGGCCGACGTACTGATGATCCCGAAAGGCTCGGCGCACCCGAACGAAGCGCTGGCCTTCATGCAGTACGCGAGCACGCAAGCGGTGCTCGAGAAGCTCTGCCTCGGTCAACAGAAGTTCACCCCGCTCGTGAGCGTGAGCGATGAGTTCTGGCGCGCTCACCCGAATCCATACATCCGCTTGTTTCGCGACCTCGGCGTGAGCAAGAACGCAGTCAACATCCCCAAGACCGGGATCTGGAACGAATACAATCGCGAACTGGGCAACGCCGTGGATCTGATTCAGAGCCTGAAGCAGCCGCCCGCGCAGGCGCTCGCTGAAGTGCAAGAAAAGATGCAAGCTGCGCTCGACCGCGATACCAAGATCCTCGCCCTCCGGCAGGCCCAGTGAAGGCAAGCTCGCTCGACCGCGCCAACCGCAGAAATGGCCTGCTTTTCTGCCTGCCTTGGCTGATCGGGCTGAGCGTATTCCTGATCTACCCGCTGTGCGCAGCGCTCTACTACTCGCTGTGTGATTACTCCGTGCTCTTGCCGCCGGTGTTCATCGGCTTGGACAACTACGCGGGCCTCATGCGCGATCCGTTGTTCTGGAAGAGCCTGGGCAACACCGCCTACTTCGCGGCGGGCTCGGTCACGCTCGGCTTGCTCGTCTCGCTGAGCTTGGCCCTGTTGCTCAATTCCAAGGTGAAGGGGCTCGGCCTGTACCGAACCATCTTTTTCCTGCCTTCGTTGATGCCGGTGGTGGCCAGCAGCATCCTGTGGATGTGGATGTACAACGGGCAAAGCGGCCTGATCAACACCGGGCTCCACTCGCTCGGCGTCAACGGGCCGGCATGGTTGGCGGATCCGCTATGGTCCAAACCTGCGATCATCATCATGGCGGTTTGGGGCGCGGGCAATGCCATGGTCGTTTACCTCGCGGGCCTGCAAGACGTCCCTACGTCCCTTTACGAAGCAGCGCTGATCGACGGCGCGGGCTTCTTTCAGCGCCTGATCCACGTCACGATCCCGATGATCTCGCCGGTCATCTATTTCAACGTGGTGCTGAGCATCATCTCGGGCTTTCAAGCCTTTACCCAGGCTTTCATCATGACTGGGTCGACGGGGGCGCCCGAGCGTTCGACCCTTTTTTACGTGCTGAATTTGTACAATGTCGGCTTTCAGGATCTGCGCATGGGCTACGCCTCGGCGATGGCCTGGGTGCTGTTCGTGATCATTCTCCTGCTCACCTTGGCCGCGACCAAGCTGTCGCAGCGCCTCGTCACGTACGATCGCTGAGCCGCCGGCCATGCCCAGCCCGAACCCGCTCAATCGCACGAATCCGCTGATTCACCTGCCACTGTTGGCCTTGGCTACGCTCTTCGCGCTGCCGCTCTTGTGGTTGCTGCTCAACTCGGTACAACCTCGTGAGCAGGTCGGCAAGATCCCTCCGGAGTGGCTGCCCCGCCAGTCGTATCTCAAAGTCGGCAACGAAACCGTACCCGTCACGCCTCCCGTCCCGGTGGGCACCGACAAGCTCGTGGTGGTGCCCAATGCGGGTCCGAAGCGCGGCCTGCATTTGCTGGTCGAACCGACGGATTTTCACGACGGCCAAGTCAAGCTTCGTAGCCAAGTCGCCGATCGCGTCCTGGAAGCGAGCTATCCCGCCCAGCTCGCGCAGTCGGTGCCGGCCCACTTCGTGGTCGTCAAAGAGTGGTTCTTGTCGAAATACAGCAGCCGCGAAGCGCGCGTCTTTTACGTCGAGCCGAGCGCGGTGCAGCGGCAAATAGCGCCTGTTTTCGGCAATTATCCGGAAGCGGTGCGGGCCCTGAGCGCAAGCGAGAAAGACAAAGCGCGGCCACTCGGCGAGCTGCTCGGCAAATCCGCGCTGCCTTGGACGCACAAGGGCGATCGCACGAAGACGATCACCTTCATCACCTACTTGAGCAATACGTTGCTCGTGGCACTGCTGTCGGTGATCGGCACGCTCTGCTCGAGCTCACTCGTGGCCTACGGCCTATCGCGCATCCAGTGGAAGGGCCGCGCCACGCTGTTCAGCATCACTCTCGCGACCATGATGGTGCCCTTTCCCGTGCTCATGGTGCCCCTGTACGGCGTGTTCCGCAGCTTGGGTTGGATCGGCACGCTACTCCCGCTTTGGGTACCGACGTTCTTCGGCGGTGCCTTCAACATCTTCCTGTTGCGCCAGTTCTTCCTCACCATCCCCAGCGAACTCTCGGACGCCGCCCGCATCGACGGCTGCAGCGAATTCGAAATCTTCTGGCGCATCGTCCTGCCCCTCTCCCGCCCTGCGCTCTCGGTCGTCGCGCTGTTCACCTTCCTCAATGCGTGGAACGAGTTCCTAGCCCCGCTGATCTTCCTGACCGAGCCCGAGACATTCACCATGGCCCTCGGTCTCCAGCAGTACCAATCGCAATTCGGCGGCAGCGAATGGCACCTGCTGATGGGCGCCTCCGCCTTACTCGTGATGCCGATCATCGTGCTCTTCTTCTTCGCCCAAAAGAGCTTCATTCAGGGCATCAGCACGACGGGCATGGGCGGCCGCTGATGGGTTGATGGTCGCGCACCGCATCGCGACCGTCGTAGCCTTCGGCGTCCAAGTTCGGTGCCCGGAGTATCGGTGCCGCAGTCGGTAGGTGCTTTGGGTGCCTGGGTGCGGCGCTCGCGAGCCGCGGCGAACGGAGATCTCAGCAGGTCGACTCGAGACTCAACGGCGCTCTGTCGCGGGCGCGCGGAGTTTGCCTCGGCAAAGGCTCGCGGGGGGGCACCCGCTAGTCCGGCCGCGAACTGCGGGTACACTGCACCGGGTCATGCTCAGCAGCACAGCAGGCCACGCCGATCTCCTTCCGCTATTGCCCGAGAGCATCCTCGGCGTCGTGGAGAACATCGAACCGATCAACATCGGGCTATCGGGAGCCGGCGTTTACGCCGTCGCGACGTCCCGCGGCAGCTTCGTGTTGCGCGTTCAACCCAATGCACCCGAGCCGCAATTCGTACAACAGCTGCGCGTGCTGCGGCGCGCGAGTGCCGCTTTCGTCGCGCCCGCCGTGGTGCACGTGGTAGAAACCGCGCGCGCAGTGGTTTCAGTGCGCATCGCGGGCATGCCCTTGGCCGCCGTCCTGGCGCAACCGGCCCAGCGTGACGTGGTGCTCGCGTCCGTCGTCGATGCCCTGCAAGCGGTGCACGCGCTCGATACGTCGGGAGTCGAAGCGCGGGACCCGCTCGGCTACGCGCGCGCGGCCTGGGACGCATGCCGTGATCGGCCGGGCTTCCCGAGCTGGGCGGCATCGCTGGAGCCAGCATTCACCGAGTTCTCCGGCGTGCTGGAGCGTGATGGGCGCCGGGTAGTGAGCCACAACGACGTGAATCCAGCCAATTTCCTGTGGGACGGCGCGCGCGTCTGGCTCATTGACTGGGAGATCGCAGGGTTGGGGCACCCCTACTACGATCTAGCGGCGCTCGCGCTCTTCCTACGGCTCGACGACGACGCAGCGCTCGCGTTGGTCGCTCGCCACGATGGTGCGCCCCCGGACGAGCGTGCGCGCCACACGTTTCGGGCGCTGCGCCGGCTCGCGGGGCTGATCACCGGGCTCACCTTCCTCGGTCTAGTGGACGACCTGCGCGTGCGTAGCGCGGCCATGCTCGCGGACGCGCCGTCTCTGGCCGACTGCTACGCGGGGCTTCGCACCGGCCAGCTCGACATGCAAAGCGCGCACGGTCGCGCCTCGATGGGCCTCGCGCTGCTGGCACTGGGCTGCGCGCCTTAGTCGGGCACTGATCCGAGCGCGAGGTGCGATGCCGGCTCGCGATCGCCCCAATCAATCGTGACCCGAGCCCTGCGTCGCGCCCGGTGCGAGCCCGAAATCGCTCACGCCGTCGATGTGCTTGCCCGCGGCGAAGCCTTCGACGATCGGCACGAGCTCTTTCTCGTACACTTCCCCGGCCCAGAAATAGCGCAATTTGCCAGTTGAATCGAACAGGAACGAGACCGGGATCATGCCCGGCCATTTCGGGTTCATGGCGATCTTGAAGGCTTGCAGCGGTGCTGCGGCGGCGAAGCTCGGTAGCTCGATGTGCAGCGAATCGAGCACGTCTTTGGCCGCGGCATAGCCTTCCGGATCGTCGACGGAGACGAGCCAGATCGGCACGCCTTGGGCGGCCAACTTGGGCGCCACGCGAGCCAACATGGGCAGCTCCTCGCGGCACGGATCGCACCAGCTCGCCCACGCGTTGATCACGACGCCTTTGTGGCCGCTCTTGCGGATCTTCTCGAGCAGCGCGCCGCCGTCGACGACGGGCAGCGCCGCGCGGGGTTCAGCGCTCGGCTCGGCGCTCGGCACCAGATCTGCGCGCGGTCCGAACGCGGCGGCGCTATCCAACGCAGCGGCAGGTGTGCGTCGCGTGCTCTTGGTTCGCGAGCAAGCCACCGCCGAAACCGCCAAAATCAGCGCCAACGAGCGCAGCGACCCATGCCAAACGAAAGAACTCACAGCCACAGAATATCAGGCACCGTTGCTTCGGCATCTTCGATGATGCGTTCCATCTGCGAGTCGCTCAGGTTGAGTTCGGTTCGGCTGACTTCGAGGTCGAAGTCGTCTACGGCGTCCCCGGGCAAGAGCACGCCCCGCTCATCCACGGGGCCGACGACGCTCGCGCCAAAGCGCTCGCTCAAACGGTCCGCAATGTGGATCGCGGCGGCGACCCGCGAGGTCTCACCGGTGTGCAAATGATGGTGGTGGCCGACGACTTCTTGCAGCTCGTTGGGCAAGCTCCAAAGCTTGGTGATCAAGCGAGAGGCCTGCTCGTGCAGCACGTCTATCTCGCCCCAAATTTGAATCAGAGAGGGGCTGTCTTCCGCTTCGATGTTGGATACCGCGAAGAGCAGGCCGGCGAAGCCGATATCATGCAAAAGGCCGCATAAGAACGCATGCTCTTCGTCGATCTTGGCGTGTTTGCAGACGATGCGGGCGATGTACGCGGTGACCGTGCTGTGGCGCCGGATTTGCTCGATGGTTTCGCCGTACTCCGCGAGCTGAAACACCCCTTGATTGAGCGCGGTCTCGAAGACCAGATCGCGCACCGTGCGCACGCCGAGCCTCACCACCGCTTCTTTCAAGGAGCGAATGCGGGTGCGCGCGGCGTAGAGCGGTGAGCCAATCAAGCGCATCACGCCGCCCGCGAGCATTTCGTCTTGCTCGAGCAAGCGCACGACGCGGTCGACCGTCGCGTCATCGCGATTGGATAGCGTCATCAACTCGAGCGCCACGCCGGGCAGCGGCGGCGGACGATAGTTGGGATTGTCGAAGGTCTCGATCAGCTGAGCCCCGAGCGTCGCGGCGATCAGAGACTCAGCCATGATTGCCTCGCATCGTTCATGGAACCTCGTACAGCTCGACGCCCTCTACCGAAGGCGTCTTCGAGCCGTCCTTCAAGTATGCCGGATTGTCGAAGGCCACGCCGCCTGCCTTGGCGCGGAGCCCGCATACCGAAATGTGTTCCAACCCTTCCGAGGTAGCGTTGCAGAACGGCGCACCGCGCCACTCGGCGCTCACGCGATGGGGGCTGGGCAGCGTGATTTTGAGCTCGTATTTGCCTGGATCGAGCGAAAAATAGAGCTTCTTGTTCTGCTCGATGGGCAACGCCTCGACCACGACTTTGCGCACCACATCGACCTTGAACTCTGCCGAAGCGTCACCGGCGCGGGCGATCAGATTGGCCGTGCCGACCGATTTGGGAACGAGTTGCCCGTCCTTCGGATAGGCGACGCCCGAGTTCTTGGAGAAAAATGTCACATCTACGTCCGTGAGCTCCGCGCCTGATTTGTCCAAGGCTCGCACCTTGGGCGAAAATGGACCCGCGCTCAATTCGACGCGACCGACGTTTGCGGCGTCGATGCGCTCGACGAGCCGACAGCGGACGGCAGCCGAGCGGCTCACGCCAGCGATCGACACATTGACCTTGCCGTCGCCCGAACGCGCGCACTTCAGCATCCCGGCTTTGCTCACCGAGCCCAGGTCCGCGGGCTCGAGCGCGTAGTCCGCGCCGTCGGTCACGAGCTTGCGTACCCCTTGTGCGTTGGTGGCTTGCACGGACACGGCCACGACCGCCCGTGACGCGATCACGCTCGGAATTTCGAGTTTGATCTCGCTCGGCGCCTCACGTTGTTCGCAGCCGAGCGCGACGCACGCCAAAATGAAGCCGACGCGAAGTAGCGGCGCGCTCCGCGTGGCGCCCGGGTCCCGATGAAACAGCATGGTTCCCAGAACTCTTACTATGCCGCAGAGGCCGCACGCCAGCCCAGCGAGCCAGTGGGTACAGCGGTCAGGCGAGCAGGGCGAGCAGATCTTCGCGCGTGATGCCGGCCGCGTCGCCCGTGCCTTCCAAAGCAGCGTCCGCGAGCGCGCGTTTTTTGGCTTGAAGTGCCAAAATGCCTTCTTCGACCGTATCCTTGGCGATCAGGCGATAGACCAGAACCGGGCGGTTTTGACCGATGCGGTGCGCGCGATCGGCAGCTTGGTCTTCCGCAGCGGGGTTCCACCACGGATCGAGCAGAAACACGTGATCGGCCGCGGTCAGATTGAGCCCGGTACCGCCCGCTTTCAGTGAGGTGAGCAGGACGGGCGGTCCGTCTTCGGCCTGAAACGCATTGACCACCGCGGCGCGATCGCGCGTGCGACCGTCCAAGCGCACGAATTTCATGCCTGCACGATTGAGATGCGGCTCCACCAAGTCCAAGAGGCTGGTCCACTGCGAGAAGACCAGCGCCTTGTGCCCTTCGGCCTGCACCTGCTCCAAGCTCTCCAGCAGCGCCTCGATCTTGCTCGAGGTTTCGGCTTGCTGCCCGGGCACGAGCGCCGGGTGACATGCCGCTTGACGCAAGCGCAAGAGCGCCTCCAACGCCTGCAGCACGTTGCCGCCCTTCTGCAGCTTCTCCAGCAGATCCTTCTGCGTCGCGGCGCGCACCGCGTTGTACAGATCGCGTTCGCTCGCTTCGAGTTCGATCTCGAGCACCATGTCCGTGCGCGGCGGCAGCTCCGGCGCGACTTCACGCTTCAGGCGCCGCAGGATGAACGGCTTGGTCTTCTCGCGCAGCTCGGCGAGCTTCTTCTTGTTGCCTTGCTCGATCGGCAAGCTGTACCGATCGCGGAACTGCGAGCGCCCCGAGAGCAAACCACGGTGCGAGAAGTGGAACATGCTCCACAGCTCTTCCAAGCGATTTTCCAGGGGGGTACCGCTCAATGCGACCGGGAAATTGGCTTTCAACGCGTACGCAGCGCGTGAGACCTGGCTGTCCGGGTTCTTGATCGCCTGCGCTTCGTCCAGCACCACCGTGTCCCACGTCTCGGCGGCGAGCCGCTCGGCGTCGAGCCGCAAAATCGCGTAAGTCGTAATCGTCAGGTCGGCGCGCTTGTCCAACTCGCGGCGCGGCCCCTGATAGATCGCGATCTTGAGGCCCGGACGAAAGCGGCGCGCCTCTGCCTCCCAGTTGTGGAGCACGCTCTTCGGACAGACGATCAGGGTGCGCCCGTTGACGGCGCACAGCGTTTGCAACGTCTTACCGAGACCCATGTCGTCGGCCAGGACGGCGCCGAGCCCGGCATCACGCAAGAAGCACAGCCAATCGACACCGACCTTTTGGTAGGTGCGGAGCGTTGCGGTCAGATCTTTGGGCAGCTCGACCTCGGGCAAGCTCTCGAAGCCGTGGATCAGCGGGGCCAGCTTGTCGAACGAAGGCGGGCGCGGCTGATCGAGGTCGTCACACAAAGCGGAAAGCGCCGGGATGGAGACCCGGGACACGCGCCCTTCGGCATCACGCGCGGAGAGCAGATCCGCCACGCGGTCGCCGAACTTTTCGAGCCAATCGCTCGGTAGTGGCGCCCAGCCGCCGCCTTCGAGCGGCACCAGCGAGAGGCCGTCTTGCCAAGCGCGCAGCACCGCTTCGGCGCTGGCCTTGCCACGGCGCGGCTCGCTGCCCTTCGGCGCATCACTGTCCGGCGGCACCTCGAACTCGATGTTCAGCGTATCGCCGTTGATGCGGATTTTGGCTTCAACGGCGGCTGTGCGCACCAAAGTGGCACCGGGCTCGCCACCCGAGCGACCTTGGAATTCGCGCAGCTTGGCCGCGAACTTGTTGGCCTCTTGGCCGTCGAAATCGACGCGCCGACCGGGCACCAAGAACAGCTCGTCGCGCAAACGGCCAATCAGGCGGCGCTCGCCGATCTCGTCGCGCTCCGGGACGTCCCCCTGCACGTGCACGAGACGGCTGCCTTCGACGCGCACGCAAATCGGATCGCCGTACACGATCATCGGCACGACGCTGAGCGTGTGAGCCGCGTGGCTCAAGTCGAACGAGATGCGCGGCGGCATGCGCGTCTTGCCACGACGCGGCATGCGCTTGGACTCGATCACGACTTTGATCTTGGACTCGATCTCCGGCATCACCTTGGTGGCCATTTCGCCGACTTCACCTTGCGGGAAGCGACGCCGGAGCGGCAGGCGCTCGAGCTTCAAGCCAGTGAGGTCCGTCAAGCCGAGCGGACGCAAGGTGTTGCCGACTCGGCCCAAGCCGAGCTCTTCCACCACGGTAAGCTCTGGATTCTGCTCGACCGCGAGTACGATGTCCTCGCCCTCGTCGTAGACGCGTCCGACGGGCAAGAGCGGCTCGGCAGAGACCGAAATCGGCTTGCCATTGAACTCGACCGTTGCGTTGTTGAGCGCCTCGAGCAGGCTCTGCCATACGCCGGGGCGCAACACACCCCGCGAGGCCGCGGTCAGGATGCGATCGACCACCAGATCACCGGGGCCGGGCGAGAGTGCGAACTTGCCTTGCACCGAGGCGAGCGTGCCCTCGAGCTTCGTCCGTTGTTCGCCGACCAGCACGAAGCGATCGAGGGTTAGCCCCGACATCGGCAAGCGCCGGAACGAGTACACCAGCTGAGCACCGGACTTTTTGGCATCCGGTAGGCGCTGCCCCGCCTGCGCGACCTTTTGTACGGCGAGGAACGCGGCAATCACGTGCACGCAAGGATCCGCGGGGCCCGGGCAATCACAGGTCCACTCCAGATCGCGGGTGAACAGTGAGACGGTCAGGTAGGACGCTCGAGCTGGAACGCGAACGCGCAGGTCTAGCCGGCCATCGCTCTCCTTTTCCAGCGAGACCGAATCCTCACGGGCCAGCTTTACACCCTGGGCCCAGATTGCAGGTAGTGCTTGCTTCTTCAGCGTGTCGAGAAGTTCTTTCAAGGACCGACGAAGATACTACCGACGGCAGCAGAGGCAAGGCTTTCGCTTCGCTCTTTCGTGCTTTCGCATGCGCGTCGGGCGTCTCGTCTTGCGCCATCCTCACCGGGGGCTCCGCGTGCGTCTCAGCCGCCGCGTCTCACGCCGTCTTGCCTGCGCTTTCCCGGGCCGCATTGCACGCTGGCGCGAAAACAATAGACTTGCGGGATGCACCGCCGGGCGATCTTCAGCTTGGCAGGCCGCGCGCTGCTCGCAGTTGCGCTCCTGGGATTGACGGGCAGCGTCTCCGCGGACGCGGGTACCCCGAAGGTTACCCCTTGGGAAAAATTCGACGAGAATGAGGGCATCGCGGTCTACCGTCGCGAGGTGGCGGGTAGCCCGATCATCGCCCTCCGCGGTGAAGGCGTGGTGGATGCGCCCATTTTGCGGGTAGCGAGCGTCCTGGTCGACACTTCCCGCTCGACGGAGTGGATCGACCGCTTGGAGGAGGTCAAGGTCGTGCGCAAGCTGGGCGAGAACGAGCACGTCCATTGGACTCACATCAGCACACCCATCGTGATGAAAGACCGGGACTTCGTGTACGCGATCAAGCTGGAGCTCGACCCCGCCCACAAGAAGGTGATGTTGAACTACCACTCCGTATACGACTCAGGCGCGCCCAAGACCGACTACATCCGCGGCGAATTCAAATTCGGCACCTTCACGCTGACTTCACTCGAGGGCGGCAAGAAGACGCACGTCTTGGCCGAGGTGCTCGCCGACCCCAAGGGCTCGGTAGCCAAATGGATCGTGAATCTGTTCCAAAAGAGCTGGCCGCACAAAACCATCGCCAGCCTACGCCGTCAGGTCGCCAAAAAAGACATCGTGGACCAGCCGCGCCTGAAGGAGCTACTCACTCAGCAGGGTTACTGAGCCTTCGGGCAAGCGAGCGCCGAGCCGGTCCAAAGCCGCCGCCTCGCAGCGCACATCCACGAACACGCCGGCCTCTTCGTAGCGAGTGCCCAGGACGTTCATCGTGGCGTGCATTTCCGCGAGCAAGCGCTGTTCGCTGAAGGGCACGAGCACCTCCGCGTGCACGTAGCTCGACTCGAAAAAGGAGATGATTTTCTGCCGTAGGTCCGCGACGTCCGCGGGCCGCTTGGCCGAGAGGAACCAGGCCTCGGGGTGCTCCGAACGGAGCGCGAGCAGCGCTTCGTCCGTCAGGCAATCGACCTTGTTCATGACCAGCCGACTCGGCACTTCGTGCGCGCCGATCTCGGTCAGCACTTCCCTCGTCACGGTCAGCTGCGCCGGCCAACTCGGATCGGAGGCGTCCACGACGTGCAACAGCAACGAAGCTTCGCTGGCTTCATCCAAAGTGGATTTGAAGCTTGCCACCAAATCATGGGGCAATTTCTTGATGAAGCCCACGGTGTCACTGACCAAAATGCGTGGTTCGACCTCGGGAGCGAGCGCGCGCACGGTCGTATCGAGCGTCGCGAACAGCTTGTTTTCGACGTACACGTCGCTACCCGTGAGCGCGCGCATCAGCGATGATTTGCCGGCATTGGTGTAGCCGACCAGCGCGACGCGGCGCGCCTGTTGACGCTGCGCGCGACGCACGCTGTATTCTTTTTGAATCGCCTCGAGTTGCTCGTTCAGCTCCGCGATGCGATCGCGGATCTTGCGTCGGTCGAGCTCCAGCCCCGCTTCACCGGAACCGCGGCCCGCTTGGCGCTCTTTGCCGCGCGGTGACGCGCGCACGCGCGGCGATTCGTAGCGCAGGCGCGCGATCTCGACCTGCATGCGCGCCTCACGGCTGTGCGCATGACGATGAAATATCTCGATGATCACGCCCGTGCGATCCAAGACCGTGATGCCCGTGGCGCGCTCCAAGTTGCGCAGCTGGCTGGGGCTAATTTCGTGATCCACGGCGATCAGCTGCAGCTCGTCCGTGTCAGCCGGCGCGCCGTTCCTGGCCGCTGGTTCGTCGTCGAAGTCGTCCTCGTCATCGGCGTCTTCGTCGACCGGTACGGTCTTGCCCGCTTCGATCGCTTCGCGACGGATGCGCGCTTTGTCCTTCACCCGCTCCACTTCCACGCCCGCGTTGCCGGAGCCGCCGGTGAGCGCGGCCAACTCGACCAGTTTTCCCTCGCCCAAGACAGCCGTGGGGGCGAGCGTGCCGCGCGTTTGCGTGAGCCGAGACACCACGCGGTAGCCCAGGGTTTTCACCAAGCGTTCGAGCTCGACGAGGCTGGAGTCGAACTCGGCCTCGGAAACACCGGGCAAGCGCACGCCCACGAGCAGCGCCTTGGGAAGGGTCGAGAGTGGTGGCACTGGTGCCGAGCGATCCGCGGATGTCATTCAGGGGCGGAAGCATGGCACAAAACCGAACTCGGCTATTTCCATCCTGGCTGACTTGGGGCACACTGAAAAACGTGAGTGATTTGCGAGATCCGGACCGCGACCCCGACCACCTGCTCGCCCCCGAGCGGCTGATCGAGCTCGAAATTGCCGCAGAGCCGGCACGGCAGCGCCTGAGCGAGCTGCCCGCAGCCGCGCTCGAGCTGGTGCAGGCCTGGCTTGCCGCCGAACTCTCGGTCGCGCGTGAGCGCGCTCTGGAGGTAGCCGATTTCGAATTCGCCGAGTGCGTGTGCGAGATGGAGCAGCGGCTACGCTTCCCCGGCAGCTTCATGCGCGATGCGCAGGCAAGCCTTCGGATTCAGGCGGTGCTCGGTGCACGCGCGCAATTCCGAGTGATTCAGGGCGGCGGCTGATCGCCCCCAAGGCCTGCACCAGCCGTGCAGGCGCTCAAGCCGCGGAGCTGGCCGAATTGTCGGGTTGCTCCACGAATTCGTAGGCGATCGGGCATTCCACGATGGCGACGTACGGGCGCGTCAGCGCGTTGAGCGTGACCACCGCGGCGCCTTCCGGGTGACCGTTGAATGGTGCTTTGAGCGCGCCGATGGCGACGCCGCTATGCGAAGCAAAGCCGGCCGCGCGCGACAACAGCTCGTAGCTCCAGGTGCCGTCCGGGTCGGCGAAAAAATCGGCCGGCACTTGGTCGAGCGCCAGCGCGTAGTAGCTCACCCGCATTCCGCCGGAGGTCACGAAGTGATCCAGCGCTTGGATTGAGTGAACGGGGCTGCTTTCGATGCTTTTCAAAACGGGTCGGGTATTCGAGTCCATGGGTGGTTCCTCTAACCTGGGCTCTAGCAGGACACTGAACACCGGAACAGCTGTTCCTGTAAGACCATGGAATCAATAAATAAAATCTCGTAACGGCGCGACACATCGGGCGTCGCTGGGAGTCAGGCATTTTCGACTACCCTGGCGATCATGAGCGACACCAAACCGAGGTCTGACGCGCTGTCCTTTTTTGGCGCGACCGGAGACCTCGCTTACAAGAAGATCTTCCCGGCCCTGCAGTGCATGGCCAAGCGCGGCGTTCTCAACTTCCCGATCGTGGGAGTCGCCAAATCGAACTACACGCTCGAGCAGCTGATCGAGCGCGCCAAAGCGAGCTGTACGGAATACGGCGGACTCGATCCAGACGCGTTTGCGATTCTCGCCAAGCAGCTGCGCTATGTCGACGGTGACTACGCGGACCCCAACACGTTCGCGCAACTGAAAGCCGCGCTCGGCGGAGCCCAGTTGCCCACGCACTACCTGGCCATCCCGCCCTCGATGTTCGGCACCGTGGTGCAACAGCTACAGCGCGCGGGCTGCACCTCTCCCGCGCGCGTGGTCTTGGAAAAGCCGTTCGGACGCGATCTCGCCTCGGCCAAGGCCCTGAACGCGACCTTGCACGAAGTCTTTCCCGAGGAATCGATCTTCCGCATCGATCACTTCCTCGGCAAGGAAGCGGTGCAAAACATCCTCTATTTCCGGTTCGCGAACGCGTTTTTGGATCCGATCTGGAACCGCCGCTACGTCGAGAACGTGCAGATCACCATGGCCGAAGACTTCGGCGTCAAAGGACGCGGCAAGTTCTACGAGGAAACCGGCGTGATCCGCGACGTGATTCAAAATCATCTGCTGCAGATCGTCAGCTACCTGGCGATGGAAGCGCCTTCGAGCACTTACCCGGAAGCCGTGCGCGACGAGCAAGCCAAGGTCTTGCGCACCATTCGCCCGATCAGCCCCGAGAATATGGTGCGCGGCCAATTCCGCGGCTATCGCGACGAACCCGGCGTCAAGACCGACTCCTACATGGCCACCTATGCCGCGTTGCGCTTGTACGTGGATTCTTGGCGATGGGAGGGCGTGCCGTTCTACGTGCGCGCCGGTAAATCGCTAGCCAAGACGGTGACCGAGGTGACGGTCGAGCTCAATAACCCGCCGCAAGTCGTGTTCAACGAACCCGCGCCGTCGATGGGCAACTACGTGCGCTTCCGTTTGAACCCCGAGGTCACGATCGCACTCGGCGCGCGCGCCAAACGTCCGGGCGAAGGCATGCGCGGCCGACCGCTCGAGCTCTCGGTCGTGGAAGCTCACGAGCAGGGTTCGGATGGTCGTCTCGGTCCGTACGAACGCCTGCTCGGCGACGCAATGGCCGGCGACGCCACGCTCTTTGCACGCCAGGATGTCGTCGAAGCCGCCTGGGCGATCGTCGATCCGGTGATCCATGGCCCGAGCCCGATGTTCGAGTACGAACCCGGCAGCTGGGGCCCACCGCAGGCGGACCGCTTGGTGGCCGACGTGGGCGGTTGGAACACGCCCCAATAGATCGGCTATTCGTGCGCAAACCGGCTGGTATTGGGCTCTCCTTGGCGATCGCTTGCACGGCGCTCGCGTGCAAAAAGGAGGACCCGCCCGCGAGTTACCCGCAGAACGCACCGGGCGCGTACACGAGCCCGGTGCCAGCGCCCGCACCAACGCCCGCCCCCGCCCCTGCGCCGGTCACGGGAGCGGCGGCGGTTGGCCTACCGTGCGCCAGCGAGCAAGATCTGCAGTGTGCGTTCGCGCACTGCGTGGGCGGTCGTTGTGGTGGCTGCCGCAGCAGCGCCGAGTGCAAACCCGGTTCGCAATGCCTACCGAGCTGGCTCGGCTACGCGTGCTTTCCAAGCGTTGCCCAGACCCCGCCCGCAAGCACTCAGGCTCCTGTACCCGCCCCAGTACCGGTACCGACTGCGAGTAACGATCCCTTGGACGCACTACGCGCGCGTTGCGTGCAACGCACCAATGAGTATCGCGCGCGCGTATCCGTAGCAGCAGTCGCGCGCCGACCCGATCGCGAGGCGTGCGGCGATGGCGAAGCGCAAAGTGACGCTGCCAGCGGCAGTGCACACGGCGCCTTCGGCCGCTGCCAGGAAGGCGCCCAAAACGAGTGCCCCGGCTGGCCGGGCCCGATCGATCAGGTGATCGACAAATGCCTCGCCCAAATGTTCGCGGAGGGCCCAGGACCCTTCGCCGGCCACGGGCACTATCTGAACATGACCGCACCGGGCTACACCGGCGTGGCCTGCGGCTTCGCCACCGCAGCCAATGGCCAGACTTGGATCGTGCAGAACTTCTATCGCTGAGCGGGCTGGCGGTCAGAGGGACGGCACCGAGAGGTGCATGGCTGGATCACGATCGCCCACGCTCCAACTCACAGCGGAGATCAGCCCTTCAGAGCCAACCAGAGCACGAGCGCCGAAAGCGCGATGCGGTAGTACCCGAAGGGCTCCAAACCACGCCGCTGCAAGTAGCGGATGAACACCGCGATCACGCCCCAGGCGACGAAGAACGACACCAACATCCCGACCCAAAGCTGCGCTCCGCCCACGGTAGACGCAAGCTCGTGACGCGCTTTGAGGCCTTCGTACACCGTGGCCGCGCCGAGAGTCGGCAGCGCGAGCAAGAAGGAAAACTCCGCGGCGGTGCCGGTGGATAGGCCAGTCGCTTGTCCCGCAACGATCGTGCACATCGAACGGGAAGAACCGGGCCAGAGCGAAAAACACTGCCCAAGCCCGATGATCAGCGCGCGGCCGGGAGTGACGTGCTCGAGTCCAACCAACCCGTGCAGCTCGCGCTTGGCGCGCACGCGTTCGACGACGATCATCAACACGCCGCCCGCGAACAAGGCGAAGGCTACGGGCAAGGGGCCGAACAGGTGCGCCTTGATCGTCTTGTGCAGCAGGAAGCCGATCGCCGCGGCGGGCGCGAAGGCCACCGCCAAGGCCGTGGCCAAGCGCACCGAGGCGACGTCGCGCCGCATGAGTCCCGCGACTCGCGCACCGAGCAAGCGTCGATAGTGCACGACCACCGCCAGGATCGCGCCGAGCTGGATCACGATATCGAAAGCTTTGGCGCCCTCGCTGGTCTCGCCCAACAACTGACTGACCAAGATCAGATGCCCCGTCGAGGAGACCGGTAAATACTCGGTCAGGCCTTCGACGATACCCAACAGGATCGCAACCAATAAGCTCAAGATTTGCCTCGTTTCAGCGAGGCCGGCGTGTAACCCGGATCCACGGCGCGGGCCACAATCGGGGCCCAACCCAGCAAAACCGGCGCAAATCTCGAAGGGCGCGGAGCGTTACTTCATGCGCGCAGTGAGCCGCTTGGCGCCGCCCCTATAGCTGAACTTGGCGTCCGCAAATTTCGTCGGACCGAAGTAGCGCGCTTTGAAGTAGCGCGCTTTACAGAGAAGCCGACCCTTCGGCAGAGAATTGCCGAATTGGGCAGCCGTGCGACCCGGTGCGCTCGGCGTACTGCTGGTGATAGTCCTCGGCGCGGTAGAACGGCTGGAGCGTAGTGATTTGCGTCACGATCTTGTCGGTTTGCTTCTTCTGCGCGCGCCCCACGGCCGCGCGCGCGGCTTGTTCTTGCGCGGGCGACTGCGTGAAAATCGCGCTTCGGTACTGATCGCCGTAGTCCGGCCCTTGGCTATTGAGCGTGGTTGGGTCGTGGATCTCGAAGAAAATGTCGAGCAGGCGGCTGTAGCTCACGCGTTTCGGGTCGAACTCGACCAACACCGTCTCGGCGTGACCGGTGTCGTGCTCGCACACGCGAGCGTAGGTGGGGTCCGGAGTGTGCCCACCGGTGTAGCCAACGGCGGTTGCGGTCACCCCCGGCACGTGGCGAAATGCATCCTCGACGCCCCAGAAGCACCCGGCGGCAAAAGCCGCCAACTCGTGGCCAGCTTGGGCGGCGAGCGGCGTACCGCGGCCCACTTGGCCCGGATTGGTACCTACACGCACCGCGGCTTGCAGTGCGTTGGACGGTGCGGCAGCGGCGCGGCTCGCGCCTTGATCGCTGGTCGTACTTTCGTGGCAGCCGGTCAGGGCCAGAAGCAACAAGGCCGCCGTCTCGAGGTGTCGCATGGATCAAGTACGGCGCGCCTCCGTAACGGTTTCAGGCCGCCGTCAAAGGCCTGACGAACGTCAATCGAGTGACGCTCGCAGCGCCCCAGATGGACGGGCAAACTCAGTAAATTCAAGCAGTTCCCCCGCTGCGTTCGCGGGCCGAGCGGGAGCGCACCTGGCGTGAACCTTGCTCACTACGGGCGTGACCAATTCCCTCCCCCAGGCGACCGAAACTCCTCTGTGTCCTGTGTGCGGTGTGAGCTCGGGTGGCATCGAGGTCGGGACACGCGGGCGCTTCGACATGAGCGTGCGCAACATCGCCTGCGACCACTGCGCGCTGGTGTACCAATCGCCGCGCCCGACCCAGCAGGCCATGGCCGAGTACTACGCGACCAGCTATCGCGAACACTACAGCGACATCGCCTATGGCGCGCCGGGCGGCGGCTATTCCGTACCGGGTGATGCGCAATTCGAAGCCGCCAAGGATTCCTGGCATCAATCCCAAGCCAACAATGCGCGCGCTCTCGGAGAAACCAAGGTGGGGGACCGAGTGCTCGAGATCGGCTGTCGGCACGGCCGCACGTTGGCACTGATGCGCGACGCCATCGGCATCGAACCCTACGGCATCGAGCCCGGCCTGAGCGAAGCCCAGAAGGCCCAGGAGGCCGGCATTTCCTGCTTTGCGGGCACGATCGAAGCCTACGATCCGGGCGAATTGCGCTTCGACCAAATTCAAAGCTTTCACGTGCTGGAGCATTTGCACGATCCGCTCTCGGCGCTGATTCGCATGCGCAGCTGGTTGAAGCCCGGCGGCCGCATGGTGATCGAAGTTCCGAATGTGTACCAACCGTATGGGCTGCTGGAAGAGAATTTCTTCCAGAACGCGCACCTGACCAACTTCAGCGCCTCCACGCTGCGCGTGCTCTTGGCCCGCGCTGGCTACACCGTCCTCCGCACACTCGATCAGGGCGTGCTGTTCGGGGTCGCCGTCCCGGACGAACAGGCGGGAGAGTTGCCCTTGCCGTTTCTGCCGCGGCTCTTACCCAACGCCGACGAATCGGCGATTTGGGTCGCGGATCGTTTGAAGACCTACCAGATCTTGGAGCGGCTGCGCGTGCTCTTGCTCGCCACCGGTCCGACGATGGAGCTATTGAACGAGCTGGCAGGTACGCTCAAGCGCCCCGGCTTCATCCCCCACACGGTGAGCACGGTCACCGAGATGGCAGAGTATTTCGTAGCCCAAGACGCGCCACGGGCGGCGATGTTCGTCGCCGTAGCGGCCTCACTGGGACCCTACCCCACCGAGATTTGCAGCCGATTTCAAGCCTTGGCCGCGAAGCTCCAGTCGATCGCCGCCTGAGTCGGCGGGCGCCGCAACGGGGGCTGCCGGGGCCGGCAACGCCGCAATCGGGACTTGCAGCGGCACGCGCTCGGGCGCGCCCGCGTCCAAGCGGTGCCCCGTGATCAGCCGGGAACCGCGTTGGTACGTGAAGTAGGACCACGCCCAATCGAACAGCACGACGACTTTGCTGCGGAAGTCGATCAAGTAGAAAATGTGTACGGTGAGCCAAGCGAGCCAAGCGATGAAGCCGCTCAGCTTGAGATTGCCCACTGCGGCCACCGCGCGTCGACGGCCGATCGTCGCCATCGACCCCTTGTCGACATAGCGAAACGAGCCGCGTGGTCGCTTGTCGATCGCGGACTCGATGGCACGAGCCACGAACCGACCTTGTTGCATCGCAACCGGGCTGACCCCGGGAAGCGACTGAGTTTCGCCCGCTGGCGTGAAGCTGGCAGCGTCACCGATCACGAACACCTCCGGATGACCCGGGATCGAGCAATCGGGCTCGACCGCCACGCGCCCTGCGCGATCCACCGGCAGACCCAGGCGTTCGCACAGCGGTGAGGCACGCACGCCGGCAGCCCAGAGTACGGTCGACGCCTCGATGCGAGTCGGGCCGATCGCCACGCCTTGCTCGTCGATCGCCGTGACGCGCGCGTTCGCCACGACTTCTACGCCCATTTCGTGCAGGCTTTGCGTGGCGCGCGCGGAGAGTTCGGGGTCGAACGCGGCCAGCACACGCGGGCCACCTTCCACCAACACGACCCGCGTGGCATCCGGCTTGATGGCTCGGAAGTCGCGCGCCAGGACGAACGTCGCGAGCTCGGCGATGGCGCCCGCCAGTTCTACACCGGTTGGCCCGCCCCCGATCACCACGAACGTCAGGTGACGACGTTGCTCGGCGAGATCTGGCTCGCGCTCGGCGGCCTCGAAGGCCAGCAAAACGCGACGCCGGATCTCGACCGCGTCGTCCAAATCCTTCAAGCCGGGCGCGACGTGGGCCCACTCGGGGTGGGCGAAGTACGAGTTCACGGCTCCGGGTGCCAGCACCAAATAGTCGTACTCGAGCGCACCGCACTCACGGGTCATGACCCGGCGCGCGGCGAGATCGACTTGAGTCACTTCGGCCAACAGCACGCGCGCATTGTCGACGTGCCGGAGCACGCTGCGAATCGGCGTTGCGATCTCGTTCGGCGCCAAACCGGCCATCGCCACTTGATAAAGCAGCGGTTGAAACAGGTAGTGATTCGAGCGGTCCACCAGGGTGACGTGCACGGGCACATCGGCCAGGGCCTTGGCCGTTGCGATACCGCCAAAACCGCCGCCAATTACCACTACGCGCTTGCGGAGCTTCACAGACTCAACTTAGTACCTTACCCCCGCCCCGCAATGGCGAACTCGCGCGCCAAACGTGGCGATTTCGCGCTCCGCTGACAGCGGACTTCCACTCGGCACCGTCCGGAGTGTAGGACCGAACCAGCCACGATATGCCGCGTTCGCTGCTGAACCTGAGTCCTCGCCTGCGCCCCGTGTTGTTCTGCGCGTATTTGGCTACGCAGCTCACGCTCATGATCCGCGCGCACAGCAGCCCCGATCTGGTCTTCGGATTTCAGATGTTCAATGCCTCTTCGGAGCTCAAGATCTCGCTGTTCCGAAAGGTGCGACGCCGAGACCGTGTGCGCGTGGTTCCCGTTCGCGACGGCGCTTGGGAGACCAAAGACCGCAACGGCACGCGTCGCACCTATCGCTGGCAAGATCGCATTCGCTACCGGAATCTCGCCAACCTCGATCGATTCGTGCACGCGGCGTATGGGCTCGATGCGCAACTGTTCCGGCTGCAGTTTGCGCTCGACGACTTCGTGTCGCACTTGCCGGGCGATCAGGAAACCGAAGCCCTGATCGCGGAGGTCGACACGCTCGAGAATGGGCGAGAGGCGGGCCATGTTCGGCTGCAGGCGGATCGCCGATGATCGCCGTGCGTAAAGCGTGGCGACAAATTTTCGGGGAGGAACGCGAGGCGTTCGTGCTTGGCCTGCTGCGCCTTTCGATCAGCGCGTTGCTCTTCTTCAACGGCCTGCGCCTGGTCCTCGAGTTCTCTCACAACGGCTACTTCGCGGACTACTTTCACATCCCCCTGATCCCGGAGCAGTGGCTGCCCGACCATTCGGGGTACCAGCTACTGCTCGGCGCTCAAGCGCTCGCCGCGGTGTGCGCGTTCGTCGGCATTTGGCCGCGTGAGTCGCTGCTCGCGGCCTCGAGCCTGGGCCTTTATTTCCTGTTCTGCGATCGGCTGCAGTATCACAACAACCGCTACGCCTTGCTGCTGCTCGGATTCGTGCTCGCGTTCGCGCCGTGCGATCGCTCCTTCTTACTCGTGCGTGGGCGCCGGCACACGCTGCCGCGCGAGCATCGCATCGCGCCCACGTTCGCGCGCCGGCTGTTCCAGATCCAGGTCACGCTGATCTATCTCGGCTCCACTGGTGGCAAGCTGCTCGATCTCGATTGGCGCAGCGGGCAAGTGTTGTTCCGTCGCTTCGCCGAAGCGCCCGCAATTGCCGCCAGTCAAGGCTTCCCACTTCCAACCTGGGTGATCGAGGTCCTCACCTCGCGCTGGTTCGCTAGCTTGGCGGCGAAAGCAGCCATCAGTAGCGAGCTGTTCATCGCGCTCGGGATTTGGCTACCACGCACGCGTCGCTTGGCGCTCTGGCTGGGCGTGGTTTTTCACATCTCGATCGAGCTCGGCGCGAACGTCGAGTTGTTCAGCTGGTTGATGGTGACGTCATACCTCGCGTTCGTGGTGCCCGAAGTTCGCGAGCGCCGCTTCGAATACCAGGCCGGCAATGCCCGCGCCGCGCTGCTGGCCCGAATCGTCGCGCTGCTCGACTGGTGTGCTCGCTTCGATCGCAGTTCTTTCGTGCCCGGCAGCGAAAGAGCCACCTTCTACGTAACCAACCGCGAAGGAAGACGCGCGTCCGGGGCGCTCGGCTTGGCCCAACTAGCGGAGGCCATTCCGCTGCTCTTCCCGCTTTGGTTGCCGCTCGCGCTGTACGCTAAGCTGACCGCGAAGCCGCGGCCCGCAGCGGCTAGCTCCGCTTGATTCCCGAGTCGCGCATCTGTTGCTCCAGCGCTCGGAAGCGGTGAGCCAAGGCGCGCACCAGCGCGCCCGTCCAGCCGTCGAAGCCGAGGCCAGCGGTCATCGTCGCTTGATCCAGCACCAACACCGTCACTTGATCGACCGCCCTCACGCTGGCGGCGCGCGGCTCGGCCAAGAGCAGTGCCATCTCGCCGAATACATCACCGGCGGTCATCGTACCGAGCGTTTCCTGCTGGCCATCACGCGCGCGCTGCGCGAGGCACGTCCCGCTCACGATCATGTACGCTTCCTCGCCGAGTTCGCCCTCGCGGATGATCAGCGTACCAGGGGCGAAGCTCTTGCGCGGCAAGTGCAACCCGCCCTGAAGGAATGCGCGCACGTCGTTTTGTAGCTCGACCACCGTCTGATAGCGGTCCTCGGGCTTCACGGCCACGGCCTTGGCCACGATGGTGCGAATGCGCTTTGACACGCCAATGCCCATGGCCGCGTCGTCGATCGGCACGATCTTGCCCTCGACGGCCCGAGCCAAAACGTAGTCCGCGTTCATCGACGGCCCGTACACCACCTTGCCGCTGACGATCTCGTACAAGATCGCCCCCAGACCGAACACATCGCTGCGCTCGTCCATGTCTTCCGGATTGCCACGCGCTTGCTCGGGCGCCATGAACGTCGGCGTGCCCACGGCACCGTGCGCTTCCATCTGCGCGCGCGAGCCGGAAGCAGGGCGAGTTTTGGTCAACCGCGCGAGCCCCCAATCCATCAAATAGACCTGGCCGAAGCCAGCGACCATGATGTTCTCGGGCTTCAAATCGCGGTGAATCACGCCGCGATGGTGGGCGTAGGCGACCGCGTCGCACACCTTCAGAAAAATTTCGAGCCCCTCTTGCAGCCGCTCGGTCGAGCCAACCGCGTGCGACGGATCGCGGAGCCAGCTGTCGAAGTTGATGCCCTGCACCAGCTTCATCGTGAAGTACGGCACGCCTTCGTCGGACACGGCCAGCTCGTGCACCGGCACGATGTTCGGGTGCTCGAGCTGCCCCGTCATCTGCGCTTCGGCGATGAAGCCGTCCTTGTACATCGGCACCTTGGCGAGCTCGCGATCCAAGCGCTTGAGCGCGACATGCCGGAGCAGGTTGCGATCGGTCGCGGGGTGGATGCGCCCCATACCGCCGCGGCCGAGTTCCGGAAAAATGCGCAGATGAGCGGGCGTCGGGATCCCCTCTTCGGCGACCTCGGCGGCGCTGACCTTGTTCTCGGCTCGCACCGGAATGGTCTCGATCACTTGCACTGGCTGGGCGGGGGCCTCAGCAGCGTCTCGATTGCTCTTCACGCGGCACTCCTCGGCACTGGGCTTGACGGACAGCGGCACGCTAACACCCCGCCCAGAGGGTGGCGAGAGCGCCCAATCGCGCCGAATAGTGCAGCAAATCTCGGGACTTTCAGCGCTGTCCGCGCTCCGACACAGAGACGAAACAGGGCCGCGGAGATGCTCCGGCCATGTCTCAGAGCGTGCGCGATCTCAGCCTCGATTTCCACAGCCTGCGCGCGCGCTACGCGGACGCCACCCTGACTCCGAGCGCGCTCGTGGAGCAGCTGGCAGACCGCTGGCAAGCGAGCTTTGCCAAGCACGTCTGGATCCACCTCGAGTCCAAAGCGAACCTGCTCGCGGCTGCGCACCTGCTCGAGCAGCGCCAAGCAGCCGGCGAGGCGCTGCCGCTGTACGGTTTGCCGTTTGCAGTGAAGGACAACATCGACGTCGCTGGCATGCCGACCACCGCCGCGTGTCCCGGATTTTCTCACGTCCCAAGCCAAAGCGCGTTCGTCGTCGAGCGCTTGCTCTCGGCCGGCGCACTGGTGATCGGCAAAGCCAACCTCGACCAGCTGGCGACCGGTCTGGTGGGTGTGCGCTCGCCATACGGTGTTGCAGAGAATCCCTTCGATGCCGAACGCATTCCCGGCGGCTCGAGCTCTGGTTCGGCCGTCGCAGTGTCATCGGGTTTGGTCAGCTTCGCTCTGGGCACGGACACCGCCGGCTCGGGCCGCATCCCGGCGTCGTTCAACAATTTGGTTGGGCTCAAGCCCACGCGTGGCCTGCTCAGCACGAGCGGCGTGGTGCCCGCCTGCCGCAGCCTGGACTGCGTTTCGGTGTTCGCGCTCACCGTGCACGACGCGAGCCTGGTCGCAGAAATCGCGGCCGGCGCCGACAAAACCGACGCCTATTGTCGCTCGGACGCCGACCGCGTGCGCTTCTTGCCGGGCGACGCGCCCGCGGCCTTTCGATTTGGCGTCCCCAGCGCGCCCTACCTGGCAGAGCTGGACTACGGTGGAACTCGCGCTGACTTCGCGCGTGCCGTGGAGCGCTTGAAGCGCCTCGGAGGCGTTCCCGTAGAAATCGATTTCGAGCCCTTCCACGCCACCGGACAGATGCTCTACGAGGGCGCGTTCGTGGCCGAGCGTGCCGCCTCGGTACGAAGCATCCTGAGCAAGAACCCGAGCGGTGTGCTGCCGGTGATCACGAAGGTGCTGAGCCGCGCAGAGGGCTTCACTGCGACCGATGCGTTCCTCGGCGCACAAACGCTCGCGGAGCATGCGCGGCGCACACGCCTGGCCTGGCCGAGCATCGATCTGTTCATCGTGCCGACCACGCCCTTCTTTCCCAAGGTCAGTGAGGTCGAAGCCGATCCGATCGGCCTCAACTCACGCCTCGGCGCGTTGATGAACTTCGCCAACCTGCTCGATCTTTCCGCGCTCGCCGTGCCCTCGGACTTGCGCGCGGACGGCCTGCCCTTCGGCATCACGCTGTTCGGCAAACGCGACGCCGACGCCTATCTGGCCGCGATCGGCAACGCATTCCAGCGCGATGTAGCAGGCACGCTCGGTAAGACCGGTGCTCCGTTGCCCCCGGCACCAGAGCCGCGCACGCCTCGCCCCGGCAACATGCTGCTGTCCGTCGTGGGCGCGCATTTGAGCGGGCAACCCTTGAACAAGCAACTCACCGAGCTCTCGGCCACGCTCGTGCGCTCTTGCAAAACCGCCGCCGAGTATCGCCTGTTTGCGCTGCCCAACACGGTACCGCCCAAGCCGGGCTTGGTGCGGGTGAGCTCGGCGGGCAAGGCGATCGAAGTCGAGGTCTGGGAGCTGACTCCAGAAGCCTTCGGTCAATTCATGAAGGGCGTACCCGCGCCGATGACCATCGGCACGTGCATCTTGGAAGACGGCAGCAAGGTGCACGGCTTCGGTTGTGAACCCATCGCGCTCGAGGGCGCGACGGACATCAGCGAATTCGGCGGTTGGCGCGCGTACTTGCTCAGCAAATGAAAAAACCGCCCTGAGCAAACGCTCGGGCGGTTTCTTTTTTGGGGTGCGCCTGCGCGGCGCAGATACTCGAATTCAGACGTAGCGGAGCGTCACTTCGCCATTTCGAGCGCTTGCTCGATCCAGAATACGCCTGCCTTGGGGCCGCCTTGGCACTCACCGTCGGATTCACCCGGGCGCTTCAACCAGAGGTAACCATCGATCAACGGATCGTTGGTCACGGTCGTCGGGGGCTTGCCGATCTTACGACCAGGCGGATTGCACCAAGCGTTGTCCGCGGCGGAACCCGCGCCGTTGCGGCTGGTGTCGATGATGAAGTGCGCGTTACCCACCAACGCGGAGATCTTCTTGCCGAAGGCCGTGTTCTCTTCGGTGGTCACGTAGTTCGAAACGTTGAGGGCAAAACCGTGCGAATCCTCGATGCCGGCCGGCTTCAAGCGCTCCGCGAATACGGGAGCAGGCTCCCAGTGCGCGTGACCGCTGTCGAGGTAGACGATCGCGTTCGGATTCTGGCGCAGGACCCAGACGGCGTCCTTGATCAACGCCAAGCGCTCGGTCTGCTCGGCTTCGGAGAGACAATTGTCCTTCTTCAACAGGCCGAGCGCGTCGGGCTCCAGAATGAAGATCACCTTGTCGTTGTGAGTGGCTGCCGCGATGCGGCGGATCCAGTGCTTGTAGTGATCCGCGGTCTTGAGCCCACCCGCGGATTCTTGCCCGCAATCGCGATGCGGCAGGTTGTACGCGATGAACGCGGCGGTCGCGCCCTCGGCCTTGGCCTGCTCGATGTTGTACTCGACCGTGCGGTAGATGTTGCTGTTCCACTCACCGAGCCAGAGCGCTTGGGGCTGCTTGGCGATCTTGTCCAAAATCGCAGCCTTCTCCGGCTCCTTGGCGCGGATGCTGTTGGCACGGAGCATCGCGTTGGAATTCGGATCGACCCACAGCTTCACGCCTTCGAGCGGATTGCCGGTGGCCTTGGGCGGCTGCTTTGCTGCCGTGAGCGGACCGTCATCACCCGGATCGTCGCTCTTGTGCTTGGGGCCAGTCGAGCCCGACGGATTATTGGCGGCCGAGGTGCCCTCGGACGGCGTGCAAGCGAAGAGCGACGCAGCGACCATCAGGCACGACGCAGCGAGCCCGAGGCGTTTCAGCGACGCACCTGGAGTCGGTAACAGGTGAGGAGAAGTCTTCATGGGAATGTCTATCTACGGATTGTGGTGCAGAAGGGCAAGTCTCGGCATTTTTCAGCATGGACAATGCCGGTTCGTAACTGGCTACCTCGAAACTCGGAGAGGTAACGACTCAGAATCTGGAACCGGTTCTACATAGCCAGCAATGCGGCAATTGCCGCCGTGTGCGAGAAATCCGCGAATACGTAATGAGCCCCGCTCGCTTGCAGATCCGCAACGGAGTAACGCCCCGTTGCCACGCCGATGCACTCCGCGCCGATGGCACGCGCCGCGTCGACGTCACGTGGCGTGTCACCAATCACGACCACGCGACAGCTCGCCAAAGGCACACCGAGCTGCTGGGCGCCGCGCTCGGCACCCAAGCGAATCACCTCGGGCCGCGCTTCAGCGTCGCAGCCAAAGCCACCAAAGCGAAAATGATGATGCACGCCCACGCGTTCGAGCTTGATTCTTGCTCCTTCACGTACGTTTCCGGTTCCCAAGCCCACGGCCATGTCCGCCGCGTGCGCCGCCGCGATCGCTTCGCTCATGCCAGGCAGCAAACGAAAGCTCGCGCCATCGGCCTTCGACACTTCGTCGTCCAGCGCGATCAAGTACTCCGCGAGCCACGCGTCGATCGCCTCGGCCGTCGCCTCTACGCCGATCGCCTCTAACCCCATGCGCGCGATCAAACGATCGGTCATGCCATCGAAGCCAAACGAATCGCACGCATCGGACCGCCCATACAGCTTGAAGAACGCGCGGTTCACCGAGCGCCTCCCGGTGCCTCCCGTGACGATCAAGGTACCATCGATATCGAAGAGCGCGACTGTAGGGCTGGCCATGATTTAGGCCCGCGAGAATGCGTGCAAAACGCCCCCCAGGCCAGCCAGCCCTCTAAAACGACGCGCATTCCAGTAAAAATACGGCTTCCCGGCAGAGGTCACTCGAGACCCACGGGGGCATTGGCGCGGATCGACGCGCGGCGTGTTAGTCTTTGCTGTCCCATGGAGCTCCCGAATCGCGAAGTCAGGCAGGGCTTGGTCGCAGCGTATGCCGAGGTCGTGGCAAGCCTCGACCTGCTGTCGACGCAGCGTTCCTTGGTATTGCCCAACGGCGAGTTCTTTCCAGACGCGTTCAGCGCGGACGAACCGAGCGTGCAACGCATGCTCGATCGCTTGCTCGAGCACGCGGGAATTTCCGACATGGCGCTGGTCGTGCAGTTCTGGGGCGCGTCCACGGCAAGCTGCGGCACGGGCGCGTGCGGCAGCTGCGGCCCGACGCAAGCCGATCCCGAATCCGAGCCAGTGCAACGCTTGGTCGATGCTGGCGAGTATTGGCAAGTCAACGTGTTGCCCGCCGAGGTCGGATCACCCGTCGCGTTGGGCTCCGCGCTGTGCCACGCCATCTCGCTGGCCGTACTGCGCGAGGCCGACACGCCGCCCCGCCTCTTGCAGCTGGAGCTGGCCGTCGATTTGACCGCCATCGCCCTCGGCTACGGCGTGCTCTTGCTGGAAGGCTCGCACATTTATCGAAAGTCTTGCGGTGGCCCGTCGATTGCGCGCGCTACTGCGCTCGGCCCGACCGAGGTCGCGCTGGTACTCGCGCTGTCCGCGGCCGTGAGCGAGCAATCGCTGCGCAAGGTCGGCAAACACTTGTCGGCCACGCAACAAGAGGCATTCAACGAAGCGACCGCTTGGGCCGATTCGAACCAGGCCCTGGTCCAATCACTGCGCGCGGACCCGACGCGCATCGCCCGCGGCGAATTCACTTTGAAGGAACCGAGTTCGTGGCTCGGCCGCTGGCTCGGTAGCAAAGTCAAGCGTACGCCCTCGCTCGACTCCGCCTCCACGATCGAGGAGCTCGAGGCCGCCCTGCACGCGGCGCCCCCTGCGCGCGCTGCACTCAAAGCTCGCGATCCGAAGCTCGAAGAGATCCGGCGCTTGGTCGACGAAGCCCTCAGCGAATAGTTTTTTTCCTCCTCTCGGGTGAGGGATCTCGATTCCGCCTCCGACGTAAGGCTCGCAAAATCATGCCAGGCGGGGCGGCCTTGGCCTGCGAAATGGCGCGCTTGTAGGCAAAAAAAGCACCCAACTAAGGGGATCCAATTCGATCGCTTTCGTATAAGAGTACTGCTCCCAGAGGTTCGTCTCCGGGTGCTTATGAGCGGCGGCTACTTGGTCCGGGGAACCTGACCCGTGGAGGATTTTATCGATGAACAGCAAGCGTTCGATGTGGAAAGTACTTTTTGGCGTGGTGGGCATGGGGCTGCTCGTTACGAACTGCACGCTGAAGACAGACGACAAAACCACTGACGACGACGACAGCGGCTGTTCGCCGGTCGGAAAAAAGAAGACCGGTTGTGAGTGCCCCGACAAGTCCATCGGCTATCAGACCTGCTTGGATGACGGCACATACGACGCTTGCTCCTGCACGCCTGCCAACGTCGGCGGTGGCTCGAGCGGCGGCGCATCGAGCGTCGCTGGTTCGAGCAACAGCAACGCCGGCACGGCCGGCGAAACGACGAGCGGCGGCGCCTCCCCGGTCGGCGACGCCGGCGCAGGCGGCGAGAGCGGCGCCGCTCCAATCGCCATCGACCCGGACGATTGCTATGACTGTCTGACGAAGTTGTGTACGCCCGAGTGGGACGCTTGTGCCGCGGAAGACGAGAACAACCCAGAAGTTCCGTCGATCCCCAACCAGTATTGCCTCAGCTCGAGCATCGACGGCTCCGGCCAAATCGAGGCTGTGTTGCTGTGCATCGAGGCAGAGCGCGCCAAGGGTCCGGTCAAGCGCGATGTAGTCCGTGCCTGCGGTGCTTCCCTCGGGCAGAGCGCGAATCCGAGCTTCTTCCTGTGGCCCCCGACCGAAATGACCGCGGCCACCGCCGGCCTGGTCAATTGCATGGCAGACGCGCCGGACGAAGACGAACCGGGAACCTGGGCGGACTCGACGAACATTCCGCCGAACGGCACGCCCAAACCCTGGCAGGACAACACTTGCGCCAAACTCAGCTGCACCTCCGCCCAGTTGCCCAAGTAAAAACAAAGCTGGTCACTCATGAATAAGACACGCTCCCTCGCGGCCGCCGCACTACTCGCCTTTACCTCCCTCACCCCGCAGGCCTTCGCTCAGTCGACTTCGGCCGCACAGGCGGCTCGATTGCAGAAGTTGAAGGCTGCGCAAGCGGCCGCGTTGGCACGTGCTCAAGCAGCTCAAGCGGCGGGCACCGCGACCACCGCGCCAACGACGGCTCCTACCGTCGCTCCCACCGTAGCGCCGACGACAGCGCCCACTCCTGCCCCGACGGTAGCTCCACCGCCGGCCACCGCAACTGCCACCGCGACTGCTGCGCCCACCACCACCGCATCGGTCGCTCCGCCCAAGGCGAGCGCGACCGCCGCGGCGAGTGCCGCCCCCGCAACGAGCAGCAGCGCGGCTCCAGTGGCCTCTGCCGTGCACCCGGACACCAGCGCGATCGCGCTCGACATCGAAGCCCTGCGCAAGAGCCGCCCCGATCGCCGCCACGCAGAGTTCGTGGACATGCAATCGCGTTGGGGCAACTTGCTGAGTGACCCGCGCAGCGCAGATGAGCTGAAGCTTCACGCGCAGCGTTTGGCCTATTTGCAGCGCATTCGCGCGCTGGGCGCCAAAGATCCGGTGTTCGTGAAAGGCGTGGATGCGTTGATCACCAAGGAAGAAACTCGTAATTCGGACGCGCTCAACGCGCTTCGCAGCGGCGCCCTGCCCGCTGCCGCACCCGCGGTTGCCGCCCCTGCAGCTGCTGCTGCCCCTGCCGCCGGAGCCACCAAATGAACCTACGCCCTGTCTATGCCTTGCTGCTGCTGACCTCGCTCGCTGAACTCGGCGGCTGCAAAGACTTGCTGAAGAAGAAAGACTCGGACCCCGCGCCATCGGCCGCGCCGGTCGCCGCGCCACCTGCAGTGATCGCGCCGCTGCCCACCGTCCCCGAGGTACCGGCCACGCCGCCGCCCGTAACAGCAGTGGACGAGAAGGCCGTGCCCACCCCTCAAGACTTCGAAGACGAAGCCTTCGCCAAGGTCACTCCGGCTAACTTCAAAGCGCAGTTTGCGCTTCTGAAAGCTGACATCAAGTAAAGCCAGCCCGCTTGCAGCTCGCCGAGCTTCGGACCTCGGCGAGCTTGATGGCTACGTCAGCTCGAGAACCAATTGAAGCTGGCGTATGCGACGTCGCCCGCGCTCACGTCGAAGTAATTCCATCCGTCGATGGGGGCGGGAAACGTTGTCTTCAGGCTGCACATCGCCAGCATGCCGTTCACTTTGATGGTGCGCCCCGCCCAGTTCGAGCAACCGACCGTATTGAAGGTCTCCTTCGTGCGGAAGCACGCCGCGGCGGTGGTGCCGAAATTGCCGGAGTTGCCGCCAGTAACGTCCTTCGGGTTATCGCAGGGCCCGACGGTCCCGCCGCCCGCGGTGCCGCTACCCCCGGCTCCCGCAGCGCTTCCGCCAGCACCACTGGAACTAGTTCCAGCCTTGCCGCCCATACTCGCACCTGAGGCTCCTGAAACGCCGACCGTGCCGCCGCTGCCACCTTTGCCGGCTGCACCTGCGCTGCTACCGCTGCCGCCTTTGCCGGCTGCACCTGCGCTGCTACCGCTGCCGCCTTTGCCCGCGCTGCTCGTAGCGCCCGCTTGTGGCGCTGAGCCAGCCGTCGGCGCGGTACCCCCTTCTTCACCGAAACCCGCGCTGCCGCCACTATCCGAGCCCGCATCGGGTGGGGTGGACGGCCCGGGGACCGTCCCGTCGTTGATCGCCGTCGCGCAGGAGAGCGCCGCACTGATGGCCAAGAGCCCACCCACACTTCGCAAGTTCTTCATCCACACTCCAGAAACCGAAATTTCGTCGCAAATTTTAAGCCGCAGCACCTAGTTCAGGGATAGCACGTCCGCCTGACCGGGCACGCAGCTGTTCTACGAAATCAAAGCTGCGAACACGCACGCTGTATAACGAAAGGGTCTTAACGAATACCCGCGCCTACTTGTCGTTCTGAAGCGCGAAGAAGTCGCGAATCGAATGAAGGATCCGGCTGCGTTCGCTGCTCAATCGTTGGCTCTTCGCGGCCGAATCCAGCCCTTCGCGCGCAGCCGCGAGCTCCACGCGCCGCGTGGCGAGCACGCCGGAAATCTCGCTCGCGATCTCCGGGCGCCGCTGAATGATCCCCTCCAGATCTTTGCGATCGACACGCAGGCACTGAACGTTGTCTTGCGCGATCACCGTGGCTTCACGGGGTTGTCCGGTCATCAGCGCCATTTCACCGAAGAAGTTCGGGGCTTCCAGCACGGCAACCTGGCGCTCTTCGCCGTCCGGGGCGCTCACGCGGACCGCTGCGCTGCCCTTGAGCAGCACGTACAGCCAATGGGCAGTGGCGCCCTGCCGAGTGATCACCTCACGCGGGCTGAACGGAGCGAGCCGCGCGGACGCGGCCAGCGTGCGCTGCTCGTCTTCCGACAGATTCGCGAACAGATCGATGGCCGCCAATGCGGCCATGTGTGAGTCGAGCTCTCGCGCGCGCTTGCGGTCGCGGTGCTCGTTGTCGTCTTGCGAAACGAAAATGGTCTTTGCGGGAATCGCCAGCGGGATCTGCGCGCGTTTGAGCGCAGCATAGATGCGTTGCCGCACGAGCGAATTGGTCGAGTCATTGCGCGAGAAGTCGGTCAGCCAATAGCGCGCTGCGTAGTAACAAACGCTATCGCTGTTGTCGCGCGCCATGTCGTGGCACAAACAGTGCGGTTTTGGCGTGCTCGCGACGCCCTCGAGGGGCGCGGCCTGCAGCGCGTCCTCCACCACGCGAATGACGTCCGCGGGGGCGAAGCGAAAATCCACGTTGAAGTAGACCCACATCCGACGTTGCACGGGTTCACCGCTGCGCTTACCGAGCACTCGAATCGACTGCGTCATGAGCTGGCCATTGGGGATGATCAGAGTGTCCCAATCGCGCGTTTCGATAACGGTGTGGCGCCAGCGAATCTTTTTGACCTCGCCTTGCGTCTTGTTGTCGAGTTCGATCCAGTCCCCTTCATTGATCGAATCGTCGAGCTGGAGCGAGATGCCGCCCACGACGTTGCCGAGCGTGGCCTGCAACGACAAACCGATCACCGCGGTGACTACCGCCGAGGTCGCGACGATGCCCGTCAAGTTCACGCCCGCGCGATGCATCAACACGCCGAGAGCCACTACGTAAGCTGCGCCGACCATCACGTCGTGCAAAATGTCGGGATAGTCGACGCGCAATACGCGCAGCAGCAGGTCGAAAATCGAAATCGCCGCCAAGTTGATGACGAGCAACAGCTGCAGCACGTTCGCCGCAACCTGCAAACCGGCGATCAGCGCTGGGGGCGCGCTCCAACGCAGGGCCATACCGAGGACCAGCATGGCAGCATAGAAGCCCAGCAGGATGACCGAGCGCCGCAAGCGGCGCCGGGGCGCGAGAGGCGCCAGTCGCAGGAGCCCAGCGACGACGACAACGGCCAGGGCGAACCCGGCAAAAATCAGCCACGGATCTGTCACGAGCCCGTAACCTTACCCGAAATGATTCGGAAAATCGCGGCGATCGCCCGGGTAGTATAATGGGATATCCATCATGAGCGCACGTCCGAGCATGTTCGAGGTTGGCGCATCGCGATCACTCCTGCTCGGAATCGCAGGCGGCACCGGTAGCGGTAAAACCACCTTGGCCCGCAGGATCGGCGACGCCCTCGGCCAGGGCTCGACGCTGATTTCGCACGACTGGTACTACCTGGATCGTACCGGCTACACGCCCGAACAGCGCGAAGCGATCAACTACGACGAGCCCTCCGCGCTCGACAACGCTCTGCTCGCCAGCCACTTGGATGAGCTCGGGCAAGGCCGCGGCGTGCAATGCCCACAATACGACTTTGCCACCCACACCCGCCGCGCCGAAACCGTCTCCGTACCGGCCAGCCACGTGGTCGTGGTCGAAGGCATCCTGCTTTTCGCCGTGCCTGAATTGCGGAACCGTTTCGACCTACGGTTGTTCGTCGATACGGACGACGACATTCGGCTGCTGCGCCGTATTCGGCGCGACGTCGTCGACCGGGGCCGGGACCTACACTCGGTCGAGCAGCAATACTACGGCAGCGTACGGCCGATGCACCGCTTGCACGTCGCACCGAGTAAGCAGCACGCCCACCTGATCGTGCCGGAGGGCGGCGAAAATGCACAAGCGATCGATGTCATCGTCGGCAGATTGCGCTATTTGTTGGATGCAGTCTGAGGAAGCCGCATGGCCAAGCGCGCGCCAAAACGAAGCGATCGAACCATCCGCCGTGAACAAGAGCGAGCCAAGGACCGCCTGAAGGAAGACCGCGAGCGGCTGTTTGCTTTGGAACCCGGCGGCAACCCGGAGCGACCATTGGCCGCCGCCTCCGCAGCGGTGATCGAGAGCCACGCCCAGAGCGTGCCCTGTCCGCTGTGCGGCGCCAATCACGAGGTCATCGAGCACTCCGCTCACGTGCGCAGTGGCGTGCGCTTGCGCGAAACCAAGCTGCGTTGTCGGCAGTGCGGCTCTGCGCGCTCGCTCTGGTTCAAGATCGTCGGGTCGAGCTTGAACTGAGCGGCGCCTGCGCGGAGGCAGCTTCAGTCGCCTCCGCGGCGGCCAGCGCGGCGAGCTCTCGCACCTTGCGCACCAGCTCGAGCGGCGCGAACGGCTTCTGCAGGAATACGAAGCCGCGTTCGACGACCGAATGATTTACGAGCGCGTCGTTCGCGTAGCCCGACATGTACAAGACCTTCAAGGCCGGCCGCAGCAGCAGTAGCAGTTCCACCAGCGCCGGACCGCTCATCCCAGGCATCACGACATCGCTCACCACGACGTCGAAATCAGCGGGGCGTTCATGAAAGAGGGTCAGCGCCTTAGCGGCGTTTTCGGCCTCGACCACCCGGATCTTGTGTTGTTCGAGCACGCGGCGCGCGACCGAACGCACCATCTCCTCGTCCTCGACCAGCAGCACCCGAATCGGAAGCGTTGCCGAAGGAGTGGACTCCGGATGAGCCGCGGTTGGTTCATTTAGCTGACCCGGAATTGCGGGCAAGCAAACTTTGAACGTCGAGCCAAAGCCCGGCTCACTGTGCACGGTGATCGTACCGCCGCTTTGCTCGACGATGCCGTACACGGTCGCGAGCCCGAGGCCCGTCCCTCGACCGCGCTCTTTGGTCGTGAAGAACGGCTCGAAGATGCGAGCGCGCGTCGCTTCGTCCATCCCGACGCCGCTATCTCTGACCGTGAGCATTACACACGAGCGCCGCCCCTTGCCTGGCTCGTTCAACTCCACGTGCGAGGACTCCACCGAGATCCGCCCGCCACTTTCGATCGCGTCCCGCGCGTTGACCACCAAATTCAAGATCACTTGCTCGATCTGACCGGGATCGACCTGAATCAGTGCGGGCCGCGGCGACAAAGTCACGGCCAGTAAGATGTCTTCGCCGATCAGGCGCCCGAGCATCTTCTCGAGTTCGGTGATGCGCGCGTTGAGATCCAAGACCTCGGGCTTCAAGACCTGGCGACGACTAAACGCCAGTAGCTGCCGAGTCAGCGTCGAGGCTTGCTCCGCGGCGCGACTGATCTGCGTCAGATCGTCCTTCATGGCAGGCGCGGTTGCGGCATCGCTCAGCAGCGCTTCGGCGTAGCCCGCGATCACGGTCAGCAGGTTGTTGAAGTCGTGGGCGACGCCGCCGGCGAGCAGCCCCACCGCCTCCATCTTCTGCGCTTGCCGAAGTTGCTCTTCGCTCTTGCGCAGAGCCTCTTCGGCCAGCTTGCGCTCCACGACCTCTTGCGAAAGCTCGGCGTTCAAGCGCGAGAGCTGCGCAGTGCGCTCGACGACCCGCTGCTCGAGCTCTCGCCGGGTGCGTTGCAGCTCCTCATAAATGAGTTTTTGATCGGTGATGTCTTCGGAAATTCCGAGCAAGAAGCGCGGCACGCCCGCGCTATCGCGCAGCGGGATCTTCTTCGTGCGCAGCCAGCGCAGACCGCGACTGGTCTCTATCGGCTCTTCGTCGATTTCCAGCAACTTGCCGCCCGCCAGCGTCTCGCGATCCTTGCGAATGAAATGTTCGACTTGCTCGGGTGGCCAGAAATCGTGATCGGTTTTGCCGAGCAGCGCGCTGCGGGGCATCCCGAGCAACTCCTCCCCGGCGCGGTTGAAGCGACTGAAGGCCAGCCGCTCGGCATCCTTCACGAAGATCATGTGCGGAATGTTCTCGAAGATGGCATCGAGAAAAGCATTCGGGTCCGATAGCTCGTGCTGCCCAGAGAGCGACGGCGACGACGGCACTGAAAGCTCCGTCGCCTGCGTTGGCGCGTCCCCGCGCTTCACGACCTTAGGCTCGTCCACTCCCGGTCAAGCCTACTCTCGATTCCGCACGAAGAGAACCCTAGCGTCGAACCTCCGTGATTCCGCGCTATCATGCTGAGCCATGCCAGCCGACTCGAGCGTGATTGAAGGCGATGTCCGCTGAGGGTGTTCGGACTGTCGGTTCACGGCTGAGACTGTGGGTGCTGCTCGGGCTACTCGCGACTACGCTTGCGTGGGCCGGATACGAACTCCATTCCCGTCGCGCGCGCACCGAATGGCAGCGTCCATTGCAGGTCTCCGTCGCCTTCGTGCAATTGGGCGCCGTCGATCCGAATGCGCTCTTGGCACTTCGTGCACGTTTCCCCGCGCTGGAAGTGCGACTGAGTGACGAATATCACCGTCACGGCGGTCGCTTGCCGCGCCCAATCGACTTCACGCTGTTCGGGCCAGTGATCGTCGACCGCGCGCCACCGGCAGATCCCGACAGCACGCTGCTCAGTCTCGCCCAGCATGCTTACCAGCTATGGCGCTGGACACACGCCGTGGACGTCGGGAGCGATTTACCCGCGCGCGGCTTCGATTCGCGCATCTACGTGCTGCTGCGCGCTCCGCAGAGCAGCAGGCAAAGTTTGGTGGAAGGTTCGAGTGAGCTTGGCGGACGCGTCGGCGTGGCCCGCATCGAACTCGGCGCGTCTACGGTGGACTTGGCGCTGTTCGTCGTCAGCCACGAGCTCTTCCACACCCTCGGAGCCAGCGACAAGTACGACGAGACCGGGCGCACGTCGATCCCGGACGGTCTGGTCGAGCCCGAGCGCGTGCCGCTCTATCCGCAGCGCTACGCGGAGGTGATGGCCCGCAACCTCGTGATCGCGGTCGGCTCCGAGCATCCACCCGATTCATTGGCGGAGCTCGGCGTCGGCGCGCTCACCGCCCGAGAGATCGGTTGGTCGGGCAGCGAACCCCCAAAATAACAGTGTCGCGGTTCGGAAGGGTGCGTGCCCTGGGCGGTTGCTCTGCGGCGCGGTTGCCTGACCAAGCCACGCGCGTGGTACTCTCAGAGGATGAGTCGTGCGCGCGGACACTCGCTCGAGCGTCGCTTTGGGCTGGCCTTGGTTGGGCTGTCCGCGTGCCTCGGGTGCTCATCCACGACGGACGGCGCGAGCGGGGGCAGCGGCGGTAGCAATTCTTCGGGCGCCGGCACCGCGGCAGCAGGTAGTCCGAGCGCGGGCAGCTCCAACGCGGGCAGCTCCAACGCGGGCAGTCCCAGCGGCGGCGGCGGGGCGGGCAACAGCGGCGGCGGCGGAGCCCGCGCCGGCTCAGGCGGCACAGGCGCAGGCGGCGCCCAGGTTGGCTCGGGCGGCAGCCACGCAGGGAGTGGCGGCAGGGCCGCCGGCGGCAGCTCGGGCGCGACGGGACACGGTGGCAAGGACGGAACCTGCGAAATCGTGCAGTGCTTCGTCGCCAACACCTGTCTAGATATGTGCGGAGGCAGCGTGGTCTATACCGGCTGCTGCACGTGCGAACCGCCATCGGTGAACCAGCTTTCCTGCCCCGGGACGAATTGAGTCGCGTTCGCAGCAGATGATATCCGTCCCGGACTTGCTCTACCCCGAGCCCCAGCGAAGACTCGACGCGCGAGCGTTGCGCGAGGCGCTCACCTTTGCCTTCGCGACGGGTGGCACCTCCGAGACCTTCAGCAAGGTCTGGGAACGCGCAAATTTCGGCCCTAGTGACTTTGCGAGTGATTGCTTCGCGCGCGAACTATTTTTGGGCGACTTCGTGACGCGTTGCCTGTCGTTCAGCGTCGCCGGACAGAAGTACGTGCCCGAGCGCGGCCATCTCCAGCGCTTGCTCGCGCAGCCCCCGCGCGATCTGGGCGTGACGCAATTTCGCCATGAGATCCTGCGCGAGCTGAGCGAAGCGCCGGAGCGCGCCGAGGAACTCGGTCGGCTCGCAGTGAAGATCCGCGGTTTGGTGCAGCGTCTAGAGGCGCCTGATCGCGGCAAGCGCTACGACGCGATCGGGCGTCGCATCGACATTCTGCGCACCGTGCGAGAGCTCTTGGACGAACTGTCGACCGCGTTCACGGGCGCCGGCGCCGGACTCGGACGCATTCGCCAGTTTGCGCTCGAGCAACAGCAGCTCCCCGCATACGACACGCTGGTCAACCTACTCGATCACGAGAGCGACCGAGCGACGATCGAGCTACGCATCAAGGTCGGCTACGACGGGGAGCTGCGCAGTTTTCAAATCGTGCGCGCGGGCGAGAACCACGAAAATCCTTTTTACCGCACGCGCTTCGCGCGCTTCCTCACCAAAGTCACGCTGTGGATTCAGGGCTATGGATTCCGCGAAGCCGAGTTGCTCGGTCGGCTCACGAACGCCGCCTTCGATGGCGTCCAGGACTGCGTCATCTCGCTGTTCCAGTTGCTGGTCGACATGGAATTTTACTTGGCGAGCCTCTCGCTGCGGCAGCTCGCGCAGCAAGGCGGGCTCGAGATGTGCCTGCCCGAGTTCAAGGGCGATTCCGCGGCGCAGACCGAGCTCGAAGCGCTCTTCAATCCGTTCCTGTTGCTGGAAGAAAAGCCGCCGAAGAGCGCGGACATCGCCGCTTCCGAACGCGCGCTGGTGGTCATCACGGGGCCCAATTCCGGCGGAAAAACGCGCCTGCTCCAAGCGCTGGCTTTGGCGCAGTTGCTCGGTCAGTCGGGTTCGTTCGTGCCCGCGCGGCGGGCCGCGCTTTCGGTGCGCCACGGGCTGTTCGTTTCGCTGTCTCACGAAGTCAGCTCCGATCAGCGCGAAGGCCGCCTCGGGACCGAACTCTTGCGTATTCGACGCATGTTCGAGCAACTGCGCTTCGGAAGCCTGGTGGTTTTGGACGAGCTCTGCTCGGGCACCAATCCGTCAGAGGGCGAAGAGATCTTCGAGCTGGTGGTATCGCTGCTCGCCGAGCTCGAACCGCAGGCCTTCATCACCACGCATTTCCTGCAATTTGCCTCGCGGCTCGAAAAGGAGCGCCCTGTGTCACGCTTGGAATTTCTGCAGGTCGAGCTGGATGCTCACGAGAACCCCACGTACGGCTTCGTACCGGGCGTGGCCACGACATCGCTAGCCGAGCGCACCGCCGAACGGCTAGGCGTTACGCGCGAGGCATTGCAAGAATTGGTCGACCGCGCAAAGCTGCAGAATCCGGGGAGAAGCAATGGCTAAGGTAGATTTCTGGGCGCTCGCGAGGCCGGTTCAAGAACGCTTCGTGGCTTCGACCGAGGGCGGCGCCGCGCCCGCCCCGCTCGCGATTCGCCCGCTTGCCCGCGACCCGCGTAGCTTGGCTTACAGCGCGTTCGGAGTCGGTGCAACGCTCGGCGGGCTCGCCTTGCTGCGTGTCGGCTTCGGGGATTTGAGCAGCCGCTTCGCGCTCGCTCCCGCCACGTTCATCGCGCTGTATTCGGGCTGCTTCGTACTCGCCGCGGCAGGCTTCTTCCTGGCCGCTGCGCGCTACGTCAAGGCATACGCGGTCCCCTATCATCCCGCGCTGTACCTGTATCCCATCGGCGTGATCGACGCGCGCTCGCCCGAGTTCGTGGTGCATCGCATTTCCGAACAAACCGAAGCGCGCTTCGACTCTGCCCGGTCCGCGCTGCGCATCGAGCTCGAAGGCACTCACTTCGAGTTTCCCGCCGCCGACGCGGCCCAAGCAGAACAAGCCGCGGCTACCGTGCTGAGCTTGCGTGACAAGCTGGCCAACTCTGGCCCCGTGTCGAGCGCGCGCGAGCAATCGTTGGTCGATCCGCTGATCGACAATGGCTTCAAAAACCCGTTTGCCCCCGCGGACTCGCTACGCAAAGAGCTGCCGAAATGGACCAAGACCTGGCCGATTTTTGCTTTGATTTTGGGGGTGCTCCTGGGCGGCGCGGCGTTTCTCGTGCGCAACCATTTGAGCGAAGGCAGGCTGTACGCCGCGGCGCGCAGCGCCGACAGCAGCGAGGCCTACCGCACGTACCTCGAGCGCGGCGGACACAACCCCGATGTGCAAGCGCTGCTCTTGCCGCGCGCAGAACTACGTGACGCCCAGCGCAGCGGCAACGTCGCCGACATCGAGCGCTACCTCGACGCTCATCCCAACACGCCCATCAAAATCGAGGTAGAGGCTGCGCTCCAACAAGCGCTCATGAAAGAACTCAGCCAGGCAGAGGCCGCGAACACGCTCAGTGCGCTCAAAGAGTTCCAGACCAAGTACGCGCGCTACTCGTTCTTGGTCGCGAGTATCGATCGCGCGATCAACACGCGCATCGATACCGCGCTACGTCAGCTCAAGCCGGCGCTCGCCGCGAACCAGGCCCGCCTCCTGCCGTTCATGGATCGCTTGTTGCGCTACACCGCCAAGAACGGTCCGAAGCTCATGGTGCGCTTCCAACGAAAGCCCACCGAAACCCTGGTCGCGGCCGAGAAATCCCTGCGTCAGAGCCCCTATTTCAGCGGCGAGAAGACACTGCCCGGCCAATTTTTCGACGACGCACATCAGGCACCCCGTGAAGCCGTGATGGCCGCCGCCCTGATCACCGAGCTCGCCTCGCATTTCCCGCGCGACTTGGTCGATGCTCAGCCGGGTCCTGCGCTCGACCCAGCCGCCGACCCCAAAGCCACCGTACCCACCATCCTCATCACCTATCACACCGAGCTCTCTGGCTCGTTCCCCAGCCGCAAGCCGAGGCTGGCACTCACCGGCATCGGTGTGCTCACCCGCGTCTCCTTCGATATCCCCGGCGATGCGGAACCCTTGGTGTTCAAACTCACCGTCTGGCGTGCCCCCGATCTCAGAACGATCACGGAGACGAGCACCGCCGCCGACCTGTACGAAGCGATGGCCGGCGAGGCCTTCAAACGCTTGACCAAGAAGTACCTAGCAACGTTGTTCGTCGAGCACTGACACCGCATCTGCGGCCAACGCCTTCGATCTCTAGCCTTAGAACGACAAATCGACGGTCGTATTGGCGCTCAGCTTCTCGCCAGAGTCGCCGCGAACTTCAACGTCCCCGAGCCCGAGTTGACCGCTCGTGTTGTAGCCCCAGCACTTGAGCGTGGCGTCGTCCAGGATGGCGCAAGTATGTTCCTCGCCTACCGCTACTTGCACCGCAGCTCGGCCGCCTAGGTCGACAGAAATAGTGCCTGTTTGCGTGCCATTACCGTCGAACACGACGGGCCCGCTGGAAGCCACGACCGCTCCGAGACCGAGGGCGCCGTGGTACGCGTAGCCCCAGCAACTGAGCGCTCCATCGTTGGTAGTCGCGCAAGCGTGATACGCGTCGACATCGCTCACCTTTACCTTTCTGCCCATGCCCATGTTCATGGCTGGCAGCATGGTGAAGTCGTCCGGCGGGAGGCCGGCGTGTGTCCAGCCTTGATAGCCGAAGCCCCAAAGCATCAGTGCGCCATTGTCCAAGATCGCCTCCGAAACGGGGCCGGCAACGATCGATCGAGCCTTGCCACCACTAAAAGACAGGGCGGGCAGCCCGCTGATCTCGCCGGGATAGTCCCCCACCCCATCGCTATCGTCGAGATTGGCCGCCGCGGGAACGGGCAGGTACAGCGCATTCCCCCAGCACTTCACGCTCCCGTTATCGAGGAGAGCACACGTCACTCCGGCAGAGGCGCTGACGGCCGTCGCCGGGCGCTTCAGATCCACGGTAACGAACTGAACCGACGAGAGCGCATCGTAAGGGCTCTCGCCGCCGAGCTGGCCAAACTTGCCCGCGCCCCAACACTTGACGCTACCGTCGTCCAGGACGGCGCAGGTGTAGTTCGAGCCAGCGCTGACCCCGACCGCTTTTCGTCCCGCACCGAGCGGGATGGGCTTGAGCGCATCGCCCATTTCTCCGGGCTCGTCGCCACGGTCATCCGTGCTACCGGTGCCCAACTGACCGAACTGATTGTTGCCCCAACACTTCACCTCGCCGTGGTCGAGTAAAGCGCACGCTGAGTTCGCTCCAGACACGGAGATTGCCCTTGCCGTGCGATCCGTACCTAAGTCGAGCACGGGCAACTTGCTCGGCACCTGGCTCTTGACGTCTCCACGGCTCTTCGTATCGCCGAGTCCGAGCACGCCGTGATCATTGCTGCCCCAACACTTGACCCTGCCCGTGGCGGACAGCACGCAAGTCGTCGCGCCGCCCAAGGCAATGGCGACCGGTTCGATTCGGCACGCTGCGCTGCAGCCGTCACCGGAAACCTGATTGGCGTCATCACACTGCTCGTGCTCCGCGTAGATCACGCCGTCCCCGCAGCTCGCTTTCTTGCACTTGATGCACGAGTCCGAGCCGTCCTTGCCGTCGTCGCACTCCTCGCCCGGCTCGATCTTCTGATCGCCACAAATCGGCTTCTGACACGCGCCGCCTTTGCACAGGCCTACGCACGTCTCGCCTTCCGACGCGGTGACCAAATCGACGCCGCAGGAAAGCAAAACATCCACGCGACAGACCACATCACCCGACGCGGCTCCCACGCAATCCGGCACCACCTTGGCGCACGCTCCCGTCCCAGAATCGCACAGTTCGTCCGACGCACAGGTGGGCCCGGCGAACCATTTCGAACCATCACACGCGAGCCGCTGAGCCAGCGCGTGCCCAACGCACACCGTTTGCCCCCGCTCCGAGCACGCGCCGAACAGCATCGGCTCTTCGGCCCCTCCTTCACCACCAGAGCCGGCGTTCCCTGCGCTGGCCGCTTCACCCGAAGCCCCCGCCATCGACCCGGAATTGCCCGCGCCACCGCCCACTTCCGCGCCCGCTCCGCCAGTCGAACAAGACGGCGCCGTACACGCGGTGAACTCTGGCGAACACGCCGCCGTCAGCACGACAGCGGCGGCTGCCACGCTCAACAGCAGCCAGTACTTGCAGTTCATGATCTTGTTCCTTGATCTCGAAGCTCGATCACCGCCATGACGATTCTCGTCGCGTCGGCTCCCACGAATCCCCGTAGGTACGCTGCGCAGGGCTCAGAACGATAGGTCAACGGTGCTGTCGGCGGTGGATTTATCGTTGCTATGCCCTAGCCCAAGTTGGCCGCTGTCATTGTCGCCCCAGCACCTGAGCGCGCCGTCATCGAGGATGGCGCAAGTGTGATGCGTGCCGGCAGCGACTTGCTGCGCAGTCCGGCCACCGAGACCGACCTCAGAAATCTCACTCGGAGCCGTGGTCGTTGCCAAGGTCGAGCCCAGCCCAAGCTGGCCCTCTGGGCCGTTTCCCCAGCATTTGAGCATTCCCCCGTCGAAAACCGCACATGCGTGATCTAGGCCGATGGCGAAAGACTTGACCCTCTTTTCGCCCGTTTGCACGGCCGAAAGGCCAGCGAGTGAAGCGGGACTCATGCCAATTTGCACAGAGCCCAGTGCGGGCTGCCCCAGCTGAGCGCCAGTCCCCCACAGCCTCAACGAACCATCACTCAGGACCACCGCCGAGACAGTACCGGCAACGATGAATTTGGCCGGGCTGCCGCCGAACGTCAACGTCGCTAGGGCGCTCATCTCCGATGGCGCATCACCAATACCGTAGCTGCTGTCCGAATCGGCGGACGCGGCATGAGTCACGCCGTCAGTGGAGCCCCAACAGCGCGCGCTCCCGTCATCCAACAGGGCGCAAGTAGAGCCGCCGTTCTCGCCGCCTTTGCCGTTGAACAGGAAATTGGACGCGCTGACCGCCACCGCGGGACGCGCGAATTGGATGCTCGGAAGCTCCTTCGGCGACGACGCGTTCTGTTTGTTGTCTTGGCCGAGCTGGCCATACTCTTTCGAACCCCAGCATTTCACGCCTCCGCCGGCCAAGAGCACGCAGGTGTGGCTCTCTCCGGCACTCAAGCCGATGGCCGTCAGTCCGCTGCCGAGCGGGATCGGCTTCAGTGCATCCCCCATTTCATCGGGGTCATCGCCTCGCGCATCGGCATCACCCGTGCCGAGTTGACCCCAATAGTTGTTCCCCCAGCACTTCAAGTCTGCATTGTCGAGCAAGGCGCACACCGAACTCCCGCGAGCGGAGATGGCGATGGCTTTTCGACCTGCACCGAGATCGATCGCAGGCAGCTTACTGGGCACGGTGTTCGTTGTACCGCCTCGATTCGCGGTATCGCCGAGCCCGAGTTGGCCAGTACCGTTGTACCCCCAGCACTTGACCGAACCCAGCGAAGAGCGCGCGCACGTAACAGCGTTACCCAATGCAAGCTCGACCGGCTCGGCCGTGCAGGTCGCACTGCACCCATCGCCGGAAACCCGATTGCCGTCGTCGCATTGCTCGTGGCCGGTATAGAGCACGCCGTCTCCGCAACTCGGCGTCTTGCATTTTGCGCAAGCGCCGGAAGCATTCGCCGCCGCATCATCGCAATCCTCTCCCGCCTCTACTTTGGCGTCCCCGCAAATCGGAGCCTGACAAACTCCACTTTTACATCGACCCTCGCACACGCTTCTCGCGCTGGCAGTCACCAGATCCGGGCCGCAGCTCAAGACCGTATCGTTTCGACAAACCACTGCGCCAGGCGCGGACGAAACGCATTCGGTCACCATCGGCAGACACTTCCCGTTGGAAGAATCGCAACGCTCGAAAGCGCCACAGGTGGTCCCGGCCAGCCAAGTCTTGCCATCGCACGCGAGCCGCTGTGCGCTCGCCGCCTCGACGCATGCAAACGCTCCCTTGACTGAACAGGCATCGAACAGGGTTGCAAAAATGCCGGGCGCTCCGCCCTCTCCGGCGCTGCCTGCTTGTTCGCCGTCGGACACGGCCCTGCCGGCCGTGCCGCCGGAACCTGCGTCGCTGCCAGCCTCCCCGGCGCCATCGTCACTGCCTGCCTCGCTGGCTCCACCACTGCCCGCTTTAACGACGCGACAAGTGTGCGTGGTTTGGCACGAGCGTTCCAACGAACAAGCCTGTACAGGGAGCCCGGTTAGAACCGCCGCCAAGCCCAGCGGCAGCCAATAAATACGACTCATTTCTTCAATCCTCGAGCTGCGATGGTTCACGTTCCACGCGATCGCCCAGCGACGTTCAACGTGATGACCCCATCGGTCAGCCCCAAGACGCAGTTGCTCACTCCGCCGTGTTCAGCGTCGATCAATGGCAATTCGTCGTTCGCGCTGCTCCTCGCAACACGCATCCGGCACCCGCGCCGTTGAATTCATCACCCCTAGAGATGCGTCAATGGTCGTGTCGCTGAGCAATTTTTCAATTGCTAGCCCGGCGAGATTCGCCAGCGCGCGGCTCTACATCGACGCAGACAACTAGGGCTTCGTATAAACGTCTTGCGCTAATCCCTTCAAGCCGTCGGGAGCGGATACGGAACCGAGCGTTCCGCCTTTTCCACCGGCTGCAGCGGCAGCGAAGCTCAAGGTCGACTCGCCCACTCGCGTCGGTGCAGTTCCGTCATAGACCAGCGCGATTGAAGGCCCACCAGTCCCGCCCGCGCCGCTGCCACCATTGCCGCCGTTGCCGCCATCGCCACCATTGCCGCCTTTTCCGACGGTACCGGTAGGGTCGGCAGGCCCACCGGTTCCACCAGCTTTCCCGGTGCCACCGACATGCCCTTTTCCGCCATCGCCACCGGCGCCACCGCTGAGTGCTGTCAGCTTACAACTATCTATCGATAGGGAGCTCCGCCAGCTCAGCAAAGCGACGGAAGCACCGCCGCCAAGTCCACCACTACCTAAGTCGCCGCCGCAACCACCCATTCCGCCAGCGCCTCCGGTAGAGCCCAAGCACGTCGTGGTCCCCGCCGCGCCGAGACTGGCACCGCCACCGCCACCGCCAAACCCTGCTTTGCCAGCAGTGCCGCTGCCGCCGCTCGCCACCTGATATCCGTCCTTAGCGAAAGCGCCTATCGCAGGGGCAATGGCTCCGGGTTCGCCTCGCGCGCCGTTCTCACCTGGTTGCCCGGGTTTTGCGTTCTGGCCAAGGATTTCCCCTCCCTTGCCTCCGTTACTCGGCGACACGAGGTATGCGCTACTACCGTCCTGCATCGGGGAATAAGACACAGCAGCGTAGGCCATGCCGCCCGCGCCACCTTCGGAGTCGCAGACCTTAGGCACTTGTGCCGGCCCCATCTGTGATCCCGGTGCGCTGGTGCACGTCCCCGCTTTGCCGTTCTGGTCGCTGCCAGATGCAATTCCATCAGCACCATTCACGCCATCTGTCCCAGTCTTCCCCTTGCCGCCCTTGCCCGCGTGAATCTCGACCCGCTTCAGCGCGACATTTTGGCTGCCACTGATCACCAGCCCAAAGCTGCTCGCGCCCACGCCGTCGTCTGCGTTCGCGGCATCGAGCCGCAGATCTTGAATCATCACGCCCACCTTTGCATCCGTGATCATCGCGCCGATCGGAGCCGCGGAATGCAGATAGGCCGGGGTATCAGCGTCGTACTTCCACGTTCCACCGTCACACGTGAATCGGCCGTAGATCGACACGCGATCAGGGATCGTGAGCGTCGCGGGCTCCGCGTACTCCCCAGCGCACACGTACACGTGCTTGATCTTCATGATCTTCGCGAGGGCTTGCGTGACGGTCGCGTAGGGATGAGCCTGCGTGCCATCCGCGAGCGGATCGTCGTTCGTAGAGGGGGCCACAAAGAGGCCAAATTCGTCAGAGATCACGCAGGCGTCCATATCCGGGCCGAGCGTGCCATCGCAGGGCGTGGGCGGGGCGCCACCGCTGCCGGCCGCAACATCATTACCGCCCTCGCCGCTCGTGCCGGAGGTACCGCTTGCGCCTGAGGAGCTGCCGCCCGCGCCACCCCTCCCACTATTGCCCGACGCGCCCGAAGCGCCGCTCGTGCCCACTTCGCCGCCGTAGGGCGCGCAGTTCAAGTTGGCATTGCAGTCCTCGGACTTACCAGCGCAACTCCAGGCGAGGCCGCTGACGGCGAGCAGGCCGAGGGTTCCGATGCTGAAGCGTTTGAGTTTCATGTCATCCTCGGTCAGTGGCTCGATAAGGTAGTCGCGAAGGCTAGAAGCGACCGCTGACGCCGATGCTACCGGCGCCCGGGCTGATCGCAAAAGTCGGAGCGAGAGTGCTGGAGGCGTTCGAGTGCGAGTGGGGCCAAAGCAGGTAGGCCACGGTGCCGACCGCAGCGGCGCCAGCGACGCTGAACCCGACGATTTCAATCGTGCGCGCGCGATCGATGTCGGAGTTCTTGTCGTGCAGCGTGGCACACTCGGATGCGTACGGTGTACCGGCACCGCAGGCGTTCGGCTCGGATAGCGCGGCGCGCATCTGGTCCGCGTCTTTTTGGGCAGAATTGCCAGAGAGGAGGAAGACGACGCCGACGGCGGCGCCCGCGGCGACTAGGGTGCCGCCGACGATCACGGGGACGATCGAGCGGTGCGAGTGGTTGCCGTGGGGGGGCAGCGTGGTCTCGGTGTAGGCGTGTCCGCGATGTTCCGGATCCGCGCTTGCATCAGCGGGCGCGCCGGACTGGGTCAGTTTGATCCAGAGCACCTGTGAGGCGCCTTTGGAGAGCCGAACCGTTTGTTGACTCGGCTCATAACCCTCATGGGTTACTGCAACACCGTGCTCACCGGGCTCGAGGAAGACATCGCCGCTGGGAGGAACGGTGACTGGCGCGTCGTCGATCGTGAGCACGGAATCCGCCGGCTCGAGGGTCACGTGCAGCGAGCCGATTTCTTTCTTTTCTTGGGCCAGGCCCTCGGCCAGTGCTTGCTGTTGCTCATCCGTGGAGCTCGGCAACAGATGGGCGAGCGCAAAAGCAAAGTGCTCCGCGGCGTCCCGGTGCTTGCCGAGCTCCGACTCGGTTTGGGCGAGATTTGCGGCGATATCCGGGCTTTGTTTTAGGCTCCAAGCCTCAGTGTAGATGCGCAGAGCATCGTTGTATTTGCCGGCATTGAAGGCGACCTTGCCCTTCTTGAACAAGAGATTGGCGCGCTCGCTGTCAGGACTATCGCCCTGTGCGTGCCCGCGCAGGGCGATGCTCGTCGCGATCAGCAAGCAAGCGCACGCAAGACCGCGGCTCAGCACCCTTGGCCCAATTCCGAATCGTCTCGATGCCATCATCACTCAGTAGATCGCGCGTTTTGGTTTGGCTGACGGCGGCACGCTCAGCGCAGGGCTGTTCGCGACCGGCCTGAAGGGAGTGTGATGTGACGCTTCTGCCGACCGTGCGGGCATCGCGCTCGGGCTAGCTTCGGCGGGCATCGCCGACGCAGCCGTAGTCGCCGACGTGACGGGTTCCGCCGACGGATCCTCTGGCGGCGCGGCTGCACTTGCAACGGGCGCGGCCTCGGCGGCCGCGAGCGGCGGCGGAGTCGGCGCGGGTTCGATTTTTTGCGGCGCCAGAGTAACGGCCAGCGCGGCAGGCTGCGCTGCCTGCGCTGCGCCCGCTGGAACGAGCAAGCGGGGTAGCGCACGCGCTCCGAGCACGACCAGCAACGAAGCGCTCAGCAACACCAGCAGGATCAACGGGACGAACGACCGACGTCGCGCTGCGAGCGGGGGTTGGCTGGTGGTGAGTACGGTCTCGGGTGGGGGCCAGCCCGAGTCGTGCTGCGGGGGCCAGCCTATGTCGGGTTGCTGCGGCCAACCCGCGTGGGGGTCCGAGGACGGCGGGGGCCAATTTGGATCCGAAGCCGGCTGGATGTGCAATACGGGGCGCCGCAGCTTGAGCTCCGTGGGCAGCTTGCGCGGGTCGATGTCCTTGGCAAGCTTCACGGTCTCGAGCTCGAGCGTCTTGTGTTCGGAGACAGCGTGCAGGGGCTTCGGCTCGTAGTAGACGGGAGATCCGGGGATCTCGTCTTCCGGGATGGGCTCCGCCGCGGTGATCGAACGCAGTGTCGACGCGTGCTCGCGCTCGATGGGGCCAAGGCCAGGATCGGTTGTCACTCGGTTGCGCTGATCTGTCACGACGCACCTTTGCCGGCGGCTGAGAAACCGGATGAGAAGCTCAATTCGAACGTAGCTGAGACGATCAAGGTCACGCCCGCCCTCTCCACAGAGCTTGTGAGCGTATATGACCTTGGCCTACACCGCGAGATAACTTGCTCAGGTCGGGCCACGACTCGTAAATCGGGGCGGTTCAACAGCGAGTTGCTAAGAAAATGACCTGAACGTATGACCGAAGAAGGGACCGCGACCCGCCGTGTGCAGCGCCTTTCCAATCAGCATGGAACGACTTCCATAAGCGCGCGGGACCTCGCTCGAGCCCGATCCAGCTGGGACCGAACTCGCCCAGAAGCGCATGGCGCGAAGTGAACCGCGCCGTCGCGGCGCCGCTCTACTCCTCTATCTATCTACCTACTACGCGCGCGAGCGGGACTTGGCGGCCGTAGCTTTGGGCCGGGCGGCTTTGGCTCGCGGAGTCGCACGAGGCTTGGGCTCTTCGACTTCTTCTTCCTCGACCACGGCGCTTGCGATCGCCGGGGGCGGCTGGGAAATGCTCGTGGGTTTGCGCTCCGAGCGCGGGACCTCGACAGTAGCGCTGCGCGGCACTTCACCGCCGAATTGCGCGTGGAGGTCTGCCAAGAGCCCGACCAGCAGCAAGTACTGATCCGTAGGATTCAGCACGCTGATCGCGGCCTGGGCACTCAGCTTGGCTTTGGCTTGGAGGACGGCAGCGGGGAGCTCCGGCGGGATGAAGGCGCCCGGCGGCGGGGCGGGCGGCCACTCACCACGCGGCTCGTGGCGCGGGGTACTGACAGCGACCGTGGTGGGCGCTGGCTTGGACGCGGGCACGACCTCGAACACACGACGGCGAGGCAAGCCCGTGGAAGACGATGGCGGAGCAGCGGCGCCAGCGGCCGGCTGCTTGGAGGTCGCGGGTGCGGACTTGGGGGCGTTCGGATCGCGCGGCTTCTTGTCGTTGAAGATTGCGGCGCGCACGTCTCGGGGCAGCCGTTGGCGCGCCAGGAAGAAGAACACTCCACCGGGGCTGCGGCGACCGCTGCCATCGCCGCGCATCAAGCCGCCAGCCTTTTCGATCTTCTCGGTCTCGGCGAGGAGAGTGAGGCACGCCTGGTCGCCCAGGTTGTCTACGACTGCCTTGATCTGCGCGAGCGGACCTTCGTCCGCTTCCCCGAGGGCCTTCGCGATTGTGTTGATAGTCTGATCACTAGCCATGTTAGTTGACCGCGCTTATGCACAGGTCCCCCCGGAGTGCAGCGGCTCGAGATTCTTGGCACCAACACGGTCGGACCGCAATAGGTGTCTGTGAAGGCCCGGAAGCGAGCGCTACAGGACCGAGGCAAACTCGCCCGAACTCACCCGGGCGCAGCACTCTCAATCATACGGCGTCTCGTCCTCCAACGCTAAGAGCAAATGCGCCGCGCTCGTGATTCCCGGCACAACCGCGAATCCGCACTTTTTTCCAGCTTCAGTCTCCGTGCGTAGGGGTCGGCGCTCGGGCAGCGCTGCCCGCGTTCTGTCTAGCCATGCCTGGCCTCGCGCCGTCACGTCTCACCTTGCGCCAGATCGGCGCGCGGACAGGTGACGCTGGCGGCGCGGACAGCTCTACCTCGCAGACTGTAGCCGGGAGATTCGCAACAAATCGAAATCCGACACGACCGGACTGCGCGCGTGACTAATACCGGCGGGCCTTGCGCGCTCGCAGCGCGGCTCTATTTGAACCCGTGCAGATGAACGACGTACCATTCGCCACGCCACGAGATGAGTGACGTGAGCTCGAACTCCCGCGACCGGCCCGTCGGCAGTGTGAAGCGTAGACGCGAACGCAATACGCGAAAGTAGCCCACCTTGTTGCCCTCCGATCCAGGCGCCATCCACTTGGCATCTTTTTCGGACACGGTGACGCCGTCGAACTTGCTCTCTGCCGCCGCGGCACCGAGCGCGTGGTGGTACTCGAGCAAGTCACGCTTGAAGTTTGCGAGCAGCCGAAACTTGTAGTCGCGTTCCGGCTTTGCCACGTCCTTCACCTGCTGGTAGGCGACCAACGGAAAGAACGCGGGCAACGCAGGCTCGACGTCGCCGCTGAGGATCGCTCGCGCCACCAAGTCGATACGCTTCTGAAAGGATGACGAAGCAAGCGTTGGGCGCAGGTCGGTTTGGGCAAGGGGCTTTCCCTGTTCGTCCAGCAACTGAGTAGCGGTCTCGCTCTCGGCGACGAGAGTCTCGGGACCGTTTGGCGCGGCAGTATCCGGTGTGATCGCGGTCGCGCTGGGCAGCGCGGGCGGCGGTCCCGAATCGACCGTGGGCACCGCGGCCGTTGCGCTCGGAGTTGCGGTGGCTACGCCCTGAGTTCGATCGACCGAGGTCGGCTGCACACCACTGGAGTCGTGGCAGCCGCCGACGACGATGACGAAATAAGCCGCACCGAACCAAAGAAACCAAGGCCGTGAGAGGTTCACCCTGCAGCTCTACACCGCAGGCAGCCTGTATCGCGAGAAATGTGCGCGCTGGCGAGGCTCGGTGGGTCGGGATTTTTGGGACTAGTTGACTGGAATCAGGGACGGGTCTATCCGGCGAGTCCGGAGTGGGACAACAGATGAAGATCAACTGCCATTGCTGCACGCTTTCCGTACTTTTGGCCGGGCTCTTGCTGAGCGCACCGGGTCACGCCGCCGAACCGCTCCCTGACAGCCTGGTCAAGAGCAAGAAGGCGACCGAGGGCAGTACGGACGTGGCGACCTCGGGGTTCGAAGCGGCCGGCAAAAAACCCGACTCCAAGGACGCTACCGAGCTGGAAATCTCGGCCGGTGGCCTCGCTTCGGCCGGCAACTCGCGCTCCATCGCAGCGACGACGGCGGGCAAGTTCCGACTGCGCCGTGGCGCGGATCAAGTCGGCGCCGGGGTTGCAGCCAACTACGCCGAGTCGCAGGTCACCAAGGGCGAGGGCCTTCAGACCACGGTCGAAAACTTTCAGGGCAAGGTCCGCTACGACCGGTTCTTGGCCGGTTCATTCGTCGTGTTCGGTTCGGTGTCGGCGCGCCACGACCGCTTTCAGGGCCTCGATCTGCGGATTAACCTGGACCCGGGCTTCGGCTACTACTTCATCGACGAAGAGAAGCAGCAACTCTGGTTGGAAGCCGGCTATGACTTTCAGCATGACATCCGGCGCGACGAAGCCATTCAGGATGCCCTCGCCGACAACTATTTCTTGGGCAAGACCCAAGATCGCCATAGCGCGCGCGCGTTCGTCGGCTACTCCAGTGAACTCAGCGATACGGTCAAAGTCGCCACCGGGCTCGAGTATCTCCAGGGCTTCAACCCGGCCACCAACTACCGGTTCAACTGGGATGGGTCGGTCACCTCGGCGGTCGGCAAGAGCTTTTCAATCGCGACGGCAGTCAGCGTACGCTACGATCACAACCCGATCCCGGACGTCGAAAACACGGACATCGTCACTTCGATCAGCCTCGTCTATCACCTCCTCTAGCCACCTCCTGTAGCGCGCAGCGCTAGAACGCAGACCCCAGCATGCCGCAGGCTCTTCGAAATTCCAGGCGCTGGCTCGTGCGGCTGCTCGTCTGTGTCGCCGCTTGCGGGCTGGCCGACTGCGGGAAGAAAAAGGCCCCCGCGGATACGACCTCGATCGATCAACCGCATCCCGCCGATACGGTCCCGGGCGCAACTGCGGTGGCAACGCTGGAGCGCACCGGTTGCTACGGGGAGTGTCCAGTCTATCGGCTCACCGTGAACAGCGACGGCAGCGTGGTCTATGTCGGTACGCGCTGGGTCAAGGTGCTCGGGCGCCAAGTTTACAAGATCTCCGAAGCGCAGATGGCCGAGCTACAGGCCGCCTTCGAGCACGCAAACTTCAATCAGCTCCACGACTACGACAAGGTCGAGAGCACCGACGACGACTGGGCGCACATTTCCTATCGGCGCGGCGGCGGTTTCAAGCGCGTGCGGCACTATCACGGTGACAATGCTGCTCCGCCCGCGCTCGGCGCGCTGGAGGACGAATTCGATCGCATCGTGGACAGCGGACGCCTAGTCGGGGTGCCGTCAGTCACGCCAACGCCGTCCCCCTCGCCTTCGTCGGCGACGCCCCAGCCGTCAGTCAATCAAGCCCCGACGGACGCGGCCCCAGCCCCTTCGGCCCGCCTGCCCCATCCGAGCGAAAACGCTGGGCCGCCTGACGAAACCACAGCGGATCCGGACAACCACCCCTGAGAGTGGTTACGATGCTGTTGTGCCATTTTGCCGCATTGGTACGCAATTCGGCCCACGGGCAAACCGATTGATTCGTTCACATGCGAAGGCCCACATTTCACTTTTGAAACATCGGAAGCTCTGAACGCACTTAACCCCTTGTAACAGGGTTGGCCCGAGATGTGCTTACTGAAGCCGTTCTCCGGAAACAAACTGAATGCGCGGCGTCATCACTACCCGTCACTTGGTCACCCATGCGCCGCTGATCATGCGATTGTTTGGCGTGCGGGCTTACTTCAAATGCGTGGCCTGTGTGCTCCGGAAGGGCGGCCGAGCCACCTTCCTGGATGCGGTTTCACACTGACCAACGCTCGCTAGCCGCAGTTATTCCGGTCGCGTCACTAGCGCGTGAGGCATGCGTTGCCGCCACGGAGCGCGTGTGACACATATTGCGCGCCCAACGTGAGCAGCAAAGGCCGTCCCTATCGAAGCTTCAACCACGCGGGCTTCGAGATCTTGGTCGGCAAAGCCGCCAGTGACAACGATCACCTGACGTTCAACGTGGCCGAGCCGCATGACCTGTGGCTGCATGTCGCAGGTGGCACGCCGGGCAGCCACGTGGTGATTCGGAATCCGGCGAAGGGAGCCGTACCTGACGACGTGACTCGCTGCGCGGCCGCGCTCGCCGCCTGGTATTCCAAGGCGCGCAACGCGGCCCGCGTCGAGGTGCACCTGTGCCGCGCCGGTGACGTGAAAAAAGCGCGCGGCGCGCCGGCAGGTCAAGTGCAGATCGCGCGCTACAAGTCGGTCAAAGTTGCACCTGCGCCGTTTGCCGGCGAAGCGAGCGCGGATTCCGAAGCCGATTGAAACGCGCGACTCAGGGCGGAAGCTTGGATTTCGCGACGTTTTTCGTGTTTTTGAGCAGCGCCAGATCGTGCTCGAACTTGGCCTTGACGCTCTTGAAGGTGTCCAGCGTTGCCGTATCGAACGCAGCCAGATCAGCGGCGATCGCCTTTTGCTGAGCGGCTACCGGCTGCAATGCTTTCTGAAATGCAGCCTTCTGCTTGGCGTTGGCCTTGGCTGATTTGGGACCCAGCTCGTTGATGGCCTTGTTGACGTCGGCGAGCTCGAGCTTGGCCGCAGACTTGAAGGCCTGACGCGCGACCGTTAGTGCCGCTTCCGCGGTCTTGCCCTGCTCGTCCGCGCTGGCCTGTGCCTTGCTGGTGCATTCGTCCAACTTGGTTTTCGCGTCGGTGGCGTCGGCCTTGACCTGGTCGAACTGTTTTTGCAGCTCATCCAGCTTTTGCTGCGCGGCCTGCTTGGCCTTGCTGGCTTGGTCGTCTGCCTGCTGCTGGACAGCCGCGACTTTCTTTTTGATTTCCTCCTCGTTCCCGCAAGCAACCAGCATCAGCGGCACGATCAGCAGAGCGCTACGCATGGCGTTCACGCTAGGAGAAGTGACTCGGATGTTCAACCCGAGCGGTCAGGGCGCCCACAGTGTGCGCCGGAAAAATGCGATCTAGCTTCACAACTCGAGCGCTGAAGCGCCTGAAATATCGCGCTGCAAAGATTCTCGAGCGAGTGCCACCACACCCAGCCGGCCGGAAACGAATTCGGGGTTTCCGCGGCTAGCTGACACGAGCAGCTTGCCGGTAGGAAGCAGACCAAGACATAGCGGGGCAGCCTAGCGGAAACGGCTTCTCCACCAAGTCAGACTCGAGACGGCCAGAAACCATGCGAGGCCAATACTGAAATGGCCGGCGATCAGGTGCGCGCGCTGCGTGCTGGGGCAATGAAGCAGGAGGATCAGGTTGGAAAGCAGCGCGACCATTCCCGCCGCGAGCGCCCAGACTCGGAACGAAATTCGCTCGTCGCGGTCTAGCACCCAGAGCAGCGCGAACGACGGCGCGGCCAAGGCACTGCCGTAACCGAAGCAGGTCAGCGAGCGCAGCGCGAAACCGCTACCCGACAACTCCTCTGCGCCGAGCGTGGCTTCAGGAGCAAACCAGAGCACACAGGGCAGACACCACGCGATCAGTGCCAACGTCGAACGCAGGCGGGCGGCGCGCCGCTCGATCGGCAATGGTCGCAACGCGCTGTGAGCAACTAGGCCGAGCAAGCCGAGCAGCAGCAGACCCACGACCATTCGTGTCACGCCGAGCTCACGCAACGACACACGCTTGCGCAGCAACTCGCGAACGAGCAGAGCCGATGGCAAGATCAGGCTCAATGCCCAGCGCAAGCGCGTCGAGCGGCTGCGCAAGAACGCGCGTACGCCCCGTTCCTCCGCGATCAACGCTTCGGTAACGACGAGTTGTTCCGCAACGTCCGGAGCGCTGCGCAGCGTGTCGTCTGCCAGACAGCGTCCGAGCTTCGCTCCGTTCCCGAGCAGCTCAACGCAATGCGCACACCCCTGTAGGTGTTCGTCTACGGACGGGCCGGAGGGAATTCCTCCGGTGATCAATCCTTGACGAAGCTCGGCGCAGTCCACGATTCTTGCTCGTGGTATGCCGCTCACCGCTCCAGGGTTACGAGCGCTACGCGGCTTTCTGTTCGTGCCGAGACGCGGTGTACAGCCGCGCCCCACCCACATGCGATCAGCGAACGAGCCGAAATATCAGCGCTTTTTCGGGGGAGCTTGCTTCGCGGGCGCCGCAGCTGGGGGCGGGGCGGCTTTCTTGGACGCCTTCTTCGCGGGAGCGGCGGCCGGAGCGGGGGCGGGCGCTGGCGCGGCCTTCTTCGCCGAGGTCTTGGTCGCCTTCTTCGCGGGTGCAGCCGCCTTCGCCGGAGCGGTCTTGGCGGGTGCAGCCGCCTTCGCCGGGGCCTTCTTGGCCGCCTTCTTGGCGGCGGGCGTGGGCGGCTCGACCGCCGCAGGTGCCTTGGCCGCCCACAGCCCGAGCGTTGCTCCCTGAGGATCCACGAAGATGGCAATCGAGCCCATCTCACCGACCTCTTGATACTCGAGCATGGCTTTGCCGCCCGCCTTCAAAACTTTGGCCATGGTCGCCTTCACGTCGTCCACCTGCACGTAGGGCAGCCACGCACTCGGCTGCTCGGGCGTTTGCTTCTTCTGCAGTCCACCACCCACTCCGCCGCTGACGTCAATCATCGTGTAGGCCATGGCGGGCATGTCGTTGAGCTTCCACGCGAAGACCGAGGAGTAGAACTTCTTGGCCTTCTTGACATCATCCGTGCTGAGCTCGACGTGGGCGAATGGATTGGGCATGTGGACTCCTTGTTTTCGCGGGAAAATAGCGGTGAACCCGCGCGCGCACGCAATCTCTCACGAGCCGAATGTCCGAGCAAGATGGCGCACCCGAGTAGTGGTTCGCGACTCGCCGTTGCTGCCCCCCCCTCCCGCTCTCACTCAGAAAGTAAACCCCGCGTTTCTGCCGCACAGGGTGCCAGAAACACGGTTGCCCTGCTGTGCCACCGAAAGCTCACAGTCCGAAACTGCGTAGTCCAGCGGCGGATCGTACACAGTTCCCGACAGGCTCAGTGAATCGCTGTCGATCGTCAGAGCGGTAGTCGACGACGGCTGAACGGCAAGCGTGCCCCGTTGCTTCACACGCCCGGTCACCACCAAATCGTAGTTCTGATTCGGTGTTGCGCTGGGCGCGGCTGCATAGGCGCACTCGTCGAAGTCGTACTCGAGCTCCACGAACGACGAGCCCTGCACCGCGTTCGAAGTTGCGTTACCAAACACGTGGACCGTGCCGCCCCGCGAGCCGTCCGATGATCGACAGCCGGTCATGCCTTCTTGGGCGCCCACCGGTCGACCTTGAATCAGTGCATTGTAAGCGAGCTTCATGGCCTCGCGAAGGCCGCGCAGGGCGGTCCCATCTTGGCAAGCTCCATCGCAAGGCGGCGCAGGCTCGGGCTGTGCACCCGCACCGCAACCGCCCAGGAGCAAGCAGGCGAATGGCCAAGCGAACCGACGACGAGTCTGCCGCATCATCAAAAGCCTCCCTCGATCCCGAGACTGGGGATGGTAATTGGACCGACGGTCTGGGTCTCACAGCCGCGCAGTGTGCAAGTGGTCGCTACCGCCTCCTTGCTCAAGGTTGCGTTCATCCATTCGGCGACGAACGCCAGATAGGCGCGCGGACCCAATTGCCAGCGTTTTTCGACTCGCAGATCGAGCTTGAAAAATGGGGGCAAACGCGTCGCACGGGGGTCGGTGGGATCGGGCGCCTTGGGTAGCCCGGTGTAAAAAGTGACGCGAGTCCCAGCGCGCCAATTGCGACCGAGGTTGTACGCGAGCGCGCCGTTGATCACGTGCGTACGGTCGAATGCGGCGATGAACTCGTTGTTTCCGAAGGAGCGCACCGAACGCGACAACGTATACGACAGAAAACCGCCGACACGACTGGTCAAGCGACGCTTGAAAAAGAGTTCGAGACCGTATGATTCGCCGTTGGTGCGCGCCGCGAGCGCGTTGGCGGCAGTCGCGGTGCCGCCCCCGTCGGCGCCCTGGCCACTGCCGCCGCTGCGGTCCTCGCCTACCGTGCCTACCGTGAAGCGCGGAGTGCCGCACGCGCCCGAGCGACCCGAGCTCGGATCGGCGCCGCGATCGCCCGCGAGTGTATCGCTCGGAAAGCTGCCCGGTACGCAGCCGTTCACTTCGCGTGGCGTAGCGCCTAGCGGATCGCTCATATCGAAGAACCCATTGTGAAACACGGTCGCAGTGAAGTTGGTGGCGTCGCCCAAATCGTAGTCCACGCCCATGCTTTGCTGAACCGCTAGCTGCAACCCTCCACGCAATCCACCAGGCTGAAAACCAGGCAAAGGAACCACGAAGGCCGGAGGCTGATGGGCCAGCCCGAAGGTCGCAAGCAGGCCCAAGCGGCGAGTTACCTCTAGTCGCGTCGAGAGCCGAGGGTCGACGGCCACCGCCGACTGACCTTGGGACGAAAAATAGTCGAGCCTCAGGCCGGGCGTGATTTGAAAGCGCGGCGTCGGGTTCCAAACCAGATCGCCACGGATGCCAGTCGCGAGGTCGGTACGCGTCGGAAATAGGCCGGCCGCGCGCGCCGCCGCTGGGCCCAGCTCGGTGGTGTCGAATTGCACGTCGTATGCGTCCGCCCGCACGTCGGAGCCGAAGCGCAATAGCGCGTCTCGAGTCACCCGCAGGCTGACCTCTGCGCGCATACCGAGGGAACGATCACGGACGTAGCGGTCATCGGGCAAGCGAGAGCGATCGAGCCCAGCGCTGACAGCCAAGCGTAAGTTCCCGTCCGGCGACAGCGCGTGATCATAGCGCGCGTCCAGACGATGAAATTCCGTACCGAACAAGGTCAAAACACGCGTCGGCGTCCGTTCGCCGAGGAAGTCGTACGAACCGAACGAGAACACGCTGAGCTTGTCCTTCGGCGTTACCGCGTAGCTCGCGCGCGCTTGATAATCCCAGTAATCGAGTTTGGTCTGGGGCGACAAAAGCGAGAACAAAGCGGCCGTAAAAGCGTAGCGCCCGGCCAGCAGCAACTCGCCACGGTGTTCGGCGAAAGGTAGCTCAATGAGCGCGCCGACATCGAAGGTGCGTAGGTTGTATTCGCCGCGCAGCTCGCTTGCAGGTGCGGCGGTTTCGCCCGAAACGATACCCCCGCTGTAGCGACCGAAGCGCGCCGGATAACCCCCTGGATACAAATCAACGCGCTCGATCAGCGCAGGGTGCACCACCGACGGCCCAGCACCGACGTGGAACAAGAGCGGCACCGGGATGCCGTCCAAAAAATATCCCACGTTGCCAGGCGGCGCGCCCCGCACGAAGAAGAAAGGCAACCCGGAGATGATCGGCGTCACGCCCGGCATGATTTCGATGGCCCGAAAGGGGTCGCCGAACGTGCCGGGGATCTGGCGCACCTCCGCGCGCGAGAGCGACGCGGTGCGCGACGGGTCCATCTTTACGCCACGCACTTCGATTTCCACCGGGCGCGCGACGCGCGCTGGTTTCGCTGGCGAGAGCAGCTCATCGCGCGTCGCTGGCGCTGTCGAACTCGGCTCGATGATCTCGGGAACGGGCGCGCGAAATTCGATTTGGAGGCGAATGCGCGCGCGCACGGGCGTTCCGCGTCGCATCGCCGGCTGAAAGCGGAAGGCCTGCGCTGCCTTCACGGCTTGGCCGGAAAAAGGCTCATTCGGCTCGCTGGCGATGACACCGGAGACGGACCCGTCGGCTTCGACCGTCAGCGTCAAGGCGACCGTCGCGTCACCGCTGCCCTGCTCGGGGTAGGCCGCCGTCAACTCCGAAATCGGCTTCGGCGCAACGATCTGGGGTTCGGCCGGCGAGGTCGATGCGGGTAGTTGCGCGTCCGCGACGCGCGGAGCGAGGCCTAGCGCAAGCGCAGCCAACAGCGCAATCGGCGCGCGAGCGGGGCGGCGGCCTGCCGACATTCAGTGCTCGCGGAAGCTAGCACTGACCTTGAATCATCGACACCGGATTACCAGCTCGGCAGCCCAGCGTGGCGCCGCCACGAATGGTGAGAGCGACGCCACGCGAGACAATTTCGCCACTCAGCGACTGAGGAAAGCCAACAGCGCGAGCAGCGCAATCGGCAGGAGCATCCAGACCATGGTCGGCGCCGGATGTGTCTTCACGGCAGGTTTGTCAGCTACCGAATCGACGTTTGCCGCAGACGCGTCGAGATTTTCGTTCGACATAGATCATTTCCATTCCGCCTCGATGAGGCAGCCAAAGGCCAATCAACCAGGGATTCGAGCGAACTCAGGCCCTGGGAGGCTCTTCGGAATTCATGCGCGGGATCCGCCGCTTGCTGTGAAAATGGCTGAGCGATGCAGAAGCCCGGACCGCGCCTGACGGCGCGAGGTAGCTCCGAGCGACGAGGTCCGGCCAAACCGCGCTGGGCACGGTGAACCACGGAACGCGGGCGAAGACGGGCGCGGCGGCGACCCGCGTCGCGGGCTCGGATCGCAACGCGTGCGTCTCGATGCTTTGCACGCGCTCGGCAACGAGCCGCACTACCGAGGCGCTCGGACGCACCGCCGGTGTCAGCATGCGCTGCTGTGCCGATAGCCCGAGCAGCGCGACCAAGAGCGCGAATAGACGCAGCCAAGGCGCCCGCTGGGCGATGGTCCGACGCACGCTAACTGTGCTCGAAGCGCTCACCCTCGATACGAAGCACATTCGCATCCCTCGTGCAAACCGCGCAGCATTTTGCGCTCGGTAGCGCTCAGACTTCAATTTTACGACGTCACGGGGATGTGTCGGAGTTCACCTTGTGCGCTCGCCAAGACAGCGCTAATCACGGAGCGAAATTCGATGCGTTCGATCACGGCTCTCTTCCTCTTACTCTGCGTGAGTTGCGGTTCAGGCGGTACGCCGGCTGCGGAGCACCCAGAAGTCGCATCGAATGACCCATCGGCTTCGCCGACCGCTGGCAAGGGTAAGGGTAGGGCACTTCCCGACCATTGCGCCCGAGGCAAGCGAGAGTGCGTGCCACCGCCCGGCTGGGTACAGCGCCTGTGCGAGGACGTTTATCCGGACGTCGCGCTGAACATGTTCAAGCCTGGTACCCGTTGGAAGCGGCTATACATGTTGGCGCGCGCCGAGCCATTCAATGCCTCGGGCGGCGCATCGCTGCTGGGCGACAAGCTCGAGCGCGGTGAAGAGGTGATTGCGCTCAAGCGGCGTGAGAACAACGGCGAGATGCAAGTCGGCGACAACGCCGGCTACGACGTGCTGCGCTGGAACGGCGCCTGTGCGACCATTCACGATGGCGATTTTTCGCGCACCCCCCCGCGCGATATCGTCCACTCGAAGATCGAATGGCGCCGCTTGGGTTTGGACTTTCGCAAGATGTTGGAAGAGCAACCGGGCATCTCCAAGGCTCAAGCCGCCCGGCGCAAGGCCTGCCATGGCTTCAGCATCGGTGAAGTGACCAAGGACTGTGAAGTGTACGACCGTGCCTTCTCGGACGAGATCATCCGCTATGTTCAAAGCGGTGGTGCGATCCCGAATCCTTCGCGCTTGCCATAACGACCAAGGACCGTCGCGAGCCTTGCTCGCTTCGATCCGCCAGGGCGTTGGGTCAGGCTACTCGAGGCCGCCACAGGCCAGCCAATCGAGGATCTGTCGCCGCTCACCGCTCGTCAGCGGTGGTGAACCCGGAGGGGGCATCGAGCAGCTGGCAAGTTGCGAAGCAATGCTCATCGGCTCACGCGACACGTGTGCGTAGTCGGTTAGCGGGCGGCTCCGTTCGACGCCGTCCGCCGAGTGACAAGGGAAGCAGCGCGAATGCAGTAGCTCGCCGATCCCCGTGTCGAAGGTCAACGCGTTCGACGGACACCCCTGCGGCGGTGGCGAGGGGCACGCCTCGTGCTCGGCCGGTTGCCCGCAGGCGACCGCCGCTATCCCCGCAGAGAGCAGCAAACGCAGCAGTTTTGTCGACTTCTTTGCGACCGGCACGGTCCTCCGCGAAGATGGCTCGGCTTATCATGCTGCCCGCAAGCCGTGACGCATGCGCGCGGATCACTGCAATCTCGCGCGACGCGCATCGACACCCGGCACGGCGCTCGAATGATCCGGCATTCGAGCGACTCGAAATTTCTGCCAGTCCACGGCGACGTGCTCATGCGCAACGCCGCCGACAGAGCTGACCGACAACCTGAGCGAACTCAGGGCGTCGGCCGCTCCGGTCGAAGCATGATCACGCGATCGCGTCCTTGATGGCTTTCGTCGCGCGCGCCTTGACGGCCTTGCTTGCGGGCTTGGCCGCGAACGTCGTCGGCTCTTTGGTGAACGGGTTGATGCCCTTGCGAGCCGGACGCGCGGGCTTCTTCACGACCACGAACTTGGCGAAGCCGGGCAGCACGAATACGCCGTTCTTCTTCAGCTCTTTGTGGCCAATCTCGACCAGCGAGTCCAATACGGCTTTGACGTCTTTGCGCGTCGTGCCTTCGCCAACGCTGTCGACCACGGCCAGCAGTAGGGCGCTCTTGGTGAGTTGCTTCGTCGCTTTTGTTTTCGGCTTTGCCATCGAGAAATCTCCTGTTCGAGGAATAAGAACCGACAGAGAGCACCGATGGACCGTAAAATCCAGCGCTAAACCGCAAGCGTGACGCTTTGAGGACCGCGCGCGCCGCGCGACGCGCGGCGGTCACCGACCAAAAGCACAGCGGCGAATCAACGCTCGGGCGAGCCTTCGACGACTGACAACGCTCGGGCAGCGCACGAAGGACCTCGCGAAATAGCCCTGAAATCGCGGGGGAATCAGCGATCGCCAGCTCCGGCGCGCGATGCTTCGGGGCATGGCTCGACAATGCGCCGAGCAGCGCGGCGAGCAGTCGTGACCGAGCTACTCGGGCCGAAACGGCCGAGGCCATTTTTTTTGCGCTAATCTCGTGGGCGATGGCGAAGATTGTCGCTTGCTTGCACCGCGGAAAGGTCGAGGTCTTGCGCCATGGCCAGGCCGTCCAACGCTTGGAGAGCCCCTATCTCGGGCAGCTCACGGCAGCCGGCGAAGCTCGAGCCGAGGCGCGAATCGTGAGTATTACCCGCGGCCGAATCAGTGGCGAGTTGTGCTACGCGATCAGCAACAACGCTCTCTCCGGCGTGTTCGTGCAAGTTCCGGAGCGCGGCGACGAGCAGCAGCTATTTCACGGAGTAGACGCGCAGCTCAGCGAGCTCGACTTCAGCCAAGCCGTGGGATCACTCGCCTGCGCGGTCGCGGGTGCAGATGGCACGAGCGCCCTCGGCGTGATTTCAGACGACGGCAAAGGATTGCGGACCGTGACCGAGGGCGACGTGATCGATCGCGCGCCGCGCTGGGCGCCGGGTGGGCGCTCGGAGATCGTTTATGCATCGGCGGGGATCGGGCGTACGAGGACCGGCAGAGCAGTGGCACGCTCCCCATTCGCCCTCCATCGCTTGCGCTTCAGCGACAACAGCGTGGAGGTGCTGATGGCCGACGCACAATACGACTACACGGCGGTCGTCCCCGTCTCGGAGAATGTACTGTACGCGCTAAGATGCCACTACGACGGCTCGCGGCCGTCATCGGCATTGTCGCGAATTTCTAGCGCTTTTCGCGATCTTTTGGCGTTCGGCAAGCGCAAGGGAGCCGCGGGCCCGCAGGCGAACGAGCTGGTTCGCATTACGACCAAGGGCTCGCAGTTGGTCGCGCAGGACGTGTTCGCGTTCGACGTCGCTGCGAACGAGGACATCGTGTACTCGAGCGCGGCTGGAGTTTCGATGATCAGTGCAGGCCAGGCCGCGCCTGAGCGGATATCAGCGCTCGAGGACGTGGAACAACTGGTCGTTTACTCGTGATCTGCGGCGCGGAACGGGCTCAGCCGCGCGCTCGACCGTGCTGACACTCAGCGAGCGGTCGAGCGGGCCTACCGGGCACGCTTAGCTCTGCCCAGCCGCCGCGATGGTCTGATCGCAAGATTGAGAGCCAACCGAGGTCATGATCGTCTTGCCACGGCCACTGGCCTTGGTGCCGCACTTGGTGCACTTGTAAGCACTGAAGGAGCCGACGGCGCCCTCTTGTAGTGCCCAATCGTGCGTGCGCGCCTCTTTCGGGAAGATACCCTGCTGTGCTGATTTCATGACTCAGCTTACTCGCATCAGGGCCGAAAGTACCGTTTGGCGTGCGCCCCGCAGGCGATTTGGCGCTTTCAGCGGCGAACCGAGCCCACGCGCTTGGTCAGGGCGCAAGCGTCGTACACGCCGCGGTAGAAGCGCGGCATGCGGCCCTCCAAACGAAAGCCGCATTTCAGGAATAGCTCCAATCCTGACAAATTCGCCTGTGCCGTGTGAAGTCTGATCTCCCACAGGCCCGCGCGCACCACGGAACGCTCCACGTGCGCGAGCAAAGCGCGACCGATACCCAAGCCGCGCGCTTCCTCCTCGACGGCGATTGCGCACAAATCGGCGCTGGTCTGGTTCACTAGGTGAACGCAGGCAAACCCAACTGGGGCATCACCTCGCCGGGCGACCCAGGTTGTCCCGCTTTGAACCAGCCGCTGCATCGTTGCCGCCGGCTGACCGTCATACTCGGCAAAGGCCTGCGCGGCGAGTCGCCCAATGAAGCCGTCATCGGCGCTTTGCCGCTTTCGGATCCGAAGCGACGTCGATGTAACAACTCGCACTCGAAGAGCTTAGCGCCAGCAGGTCAAGGCCGCACGTGGAGGTCGTAAGTCGCAAAATCCACGCCCCCGCGCGAGTCCCTCAAGACGACCCAAAGCGCGAATGTTCCCGGCATTTCTGGCGCCACCCAATGATTTCGCGTGCTCAGCTCCCTGTCGTTCTGCGCGCGACCAGTGCTCTGGGTGTCCAGCTTTCCTGCGTTGGTATACCAAGAGATCCGCATCGCCTCACGCCTCTCAGTGAGCACGTGCTGAGCCCGATCGTAGTAGGCGTAACTCTCGACATCGCTCGCGGCCCAGCTGAGCGTCAGCTCCACGCGAGCGCCGAGTGGGATCTCATCGAGCGCCACAGGCTGGCCGCCGATGCTCGCGGTCAGCGGCTCCAACCGTGGGTTTTGATTTGGCAGGTAGCTGAGCCCAAACTCGGTCGCGATGTCGGACGCGGCCTCTGCTAGGTCACAGGAAATGCGCTGGAGATGGAACGTCGGCTCCGAACCAGCAAGGTCGACGCGCAATGGCTGATAGTAACCGCCGCTGGTATCGGGATCACGCGGACGGAAGCCGCCCGGTGGAGTATTGGGCCCGAACAACGAACAGCCCGCGGGCGGCGTCGCCGCTTCGATCGACAGCCCGGTTCCCGCCGCCAGCAGCGCCGCAGGCTTCAAACAAGCCGCCGACACCGCGTTGTTTTCGGGCAATGGTTTGGGAGCCGTACAGAACTGCCAATCGGGCGATGCGCTCAGCATTCCGGGCACGCTCAGGAACGCCGTGAAGGCATGCCGCGTCCCGGGTTTGGCTTCTGCGGGTTCGCTCTTCACTGCCAGCACCCGTGGCGAGTCGATGCCCCAGTAGTCGTCTTCGAACTCGGGCCGACAGGCACACAGGCTGAGCCCGCAGAACACTGCACGAGCGACGAGCGCGTGTTTCATCGCTCGAGCCTCAAGCCTGCGACCGCCACGAACGGCATGCCGGTGACCAAACCTCGCCGGGCATAATCCTGGCTGTACACGTACTCTTCGGCATTTCGATGATTGGTGACGTTGAGCAGTTCGACGTACGCCAGCAAGAGCGCAGCTTCAGACAGGGTGAAGCGTCGGTCGAATCGCAGGTCCAATTGCCAAAAGCTCGGTAGGCGTTGGCTATTCAGGGCACCGAAGATCGGTTGGTGGGAGTCGCTCTTTTCATCGAAAAACGCGCCAACTACCGGTGTTCGCGGCGCGCCGCTAGCGTATCGCAAGCGAGCTCCGAGGCTCCAGTCGCCCAGCGCCTGGCTGCCCTGCGCGCTGAAGACGTGCGCTTGATCGCCGTCGAAAAGGCGAATGCTACCGTCTGGCGTGTCACGTCGCTCGCTCCGCGACATCGTGTACGCGAGTGAACCCGCAAAGCCATGCCACGGCCGCTGCTGGAGCAGCAGCTGGGCGCCGTAGCTGCTGCCGGTCCCACTATCCTGCAACACGCCCGCCAATTTCGGCGTCGGCGAGGGATCGCGCACAGCCAGCTTCGACACGGAACGATAAAAGCCCGTCACATTGAGTGATAGCCGAGCCGCGAGCTCGACGGACTCACCGAGGCTCGCATGCAGCGCGGTCTCTGGTCCGAGGGTGGGCGTGCCAAACACCGCGCTCAGATCCGACGCTGCCGGGGGCTGCGAATACGAGCCGACCGCAGCAAACAACGTGACGCGCCGCGAGGCACGGTAGAGGACATTGAGCCGTGGTTCGATTTCGGCGCGCAGGGAAGACTGCCCGATGCTCGGCGTCTCGCCAATTCTCGGCGTATTTCGGCTCGTTTCGAGCAGGTAGCCATCGACGCGCAAACCGGGCGTGAGCGACAGCGGACCGAGATCCCAATCGAGCGCCGCGTACGGCGCCAGATCCAACAGCAACGTCTGCCAAGTATCGACGTTGCTGTCGTCTCCGGGAGGTTGACCAAAAGCGGTCACATCCCCCTCGCGTGCGGGGATCGTGAGCGACCCTCGGCGCTCGATTTTGGCGCGAGATCCCGCAATGTCCACGCCCAGGCTCAGCAGCAAATTCGAGGCGAGGCGCGAGCGATGTTCGGCGCGCAGACCGAGACGCAGCGCGCGCTGCTCGAGCTGCGCGGGATTTTGGCCGAAGCTAGCGTCGTAGCGGCTCGTGTCTCGCCCCAGCCAGGGTACGACCTGCACGGTAGATCCATCAGCCTGGGTGAACCGATAACGCAGATAGACTCGCTCGAACCCGTGATTTTCGAGCGAACGCCGCTGACGCGCGGGATCACGGCTGGAGACGATTCGCTCGGATTCATCGCCAGAACCGAGCACCACGAAGTCCAAGGACTCTCGCTCGCGCAGGGCGATTTGCATTTTCGCCTGATAGTCCCGGTAGCGCGGGACCGCGAAAAACTCCGCTATATCCGGCGCATTGACCAGCTTCAAGCCGCGATCCAAAAGGCCGTAGCGACCGCCCAGCGCAAGCCGCACGCGCGGGCTCGGTTGCGCGCTGACCAGTGCAGAAGCATCGAGCACACTGAGCTCGAGGTGCGCGTGGTAGCCGCTCTCGAGCTCGCGCGTCTCGAGCCGCACCATGCCGCCAATCGCGCGGCCGTAATCCGCGCCGTACGCGCCGGGCGTGAGCGTCACGCTTTGCAGCAGGTTACCGTTCACCGTGGAACGGATGCCGCCGCCATGAAACAGCTGCGGGATCTCGACGCCGTCCACGTACACTCGCGAGTCCTCCGCCGCTGCCCCCCACAGCAGTAGCTGCCCGGAACTGAACGCAGAGCGAGAAATTCCGGGTAGATTTTCGATCGCCTTGGCGGGATCGTCGTGCGTGCCAGTCTCGGCGCGTGCTTGTTCGGCGGTCAGCTTGAGTTCGACCGCATCACGCCGTGGCCGAAGCCCAACAATCGCGATTTCCGCGGGCGCGGCGTCAGTCACCGGTGACGGCTCGGCGTGAGCGGGCAGTGCGAGCAAGCAAAGGCATAGGCCCCCTGCCCCATCGAGCACTCGGCGGATATGCCGTGTACGAGTCACGGCACGTCGAATCCGAGCGCTAAAACGCCCGCTCCGCGGTCGTGCGGCCCCCAAGTGTCGCTGTCGACCGAGGTGCCCTGGGCAGGCTCGAGCGCTACGCCGTGCAGTGTCACATGCACGCTCCAGTGCGCGATCGAGCGGTCACACAGCGAGGCAGTGTCCACCCGCACCGAGTAGCGTCCAGCGGGGGGGGCCTGCTGCCAGACTACGTCTTCTTGGCGCAGCTGGTCGTTAGCGCAATCGGCATTGGAGTCCGCTAGCAGAATACCCGCGCTCTGGCTCGCTCCACCCGACGCGAAAGAGTCGACCGAACTCGGCGCGCCGTGAAATACCTCGTGGCCCAGTGGATCGATCACGTGCAGATCCAGATCGGCTTCGTTGTCCCAAGTCAGTGACACCACCAACTCGCCCGTGCCGCCACGCGATGGCGCGGTAGGCAGCACGGTCAGGGTTTGTCGGAGCGGCGGACCGAACCGGCCCTGCGCGTCCACCGCGCGCACTTCCAGCGTGTAAGCTGGCTGGGCCAACGATCGTGAAAACGACGCGCGGCAGCGGAACGTGGGTAAAGTCGGGGCCGAGATATCGGGAACTCCTGCAGGAATCAGCCAGTGACCCGCGTCTCCGCTGAGCGCAAGAGCCGCCGCAGTGGCAGTGACACCGAGCGTGCCGCGTATCGGCTTGTCGGCATAACCCGACCAAATCGTGGACGAGAGGAGCTCGGTCGCGATGACTTCGGGCCCAGTTTGAGCGCGGGGCGAAGCGCCGGGTACGAACTGCGCGTCCAGAATGCGCATCAGTGAGCCCAGCGCGGGATCACTGGAGGCCCCATCCGAGCACCCGCTGACGCTCAGCAAGCCGATGATCGCCAGCTCTGAACTCCAGCTCCGCATCAAAATCTCAGCTGCGCGCGTACGGTCAGCGCGTCACTGGCGAGCGACGTGGGAGCGCCGTTCTGCGAGCGCCCGAGTGCGTTGCGGTTGCGATCGTATTGCAGCGATAGACGCGCGTCCGCATGGCGAAACATGACCAACAACGAGAGCGTGCTGTAGCTGCGGTCGCGAGGCACGACTTCTAGCGCCTGCTGCTCGCGCGCATCTTGATCGGGGTCGTACCGGTCGTAACGCACGCCGACCAAACCCCAGCGAGTCAGCTCCTGCGTCACCCCCAAATACCAGCCAAATTCACGGAGATCATGGCCCGCGCCGACCGGATCCGCTGGCTCCAAACCGCGATCCATGTTGATCGCGCGGAACAACTCAGCGCGCAGCTCGAGGCCCCAATGTTCGCCGAAGCGAACTCCGAGCCGCGCGTCGGCGCCAAGCGCGAAGCGATGAAACTGCTCGGAGGGCGTCGCAGACGAGCCCGCAATGACTTGCACCTCGGTGGCCTGTACGATGCCGTCACCGTTCTCGTCTCGCCATACGAGTCGATCTTTGCTTGTGCCGCTGCCCTCGTGAAAGCCGCTACCGGTGTCGGCAGACACCCCGGCCGCAAGCGAAACACGCGGCGCCACCTCGCCTTTCACTCCGAGGTGACCAACAATTTCCTTTTTTTGGTTGGGGGCGAGCGCTGGAAAAACACGATCGCCAATCGGATGGCCGTTCATCACTGCTAGGCTCAGATCGAAAAAGCGATACTGAGCTTGGAACCGCGCGCCCAGATCGAACTCACCGGGGAAGAGCGCTCGCGCAGCGGTGGAACGCTCCAAGAACGGGCGAACTGAATCGAGCTCGGTTACCTCGAAACCAAACGGGATCCGAATTAAGCCCGCAACCAGCGAAAATCTAGGCAATTTCCGATCTTCACGCGCGGGCCAATGCACACCGAGCTCGGCGTTGATCGGACGCAGCTGCGCGCCATTGTTGGTGTTCGCGTCGATCTCGAGCGCACCGCTCAGGTAACCACGATCACTCGCGACGCGCAGGTGCCCCCGGCGTAGCGTGAAGCGCTCCTGATTGAGCGGAGCACCCGTAGAGTAATTGACCTCGTTTCGAGAAGCCTGGTTGTAGAGCACCCAGTCGAGCTGCACGTAGCCCGAGAGCTTCAGCGCGGCTTCCTCCCTGGCTCGCTCGGCCTCGGTGCGCTCCGCCTCGCGGCGCTCGAGTCGTTCGAGCGCCGCTTTTTGCCGAGCGACTTCGGCGAGGCTACTTGGCTCGTCTTGGGCGCCGGCTCGGCTTGCGAACGCTGCCCAGAGCAGCGTCACAAGCGTCGCGAGGCGATGCTTCATCAGGGCAATGCCAGGGTCGGCGAGGGCACGGTCACCGGCTTGATCACTGCCTGGGCGGTCGTGCAGGCGTTGATCAGCTGCTCATGAGTGCTCGGAGTACCGGTAAAACAGCCAGAAACGCCGGCTCTGGCGCTGGTCACGGCGTCCGGCTCGCAGAAGCCGTGGTTGCAACTGCCTGCGCCGCATTGAGCCTTCGTCGTGCATGCCGTGCAGCCCGCAGGCACGCCCGTCGCCCCGGGCACTTTGCTCAGGTAGTAGCAAGTGCAAGATTCGTCCGGGGTGAATGGCGTCAGGTCGCCGCCGTCCGTCGTGCGACTGACTTGCATGGCGCAGTCGGGGATCAAGCCGACCTTCACCACGTCAGCCAAGGAATCGAACGTGCTGCCACCGCCGGGCGGTGTCGCGGCGGGATCACCCAGCACCAAATCGACCACGTACTTGGTGACGGGATTGGCGATCACGTTGGCCGAGTTCACCGGCGCGATGTACACGGTCGGCGACCACAGCGTATAGTGTCCGTCGCGCACGTTTTGCTTGTCGAACGCGCTCGCCACAGAGTCCGGATAGAAAGCCGCGCTCTGTTTGAAGGCCTGGAAGGCCAAGGTTTGGATGCCGTTGTTGCGATTGCTGTCGTACACCTCTGCACCCAGAATGCCGATCGTGGCTTTGGGCTGCGCGGAGCCCTTGACCGCCGCAATCACGTCGCTGGAGGCCGGCTCTTGCACGCCCTTCCACTTGTTCGGCGGCACGTTGATGTTCTTCGCGGTAGCCACGAGGGTGCTCTTGGTGGTCGGACGAATGAACAGGAATTGCTCGTTGTTCCACGGGTTGTAGCTGGGGGCGAGCGGGTTCGCGGCGCCAAAGCCGAAGGCGTAGTACGCCTCTTCGGCCCAAATCGCCGTCTGCTCGCTCGCGCTGGGCACGATGAACGTGTACGCCTGGATAGGCCCTTGGACCTGCGCAAGGCCCGCGGGCGTAACGCCCAGGCCGCAGCTGTCGACAAACAGCGCAGAGATCGCCAAATCGAGCGTGATGCCATCAGCGCCGGTGGTGCACGTCGGCTCGGGCATTGCTGTGGTCCACGCGGGATCTTCTGCAGTCGAGGGGATGTATTTGAGCACACCGCTCTTCACGACCTTGGTGTTCGTGTACATGTCGCTGGTCAGCGTGCACGAGCCCGTCAGGTTGAAGGCGAGCGTGATGTCGGCCGTGTCGCGCAAGTGACGGCCCAAGTTCTTGAGCAGGTTCTCCTGCGTATCGCCGGACTCGAGATAGAGAACTTTACCGGGCAACGTCGCACAGGTCCCGTCGAACGGGACGACCGGTGCCGCCCCGCCCGCTCCAGCTTCACCTGCCGCGCCGCCTTCGGGCACAGCTTCGGCACCCGCTGCCTCGCCCCCGCCGACGGACGCTGAGCCCGACGCGCCACCGGTTTTCCCTGCACCACCGCTACCAGCCCTTCCGGCACTGGCGGTACCGCCTGCGCCGACCCCGGGATCCGGCACACCGTTCGAGGGTTTCTCATGGTCGGAACAGCTCGCGGCAAGCGCCACGAGCGCGAACGGTACGGACCAAGCAAGTAAGCGCTTCATCATCGAAACTTCTCCGTCTATTTCTTGGGCACGAGCTAAGCTGCGAGAACTTCGGCGACGCGCGCGCCGCATTGCCCGACGTCGTAGCCAAGAGCGGATAGCTCACGACGAAACGGCGCGCTGGTCATCACCTCGAACAAACGAACGAGGCGCGAGTCGTCGAGATCATCGCGCCCGACGACCAGATCGTAGCGTTCTTGGGCAAGCGGTACGAAGCCGAGACCGAACGCCATCGCAGCGTCGCGTGTGGCAATGCCCGTGTCGGCAGCGCCCAGAGAAACTGCGTGTGCGACCTCCATGTGATCCGAGGCTTGGATCGACGAGCGACTCGCGAGCTGCGCCGGCAGGCCGGCTCGCGCCAGCTCGTGCTCGAGCAAACGCCGCGCTCCCGACCCCGATTCGCGTCCCGCAAAACGCAGGCCCTTTTGCGCCAATTGTCCGACTTTGGAGATGGCCTTGGGGTTGCCGCGCAAGGTCACCAACCCGGCTTCCCAGCTGGCCAAGGTGATCACCACCAGAGAGCGGCTCGCGCCCAAACGGCGCACGTCCGGCAGATTGGCCTCACCTGTTTTCGAGTCCACCAAGTGCACCCCCGCGAGGTGCGCTTGGCGGCGATCCAGAGCCTCGAGGGCGCTGGTACTCGAGCGTGTCAGCCATAAACAGCGACCCGAGCTCGGGCGCGCATTGAGGCGATCAGCGAGCAGGCCGAGCGCGGGGGCGCAGCCCATGACCACCAAATTCTCATGCACGTCAGCGGCCGGACGCAATAGTTCGACATCGACGCGGCCGCGTACGCTGCGCCCGGCAATGGCATCGGCCGAGCGGGCGATGCCGTCCGACGAGAGCGAGTACGAAAGCCAACGACCAGCGATGTGCGACAGCGCCACGCGCCCCGCCGAGGCTTTGCCTACCGGTTCGGCCGCGAGTCGCGTTTCGCTCTCGACACTGCCGAACAGCTCCTCGACCCGACACTCGAGCGCGCGCGCGAGGCGCAGCGCCACGTCTACCGCGGGCAGAGCTCGGCCACTCTCGATCGCGTGCACGCTCTGGCGGCTGAGCCCAACCATCGCGCACAGCGCCGCTTGAGAGAGGCCGCGCGCATCGCGCAATTCACGCACTCGATTCTGCAAAGGCGGCCGCATGACAAGCTTGCTTTACCTCATGACAAGCTTACTTGTCATGAGAAACCCGCTGCCGGGGGGCGCGCAAGCCAGCTCGGGCCAAAAGGCGCGCGCGAGTTGCCGCCCGCGGCGGCCGCTCAGTGCTTGGGGCGCGGGGGCTTGCTGCTCGCGACGGCAGCGGCACTCGCACTCGGAGAAAGCCCACTGGGCAGAAGCGCGGGGCGAATAGCGGCGTGGGGCGGATTCAAATCGACCATGCCCGTCGCCGGCGCGGTGGCGGTGTTGGGCGTGCTCCCCGGAGCACGCGACCAAACCAAGCCGAGAACAGCCGCCGCCAGCGCCAAGCTCGCGATCAGCAGCGGCTTTCGCAGACGCGGCGGCGGGAGGCTGCGCGCGAGCAACGGACGCAGCGTCGGCATCATACTGAGCCGAGATTGGGCGGGCGCCGGAATCGAATCGCCACGCTGGATACCGGTGTCGACGGCGATCGCGCGCAACGACGTCACGCTGCTACTCGACGTACCTCCGCCCGGCTCGCCCGCGCCGGCATCGACCACGATTTCTGCACGGCGAATGGCTTCGCGCTTGCGCAAGCCGCGCTCACCCACGGTGTCTGCCATGAACGTGCGCAGTTGCGCTTCGAAGCCGAGCTCGAACGCTTGGGGCACGCCTCGCTCCAAGGCCAAGCGCATTTCCTCGGCAGAAGGCCAACGCCGATCGCGATCCTTCTCGAGCGCCTTGAGCACGACGGCTTCGAGCGTGCGCGAGTAGCTCGTCTTGAGCACCGACGGTCGGACTACCGGGTCGTCACTGACGATGTTGCGCAAAGTAGCCGCTGAATCGCGGCCCTGAAAGGGATGCCGGCCAGTCGTGAGCAAGTAGAGCGTCACCCCGATCGCAAACAGATCCGTGCGCTGATCGACTACCCCGCCCAGCACTTGCTCGGGCGCCGCGTAACCGAGGTTGCGTTCGATGCGATTGTCTTGCCCGACCGTCCGGTCCTGGCGTTTGGCGCGTGCGATGCCGAAATCGACCAACTTGGCGATGCCCGAGTAGCTGACCAAAATGTTGTCGGGCGACACATCGCGGTGCACCACCGGCATTCGCACCCCCGCGTCGTCACAGTGCTCGTGCGCGGCTTGCAAGCCGCGCAGCGCCTGACCGATCAGGTTCACCGCGACCAAGAGCGGTACGCCGCCCCCTTGTTCGGCGCATTCGATGACGCTGCTGAGCGGCTCGCCGTCCACCCACTCCATCACGGCGTAGAGCGTGCCGTCTTGCTCGTCGAGCTCCAGCGTCTGCGCAACGTTCGAATGCTGAATCAGCGCGGCGACACGTAGGTCGTCGAGCAGTCTCTGTTCCATCAGCCGCGCATCACCGGGCGCGGGCAGCAGAGTCTTGATCGCCACGAGCTTGTGGAACCCGCGCGCACCGCGCAAGCGAGCAACCCAGACTTGGCCCAGACCACCACGGGCCACGGGCATCAGCAGCTCGTAGCGACCTAGCTTCTGACCGGTGTGGAGGCGGATGGGATCACGGAACAAGACGAATTCTCACCAGGGCGAGCCTTCAGTACGGCCCGTCCTGGAAGACAATTAGTGCCGATATGGCGTCGACAAGCGGGCAAGCCCGCGACAGCCGATTGCTTCGAGCTGGTTTCAGCCGCGAAAGCACGCCCAAAATGCGAAAAGCTGCCCGATGTCGGACAGCTTCTCACCCCTGGGTGGGCTTATTTAAACGACGAATTAGATGACGGGCTTCATCGCCGTCATGTACGCGCGCAGCACGGTGCCGATCTGCTCGACGGGATGGTTGCGGATCTCTGCGTCGACGCGCACGAGCTCACGGTTCGACACCGCGGTGTCCTTGAGCTCGAGCCCCTTGCCGATGACGTCCGTCTCGACCTTGAGCATGAACTCACGCAGCAGTGGCCGACACGCGTTGTCGAACAGGTAGCAACCGTACTCGGCCGTGTCCGAGATCACCTTGTTCATCTCGTACAGCTTCTTACGCGAGATGAGGTTGGCAATCAGGGGCGTCTCGTGGAGCGACTCGTAGTACGCGCTCTCGGCCTTGATGCCGGCGTCGGTCATGGTCTCGAACGCGAGCTCGACGCCCGCTTTGACCATCGCCACCATCAGGATGCCCTTGTCGAAGTACTCTTGCTCGCCGATGGCCGCGTCGGTCGGAGACGTTTGTTCGAAGGCGGTTTTGCCGGTGGCTTCCCGCCAGGCAAGCAGGTCTTTGTCGCCCGCTTTCCAGTCCGTCATCATGCCGCTCGAGAACTTGCCGCTGATGATGTCGTCTTGGTGCTTCTGGTAGAGCGGCGCCATGATCTTCTTCAGCTCGAGCGAGAGCGCGTGGGCCTTGAGCTTCGCCGGGTTGCTCAGGCGATCCATCATGCCGGTGATTCCGCCGAACTTGAGCGCTTCGGTGACGGTTTCCCAGCCGAATTGGATGAACTTGGCGGCGTAGGCTTTGTCGATGCCCTTTTCGACCATCTTGTCGAAACAAAGCAACGAGCCGGTCTGGAGCATGCCGCACAGGATGGTCTGCTCGCCCATCAAGTCGCTCTTCACTTCGGCGACGAAGGAGCTGGCGAGCACGCCCGCGCGGTCACCACCAGTGCCAGAAGCCAGCGCCTTGGCCACCGCCCAGCCCTTGCGCTCCGGATCGTTCTCCGGATGCACGGCGATCAGCGTCGGGATGCCGAAGCCGCGCGTGTACTCGACGCGCACCTCCGAGCCCGGGCCCTTGGGCGCCATCATCACGACCGTGATGTCCTTGCGCACCTGCATGCCTTCTTCGACGATGTTGAAGCCGTGCGAGTACCAGAGCGAGGCGCCCTTCTTCATCAACGGCAGGAGCGCGGTGACCACCGGCGTGTGCTGCTTGTCCGGGGTCAGGTTGCCCACGACATCCGCCGTCGGGATCAACTCCTCGTAGGTGCCGACTTTGAAGCCATTCTCGGTCGCGTTGCGGTAGCTCGCGCGCTTCTCGGTGATGGCTTCCTTGCGTAGCGCGTAGCTCACGTCCAAGCCGCTGTCGCGCAGGTTCAGACCCTGATTGAGGCCTTGCGCTCCGGCGCCGACGATGACGATCTTCTTGCCGCGGAGGACACCGACGCCATCGGTGAATTCGCTCTTGTCCATGAAGCGACACACGCCAAGCTGCTTGAGGGCTTCGCGAAACGGCAGTGAATTGAAGTAACTCATCGGCACAAACCTCGGTGTTCCTGAACGAAAGGGGCCGGGAACATTGTCCGCCAACCACCCCCTGTCAACATAGCGTGAACAAACGCATGATCATCGCAAACGTTTGCTTCCGAGAAGCCTCGATTGGCCCGACCGACTTGCCCATTTTCCGCGATTTCTCGTGGAACGTCGAGCCTTTCCAGTCCTGGGTCATCACCGGGTCCAATGGCAGCGGTAAGAGCGCGATTGCCCAGGCCCTGGCGGGGGGGCTCGCCGTCGCTTCGCGCAGCGCGTCAACCGGCGACGGAAATCAGCTGCCCGCCCCGTCGAGCGTCGCCCTGATCTCGTTCGAACGGCAGCGCGACGTCGTGTTCGACGAGCGCTACCACGACGACGGAGAGTTCGTGGAGGGCGGTATCGATCCGGGTACCTCGGCGCGCGATTTCATGCTCGGGCGCAAACGCGGCAGTCGCGCCGACACTGCGGCTCCCCTCCCTGCCCGGCTCAGCGAGCTGGTGCAGCGCTTGGGGATCCAATCCGTACTCGCTCGCGGCTTGAAGTATTTGTCGACTGGCGAAATCCGCAAGGTGTTGCTGTGCCGCGAGCTGCTGCGCGAGCCGGCTTGGCTCGTATTCGACGAACCATACGAGGGGCTCGACAGCGCGACGCGCTTGGTGTTGGCCGCGGAGCTCGATCGGCTGGTCAGTGCGTCACTCGTCGACCCGTCCGCCACTCGCGTCTTGATCATCACCGATCGCTACGAGCACGTGCCCGAGGGGACGACCCACGTCCTCCACATCGAAGATCGCCGAGTCGCGTTCGACGGACCGCGTGCCGAATTCGAAGCGCGCGGGATCCCCAGCGAGCTGCAAGGCCTGGGCAACGAAGAAGCGGAATCACTCGGACAAGCGTTGGCCGAAACATTGGAGGACCAAGGCGCAGCCAGAGCCCCCGAAGGCGTTGGCAGTGCGCAGAACGCCGCACTGGTCGCCATGCGCAACGTGACCGTGACGTACGCCGAGCGACGCGTGCTCGACCGGCTGAACTTCGAGATCGCCCGAGGCGAGCACACCCTCGTGCGCGGTCCGAACGGCTGCGGCAAGACCACCCTGCTCAACCTGATCAACGGCGACAACCCGCAAGTTTACGCAAACGATGTCACGATTTGCGGCATGAAGCGCGGCTCTGGCGAATCGGTCTGGGACGTCAAGAAGCAGCTCGGACAAGTGTCGTACGCGCTGCACGTCGAATACGCCTATCGCTGCCAAGCGAACTTGATCGAATGCGTCTTGTCTGGCTTTTACGACTCCATTGGCTTGTACCAAGCGCCCGGCTTCGGTGAGATTCATGCGGCCGAGCGCTGGCTGAGCGTGGTCGGTCTATTGGGCAAACGCGCGCAGCCGTTTACCCAGTTGTCGTACGGCGAGCAGCGCGTGGCCCTGATTTTGCGCGCAGTGATCAAGCAGCCACCGCTCTTGATCTTGGATGAGCCGTGTCACGGACTCGATCCGCGGCACCGCAGCGAAGTGTTGACGATCGCAGACTACATCGGTCGACACACGGATTCGACGTTGCTCTACGTGACCCACGATCCCGAAGAGGTCCTGGGCTGCACACGCCAGATTTTCGAGTTCGATCCGGCGATCGGTTGGGGATTGCGGCGCGCCTAGCAACGACTTGACTGCTCTTCACCGCGTGTGCTGACCGCGCGCGCCTGCGAGCCAGTCAGGTAGCCGGAAACGGCTGCGCACGCGGGACGAGCGATTCGCGATCTCGTACCGCCTGCTCGTACAGCGCATTTTCTCGCTCCTTGTGGCTGGCCGTGAAGCGGACCGCGATGGCACAAACCGAAGCGCCGAGGACGCACATGCCCAAGGTGGAGAAGCAGGCCTGCACGTTCCCCAGCCCCTTGAGCAAGAATCCGGCCGCTACCGCGCCCACGTTGCCGCCGGCCCCGATGATGCCCGCCACGCCGCCGAGTGCCTTGCGATCGATGAAGGGCACCAACGCGTAGGTGGCACCGCAAGCCATGTGCGTGAAGAGGCCAAAGGTGATCATGGCGGTGATGGCCATTGCCGCGGAACTCGTGGTGGAAAACCAGAGCAGCCCCAGGCCTTCGCCCACCATCAAAGCAAAGAGCAGGAACGTGCGGGCATCGAGCCCACGCGCACGGGCCACGCGGTCCGAGAAGATGCCGCCCAGCGCGCGTGCGAACAGCGCGAGTAGACCGAAGGAGCCGGCGGCCATGCCCGCGGACTGCAAGTTGAGCTTGTAGCGATCGACGTAGTAGCTGGCCGCAACGTTGTGCACGAACAACTCGATGCCAAAGCACGCGCCGTAGGTGACGAACAGCATCCAGACGCGATAGTTGGCCATGGCAGCCTTGAATACCTGCCAACCGCCCTTCTTTCCGCTCTCGATCTCGATTCCGGCTTTGCGCAGCTCGGCGTAATCTCCCTGAGGACAATCTTGGGTCAGCTTCCAATACATCACGCCCACGACCACCATCAGCACCGAGGGCACGATCATCGCCATGCGCCAGCCCAGGCTCTTTTCGATACCGAGGCTCAACAGGGCGGCCAATACCCAAGGCATCACGGATTGCGTGACCCCGCCGCCGGAGTTGCCCCAACCCGCGCTTGCCGCGTTGGCCGTGCCGACCACGTTCGGCGCGAACATCACGGACGTGTGATACTGCGTGATCACGAAGCTTGCGCCGATCGCGCCGATCAACAGGCGAAACAACAAGAAGACCGCGTAGCTCTTGGCGAACGCAACGCCTAGAACGGGAATGGCACCCAGCACCAGCAGCGCGGAATAGGTGCGACGCGGCCCGTATTTGTCAGTCAGTGGCCCGATCGCGAGCCGAACCAGGATCGTGATCCCTACCGCGGCGATGTTGATGTTCGCGATCTGGTCTTTACTCAGACCGAACTCTGCCTTGATCACGGGCATCAGCGGCGCCAGCGAAAACCAAGCGAAAAAGCACACGAAAAACGCCAACCAACTCATGTGAAAGGCGCGCATCGCGGGCGTCGAAAACGAGAACAGCTGGATGCGCGTTGCCTTGGCCGCCCCCGGCGTCATGGCGCGTCCTGCATATCGACGAGCACCATGCCGGCGTCGCTCAGGCGGGCGGGATAGGTTTTGAGTGCGCAATCACCATTTTCGGCCTGACCAGTGTTCAGGTCGAATTTGAGCGAATGAAGCGGGCAGATCAAAGTGCCCGCGCCGAGCAGCCCGTCCGCCAGCGGGCCTTGCCGATGCGGGCATTGTGCCTGCGTGGCGAACACCCCGCCGTCACGACCTCTGAATACCGCTATCTGCGAAGGCCCGACTTGGAAGCTTCGGCCTTCGCCTTCGGGAATCGCAGTGATGGGACCCAATGTGACTTCCATCTGCAGACCTCCTTCATTGAACGATGGGTAACAGCGCACCGAATTGGTTTGCAGTCGCCGGAGTGACGGCTTCCTGCCAAGGATCTTGATAGGCATCGACCGAGCGCTGCATCGCTTGGTCGAGACGCTCGGCAATGCCCTCGCTGTCCTCGACCACGACGGCGCGGATCTTGTCGATACCGACGCGCGGCACGAACGCGTACGTGCGCTCCAAGTAGCGGCCGTTTTCTCGATAATATTGCAGGAACCGCCCTGAGAGTTTGAGCACCGCCTCGTGCGTGTCGACCGTGCAGAGAAGATCCCCCTTGCGAACGTGGGCGCCCGCCGCGCCGCCCACGTAAATTTCCCATTTGCCGCCCTCCACCGCGACCGCGCCCACGTCCTTGACCAAGGCTTCCGAGCAATTCCTCGGGCAACCCGCGGTCGCCAGCTTGAGCTTCCCCGGCGCATCCAAGCCTTGGAAGCGAGCTTCGATCTGCTGCGCCAGCCCAATGCTGTTGCCCAGCCCGAAGCGACAGAAGTCCGTGCCCACGCAGCTCTTGCAAGTGCGGTAACGCTTTCCGTAGGCAAAGCCCGAGGGCATGTCCAGATCGCGCCACACGTGCGGCAAGTCTTCGCGCTTCACACCAATCAGATCGATGCGCTGACCGCCGGTCAGCTTCATCAGCGGGACGTGATACTTGTCGGCAACGTCTGCGATCCGGCGCAGCTCCGCGGCCGAGGTGACCCCGCCCGGCATTTGGGGAATGACGCTGAAAGTGCCGTCCTTTTGAATATTGGCGTGTACGCGATCGTTGATGAAGCGCGCGTCCCGCTCGTCCACGTATTCATCGGCCCAAAGCGTGATCAAAAGCGATGCCAAACCGGGTTTGCTGCCCGGATCTTCCTTGCCACCCGCCAGCTCGGCAAAGACCGAAGACACCGATTTCAGGCCCAGGGCACGAATGGCCTCGATCAGCTCGGGTTTGGTCAGGGGCACACCCGGCACGTAGAAGTTCGCAGAAGGATCTTCGTCGGTCGCGCCGCCGCAGGCCCAATCGATGACCTGCGAGACCAGCGCCTTGCAGGCGCCGCAGCCCATGCCCGCGCGCGTTGCTTCCATCACGGACTTGGAGCTGCGCTTGCCTTGCTTCACGCAACTCATGATGCTGCCCTTGGTCACGCCATTGCAGTTACAGACCTGCATCTCGACGGGCATGCTCTCGATGGAAGCTTCTTCGGACGGGGCGCCGATGTCGAACAAGAGCGAGAGTCGCTCGTCGGGAACCGGCGTATTGCGTTCGAAGGCTTGTGAGAGGAACGGGGCCTTGCGGATGTCCCCGAGCAAGATCCCGCCCACCAAGCGACCATTGCGGATGATCAGCTTCTTGTACGTGCCCTTCTTGGCCTCGGTGAATTGAACGACTTCATCGCCCTCCTCCGTGGGTTCGGTGATGCCCATGGACGCCACCTCGACCCCCATCACCTTCAGCTTGGTGGCGACCTTGGTGCCATGGTACGCAGCGTCGGTATCGCTGCCCGTGAGGTGCGCAGCCAGCACTTTCGCCTGCTCCCAGAGCGGTGCGACCAAGCCATAGACTTGGCCACGGTGCTGCACGCATTCACCGACGGCAAAGATCCGCGGATCATCCGTGCACAAGCGGTTGTCGACGACGATGCCGCGCTCGACGGCCAAACCAGCCCGCAGCGCGAGGCCACTGTTGGCCTTGATGCCTGCGGCAATCACCACCAAATCGCAGCCGAGGCGCGTGCCATCCTTGAACTCGAGGCCGGTCACTTGGTCGTGACCGCGAATGGCGCGGGTATCGCGGTTGGTATGCACGACGATGCCCAGGCCCTCGAGCGTCTTCTTCAAGATCGCAGCGGCGGGACCGTCCAACTGCTGACCCATGATCGCGCTGCCGCGCTGAATCACGTGCACGTCGAGAGAAAAGTTCTGCAGGCCACGTGCCGCTTCGAGGCCGAGTAAGCCGCCGCCGATCACCACACCACGCTTCTTGCCCATGGCGTAGGCGGTAATTTTCCGACAATCGTCCAGGTTTCTGAACACGAACACGCCCGGCTTTTCGCTGCCATCTGGAAGCGTCAGGCCATCCATCGGCGGGATGAAGGGCAGACTCCCGGTGGCGATGATCAGCCGATCGTAACTCTCGACGATGCCGCCCTCCGCTTCGACTTGCTGGGCATGACGCAAGATTTTCGAGACTTTGACGCCCGCGTGCAGCTTGATGCCATTTTCTGCGTACCAGCTCAGCGGATTCAGGAAAATGTCTTCGGCCTCGTGGGAGCCGTTCAAGACGTCGGAGAGCAGGATCCGGTTGTAGTTGCCGTACGGCTCCTCACCGAACATCGTGATCTCGAACTGATCCGCCCCCCCTCGAGCGAGAATTTCCTCGACGGCACGCGCGCCGGCCATGCCGTTGCCGATGACGACCAACTTCTGCTTGCTGGCCATGGCGCTAAATCTCCAGCACTCCCATGTCGATGACGATCGCGCCATCGAGCCCTTCGGGCGCGCCGATGCACAGCTCCAGTTCGCTCTCCGGATCTACGTCCTCAACGATCGAGAGCGGCACGTGGATCGCCTCTTTTGCGCCGACGGGGAACAAGCGCATGCTTTTTCCGCCGCGATTCAGCGCCAAGTAAACCAACTCCGAGCTGGCGTTGCCGGCCCTCAAATAAATGAGCTGCGCACGCCGGTCGTACGGCACCTTGTATGTTGCTGCCGGCGTCAACGGGGCAAGGCGCGTCAAGCCTGCCCCCCGGAACGTGAAAACACCCTGAATGAACTTCGGCGTTTCGTTCATGCTGAGTATCCGTGTACTCAGCATTCGGTTTCAGTCAGGTATTGTCGCGCGTTCCGGATTGAGTCTCGGTCGATAGAAATGTTTCTGAAATCTCTTTCAGGAGTGGGGCGCTGAAGGCACGAAAATTGTCACGACGCGAATTGCCCGCGGCTTTCGCGTCCGAGTGCTCACTCGTTACTGATCAAGTTTTGACGCAACATTCTCACTAGAAGCCTGAGCGTGCGCAGCCGTGGCAACGGTGACAGATCCAGCACTTCTTCTGCGCTCGCCACACCGTCGATCCGCGACAACAAAAATGCCTCTTCCGGTGATAGCGCGAGGCTATCCTCCTGCTGCGGAAGCAAGCGCAGCGTTCGCTCACGCCGCCCCAGGCGAATCTCCAAAGAGCCCTCGATCAGCGCCTCTTCACGCTCGAGAACCGTCAACGCTTCGCTGCTGCCAAGCCGGTCGGCAATGCTCAATGCGCGCTCTACCAGCGTAGCCGCGAGATCGATGTCTCTGGCGGAGCGAGCCCTTTTGGCGGCGTCGAGAGCTTCGAGCAGCTGAAGCTGCGATCCTGGTGCGGGCGTCGTCGAGTTCGACAGCTGCCCCTCGGCCACTGCTACGTCTGCGCGCGGAGCCTGTGGTCTGTCCGTGGCGAGTACTCGAGGATCACTGGTCAGGCGTAGCGTGGAATGGCCGCTGAGGGAGGCACCACTCGTCGATGTTTCCCCATACAGTGCCGCAGCGCTGAGGGCATTCGCGAACTCGACCACCGTGTCGAAGCGTTGTTCGGGTGACTTCGCCATTGCGCGACGTAAGACCGGGCCGACCCCTGCCGGCAGGCTGAGCACCAAATCCTCGATGCGCGGGGCCTCGCTTCCGATCACTTGCTCGAGGATCTCCATCATATCCCCCTGGAACGGACCGCGACCGGCGAGCATCTCGTACACGATCACCGCCAACGAGTACTGGTCCCCGCGTTGGTCGACATGCGCAGTCTTGCCCTGCGCTTGTTCGGGCGGCATGTAGTCCGGCGTACCCATCACGTCATTTTCACCGGTCAGGCCCTGCCCAGCGCCCAGCCGCTTGCCGATGCCGAAGTCGAGCAGCTTGATGTGAATGCCCTCGGCAGGCAGCTCGGTCAGGAAAATATTGGCTGGCTTCAGATCGCGATGCACGATCAGCGCTTCGTGAACCGCGGCGAGGCCCGAGGCCACCTGAGTGGCGATACGCACCACGAGCGCAAGCGGCAAGACCGGCTCGCGCGCGAGACGCAGCTCTAGGCTCTCACCGACCAAGAACTCCATCACGATGTATGGCTCGCCTTGTGCAGTGGTGTCGAAGTCTACGATTTGCACGACGTGCGGATGCTGCAGCGAGCTCACGAGCTCGGCCTCACGCTGGAATCGAAGCAGCGCCTTCCGCTCTTGAGCCAAATGAACGGGCAGGATCTTGATCGCGACCTTGCGACGCAAGCGCACTTGCTCCGCCGCGAACACGATCCCCATTCCGCCCCGGTCCACCACGTCCCGAACTTCGTACGTCCCTCGCAGCACCGTCCCCACGAGGGGATGCGGTTCGGGAGAAAACGGATCGATGACGAGCGCCATTCGCAAATTTAGCGGCGTCAGCCATAGCGTTGGCTGCCAACCGGTCAGCAAACGCTAACCCCGCGATTCTCAGCTGACTAGCGCTTTGCGGACGGGCGTCCGGCAGCAAGAACGTTCAACCTCGGCTTGGGCCGAAATCCCCGATTTTAAACGCAAAGCATGATTGCTGGGCGTTCAGGCGAGCAAACGGCGCGGCGCCCAGGTGGTGCGACCTCCCTGTAGGGCCGCGCGAGCCACCTCCCGAATTACCTCCGGCGCATCGCCTTCGATGATCGCCTCACGCCGCATGCCGAGCGAGAACCCACCCACGCGAACATCGTCCAACAAGCGCACGACGTCGTACTGACCGGCGCGCACGCGAACGATTCGATAAGTAACGCTGTGAACCTGGACCATGCCTTTGACTACCGGTTGCATTTCTCTGCCCGCTAGAGCAAGCGCCACGCCAGTTCCCGCGCACTCGCTCGCGTCGAGCAAAATGTCCCGAGTATTCGCCAAGAAAAACAACCAAACTGGATATTGGACGCGCTGGCCTCGGGTTACGCGAGCGCTCGAGGAAGCTGTGTCGCGATTCGCAGCGAGACACACAGCCACAGCGTGGCGGGATGGGATCCGAGGTATTCGCAGAGTCGTCCTTGGCGCGCGCAGCACGCGAGCTGGCAGTGGGCGCCCAGCGCGACCTGGGCATCTGCCACGCGGTGACAAATCGCTACGGCCCAACGTCGCTCGCTAGCAGTGATGCTCCGCGTGCGCTGCGCGAGGCATGTCGCTTGCTTTAGCTGCCACCATGTCAAATACCATCGAGCAACTCAGCGCGAAAGCAGTCGGCACCGTGAAGGCAGTCAAGGCGGGCTTCAATGGGCTGCGTGGGGTATTCCTGCATCTCGCCGAGGAGCACGGCGAAGTGGGCGCCATGATGAAGCAGCTGCGCAAGACCAAGGACTTGGAGACCAGGCGCACACGCTTTGCCCAAATCCGCGCCGAGCTACTTTCGCACGAGCGAGCCGAAATCGCTGAGGTTTACCCGGCCCTCAGTCATCACGACAGCACCCGCGAGTTGATCGTGCTGCACAATCAGGAAGCCGCCCAGCTCGAGAGCGCGATTGGCAGCGTCGATGCGTTGGATCCGGGCAGCGATGCCTGGGCTTTGGCTTTCGAGCGCCTATTTGCGCTCGTCCAGCAGCACGTCGAAGAGGAGGAACGAGAATTTTTCCCGAAGGCTCAAGCAGCGATTGGCGAGGAAGCAACCGAGGCCCTGCTGTCTCGCTACGAGGCCGCCAAGAACTCAGCCATGCAGCAGCTGTAGCGCAGCATGGCTGAGCGAAAGTAGGACGAGCACTAGCTTCGGAGGTAAGCGCCCAACCTACATGATTGAGCAGCGAGAGGCATAAACGAGGGGGGCGGTGCGTTGATACCAACCAGCACCCGAGCTTTGCGTAGCAGCCACCCACCGCGTCGAGAGGCAGCCCTCCAATGTTCGCAAGCACATCCAGCGCACCGATTGCGCCCTCTACACCGGCTCGCGCCGCGCAGTCACCTTGCAGCGAGCCCCTGCATTTGATGTTGGTGCCAACGCCTAGTCTGACCCAAAGGGGGCGTGACTGGCTGGAGCGCATGAAGGTGGGCCCGTTCGACGGTGTCGCGCTCGAGCGACTAATTCGTTGGGAGAAGTTGAGCCTGGGCTGATTGATTCACGAAGGCGCCCGCCGGTTGAGAGCGGCTTTGAGGATTGGCACGCCAAGTGCACTCACGAGCCCAAGTTAGGCTAACCGATCGAATCAACGACATGCCCAAAATCGCCGCGACGCTAGAATCGAACCCCACCCCAGCTACATTGCGTCCGAAGCCCCCTCGTAAGCCTCGCGCGCAGAACGCCAGCCCGATCGCTTCGCTCCCCGTGACGCCACGTAAGGAAGAACCAAGGGCTTTTCCGACCAAGCCGCTGTTGGCCGGCGTCGGCATCGGGGCCGCACTCGCATTGACTGCGGTGGCTCTCGCGTCCCGTCCGGCAAAGTCGGTCTACGGATTGCAGCGACCGACGCTCGCGGGCGCGCTGACCAACACCGCGGTCGCCCTTTTGTCGCGCTTCGTGGTTCGAAAAGCCTTCGCGACCGCAGCGCACCACGGCGCTCGGAGGCTCGCTAGCGCGTGGCCGCTGTGACCCGCCAGTCAGCTCGCGCGCGATGAGCTGAACCCCAAGCGCCCTTGTCAGAAGGTGCAAAATGTCCCAGGTAGTGGGCAATGACCTGGAACCCCGCGTTGTATCGGCGCTTCGAAGACGAACGCACTCGGCCCGCCCAAGATCTGTTGGCACGAGTCAGCTTGGAAAAAGCGTCGCGCGTGGTCGACCTCGGGTGTGGTCCCGGCAATTCCACGGAGCTTTTGCTGGAGCGTTTTGCCGGTGCAAGCGTGATCGGCACTGACACGTCAGAAGCAATGCTCGAAAGCGCTCGGCAGCGACTTCCCCAATGCCGTTTCGAGCTCAGTGACGTGAGCTCCTGGCAGCCCCAAGGCGCGCCGGATCTGATCTTCGCCAACGCCGTGCTGCAATGGGTGCCCGGGCACGAGCAGCTGTTTCCTCGTTTGTTTGCGGAGCTAGCGCCCGGCGGCGTGCTGGCCGTGCAAATGCCCGACAATCTGGAGCAGCCGACGCATCGCTTGATGCGAGAGGTAGCAAGCGTCGGCCCCTGGGCAAGCGCGCTTGGAGAAGCCAGCCGCATTCGTGCGCCCATCGCGCCAGCGGACAGATATTATGATCTGCTGGCCGCCGATGCGGTCACGGTCGATATCTGGCGGACGACTTACCATCATCCATTGGCTTCACCCGCCGCGATCGTCGATTGGCTCCGGGCCACCGGGCTACGCCCGTTCATCGATCCATTGTCGGACGCGCAGCGGGCCGCGTTCCTCGTCGAGTACGAGCAGCGTATCGCCGAAGCATACCCAGCCCGCGCAGATGGCAAGCGGCTCTTGGCTTTTCCGCGCCTGTTCATCGTGGCGCGCCGCAAGGTCTGAAGGCTAGGGCGCGACGCTACGCGGTCGTTCGATCGCATTGCCGCAGTTCGGACAGAACAGCGACCCTTCGCGTTCCCCACCGATCGGAATGGTGACCGTGAATTTCGCTCGGCATGCGGGACAATCTCCGCGTGCGTCGCGATTCGATGGCTTGTGCATCTCGGGGGTGAAGCGCACCACGGTATCGCGTTCGTGTTTGGCTTCGCTGACTGCAATTTCGAGCTGGCGGCGCACCGCTGGTTGCGTGCAGCCGGCGCTCGTCGCGCGCGAATCTGCAGCCAAAAGCCAACCGATGCTGACCGTGCAGCAGAGCGGTCGGATGGCACCCTCGACGGCGACCTGGATCTGCGCGATATCGTCCTTTACCTGCTCGAGCTTGGTAGCGAGCTCTGCTCCCAGTTCACTCGCAGTGCTCGCAGGCCCTGCCAGATAAAACTCGTCGCCATGCGCGCGGAACGCCAAGGTACCCGCAGCAAAGTAATCGCGACTGGCCGCGCCAAGGCAACCCGCTAAGCGCCTCAGGAACTCGTTGGCGCTCTCGTAGCCGAACTCGTCGTTGACGCTTTTGAAGCGATCGACCTCCACGAACGCTATCCAAAAATCCTGGCCAGACTCGACTTTCTCCTGCAGCCACTCGGAGAGCGCTTCGTTGTTGGCCAGGCGCGTGAGGCGGTCGGTCAGCTGTTCACCGCGCAGTTGCTCGCGCACTGCCGCATGCAACTGCGCGAGCAATGCCGCGATCGGATCGGGGGACGAGTCCGGATCGCGCGACGGAATAGACACCCCGCGCCGAGTCACGCCGCGAGCGACGAGTTCTGAAGCAGAAGCGCGCGCGAATCATGCCCGTACGGGTCGGAACCGAAGGGCAGCTCCACTCGCACCGTTCTCAGTTGGCCCACGTGATCTTTCAGGGTCACGTTCCAAAACGGTGCGTTGGCTTGCGAACGTCCGATGGTCAGATCCAAGAGCGCGAGGCCAGAACCTTCGAACTCGGCCGCCAGGTTTTCCCGAAAGCTTGCCCGGCGCGCTTCGTTTTCGGCCTGCACGGAAGACGCAGCCACCATCCCCAAGCCGAGGCTGACGACCCCGGTTGCGAGCAAGGTTCCGAAATCGGCTCGGTGACTAGCCATCTAGGCCTAAAGTTACCGTCAGGGCCGGCGCCGCGCAAACGACGCCCGCGAATCCTCGAACATTTGCCTCGAACGCACGCCTCGGCTCGGGGCGGCGGGGGGGTTGATGGTCACACGACACCCGCGCAGCGTCTTTGCCTTCGGCGTCGCATTGCAACCCAAACGCGCGGACCAGCCAGGGCTAAGTCTTTTTCATCGCGTCAGCCACATCGAGTAGCGCGCTGGTTGCGACACTGCGCACGGTGTGCCCAGAGACGACGCGCGCCAAAGCAACGAGTGCGGTCTTGGTCAACGTTTGGTTCATACCGACGAACGGAGAGTTCTCGGAAGGGCGCTTCGAGTTCAATGCGAGCGCGGAGCCGACGAGCGCAGCGCCGATGCCCGCGCCAATCAAGAGCGGCTTCATGGGCAACGCGGAGAGCTCTTTGGCAATGGCCTCGGCGCGACGCGCCAAGATGCCGGGCGCGCGTTTGCGCGGCTTGCCTTCCGCAGCTGAGGTACGCGCTCGAGGGTGAAGTTCGGCGAGCGAAGTGTTCTTTGCCATTGTTCGATCCTCGTTTCGACTATCTGCACTCCGTGTGCCAGCTGCACCCGTGCCGAAAATGCCGCGCCTAGAGCCGAGCGCGGCCCCCCGTGTGGCGACGTCGCTCGTCGGGGGTTAGCCGCGAGGCGGTTCGCCTCGCCCACGCTGCGCGGAACGACGCCCATTCGAAAGATCGCGCGCGGATTGGCGCTGGCACGCAGCGTGCTTTGAACGCCGCCAACGGAGGCGATCATGTTGTATACCTTGGTAGTCGTTTTATTGGTTTTGTGGGCTTTGGGCTTGGCAACGTCCTACACGCTGGGTGGCGTTCTTCATCTCTTGCTGGTGGTGGCGCTCGTGCTCTTCGTTGTGCAAATGGTCACGGGTCGACGCACCGTTTGACCGCAGAATTTTTCTTGGCTTAAGCTCAGCTTATGCATCGTGCGACGGAAGCCGCGCTAATTAGTTCGGCTCTCGTGCTATCGGCCGCGTTCCCCGCTTGTGAAAAACGCGAACCAGCCCCTGCGGAGTCGAAGCCCAAACTCTCCGCGCCCACACCGGCGCCGACGACTCCGCCCGGGACCATCGCCGATCCACTGGATCCTCAGCGGCCCATGACCATCGACGCCGAACCGCGCGTCGCCGCCGGCAACTGGGTAAACGCTCGTCCGGGCTTCCAGACTTCGCGCACACCGGCTCAGCGCGGTGGCATCGAGCCGTGCGCCACTCAGAAGTTCGACGCGAGTGCGTTCGAGGATTGGGTACCAGTCAGCCGCGGCAAGTTCACGGCCCCTCGATCACTGGTTTTGGATGAGAGTGGCGGCTTCGATCTGGTGATCCACTTGCTCGGCGACGACCCGATTCGCCGCGAATTGATCGCGAGCGAACAACCGTTTGCGCTGTACTCTTTGACGGTAGGTCTGAACCAAAGCTACGCGCCACTGTTCACGGGCACGCAGCTGCAAGCTTCGATTGTCGGCGGCATCGAGCAAGCGTTGAGCAAACGCCTGGGCAAGCCCGCGCACGTTCGCCACTTGGCGATGAGCGCCTGGAGCGCCGGCTTCGTCGGCATCGAGGCCGCCCTCGCGCAGCCAACGAGCAAAGATATAGACGCCGTCATCCTAATCGACGGGCTACACGCACCGCGCAACAACGAGCTGGCGTTCAAGGCTCAAATGAAGCCGTTCGTCGATTTCGCGGCGCAGGCGGCTCGAGGCGAGCGCTCGTTCTTCGTCAGCCATTCGTCGATCAATCCACCGGATTTTGCGTCGACGAGCGAGTGCGCGCACTACCTAATCGCGACGCGCGGCGGCAAGCCGCAAGCGGTGCGGCGCTCCGACCAGTTTGGCCTCGAGCTCGTCGAATTCTACAAAGAGGGTGAATTCCAAGTCCGCGGTTACGCGGGCAACGACCGAGCAGATCATTGCGCGCAACTAGCGGTGCTGCGCGACGCATTCGCCGCGCTCGGCACTCGCTGGAAGACCACGAAACTAAGCCGCTGACGCTTGCCGTACTTCATCGGTCACGATGTCGAACTGGACCAACTTGGATTGGCCAAACGTGGTGGTGATCGCGCAATCGGCAGCGTCACGACCGCGGGCGACCAAGATCCGACCAATGCGCGGGGTATTGTGCCGTGCATCGAAGGTAAACCAGCGCCCGCCCAGATAGACCTCGAACCAAGCACTGAAGTCCATCGGCGCCCTGACTGCCGGCACGCCGATATCGCCCAGATAGCCGGTCGCGTAGCGCGCCGGGATATTCATGCACCGGCACAACGCGACCGCCAAGTGTGCGAAGTCGCGACACACGCCGACGCGCTCTTCGTGGCCTTCCCAGGCGGTGCGCGTCGCGCGTGCGAACTGATAACCGAAAGTCAGATGGTTGTGCACGTAGTCTACGATGGCTTGCACGCGCGCCCAGCCTCGCGGAGTGTTGCCGAACAACGACCACGCGAGCGCTGATAGGCGATCGGTCTCGCAATAGCGGCTACCGAGCAAGAAGCTGACGGCGTCGTCTGGCAGTTGCGAGACTGGCACCTCGTTCGCCCAGGGAGCGACCTCATCCGGCAAACCCGAATCTTCGATCACGAAGTCAGTGGACAACTTCAGCACGCCCGCCGGCGCAACGGTGCGCGTGCGCAGATTTCCGAATTCGTCGATGCTCGCCGCCAAAGGCGCCGTGCCGCTCGACGTGATGATCGCCGGGCTACGCAAATCTGCCTGGCGCGAGGGATGAACGCTCAAAAGCGCCATCAACGGGGTCTCGGTGTCACACTGGATGGCTATTTGGTAGCCCGCTCTAATCAACATGAACGGCTCGTCTGCAAGTGACGGGCCAGCCCTGTTCAGCACCCAGTTAGAGGGAAAAGCATCGAGGAATCAGAGATTTTTGGCGTTTCGCCACGATCTCAAGATCTTGCGAGTGGATTGCGGGAAAGTCTCATCCTGCACCGGTCGGGGCAAGCGTGCCGCTACACGCGCTCTACCCGCACGTGCATGTCTTTCGTCTCGAGCGGCCCGAACTCGGTGATCAACGCGACGTCGGCGGCATCGCGACCGTAGGCAATCGCAATGCGACCACCGCGCGGTTCCGCCTGAGTCGCGTCGAAGGTGTACCAACGACCGTCCACGAAAGCCTCGAACCAGGCGTGTAAGTCCATCGGATCGAGGCGATGCAGGTAACCGACGACCATGCGCGCGGGGATGCGCAGCGCACGACACAGCGAAATACCAATGTGCGAATAGTCGCGGCACACACCGGCCCGGTCACGGAGCGTGTCGACAGCAGTAGTCGAAGCGTTGCTCACGCCGTACTTGTACTCGATGTGCTCGCGAATCCAGGCGCGAATTGCCTCGACCTGGTCGTAGCCAGGCAAATGCTTCGCCGAAACTTCCTGCGCGAGTGGCTCCAGAGTATCGGAGGGGCAGTAGCGGCTCGGTAGCAAGAACTGCAGCGCAAAGTCAGGCAAGAACTCGATCGGCGTCTGCGGTGCGGCCGGTTTTACGGCAATTTCATCGGCAACCTCGACCGTGACCTGTGTTTGCAAGCGCAGATCGCCGAGTGGTGCAATCAACCGCTGGCACAAGTTTCCGAAACAGTCGACATATTCAGTCGCCTCCACGAAGGGCTCGAACTCGTATTTCTCCTCCACGATCCACTGCCCTTGGCCGCTGCGCGGTCGAAGCATGGCGATGAAGGGCTGTGGGCTCGTGGCAATCAGGGTGAGAGCGCATCCGGCACGAAGGCGCATTGGCTCAGGCCCACACTTTGCGGTTGGACAACTTGCTCACGACCAATAGCAGGAGCAGTGCTCCGACGACGCTGCCGAATACAGCGGCGGGATTGAGATCGGTGACGCGGGTATCCGTCACGAGGCTGACCAAGAAGCCACCCACGAACGAGCCGACCACACCCAACACCATGGTGGCGATCAGCCCCATCTTTTGGGTGCCGGGCATGACTGCGCGCGCGATGAAACCAACGACCAGACCGAACAATAGAAATAGCAAGATAGTCATGATGAACTCCGCGTAGTTGAACGCGAGCGCCGAAAGACAGCACCCACGACATGGCGCAACGCAAGGAACGCGCCAAAAAGCTGGCCCCGCCGCTGTAGCGAAGCGCCTCGGCCAGTACCGGATGGCGCGCGCTCGGAGACGCGGCTACATCCGAGGTGATGACGAACGCCTCCGCCGCGAGCTATCTCGACGCCCTGGATGAACGCTACGCAACACTGCACACCGCCAAAGAGGATGCTTTTTGGTCGGCAAAGATGGGTCTCGGGGCCGACGCCCAGCGAGCCCAAGCAGAGCTCGATGCGCGTGACCTCGCGCTCCAGCAATTTCTCCAAGCGGCGGACCAATTGACCCGCTTGCGTGAGTTGCGGGCGGAAGACGACGAGCAGCGACTGCGCATCGACGGTTGGCTGCGTACGTTCGGCGCGCACACCATCGATAGCCCACAGGGGGCAGCGCTGGCAGAACAGCTCGCCGCCGACGAAGGCCGCTTGCAGGTTGCTCGTGGCGAGATGAAGCTTGGCTTCGAGGATCCCAAGCGTGGCTTCGTGTCTGCGAGCAGCATCGCGCTGTCCCACCTCGCGCAAAACGATCCCGACGAAGCGCGCCGGCGGGCCGCGTTCGACGGCCTGCGTTCGATCGAGACGCATGTGCTCGATCATGGCTATTTGCAGATCGTCTCGAAGCGAAATGAACTCGGACGAACCCTGGGCGCGGAAGACTACTACGACTGGAAGGCGAAGCGTATCGAGGGCATGAGCAAACACGAGCTGTTCGTGTTGCTCGACGAGCTGGAGCAGCAAACCCGCTCGGCGGCACGCGCCTTCGTGCAAGACGCAGAGCGAGTGCATGGCGCGCAAGCCTCCAAACCATGGAACCTCGGGCAGCTGACCTCCGGTGAGGTCACGCGCGATTTGGATCCGTACTTTTCGTTCCGTTCGGCGATCGATCGCTGGGGGCGTTCATTTGCTGGGCTCGGTATTCGCTACGCGGGCGCAGAGCTCGTGCTCGATTTGCTCGATCGACCTGGAAAATACGAAAACGGCTTCATGCATGGCCCGATCGTGGCTTGGCGGCGCGCGGGTCGCCGCATTCCGGCGCGCGTTCAATTCACGGCCAACGCGCTGCCGGGCGCGGTCGGCGCCGGCCAGCAAGCCTTGCGTACGCTGTTTCATGAGGGCGGGCACGCCGCGCACTTCGCCAACATCGACATGCCTAGCCCCTGTTTCGGACAGGAATTCGCGCCGACCTCCACGGCTTTCGCCGAAACGCAGAGCATGTTCTTGGACAGCCTACCTGGCGACGCTGATTGGCAACAGCGCTATGCGCTCGACGGCAACGGCAACCCCATGCCGCTGTCACTGGTTGATCGCAGCATCGACGCCCACCAACCCAAGGCAGCTTGGACGATGCGTTCCATGCTCGCGGTCTGCTACGCCGAGAAGGCCATCTACGAGCTCCCCAGCGCGGCACTGACGGCCGAGAACGTGCTGCGAGTAGTGCGCGAGGTCGAACAGCGTCTGCTCTTCCTCGAAGGCGGCGGCCCCCGCCCTACCCTATCGATCTCCCACCTCATCTCCGGCGACTTCAGCTGCACCTACCACGGCTATGTGCTCGCCCAGATCGCGGTCGCGCAGGCGCGCAGCTACTTCCTCGCGCGCGACGGCCATTTGGTCGATAATCCCCGCATTGGTCCGGAACTGGCCAAGGTTTGGTGGCAGCCGGGCAACAGCGTCTCCTTCGCTGCTTTCGTTCGCACGCTGACCGGCCAAGACCTCAGCGCGGCTCCGCTAGCAGCTCGGCTCAATCAAACCGCGGCCCAACGAAAAGCGGAAGCGCACGCGAGCGTCACGAAGCTGGCCGACATCCCACGAGCCCCGAACGCAATCGACCTGGACGCTCGGATCCGCGTCGTACACGGTACACAAACGATCGCAGAGTACCGCGGGGACTTCGCTAAGTTCGCGGCCGACTTCGCGAATTGGATCGACAGTCAGGTGAAAGCGACCCGCGCCGACTAGACGTAAATGTCTGCGCCAAGGGGCGGATGTAGGCACAAACAAGCCTATTTAGCTCGTCGGTGACGCCTGCTATGGGTTCGGGTTGGGGTGATGAATATCGCCTCGGTTCCGTCCGTCTCAGTTCGCGTGTGGGGTCTCCCCGTGGGGGGTGACCAGTTCGTCCAAAAGGGTCCGTGGGCGCGCGCTCATTGCCGCTGGGCTCGGGCATGTCTGCATCTCGAGGAGTAATAAATGCGTAGGTTCGCCGTGGTTCTCGTCTCGACGCTGTTTCCTTTCTCCCTGCTTAGTCTCGCCACTCAAAGCGCGCTCGCCGACGAGCCGGAAGCCGAAGCTCCGCCCGTCGCAGAGGCCCCGCCTCCGCCGCCCGGTGCCGTGCTCGTTCCAATCGAAGAACCGCCGCAGCTCAAGAAGTTCGCGATCATCGCCAACCCGCTCGCGTTGTCGATTGGCCGCTACAGCATCCAATTCGAATACCTGCCGGCGCTGCACCATGCCCTCGTGATCAACCCGGTCTATACCCACGCCTCGATCAAGGCCACCTCCAACGGCCAAGAGCTAGACCTTGGCTCGTTGAACGGTTTCGGCGGCGAGCTCGGCTACAAATTCTACACCGGCAAGAAGGGTGCGAACGGGTTCTTCGTTGGCCCGTCGTTCTTGTTCGGTTCCTATTCACAGAGCATGGACGGTACGAAGAGCGATTCGTTCACGAGCTTCGGTGGTGCGATCGACGTGGGTGGTCAAGCCATCATCGGTGGCGGCTTCGTCATCGGCGGCGGCTTCGGTCTGCAGTGGACCAAGACCAGCAAGGACATCAACACGGAAAACCTCAATTTTGCGAGCGCGGTGATCGCGGGCGGCGGCACGCGACCGCGCGCTTTGTTCACCATCGGCTACGCGTTCTGAGACCGCTGCCCGAGCGCAGTTCGGGGCGTCCCCAAGCCACTCGCTAGTCTTGGGGAGCGCCCCGCCAGCGCTTCTCCATAGGGGCATGGGGGCATGGGGGCATGGGGGCCGGCGTGGCCAAATGTGCGCCCGCCGCGCGCCTAGCCGCATTGGGGACTCAAGTTTCGCCGATTTGTGTCCGTTTGGCGAAGTGTGCAGGGACGAGCAGGCCGCAAGACCATCGGTGTACTGATGGGCTACTTGGCTCTCTTTACCGGCACTTACGACGCGCAGATACGCAATGCGTTTCAAGACAAGTGCCGCGAGCTAGATCTGAACTTGCTCACGGTCTACGCGGGGGCCCTCGGCGATCCTCGGCTGTGGAGCGTGGACGAGAACTCGGTCTTCGATCTGATGCACCCGGACTGCGTCGATGGCCTGATCCTGATCTCGAGCTGCCTCGCCTCGCTCTTCGGTCTCGAAAGCGTGCACCATCTGGCGCATCATCACCGATCCCTGCCCATGTGCAGCATCGGTATCGCCATTCCGGGCGTGCCGAGCGTGGTGATCGACAACCGCGGGGGCATGGAGGCAGCGCTCGAGCACCTGATCGGCGTGCACGGCTGCCGTCGTCCAGCATTCATCGCCGGTGCGGCCGGAAACCCTGAAGCCGACGTTCGTTTCAGCGCCTACGTGGAAGTCCTGCGCAAGCATGATCTCGCGTTCGACCCGGCGCTGGTCGTCGATGGGAATTTCACCAACCGCGACGGGCAAGCCGCCACGGAGCAGCTCTTGGCGCGCAACGTCGAATTCGATGCCGTCGCTGCCGCCAGCGACAACATGGCGTTTGGCGCGATGGCAGTGCTCAGGAAGCACGGGCGGCGCGTGCCCCTCGAGCTCCCGGTTACCGGCTTCGATGACGTACAGATGGCGCGCCTCGATAGCCCGCCGCTGACTACGGTCGCCCAGCCGTTCGCGGCCATGGCCGGCGAGGCGATCCGCGTCGTACTCGAGCAACTCGCGGGGCGGCCGGTCGCCGATTGCGTCGAGCTGCCCGCGCTGTTTCTGATCCGTCAATCTTGCGGCTGCGGCGTGCGAACGCGCCTGATCAGACCCGTAGTTCGAACCGGCACGGCGCGGTCGGCCTCGGAATACTTGGGCGCGCACGCGGGCGCATTGGCGAGCACGCTGGCAACTCAACTGAGCCTCGCTGCTCCAGAGGGCCCGCGCATCGCGAACCGTTTGCTGGATGCTCTCTTGCCCGCACTCGCCGGCAATCCCGATCCGTTCTTACACACCATCGAGCATCTGCTCGAGAGCGTCAGTGACGATCCGAGTAGTTGTCGTTCGCTCGAAAGTGGCATCGCGCGCCTGAGAGATGACCTCCGCTGCTGCGTCGAGCCGGAGCTCGAAGATCTCTGGCACGACGCGCGCGATCTGATCGCGCACCGCGGTCAGCGTGGTCAGGTCCAGGAGCGCATCGATCTGGACAACGACTATCTGCGCATCGTCGATCTGAACCGGCACTTGACGCGGGCCGTAGATCTTCCATCGCTCAAGCAAGCGCTGTTGCGCATGATGCCTTCGCTCGGGATCGCGAACGCATCGTTCTCGCGTTACGCGGAGGGTTCGAACCTGGAGCTCGAGCCTTGGGTGTGCATGCTGGATGGGCGCGCGTTCGATCCGCCAAACGTTCGGTTTGCCGCCCGCCAGCTGGTCCCCGCGGGGATTTGGCACGATGATCGGCGCCGCACGCGCTTGGTCTTCCCGCTGCTCTGCGAAGGCCAACGCTGGGGCGTGGCCGTCTTCGAATACACCGGGGGCACTGGCGGGTTTCAAATGCTGCAAGACCAGGTGAGCGTGGCCCTGAGTAGCATCCGGCTCCATCAGCAAGTGGTGGAAAAGACGGTGCTTCACGAACGCAGCGTGCAAGAACGACAGGCCACTGCCGCGCGCATGGAAGCCTTGAGCGTGCTTTCGGGCGGCGTTGCCCACGACTTGAACAACGTGCTCGGACCGATGGTCGCCTTGCCGGACGTCATCTTGGAAGATTTGGCCCATCTCGACGCCGAATCTCTGCCAGCGCTGAGCGACATTTGCGACGATATGAGGAGTATCAAGGGGGCATCACTGCGCGCTGCCCAAACGATCAAGGATTTGCTGACTCTCGGCCGAGAGCGCCGGGTGGGCACCGACCCTTTGGACCTGAACGCGCTGGTCTCGGATTGCCTGACGCTGGAGACCTTGGGTTTCATGCCCGAGGATTTGAGCCAGGTCGAGGTGAGCCACCTGCTTTGTGAGGAACCTTTGATCGTGCGGGCCGCGGAGGCTCACCTGGTGCGCGCGATCACCAATTTGGTGCGCAACGCTCTGGAAGCGATCGACGGCCCCGGCAAGGTCGAAGTGACGACTCGTTCGGTGGACCTTACCGCACCGCTGTTGGGCTACGAGGCCGTAGCGCCGGGCAGCTACGCCGTGGTCACCGTGTCCGATACGGGGCGAGGCATCGATCCCGCCGGCCTCGTGCGCGTTTTCGAGCCGTTCTTTTCGAGCAAGCGCATCCGCCAAACGTCGGGCAGCGGGCTCGGTCTAGCCGTCGTGCACGGCGTCGTGAAAGAACACGACGGCTATTTGGACGTTACGAGTCAGCTCGGACAGGGCACGACCTTCTCGTTGTACTTTCCGCGACTTCAAGTGGCGCTGGAGGCGTCCCACAAGACGTCCGCACTGCCCCGCGGGCGCGCCAAGGTGCTGGTGATCGACGACGAGCCGACGCAACTGCGCACGGCCTCACGTGTTCTCGGACAACTGGGCTACGAAATCGACACCTTGCGCAGCGGCATCACGGCTTGCGAGGTGTTTGCGGCTTACGCCGCCGAGCATCAGCCGAACGGCAATGGCCGAGCGGTGAGCGCTAGCCCTTACGATCTGCTCATCGTCGATATGGCGCTCAACGAGGAGCACGACGGGTTGGCCGTGATCGAGCGGGTCCGAGCGCTTTTTCCAGGACAGCGCGCATTGATTGCCAGCGGCAATGCACCGCCCGAGCGCGCCGAAGCGGCGATCGCTCAGGGACTCGGTTGGCTCGCCAAGCCGTACACTAGCGGGGCCCTAGCGCGCGCAGTCGAGGCTGCGCTCACGTAGCAACGAGCATTCTTGCGCAACGCGCCGCCGAAGGCTGTGCCGCCATGCGACGTGGCGCGTGACCATCAACCCACTTCAGCCATCGCGGTGGCGGGCGGCACTTGCGCCGGCCATCATCGCGGTGCGCGCGGCTTCCCGCCAGAGCGGGGAATTGGGCGGCAAGGATCGCAGCGCGTCCGCAGACAAACGCTTGGATTTCTCGACATTACCGAGCAGGCGATAAGCGTGCGCGGTGACGGCCTGCACGTGTCCGCGCTCATGCTGCGATAGCTCGCAGGCCAGCGCTTGTTCCCCGGAACCCGTGGTGGCGCTGAAATCACCGATCTTGAACGCGTCCATCGTGGCACGAAGGTAGAAGCGGCCGGCACCAGCGCTATCACCGGCTCGGGCGTAGTGCTGCGCCGTGACCATCGGATCACTGCGTTCCGCCGACTCGAACCAGCGCGCGGCCAAGCGATGACCGAGCGTGCGATCTGCCTCCGTCAGCATGTCGTACGCTGCGTCGCGCATCACGGCGTGCGCAAAGACCAGCGCGGCCTTGCTCGGCTGACCCTCGTCGCGTCGGCGCAGTACTTCACGCGACACGAGCAGGTTCAGCCAACGCTCGACGTCACGCTCATCCGAGCCCTCGCCGAGCAGGAATGCGATGCCTCGATGGTTGAAGGGATCACCCAGAATACTGGCTGCGCGCAGCACGCGCCGGGCGTCAGGAGCAAGCGCCCGAAGCCGACTCTGCACGACGCCTTGCACCGTCGAAAGCTGCTCTTGTCCGCGTCCTTCGGCTTGCGCGACAATCAATTCATGCAGCAAAAATGCGTTCCCACGAGCGCGCTGCAAGATCCGCGTGCGAATCTCGAGATCGAGCTCTTGTCCGAGCCGCCGCGAGACGACGCGCTCCGCGTCGGCCTCGAGCAGCTCGCCCAGCTGAATCTCTTTCACGGCTCGCCTCTGCCACAAGTCCGGATACAGTTCGCGCACTTCGGGCCGGGCCGTGGCAACGATCAGCAGCGGTCGGTCGTGCAGCACCGAAAGTAAGTAGTCGAGCGCGCGCAGACTACCGAGATCGGCCCAGTGAATGTCCTCCAAACGCAGCACCAGCGGGCCATGCGCGAGCTGCGCTTGCACGAGCTCGGCAAAGGCACGATGAACCGCTTCGACCGAGCCAGCTGGCCTGAGCTCGCCGGCCTGCGACGAATCGGCCTCTTTCGGATCGAGCAGGCGCAATAGGGCCGAGTCCGCAGTACAGGGCCCGGCCTCGAGCATGGCGGACACTAGGTGCAGCGCCGAGCCTGCGCTCATCGGGTCGGCGTAGGCCGACCATACGGCGGGCATCGCCGCCGCTGGCGAAGCTCGCGAAATGCGCGCCAAAAACTCGGCCAATAGGCTCGATTTTCCAATGCCAGCAAGGCCCGTCAGCAACACCACTCGAGCTTTCGACGCCGAAAACGCATCTCGGGCGATCGCCAGCAAACTCGCGAGCTCGGCTTCGCGCCCCAGGCAGAGTGGGCTGCTTTCCTTACCGGGCTCTTCGCCGGCAACGGCGGAGCGCTCAGCGAGCAACGATGCCTTCGAGTGCTCGGCCTGCGCGAGCGTGAACTTGCCCGACACGAGCGCCGCGCTGGTGGCATCGAGCAAGATCTGCCCGGATTTTGCGTTCTTCACGCAGGTCTCGGCCTCGGCGATCAGCTCGTGCAGCTGCGGTGTCGACGCGCGGTCGACGGTTCGCCCTGCCACCACCGCGATCGACGCGCGGGGCCACTGGTCGCGCACATCCAACGACAATCGAGCGGCGTGCAGCGCTTGATCGAGCGGCGTCGCGTTAGCGCGCGGAAGCGCGAGCCAGCTGCCCTCTGCCAGAATCTCGAAGTAACTCGAGTAGCGTTTGCGCCCGTCGACGCCGCCTGCGGTCGAAGACCGATCTTCGCTCGCGTGCCGCACGAGCACGACCGTAGTGGGGATTCGTTCGGCGCCCGTCAGCCCACTCGGGCTCAACAAGGCTCGCGCGGAGGGCGCAATGTCATCCAACAACTCGGGCGGAAGCTCGGAGATACGAGCCAAGACCCGCGTCGCATCGGCGGGTCGCTGCGCTGGGTCCGGGTGCAACATGGCCGCGACCAAATTATCGAGCGCGGGATGAATATCAGCCACGACCGAGCCGGGAAGCGGCACGGTATCTTCGACGGTGCGGCTCATTACGTCGATCGGGCTGCCCTCGAAGATTCTGCGACCGACGATGCAGCGATACAGGACGCAGCCCAGAGCAAACACATCCGTCGCGGGCGAAAGCTCTTCACCCAAGACTTGTTCGGGCGCCATGTAGCCGGGAGTACCCGCCACGAGATCATCATCCGGATCGGAGATGACGGAACGAGTCAAGCGGGCGATGCCGAAGTCGAGCAGGCGAATATTCGAGGGATCACCACCGGCCAGAAACAGGTTGGACGGCTTGAGATCGAGGTGCACGACGCCGCGTGCGTGGGTTGCCGAAAGCACGTTCGCCGCGCGCGTAATCAACGTGATCGCTTCGCCGGCAGACAATCTACCGCGACCGAGGCGCGCGCCGAGATCTTCCCCCTCCAACCACTCGGTAACGATATACGCGCCACCTTCGGCGAGCTCGCCATGCGCCATGTAACGCACGATCCCTGGGTGCTCCAGCTGAGCCAGGAGCAGAGCTTCGGCACTAAATGCATTGCGCGACTCCGGGCGAGAGTCTTTCAGTAGCTTCACCGCTACGGCTGCGTTCGACGCGCGATCGGTGCCGCGAAAGACCCAACTGGCATGCGTCGAGCTGTGCTGCTCACCGCACGCGAAGCGAGGCTCCAAGAACGAAAGCCAGCGTTGCAGCTGGTCCGCCTGATCCGCTGGCGGAACGGTCTTGCTGGAAACGGTGTCCTCGGGCACCACCGATGCTCGAATCGTCGAGTCGTCGTCGCCGTCGGGCTTCAGCGCACATTCGCCGTCGGCGTCGCACAGCGGGTCGACCTTCGGGCGTACTTCCGTGATGTCGGAGTCGAAAGCTGACATCGGCGGAACCTGCTCAGAAGTGACCTTTCAATGACTGCAACCTGAACCTGCTGTGGCGTGCTCTGACCTTACGGCGCGACATTCGAAGTCTTACTTCGCACCGCGGTGTGCGACGGCCGGCGCTTCCCACTCCGATCAGATTGCTGTCTCGCCATATCAAGCGCTCCCGTTATTTGCTAGAATTAGCAGATCTGACAGCCGCCCGCCGGGCTTTCATTGCGACTTGCGAGGCGACAACTCAGTATTCCCGCGGAAGAGGGAAAGGATCACAGAATAGGTGTACTCGGTGGCAAGGTGGCGATTGTGACGGGGTCGGGCCGCGGAATCGGCCGATCGATCGCAATTCGGCTCGCGCGCGAGCAAGCGCGCGTCGTCATCAACGATACCGGCGGCTCACCCAACGGTATTGGACGAGATCCGAGCGTCGCAGATGCCGTCGCCGCAGAAATTCGCGCATTGGGCGGGCAAGCTTTGGCCGACCACCACGACGTCGGCCAGCGCAGCGGCGTGGAGTCACTATTTCAATCGGCGCTCGAAGCCTTCGGCCAGGTCGACATCCTGGTCACGAACGCGGGCATCGTGCGCGAAGGCGCGATCGAGAGCATCGTAGACGAAGATTGGGACGCACAGCTACGAACGATGCTGGGCGGCACGTTCTTGTGCACGCAACAGTTCGCGCGACATCTCAAAAGCCGCAAGAGCCCAGGCCGCGTGCTGATGGTTTCGAGCCAACTCGGTTTGCAGGGTGCAAGTCAGGTGGCAACCTACTGCGCAGCCAAGGCCGCCATCTGTGGGTTCGGGCTCACCGCCGCGCAAGAGCTCGCAGAGTTCGGCATCACGGTCAATATCCTGAGCCCGATGGCTTACACCCGGCTCACGGCAGGGTTGCCGCTGATGGATTTTCCGAACGCGGAACAGTTGATGTCGCCCGACTTCTGCGGCGACATCTCCGCTTACCTGGTATCCGATGCCGCGTCACACCTCACCGGGCAAATCATCCACGTGCAAGGCAGTCAGCTCTCCGCCTTCAAGATCGCCATGACGGACGGAGTCGCACCCAAGGGCGGCGACCGCTGGTCACCCGAGGAGATCTCCGAACGTTGGGGTGAAATCGTCCGGTGACCCAGGACCTCGACGCACTTCAGGCGACGGAACGCAAATGCGTTGGCTGCGGCGCCGCCCCGCCGATTTCCGGCGACGGCTCCATTACGCTCCTGAGCCTCAAACACGGCTGGCGGCTATGCCGCAGAACCGAGGCCTCCGGTGAGGTCCACTCCGATTGGCGCTGTCGCAGCTGCTGGACCGCATACCGAGCGATGTCGCACGTCCCCGGGCGCCAATAGCGGTCACCGTTTCAGGCCTTGAGCGCGGTAAACTCACCGGGGTCGTGAATGGTCGGCGGATTGCTGCCACCGTGAATGAAATCCTCGGTCTTGTCGTACATGCCGAAGCGGCTGACCTCGGCGGTGCCGCCAACCAACGGGAAGCCGTCTGGGCCCGCTTTCACGCCCAGCGCGTTCATCAAGTTGCAGTAGTACTTGTTGATCGGCGCGTTGGCCAAACTCGGATCGGTTCCGGTAGCCTGATTGACGCCATTGGCTGTATCGGTCGCGGTGCCATCGGCGCAGAAGAACTCACTGTTGCCGGTCGAGAGGTTGGCAGAGCCGTCGTCGACGTTCACCGACCAACCGGTCTTGAAATAGCCACCCGCGCTGCCGGCCTGCACGATCGGCAGGTTGTTGAGGTTGTGCGCGAGCCCGTCCGATTGCCCTTGGAACCAAACGGCCGCGCTGTGATCGAGCAGCTTTTGATCGCCTTCGTCGACGCTATCGAGCAAGTCGACCAGATGCGCGAATTTTCGCGCGTAGTAGTCGTCGATCTTGAGCAGCATCTCGAGCGCGCCGGGCAGGCACTTGTCGGACAAGCCGGCATTGTTGAGGCGATGGGAAAGGTTGTGGGAATCAGTGTCGATCCCCAGCCCCTTGAACACGAAGTTCGGCGGATACTTCAGCACGATCACCGGGTTCATGTTGCACAGGGCCGCCAGCACCGCCACGTTCGCATGGATATCTGCCGCGTCCAGGGAATCGGTGATCTTGTTCGTGAGCAAATCCGTGCCGCCGGACGAGGCAGCGGCGTCGACGTTCGACTGCGTTGCCCCGAGCAGCGTGCCTCCGCCCGCATTGCAAGCGGCTCCCACGGCCCGTCCGGTCTCGTCGAGCAGTTGCTTCCACGCCTCCAATTTATTGCGATCCGCCCGGCTCATATCAGCGCGCGCCAGAGTGTTCAAATCGTTGCGAACCAAATCGACGATGCTCTTGCCGCGACTGGCCGCGTAGGCGTCCGGCGAAACCGGCCCAGTGCCAAGGAGGCCCGTGAGCGCGGCGAACGCCTGCTTCAGAGTCGAGCCGTTGTAACGCACCTTTGCGGCAGACCAGGAGATGGCTGACGTCGAGCTGTCGGTTGCGTTGGCCACGCGCAAGTACAAGGGCGTGCCGCCCGAACTGAGCTGCTGCGCCATGACGTGATCCAGCGATGGCCCGAGCGGTTGGACCGCAAACTGGGTTGGAGTGTTGAAGCTGAATGGATCGTCACTATTGGGGCTCACGGGCTGGCAAGTGAAGAGTGACGACGCCATCTGCGTGTGCATCTCGTTGCCTTGGCCGCGCGCCAGAGTTGCGGTCCATTCGTTCATCGCGCGGATGCCGCGCGGCAAGAGCAGCTTATCGGCGTACGCTGCGAGGGGCTTCAGAGTCGTTGCTTGCAAGTCCGCCGCGCTGAGCGGGCCGTGCGATTTCTTGGGGAAAAACCGAGTCGTGATACAGCCGTAGTTCGTGTACATCACGATCAATCGCCGCGGAGGGGTGAGCGCCTGTGCATGCACCGCACGCTCCGCAACCGAGCTCAGGAACGGTGCGGCCACGCAAGCCCCGCCCAGGCCTCGGAGAAACGTTCTTCGGGTTACGTGCTGCGCCATGGGATGCCCCTTTTTCCTCATCGCCAAACCCAGTGAGTATTGCAGGCTTCAAACATGAAGTCTGCGGGCCTCGCCCACTATTTCCTGCAGTTTATGCAGGTTTTTTATCACGCCCGCACTCTGGAATTGAGCGCCCCCGCTGTAAACGACGGCACCGCTCGCGGCGGGCGCGCAGCCGAAAGTCACTCTTTCGAAGCAGCAAGCGCATTCAATTTCTTGCTGGCGGCGCGTGTTAGTCGGGGGGAAAGGAGCCAAGGCTCGCCACAAAATGCGCCCATTCCCGCACAAATTAGGCCCACTCTTGCTGCTCGGCTGCCAATTGCTCAGCGCCTGCGGCGCGCCGATCGGGAGCGACCTCGGCGATGCGGCCACGCCGGAGCACAGCGCCGGAGCGGACGCGAGCTCGGGAACCAGTGGCAGTGTCGCCCGGGGCGGAGAACCCTCGACGAGCTCCGGTGGCTTCGGTGAAACGGCCGGTGCATCGAACGCTGAAGCAGGGATGGGCGGCGATCCCTTTGTCGCCGGTAGCGGAGGCGGCTTGGGCGAAGGGATCGCTGGCAGTGCGCTCACTGCCGGTGCCGGCGGAGCTCCCGTTGCAGGTACCGGCGGTGTGCTCGAAGAAACAGCTGGCACGAGCGGTTCGGGCACAGGCGGTACACTGAGCGCCGGCACGGGCGGCGCGATCAGCTTGGGTGGCAACGGAGGGAGCCTCGCTGGCGCGGGAGGCGGCTCGAGCGCGGGAGGCGGCTCGAGCGCGGGAGGCGGCTCGAGCGCGGGAGGCGGCTCGAGCGCAGGCGGGTCGGGAGCACCACTGTGCGAGAGAGGAAGCGCGTTGCTCGGCCCCGCCTTGATGCCGTTGGAGAACATGGCTGGCCAGATCCTACTTCGCGATCTCAACGGCGATCAGCGTGTCGACCTGGTGCTCACGATGCAGGGCAACATCAGTGTACGGCTGGGAAACGGCCACGGTGGCTTCGGCCCGCCCACGCAATACCCAGTGGGAACTCCGGGCCATATCGTGGCCGCGGATCTGAATGGCGACGGCAACTTGGACTTGGCGGTGAGCAACTACTTCGAAGCAAGCTTAGGAGTCCTGTTGGGCGCCGGCAATGGCACGTTCGGCACGCCGACCAATTACCCGGTCGCAATGTATGCGGACGAGATCGTCGCCGCCGATGTCAATGGCGATGGGCGGCTGGATCTCGCCGTGACCCATATGGTCCAAAGCAGCCTGACTGTGCTCATCAACCAGGGCAACGCTAGCTTCACTTCGGCCAGCACTTACCCAACAGGCGCCTATCCGAGAGGCCTAGCCAGCGCCGACTTCGACGGCAACGGATCGCCCGACCTTGCGGTCGGTAGCTTCGGTGGAGAGCAGGCCGACAACGTGATCTGGCTGTTCAAAAACGATGGCTTGGGCCATTTCACGCTCGACAAGAAGTTGGTCCCTGGAGTGATCGCCAGTGCGCTGATCGCCACCGATCTCGACGCGGACGGCGCGGCGGACCTAGTCCTCGCCGATAGCTGGAGTTCGACCTTGTCGGTCGCGCTCAACCTCGGCGCCGGTACATTCGGTTTACCCAGGGTCTACCCGGTTGGGGTGGGTCCCACGGCGCTCGTCAGCGTAGACATCGACGGCGATGGAGACTTCGATCTGGCGAGCGCCAACGGCGGAGCCTCGTTCGATATCAGCGTTCTGCGCAACCTGGGTAATGGCACTTTGGGCGCCGCCATCAGCTATCCCGCCGGATCTTTCCCTACCACCCTCGGCGCCGCTGACTTGAACGGTGACGGCGCGGCTGACCTCGTTACAGGCAGCTCAGAGGTGCCGACCCTCGCGTTGCTATTCAACACTGGCCTCGGCACCTTTGCTTCGACTCGCAACTATGCCTGCGGTCACCAACCGCTCGACGCAACGGCAGCAGACTTCAACGGCGACGGTCGTCCGGACTTGGCGTTTGCCCTGATGTCAGGCGGCGTCAGCGTCAGCTTCAATACCGGAAACGGACGCTTCGGCAGCTTGCAGACGTACCCAGCCGGAAGCTCAGCGTCCGCGGTGACAGCCGCGGACTTCAATCAAGATGGCCGGCCCGATCTCGCCATCGCATACACCGGCGGGGTTCGCGTGCTTCCCAACGTTGCGGGCACGGAGTTCGGCTACGCCACCGACTACGTCAGCGAAGGCCAATCTTCCGTAGCCGCCGGGGACCTCGATGCGGACGGCCGCCAAGATCTCGCCTTCACCGGTGCGCACGATGAAGTCGGAGTGCTCTTCGGACAACCCGGAGGAACACTCGCCCCGCCGGTCCGGTACCCGGTCGCGGGCGGCCCGAATCAGGTCTCGATTGCGGACTTCAATGGTGACGGCAAGCTCGACCTAGCGAGCCTCAACTATGCCGAAAGTACGCTCAGCATCCTCCTGAACCAGGGCGAACGCCGCTTCTCTTTGTCCAAGAGCTACGCTACCGGCAACGCGCCATTGCGCTTCGTCGCAGCGGACCTGAATCGAGACGGCAAGATCGACGTCGCCTCGGTCAATCAAACCGACTCGACGGTGAGCGTGTTTTTGAATCAAGGCGCAGCGGGCCTCGCTCCCGGTATTCAGTACCCCGCCGCCAAGATCCCCCTCTACCTCGCCGCCGCCGACTTCAACGGCGACAACACGGTCGATCTCATGGTGTCCGGAAACCAATACAGCGTAATGACACTGCTCGCCAACGACGGGAACGGCGTCTTCTCCAGCTCGGTCCGCTATGGCGCCGGCGCACAACCCTTCGGCTTGGTCGCCAGCGATTTCAACGCCGACGGCCTCGCCGATCTCGCCACCGCGAACGTCACCAGCGACAATTTCAGCGTGTTGCTCGGCCAATGCTCGAAGTGAGCGGCGTGGCGAAAGCCGAATGAGCCGGTTCGGGCCGAGCAAAGCCTCGCGACGCCGTCGCATCGAACGGCGTTCCAGGCCGTGCGCCTCGAGGTGCCCTTCGCCGCCGGCGCGAACGCTGCCCGTGGCGCGACAAGTCACTGTCATGGTCGTCCCAGCCCCTTGCGCGCTCAATTGTTCGTGGTGACTACCCGCAAGCTGCCGGAAGACTGCATGGCCAGGTCCGGGACGCTGACCGCGTGGGTCGGGCAGATGTTGCCGTGGGCAGCGCTCTCTGTGGACTCACGCGGGGTTTCGCTCGGCGCCATGACGCGGCGACCTGCGGCGGACGGAAATGCATCGCTCCACGGTTCGAGCACCATTCGCTCGGTGTGGTTGACGAGCTCTTTCAGGTGCGTCGCTTCGTGGGCGCGCCGCGAACGCAGCACGGGGTCGGTTACGTTGAGGGGGGTCAGGCTTTGGTTCACTACCCACGCGAACGGCCTGATTTCGGCTCGAGCCAGGTCCCGCTCGAGCTGCATGGCTTCATGGATCGGCGTTGCCTCCGGCAAGGTCACCAGAAGCACATGAGTAAAGGCCGGATCGCGCAGGCGAGGCAAAAGTCGCTGCACCGCCTCCGGACTCCCGCTCGCCTTGCGGAGCACCTCCCGGTGGTAAGCCTCGGCAGCGTCGAGAAGCAACAACGTGTGACCTGTCGGAGCAGTGTCGATGACGACGAAGCTGTCTTCACCGTGCGCTACAGTCTCAGCAAAGGCCCGAAAGACTGCAATCTCCTCGGTACACGGACTCCGCAGGTCCTCTGCGAGCAGGGCTTTTCCTCGAGCGTCGAGCGCGCTGCCGGCGGTCGTTAGGACCTCGTCGGTGTAGCGCCGCGTCTCGAGTGCAGGGTCGATGCGCGTGACCTTCAATTGGGACGCACCTTGGCTCAGCTCGCGCGCAGCTTGCTCCACATGAGCCGCCGGATCGGTGGTCGTGAGGGTCACGGGAAAACCGCGGCGCGCGAGCTCACTTGCGATTCGCGCGGCCACTGTGGTCTTACCTACCCCGCCCTTACCCATGGTCATCACGACGCCCTTACCCCTCTTGGCGAGCTCATCGACCAGCGCGTCGAGGCGGTCGCCCTGAAATGTGCTCGTTTGCAGGGCCGGAGCAGATTCGAAGGCACCCGACTCGAGATCGCCCATCTTGCGGAGGGCGCCGATACCGACGAGCCCAAAAGGAAGCAGGGACACGTCGATTCGCCTCAGCTCGCGGAGGCCCGTGGGCATAGCTCCGAGCGCCGCGCGCCCGCGAGCCTCCATCGCCACGGCGGTCGGGTCGCTGGCATCGCGAGTCTGGAAAAGACCGTTTACGATCAGGCACACGTTGCTGACGCCCAGCTCAGCGAGCTCGCCTCGCGTACGTTCGGCCTCAGCGAGCGAAGAGCGCTCTGCACGCGCGACCAAAACTAGGGTCGTTTGTGCGGGGTCGCGCAGGGCCGCGTTGCACGCGGCATACAGCAACCGATGAGCATTGAGTCCCGCGAGGGGGCCCAAGCAAGACGACCCACCCACATTCGAGTCGATGAAGCTCGACCAAGCCGCTGGAAGCTCGAGCAAGCGAAGCGTGTGCCCGGTTGGCGCAGTGTCGAAGATGACGTGGTCGAATTCTGCCGTGGCCGCGGGGTCGCCGAGGAGCTTGGAGAACTCGTCGAACGCGGCAATTTCGACGGTGCACGCGCCTGAGAGCTGCTCCTCGATGCTCTTGATTGCCGGTGCGGGCAGCACCCCTCGGTAGGGAGCAACCACACGTTCACGATAGTCGTGGGCCGCCTGAACCGGATCGATATTGAGAGCCGCGAGGCCCGGCACGTCTGGAGCCCGAGTAGGCGTACCCGAGAGCGCAACGCCGAGCACTTCATCTAGGTTGGACGCTGGGTCGGTGCTGACCAGCAGCACGCGCTTGCCGTCGTCCGCCAAACCGATCGCAGTCGCGCAGGCCGCGGAGGTCTTGCCCACGCCGCCTTTGCCAGTGAAGAAGAGGATTCGCGTTGGGTTCTGGACAAGCTTGGACATGGCATCGACTTTCAGCAGCAACCGGACTTCTTCTGCGCGGCGCTTGCGTTTGCGGGACCGCAGCAGCCGTTTGAGCTTGAGACAGCACGTGGAGCGCTTTCTGCCGAAGCGCAGCTGCTCACGGACGTTGCTTTGGGTTCTTCACGGGACGACGGCGGGAGCGCGATGCCGGCCCACGCGGCAAGTGCATCACGCGACGGATACATGCCACTGCTTTTGACTTCGCCATCTACCTTCACGAGCGGGAGGCTTGCCTCTCCCCTCGACTCGAGCGCCGCCCTCACCGCTGCATCTTCAACGAACGCAGCGGGCTGCTGCGAAAGGTTGAAGCGTTCAATCGACACACCCTGGCTTTTCAACCAGCCTAGGTCCGCCGCGAAGCGGGCGAGTTGCGGGTCAATGGCCGGACCACAGATCCCCGTTGAACAGCACATGGCGGGATCGAAGACGCGAATGGTGCTCATGAGATTTCCTTGTCTGCTTGAGTGGTCACGGACAAATCCTGCTCAGCGCCAAATGCGCTCGCCCAGTCCTGGCCAGCAGAGCAAGCGGCGTTCCATCTCCCCGCCGGGTTTGAAACACGCGAAAATAGGCAGCTGCTCAGAAAAGGCGATCATGCGGCGACGCACCGTTTGCAGCGCCATGCTGGATATGCGCCAAGTGTCGCAGCTGGCCATCGCTCCAGCCAGCGCTCGCGCGTTCAATGGTTGGGGCTTGCGAGTTTCCTCCTTCACGTTCCACAGAGATCTCCTTCGCCGAGTAACCGCGGACCTGCAGCTACTGGCGCATGAGGATGACGCTCGCGACGAGCAAGGCTGCGCCCATAAGACGCGGCGTGCTCGCCACGTGCCGGTCAAGTCCCAAAAAGACCAAAGTGATCGAAGGCGAGCGATGCGAGCATCTGGCCGGTGACGACAAGTGCAACGGTCGAAGCGGCCCCGAGCCGTGGCACGGAGACAATTGCCAGAACCAGATATACAGCTCCGAACAACCCGCCCGCCCAGGCCCACCACGGAGCTCCGTGCCGCGCCACCTCTGACGGCCATGGCTGCCTTTGGACGACGAGGATCGCAGCCACCGCGAGTGTTCCACCCAAGTAACTGACGAGCGCTGCCCAGGACCACGCCGCGAGGCTCATCCGGAGCCGTGCGTTCAGCACCACTTGAACCAACAGGCTCACGCCTGCGCCGAGCGCAAGGACGCTGAGCCCACCAACCTGCAACCAACCTCGCATGCCTTGCTCCTTATGGTCCGACGCGCCGGACCGCGTCGCTTTCGAGCGTGAAGCGTCACGAAGGTGCAAGCGCCTTCACGAACAATCACTTGCACGCTTGCCAGCATGCTTCCACAATAATAGAAGTAACAGGTGACGTCAAAAGTTGATTACCACGCTGAGCAACTCGCAGCGCTCGGCCATCCGGTGCGCCTGTCAATCTTGCGGTTCGTCGTGCAAGCCGGTGAACGCGGAAGCGCCGCGGGCGAAATCCAAGGGCACGTCGATCTCCCCGCATCGACCCTGAGTCACCACCTGAAGCGCCTAGTCGAGGCCGAGATGCTGATCAGCCGCCAGGAGGGCACTTTCCACTACTACGCTGCCGACTACAAAGCACTGCGCGGGCTGACAGACTACCTCTGGCAAGACTGCTGCAAACGCGGTGGTAAAAGCTCGCACTGATCCGGATCCTCGAGATGACCCAGTTACTCACGCACTCCTCGTCCCCACACAAGCCGCGGATCCTGTTTCTGTACGGGTCGTTGAGAAAGCGCTCGTACAGTCGACTGCTCGCCGAAGAGGCATCTCGAATAATTGCTGAAATGGGCGCCGAAACGCGGTTCTACGACCCATTGGAGCTGCCCTTGTGTGACAGCGTGCCGGCGGACCATCCGAAGGTGGTCGAGCTCAGAAGCCTGTGTGAATGGTCGGAGGGGCAAGTTTGGACGTCGCCCGAACGCCACGGCGCCGTCACCGGCGTTCTGAAGAACCAAATCGATTGGATCCCGCTCAACATCGGCGCCGTTCGTCCTACGCAAGGGCGAACGCTTGCGGTGATGCAAGTGAGCGGCGGTTCGCAGTCTTTCAACGCCGTCAACTCGCTCCGCCTCCTTGGTCGGTGGATGAGGATGTTCACCATCCCCAATCAGTCGTCGGTCGCAAAGGCCTATGAGCAGTTCGAGGACGACGGTCGTATGAAGGATTCGCCGTATCGCGACCGCGTCGTCGACGTGATGGAAGAGCTTTACAAATTCACAATGCTACTTCGAGATCACGTCGACTACCTGACCGATCGCCACAGCGAACGAAAAGAAGCCAGCGCGAAATTGGTGGCCGAGACAGCGGCAAAAGCGAGCTCGTGATGCCATGGTTTTGGGTAACGGCGCCGGTACGCGAGCCAGCGCAGTTCCATGGCTGCCGAGCCGTCTGAAACTTCAAATACGCTTCGGCCTTTCGACCAACCAACGTACCAACCGGTGGGTGGCCATGCGGTGGCGGGCAAGTGTGCCTTCTCGAAATCGGCTAGCTTCGAAAAAGCCGCGCGGAGCACGTCGCATCTCGCAACTTTACTCACTCTTGCATCGACAGCTCGTAGGCAGCAGCGGCTCGCACTCGATAACTCGGCCCCGCGCGTCGACGCCGATCCTGCAACATTCGCCGAGCAAAGCGCGCAGCTTCTCGCGTCCCCTCTGAACACGAGACTTTGCGCCGGACACTGAGATTCCGAGTGCGTCGGCCGCGGCTTGCTGAGTGAGGCCCTCGAGCTCGGTGAGGGTGAGCGCTTCGCGATATGGTGATGGCAGCCGACTGACCAGAGGGATGAGGTAGTCAGCGACCTCTGTCTCGAGCAAGGTTGGATCACTGCCCTCGGCCGCCATCGGCGGCTCCGGCCCTTCCGCCTCGACTACGGGATGACGGGAGCGCTGTCGATGGCTCTCCGCGATCGCGCTGCGAGCAACTCGGTACATCCAGGCCCCGAAGCGCTCCTCGTCATGGAGGCCAGGGAGTGCGCGTTGCATGCGAAGGAAGACGTCTTGCAGGACATCGTCAACGTCGGACCTCGGCACGCGCCGCGCAACGAACGGACGAAGCCGTTCTTCGAGCTCTCGATGAGCGCAGCGCGCGTCGTTGTCGATCACTACTGGCTCGCTCCGAGGGTGCAACACGCAGGCCCGCAGCACGGCCGCGTCACCGCGGGCTTGGTTGCTTCAATCGTGGCGGAGGTGATGTAGTCCTCCACCCCTGTGCCTGGCATCCAGTCCTTGATGAAGGCGCGGCTTTCCAGACGCGGCCGTACCGCAACTTCGGTGAAGCCGGCCTCATTCAGCATTCGGTCGAGCTCGTCCACTTGTGCGGCGCCGCCCGCGCAGCCGGTGAGCGCTGATTCTGTCGTGCGAAACCGCTCCGGTAGTGGCGCGGTAGCGACTACATCCGCAATTGCAAGGCGGCCCCCTGGGCGCAGCACCCGGAATGCTTCTCGGATCACCTGTTCCTTGCTCGGCGAGAGGTTGATCACACAGTTGGACAGGATGACATCTACAGAGGCGTCCAGAACCGGGAGATGCTCGATCTCTCCGAGGCGGAAGTCGACGTTGATCATGTCAGCTTCGCGAGCATTCGCGCGAGCCTTCGTCACCATTTGCGGCGTCATGTCGACGCCAATCACCCGACCAGTAGGACCGACCTGGCGAGCGGCAAGGAAACAGTCGAATCCGCCACCGCTACCCAGGTCGAGCACGGTCTCACCCGCTCGCAGGCCGGCGATGGCCTGCGGATTACCGCAACCGAGACCGAGATTCGCCCCGTCCGGGACGGACGCGAGCTCGTCTGATGAGTAGCCTAGTGCGGTGCTGGCAGTTGGCGTGGCACCGCAACATCCCGGTGCGCAGCCAACAGCGCCGTTGGTCTCTGCGACCTTCCCGTAGTGTTCTCGGACTGTATTTCGAACTTCTTCTGCGGATGAACTGTCCATCGTGACCTCCTGCCTATAAAGACAGCGGGTCCCCAAAAAGGACGCAAAGAATCAGCGCCAGTGCTCAGCCTCTAGCAACGCCGAGACCCGGGACTTCACGTCGTCGCGGATCTCGCGCACTCGCTCGACGGGTTTGCCTTTGGGATCCTCGAGCGGCCAGTCCATGCGCCTAAGTCCGGGCACCACCGGGCACGCTTCCCCGCAGCCCATGGTGATGAGGATCGTCGCCGTCGCGGCGAGCTCATCCGTGAGCTTCTGTGGTGCGATGCCTTCGAGCTCGATGTTGACCTCACGCATGGCCGTCAGCACTTCGGGATGAACGCGAGTTCCGGGCTCCGTGCCAGCCGAGATCGCGCGCGCCTTCGACTCGTCAGCCAGAGCATTGAACCACGCAGCGGCCATCTGCGAGCGGCCGGCATTGTGAATGCATGCAAATAGTACCGTTTTCATGAATATCCTTTGGTGCCCAAACGGGTGTCGAAGAAGATCAGGCGCTCAGCGACCGCGCCCTCTCGGAATCAGTCGCCCCGTCCACGACGCGACCGGCAGTCTGCGGCAGCGAGGGTACGAGCCAACGGAATAGCGCCGTAGCGGCGGCCGCGCCCAGCAGTTGCGCAACAATGAACCCCGGTGCATCAGCGGGACGAATTCCAGCGAACGTATCGCTGGCAGCTCGAGCCAACGTCACCGCGGGATTGGCGAACGAGGTGGACGCGGTGAACCAGTACGCGGCGGTGATGTACGCACCGACGGCGAAGGGAGTGTAGTGACCGTGGCGCCGAGAGACGCCCCAGATCACGGACAACAGGCCAAACGTGGCGACGAATTCACTCACGAGCTGAGCCGGCCCGCTCCGAACATGTTGCGACGCCGAGAAAATCGCGTCGCTGAACATCACGTGCGCGGTCGCGACGCCAAAGAACGCGCCAAGGACTTGGGCGGCCGTATATGGGAGCACGTCACGCCAGGCGAGGCCCCCCACCACCGCGTCGGCAAGCGTAACCGCCGGGTTGAAGTGCGCGCCGCTGACCGGGCCGAACGTGAGGATGAGGGCCACCAGGCCCGCGCCGGTTGCGACCGTGTTTGCGAGCAGGGCGATGGCGACATTTCCGCCTGCCAAGCGTTCCGCCATGATCCCTGAGCCGACGACGGTCGCCAAAAGAAACGCAGTACCGATCGCTTCCGAAGCAAGGCGGCGCGTGATCGAAATATCGTTCATTTGCCCGGCGCTCTCAGCAACAACCGGACTTCTTCGGTCCGACATTCGCAGTGCTCGGCCCGCAGCAGCTCGCACCAACGGCGAGCTTGCGAACGACCACTCCCGTCAATGCAGCAAGAGTTTCCCGCGAAGGATACGAGCCCTCAACGGCCACTCGCTCGTCCACGAGCAGCAACGGCAGGCAGTCGTTACCACGAGCCGCGAGCGCCTGCTGAACACTCTGGTGCTCGACGAAGGCGCCCGGATTCTGCGCAAGGTTGAAACGCCGCACCTCGACGCCTTGGGTCTTCAGCCACTCGAGATCTCCGCTGAAGCGCGCTAGCTCGGGATCAACCGAAGGACCGCAGACGCCGGTGGAACAACACATGGGCGGATCGAACACCTGAAGCACGGGCATGGTGGAACGAACTTTCTTCAGCGTAGAATGACGGTTAGAGGCTACCGATGAGCGCCTTGAGGCGCCGCAGAGCTCGCGGTTCGATGCAGTAACAAATCCGCGGACCATCTACGTCCCCGCGGATCAAGCCGCACTCCTTCAAGACCTTGAGGTGCTGCGAGACAGTCGACTGAGCAAGGGGCAACTCTTCGACGATCTCTCCGCAAACACAGCCACTTTTCCGCACGAGGAGCCTCAGGATTTGCACCCGGGCGGGGTGTCCGATCGCTTTGGCCAATTCCGCCAGTTCCTCGTCCGCTTTGGGGCCTTCGACCGGTCGGAGATCAGGTCCGTCGAGCGCCGGGGGGCAACATTCGGCTGTGTTGGAAGCTTTCATCGGTCGGCAACGATGCGTTGATTCATCGTATAGTGACGATAGGCGCGCGGCACGTTCTGGTCAAGCCCCGAGCACTCGGGAATGCCCAACCGACGTCAGGAAGCACCGCACCGAGTTTCCTGGCCTTGAGATTGTACGGGGTCACACAGCGACGTCGATCGATCCGACGGCGAAGGCGGTCACCGTGGAAGTTGCCGCGACGAACGCCGAGCGGCGCCTTTCGTATGATCGTTTGGTTGTAGCAGCGGGCGCGACCCCGATTCGGGTGGCGTCCGAAATTGCGGCGCTAGGCCGGTCGCGATTCGCCGGACAGAATCCCGGACAGGAGTTTCGGTGCGGTCGTTCTTCAACGAGAGACGACCGGAACGAGCCGGAGCACTTGGTTGGACGAGTTGTCCAGTTCGTATACCGCTTGCGTGCTCGACCTATGTACGACCCATAGTAGTCTCGCATGGTGTTTAACCGGACCGCGAAACGCTCACGATGCAACGCTGCCCCGAACCGAGGAGAAACATGAACGTCGTCATCTATCACCACCCCGAATGCGAGACCTCCCGCAACACGCTCGCTATCATTCGCGCTGCTGGCTACGAGCCGACGGTGATCCCGTATCTCGAGGTGGGCTGGACGCGCGCGCAACTGCTTGGCCTCTTCGCTGCGGCGGACCTCAGTCCCCGGGCCGCGCTTCGGGAAAGCAAGTCGCCGGCGAAAGAACTGGGCCTCCTCGACCCAGCCATCGATGACGAGGCGTTGCTGTCAGCGATGGTCCAGCATCCCGTCCTCGTGAACCGTCCGCTCGTCTGCACTGGAAAGGGAGTCAAGCTATGCCGCCCGAGCGAGCTCGTGCTGGATCTCCTGCAACGCCTTCCGCCGGGGCCCCTCGCGAAGGAAAACGGCGAGCTGATCATCGACGGAGCTGGGCGCCGTGTAGGCTGAGCAGAAGCCGGCGGCGAATGCCCATCCCAATCGATTTCATTGTAGCTCTCCTCGCGCAGCAACTCGGTCGCCGATGTGGCGGCGGAACGCTCCGCGGTGGAGACCATCGGCGCTTGGCCCAACTTCTTGGCGACCCCGGTCCGTTTCTATTTTCCGCTGCTGTACGCGCCAACTGTGCGTCCGTGCCGACGTGGTTGTCCTCCCCTCGTGGCTCAACCAATGGCGCGGCTTGACCTCGCGATGGCGCGCAGCGCGCTCTTAGACGCGCCGCGGGTCCAAGCAACGGATCTGCCCATGATCACAGAACGGCACAGGTGAAACACCTCGCGACGGTCACGCGGCGTAGACGGGTATTAGCCTGCCACTCAGAGTCGGCCGTTTCGGAACGCAAATCGTCAGAACCCCTCGTCGCACCTCCGCATTTGCTTTCGTACCGTTCGCATCTGCGGGAAGGACGACCTCGCGGTACCAGTCCGATTCGTTGTATTCGCAAACTAGGGGCGCGCCAGCGTCCGTGGCGGGGCGCCGCACGTGAACCACGAGCGTGTCGACATCATTCCACGACAGGTGTGTATTCGTGGCGGTCGCTCCCGGCGCTTCGACGACTATCCGATATTCCTTCTCACTCTCGAACAGGTCGAGTGACGGTATGGATACCGTCACGGGCGCGAGGGACTCGACCGTGTCTGAGCTCGTGACGGGTACATCGTCCCCGGCGAACTCAGACAACTTGCTTTTGGTCCACTCCACAATTTCTCCGATCCCCATGGTCACCTCCTTTCGAGACGGTTCGAACGCTCACCCCTGCTTCACCTCGATCCGACGCGGCTTGACCGAATCGGACTTCGGAAGACGGAGCCGCAACACGCCGCCGCTCAACTGAGCGTCGATCTTTGAGGGCTCGATGCCTTGCGGCACCGAGAAGACGCGCAGATAATCACCGCTTCGGTATTCGCCGGCGAGAAGCGCTCCGGGCGCATCGTCGCGGCGTTTTGCCAGGATCGTCAGCTGGCCCTTGTCGAGCTGCACGTCGACACCATCATTGGTCACGCCCGGAACATCCACGAGCAGCAAGAGTTCGTCAGCGTTCTCGTACACGTCCACTACGGGCGCGATGGCCTCGCGCTGCTGTACGGCTTCAATGCGGCCGTTCGAGCGATTGACTAGGTCGGTCTGGTTTGCCATTGAATGGTCTCCGTCAATGCGCCTTGACGGCGATCTGCCGCGGTTGAGCTTCCGGCGCTTTCGCGAGCGTGACCGTCAACACGCCGTTTTTGACCGACGCCTGCGTCTGCTCGGGGTCTACTTTGCAAGGCAAGGTGAGGCCGCGCGAAAAGCTAAAGCTACTGCGCTCTTGCCGATGAGCGGAGTACCCTTCAGGCGGCGCCACCTTTCGTTCCCCAGAAATCGAAAGACCGCTCTCGTTGAGCGTGACGTGGACGTCCTTCTCGGAGAGCCCGGGCACGTCGGCTTTCAACACGAGATTCGAACCTCCATCATAGAGGTTGATCCGCGGCCATGCGGACGACGAATGAGTCCGGGCATTTGCTGGGTTCGTTGGCCATGACGGATCCATGTCCTCCCAAACGCGGTCCAAACGTCGCCGAAATTCATCGAGCAGGGCAAAGTCGCGGCTCGTATCACCAAAACGCGAAAACATAGCGTACCTCCGAGTTAGTTTGGTCCGTGCTCAGCACGGTGGTTGGATTTGTATTCAAGGGGCGAAGACTCGAAGCATCGAGTCGCCAGTGAGTTCGGTTCCGATATTCACGCCCCTTACCGTGTCAAGGGGCGCACTGCTGCCCGCTAGGCGGCGCACTCGGCGGGGCCGGACGATGCGCGCACACTTCGCTTTGCGACTCGAACGAGCAGCAGATCGTCCACGTGCGAGATGCGTAAATCACGCCGAGAGAAGTCGAAGGGCAGCGCGAACACGCGCATCGCGCGGCGTAGTTCCGGCTCAGCGTTGCCCGCGTGCTGCAGCGGTGGACCCCAAATGAAAATGTTTCGATGATTGACTCTGACGCGCAAGTCCTTTCGCTCGCAGTCACCAACCCGAAAAATCACCGTCAACGCTCGGTTGTCTTCGCGGGCGTCGATGGGCGGGGCGAACCACGCGGGCTCGGCGACCGTGGGAAGAGCAGAGCGAACCGAGTCGTTGAAATTTTGACCGCACTGAGAAAGAAGACCATCACGAGGGAACATGCAGACCTCCTTGGTGCGACGCCGCAACTGTTGCGTCGCCGTGTGCAATACGTTTGTGATTACGGTCGCTAGAGTCTGTTCAAAGGGTGCCGCGAACCTGCGCGCGGCCATCCCTCACCCGTGCAGTTCGTCGGCCAGACCGACGGTGCCGGGCCGTTCGCCACGGTCTAGGGGGTACTTCCGCGCGCTCGATCAATGAGCGGAGCCCAAGCCCGTCATGCCCGGTTTCGCGCATCGCCGATCTCAGCCCGGGAACCAGCCACTCAGGGGGCACGTCGAAGAGTACCGGATCGTCGTCCATGACAGGGAGTTCAGAATGCGCGAACATCGATTCCTCCTTTGCTTCCGCGACGGTGTTCAGGGTTTTGGTCTCGAACCGCGTGGTGTTGGCTTTGTTGCGGGAAACTAGTCGCAAACGCGACCTATTCCCGCTGGTGAACATGCGGCGCCGCATCGTCAAGGGGGGTCAGTTTTTTTTTGCGCCGCTCCGGTCGCGAAGTCGCGCTCCCACTTGACGGCACTACGCTCGCTGGAAAGAATGCCTCCTATTGGAGGTCCCAGTGACGGTTCTGTGGCTTGGGAATGACCCCATTCCGGACCAATGGGAAGGCGCGCAGCATCCGCTCGAGCGGGTGCTAACGGCGAACGACGCGCATCAAGCGTTAGCGCGTCATCTGCCAGAAATCATCGTGGTTGGGGAAGCCCAATGGGCGCAAGAGTGGGTGCGGGTATTCCCGCGTGACACCCGACCGGCGATTATCGCGCTCGGCTTCGGCGCGCGCCCCATTGCAGCTTTGGCCGACGATTGGCTGCTGCCAAATCAGAGTGCGGACGAGATCGCCGAGCGCCTCAGAATCGCATCGCAGCGCGCAAGGCATCGACGCCGACTAGCTCGGCGCGCCATGGTCGACCCGCTAACGAACCTACCCAACCGCCGCGCGGCGATTTGCGGAATCCTGCGCGGAGCAGCCAAAGCCCGGCGTGAGGGTACGGCACTCTCGCTGGTGCTGATCGATCTCGACGACTTCAAGTCCGTCAACGAACGTGGCGGGCACGACGCAGGAGATCGCGTCCTGCGCGCTGTGGGCACGAATCTGAGCCGTGTGGTTCGAGCTGGAGAACTATCCGCCCGGATCGGGGGCGACGAATTCGCCGTCGTGGTCGGCGGTCCACTCTCACAAGCCAAAGCGACGGCGCAACGAGTGCAAGCAGGTTTGGCGGATGCGGGGATTTCGGCAAGCGTCGCGGCCGGGGAGCTCCAACCTCGCGAGCAGCTGCGAGAGCTTTATCGCCGCGTCGACTTCCTGCTGAAGGCGACGAAGGATGCCAGCCGCACGATGCGAAGCGTGTTGACATCTCCGCGCGAGCACTTACCCAAGTTCGCAGGGCGACTTTAGGAGCGCGCAAAGCGTAACGCCCGCGGCAAAATCGCCAGCCCAAAGCCCACGAGCAGCATCACTGCGGCGAAGGGATATTCAGAATGAGATCACCGTCGACCAAGCGCGAACCGGCCAGAATAAAAGCGTCATCGCTCAACACGCTCCGCGCCAATCACCTTCGGCGAGAAGTGAAGACGGCGCTCGAGCTCGGGGTAGCATCGATGAGCCCCACCGAGATAGTGGACCGCTTGGCGACAGCCGCTGGCCTCCTGGAGGCGCTCGCCGAGTTCCCTTCCGACGCAGCCCCGGTCGTGGCGACCGCGCCGCGAGCCGTGGCAATGGCGGAGGAAGCGCTGAAGGCGTGGCACTCTTGGGAAACGAAGCCTGGCCGCAAAGGCGTGGTTTAGACCGTAGCTCGAGACGCAGCACGCGCCACGTGGGAACGTGGGCGTAGCTTCTGCTCAATCTGGTTCTTGCGGTGAGGTCCCAACGGCTGACAGCGTGACACGCGCCGTAACGAGATGGCCGTCGCGAAGGATTTTGACGTCCAGCTCGTCGCCTGCACGATGCTCGTCGAGAGCGTTGTAAAAATCGTCATAGCTGCTGACTGGCGACCCGCCGAGCCCTACGACGATATCGCCAAGCGTTATCCCCTCTGGAGTTAGCGCGATGCCGTGCAAGCCGGCGGCGTCCGCTGGGGTCCCCTTCACGACGCGCAAGATGATCACCCCCTTGAGCCCCAGCCGACGCTCAGCTCGTTGATTCGGGTCGATCTCGATGCCGAAGCCGAGCTCCTCGGCATGACCGGTGGCGATGATCTGCGGCACGATTCGGGCGATCACTCGGGAGGGAACAGCGAACCCAATCCCCGCACTCGACCCGCTCTTGCTGAAAATCATCGTATTCATTCCGATGAGATTTCCAGCCGAATCGAGTAACGGGCCGCCAGAGTTGCCTGGGTTGATTGCCGCGTCCGTCTGAATCATATCGCGAATCGTCACGCCCCCCACTCCCACCATCTGTCTTCCCAACGCGCTAATCACGCCTGTCGTCAGTGTGTGATCCAGTCCGAAGGGATTTCCGATAGCGATCGTCTTTTGGCCGACCTCGAGCACTTCCTTCGGATTCAGCACGTGAAGAGGAGAAAGAGTACCTGCCGGCACGTCGATCTTGATGACCGCGATATCTTTACGAGGCTCCACTCCGATGATCCGAGCCCGAAATGTCTTCTGCGCGTTGAGGGTAACCGTCAGCGCCCGGGCCCCCTGGACGACGTGAAAATTGGTGACGATGGTGCCCCGGTCGTCCCAGGCGAAACCAGAACCCGAGCCTGCAGGCACCTCAGCCGCAATTCGCTCGAATTGGTCAACGAGCACCCGAAGCTGCGTCACGAACACGGTGGATGGCGCCGCGGCACGAAAAATCGCCGTCGTGTTGCGTTCATCCTCAGTGCGAAGCTTCCCCTCGTCGACACGTAGGGGCAGCGCCACCGCCGGGGGCACGCTCGGGGCCATCACGGAAGAGATAGAAGGAGCCGAAGGCGGCACCGGGGGCTTGCTGGAAGAAGTCTCGCGACGGCACCCTTCAAGAATCATCAATGCAGCAAAAGCGTACTCAGTTCGTAGGCGCATGCGGCGCAGGATCGCACAGCACCACACGCCCGACCAGGCACCGTCGCGCAGCTTCCAAGGCGCCTCTTCTTGTATCGAACGGCGATCGCCAACCGCGAAGCAGATCATCACCTGCTTCGATTGGGAAGAACCATGGGACCTGTAAACCGTTGGCCCCGCTGCGCACCACTGAACTTGGGTCTCGCGTTCGTGCGTCGCTTTCATGGCCCACGCTCAACGCACGCGGAACGCCCGGCTTTGGCGAGCGAGTTCACCGGTCGCAATACGCGCGGCGTGCGGGTTGCTCCTGGCCCGCTCAACGTGACCCCCAGAAGCCCTTACGAGCAGAGAGATACGGGCTGAGTCCCTCGAGGGGCATTCTCGGCTGCGGATCGTGCCAAGGAACGTATCTCTCGCACCGGTCCTCTTGCGATCTCGGCCGTGACGCTGATGGGAAGTCGCGACGGGTCTCGAGCAGGCCGGGCGCATTCAGGAGCTCGATACCTACCTTGCACGGCTTCGGCCCTCCCGGTGCTCAAGTTCACCGCAGAAGAAACCCGCCTTGCGGGAACCCTCGGCCGGCGCGCTCGAACGGACCGGAGCGACGATCGGTCGGGCTGATCGAATGATCGCCGCGACCGCCCTGGTGCACGATCTGACATTGGTCACCGGCAACGTGAACCACCACTGCCCCAGCCCGCGTCCTGGCGCACCGCATTCCATCGTGTCTCGTCGTGCTGACCGCTCCGCGGCAACGCCAGTCCGGCGAAGACCACGGGCCATTTCTCGTTGAATCGTCGAGAAGAGTATCGGAGCCGATTTCGAGACTTGAACTCGAGACCTGCGGTTTACGAAACCGCTGCTCTACCACTGAGCTAAATCGGCCGGGGCGCGGGAGAATACGCGGGGGGCGTCCGTAGTCAAGGTTTCTCGGCGCGAGATTCGCGAAAGACGCGGGCCGGTCCGGGATCGGCCGGATGTTACTTTTGCCAGACGAAGTCGTGCCACACCGCTCGGCTGTGGCAGCGCTGGATTTACGGGAGATATGCCGGCGTGGGGTGCTATGAATCGGCGGCTGGCGAGTGGCGCCGGAGGAGGAATGTTTTACGAGATGACTTCGACGATTGCAGGGTTTCGGTTCGCAGCGGTCTCAGCGGGCATCCGCAAGGACGGGCGTGTGGACGTAGCCTTGGCGGTTGCCGACCGTCCCGCGGTGGTGGCAGGGCTGTTCACGCGCAACTTGGTGCGCGCTGCACCGGTGCTGGTGGCGGAGGAGCGCGTGCGTTCCGGTTTGGCTCGCGCCATTTTGGTGAACGCGGGCTGCGCCAATGCGTGCACGGGCGAAGCGGGTCTGACGGCCGCGCGTGAAAGCACGGAAGCAGTGGCACGCGCCCTCGGAATTCCGGTGGAAGAGGTGTTGCCCGCGTCGACGGGCGTGATCGGCGCGCTCTTGCCGACCGCGAAGATCGCGGGCAAGGCCAAGGAGCTGGCCAAGAGTATCAGTCCTGAGGGTTATGCGGATTTCGCGCAGGCGATTTGCACGACCGATCGTTGGGTCAAGATCGCGGAGGCCAAGATCGAGACGTCCAAGGGCGACCCCGTGTCCGTGCTCGGCATCGCCAAGGGCGCGGGCATGATTCATCCGGATGTTGGGCGGCCGCAGGCGACCATGCTCGTGTTCTTGTTCACCGACGCCGTGATCAAGCAAGAGGAGCTGCAGACCGCGCTCGGGCAAGCTGCGGACGTGACCTTCAACGCCTGTAGCGTGGATGGCGACACCAGCACCAACGACAGCGTGATTGCGCTGGCCTCGGGCGCCTCGAATATCCGGCTAACTGCGGCAGAAATCGCGCCCGCGTTGATCTCCGTGTGCGACAAATTGGCGCGTTCCATGATCGCGGACGGCGAGGGCGCCAATCACGTCGCGGAAATCCGCGCCACAGGGCTAGCCAACGAGGCGGACGCCAAGCGTGTGGCGCAGACGATGGCCACGTCACTCTTGGTCAAGACCGCGCTGCATGGCAAGGACGCCAATTGGGGTCGTTTGCTGGCCGCTGCCGGTCGCGCGGGCGTCGCCTTCGATCCCAAGCTCGCCAGCATCAAGATCGGCGAGGTCGAGATCGTGAAGAACGGCCTCGCGGTGGGAGCCGAAGCCGAGAAGGAAGCCGCGGAGATTTTGAAAGGCCCGAGCTACAAAATCGAGATCGGCCTGGGCAGCGGCCCCGGTGCCTTCAGTTACCTGACCAGCGATCTCGGCCACGGCTACGTGGACGTGAATGCGGACTATCGCTCCTAGTACCAACGCTGGGCGCCGCTTTGGCGCCCAGCTTCGTGCTGACGCGCGGCCCGCTTGCCCTATTCGACGCTTCGTTGCGAAGGTCGCGCTGTGTGCGCTGTGTGCGCTTGCCGCGTGCGCGCCCGGCAAGGGCACGATTGGCGCAGTCATCGTTCAAGACGGTGACTCGGGGCGGCTATTTTTGCGCGAAGTGCCGGCCAGCTTGGCGGCTGGTCAGGCCAAGCTCAAACCGGGCGACGAGATCTTGCTGATCGACGGCCTCGACGTACGCCGGATGGACGCGGAGCAAATCAACGCTGCGCTCAGCGGGGACGTGGATTCCCCGGTCAAGCTGACCTTGATCCGGGAAGAGCAGGTCTTGCGCGTGACCCTGAAACGCACCGAGGCCCACCGCCTCGCCAAAAAGCCTGGAAAATCGCCAGATTCTGCGCCTTGAACCAGGGTCGCCGGGGAAAAACCGCGGGGCCACTGCCCGGGGGCCGATCTCCGGCCATTTTCGCTCCACCTTTACGGGCTCGCGCGGCCCTTTCCGTGGGCCAAGTTCGTTGCTAGGTTCCGCGCCGTTTCGTTGTGGGGGCGGCACGCGCCGCCCCCCTCGTCCGAAGTGAATTCGG